>Ga0247736_10000256_pt1 | contig 19417 bp, 14 predicted proteins | sample UWRJL193509B2_FD_180935 | JGI IMG/M metagenome (GOLD analysis project Ga0247736, IMG submission 180935) | Plant litter microbial communities from Arlington Agricultural Research Station in Wisconsin, United States - UWRJ-L193-509B-2 | ecosystem: Environmental > Terrestrial > Plant litter >...
GCCGAAGCCGGAGCGCTGGATGTCAGGCACGACCTCCATCTTCGAGCGGGCCGCCTCGATCGAGGTCACGTCGGCGTCGAGCTGGTCGATCGCGTCGATGACCACTCCGAACTCCGAGTAGCAGAGATGGGTGTGGATCTGGGTCGCCGCTGTCACTCCTGAGGTGGCGAGGCGGAAGGCCCCGACCGACCAGGCGAGGTAATCGGGCTGGTCGGCTTTCTTGAGCGGCAGCAGCTCGCGCAGCGCAGGCTCGTCGACCTGGATGACGCCGATACCCGCCGCCTCGAGGTCGCCGATCTCGTCGCGCAGCGCGAGGGCGACCTGGTTGGCGGTCTCGGCGAGCGGCTGATCGTCACGAACGAACGACCAGGCGAGGATCGTCACCGGCCCGGTGAGCATGCCCTTGACCGGCTTCTCGGTCAGGGTCTGGGTGAACACCGACCAGTCGACGGTGATGGGCGCCTCGCGAGCCACATCGCCCCAGAGCAGCGACGGGCGCGTACAGCGCGAGCCGTAGGACTGCACCCAGCCGTTCTGGGTGACCGCGAACCCGTCGAGGTGCTCGGCAAAATACTGCACCATGTCGTTGCGCTCCGGCTCGCCGTGCACGATGACGTCTATGCCGATCCGCTCCTGCAGCTCGACCACCCGGGTGATCTCGGCCTTGAGGTAGTCGGTGTAGTCGTTCTCGCTGAGCTCGCCCTTCGCGTGCGCAGCACGCGCCTTGCGGATGTCGCCGGTCTGCGGAAAGGATCCGATGGTGGTGGTCGGCAGGAACGGCAGCCCGAGGGCGGTCTCCTGGGCGGCAAGGCGGTCGGCGTAGGCTCCGCGGGTGAAGTCCGACGCCGACAGGGCGGCGGCGCGCGCGCGGACTGCGCCGTCACGGACACCGGGCGCGGTCCGCCGGTCGTCGAGGGCCGCGGTCGACGCGAGCAGGGCATCCTGGATCGCCGCCCTGCCCTCGGTGAGGCCGGTGGCGAGGGTCGCGACCTGCGCGACCTTCTGGTCGGCGAAGGCGAGCCAGCTCTTCAGGCGGTCATCGAGCAACGGTTCGTCGTCGACGTCGTGCGGCGTGTGGAACAGGCTGGTCGAGCTGGACACCGCGACCTCGGCTCCGAGGGCACGAAGGGCCTCGAGCTTGGCGAAGGCTGCGTCGAGGTCACCCCGCCAGATGTTGTGCCCGTCGATGACTCCACCGACGAGAGTTGCCGTCGTCTCGATTCCGGCGGGCACCGCGCCCTTGACCAGGTCGAGTCCGATCGCCTCGACCGGGCTCGCGGCGAGCACCGGCAGCGCGTCGTCGAGCGAGCCGTAGGGAGCCGCGACAAAAAGCTGCGGGCGCACCGGCACAGCCCCGAGCAGTTCGTAGGCGCGTGCGGTTGCTTCGAGCACCACCGAGCGGTCGATATCGATCGACTCGCTGACGAGGACCGGCTCGTCGAGCTGCACCCACTCGGCACCCACGGCGGTGAGCCCGGCGAGCAGTTCCGCGTAGACCGGCAGCAGGTCGTCGAGACGGGACAGCGGCTCGAAGCCCGCCGGTGCTGACTCGCTCGGCTTGCTGAGAAGCAAAAAGGTCACCGGCCCCACGATGACCGGGCGCGTGCGGAATCCGCTCGTCGTCGCTTCGGCGACCTCGTGCAGCAGGCGGTCGGATGCCAGGTGAAAGTCGGTCTCCGGGCCGATCTCCGGCACGAGGTAGTGGTAGTTCGAGTCGAACCACTTGGTCATCTCGGCCGGCACGTCGGCACCTTCGCCGCGAGCGATGGTGAAGTACCCGGCGAGGTCGATCTCGCCGTTCGCGTCGACGAGGCGCTGGAACCGGCTCGGTACGGCGCCGACGGTGACCGCGGCGTCGAGCACCTGGTCGTAGAAGCTGAAGGCCTCGGGAATCGAGGAATCGGTGCGGCCGAGACCGAGGCCGGCAAGACGTTCGCGCGTCGTCGCGCGAAGCTCGGCAGCGGCACGCTCTAGTTCTTCGGCCGTGATGCGCCCGGCCCAGAAGGCCTCGACAGCCTTCTTGAGCTCGCGGCGGCGACCGATTCGCGGGTACCCGAGGATCGTGCCGGTGGGGAATGGTGTGGTCATCGTGATTCTCTTTCGTTCGAAGGCGATGCTGCTGGTACGAGGGTTGGTGGTGGGCTGGTTTCGGGGCTGGTTCCTGGTGCGACGAGGCCGACCCCGCGCAGAACGGAGAGCACGGCCTCGTGCTGGTTGAAGGCGTAGAGGTGCAGTCCGGGGCGCTCGGTGGCCAGCACAGCCCGGGAGAGTTCAGTCGCGTAGTCGACACCCACCTCGGCCTGGCCCGCTGCGGTCGCCTCGTTCTCGAGCGCGCGGAGCAGCGGTTGCGGCATCCGCTCGCCGGTCAGCTCGACGATGCGACGAAGGCGAGGAGCGCTGAGTACCGGCATGATCCCGGGAAGGATGCGCATGGTGACCCCGGCTGAGCGCGCCTGGTCGACGAAGCGCAGGTAGTCGTCGGCTTCGAAGAACAACTGGGTGATCGCCAGGTTGGCCCCGGCTGCTTCTTTCGCCAGCAGGGTGTCGAGGTCCTGCTCGACCGAGCGTGAGCGGGGGTGCCCGTTGGGGAATGCCGCGACGGCGATCGTCACCTTGCTGCCGCTCACGAGGCGCTTGGCCCCGGGAAAACCGGGGATGTCCTGCTGGGCGAACGGCGCGCGCTCGGCCTGCACCCGGTGGATGAGCTGCACGAGTTCCCCCGCACTGCCGAGGTCGCCGAGAAAGTCGTCACCCTCGACGGCGCCTTCGGGCGGGTCGCCGCGCAGGGCGAGGAAGTTGGTGATTCCCGCGTCGAGGAACTCGCGGATGAGGCGGGTCGCCTCGGCGTACGACGAACCGACACAGGTCAGGTGCGCCATCGCCTCGACATCGGTCTCGGCGAGCAGGCGCAGCAGCACGGCGAGCGACGAGCTGCGCGACGAGCCGTTGGCGCCGTAGGTGACCGAGATGAACTCCGGGCCGGCGGCGGCGAGGTGCTCGATCGAGCGCAGCAGCTGCTCTTCGGCGGCGGCGGAACGGGGTGGGTACAGCTCGAACGAGAACGTCGGGCGTTCGTGCGCGGCATTGCTGATGGGTGACACCGGTGGCCCTCCGCTCTACAGATCTCGAACTCTGTCTGAATGGGAATGGGCGGGTGCCGGGCTCGGCTGTCGCTCTGTGCCAGGCAGCGCTCTCGCGGTGGATCCGGCAACGGTTAAAACACTAACGCCGGAGCCCTACGGGCTCCGGCGCGTGACTCACTGTTACGCGAGGTTGTTATGCGAGGCGGTTCTTACACGGGCACCACGGCGAAGACGCGGAGCGCCTGCTCGTCAGCGGGGTGCACCATCGCGGTGAGGTGGGTGCCCGCTTCGACGTACTCCGAGGTGACGATGCGACCGCGCTCGTGGAGCATGGCCACGATGTCACCGCGGTCGTACGGCACGAGAAGTTCGAGCTCCACCGTGGGAACGGGGATCAGTTCCGCGATGCGGGCCTGGAGTTCTTCGACTCCCTCACCGGTGCGCGCCGAGACGAAGACACCCTTCGGCTCGAGGCCACGCAACAGCAGTCGCTGGTCGTCGTCGACGAGGTCGCTCTTGTTGAAGACGATGATCTCGGGGATCGACCGAGCGTCGACCTCGCCGATCACGTCGCGCACCGTGGCGATCTGGCTCGCCGGGTCGGGGTGGGCAGCGTCGACGACGTGCACAATGACATCCGACTCCCCCACCTCCTCGAGAGTCGAGCGGAAGGCCTCGACCAGCTGGTGCGGAAGGTTGCGCACGAATCCGACGGTGTCGGTGAGCGTGTACGGACGACCGTCGTCGGTGACCGACTTTCGCACCGTGGCGTCGAGGGTCGCGAACAGCGAGTTCTCGACCAGCACTCCGGCCTTCGTGATGCGGTTGAGCAGGCTGGACTTTCCGGCGTTGGTGTACCCGGCGATCGCGACGCTCGGCACCGAGAAACGGTTACGGTTCGCCCGCTTCGCCTCACGGGCGGGGGCAAAGCCCTTGATCTGCTTCTTCAGGCGGGCGACGCGGGTGTGGATGCGGCGACGATCGAGCTCGATCTTCGTCTCACCCGGTCCACGGCTACCCATGCCGTTACCGGCTCCGACCTGTCCACCGGCCTGGCGGGAGAGCGACTCACCCCACCCACGCAGTCGTGGCAGCAGGTATTCGAGCTGGGCGAGTTCGACCTGCGCCTTACCCTCGCGGCTCTTGGCGTGCTGGCTGAAGATGTCGAGGATCACGGCCGTGCGGTCGATGACCTTGACCTTGACGATGTCTTCGAGTGCACGCCGCTGGCTGGGCGCGAGTTCGGTGTCGGCGATGACGGTGTCAGCACCGACTGCGGCGACGACGTCGCGCAGCTCTGCGGCCTTGCCCTTGCCGAAGAAGGTGCTCGGGTCGGGGTTGCCGCGCTTCTGCAGCAGGCCGTCCAGGACAACGGCTCCGGCCGTTTCGGCAAGTGCGAACAATTCTCGCATCGAATTCTCAGCCTCGAGCACGTTGCCCTGGCCGTAGATGCCGATGAGTACAACGCGCTCGATGCGCAGCTGCCGGTATTCGACCTCGGTGACGTCGTCGAGCTCGGTCGAGAGGCCCGCTACGCGGCGAAGTGCCTCGCGATCTTCGCGGTCGAACTGCTCACCGTCGCGGGAATGCAGGTAGTCGGCCGACTCCTGCAGCGCCTGGGCACTGCCGCTGGAAAATCTCTGTACTTTTGCGGAACCCGCGGTTTCGCGGGAAAGAACGCGCTCCACCGCGGCACGTCCGGCGTCGTCGCCGGTGTGCACGGAAGCATCCTGTCGCACTTCATCATTCATTGCGTTAACCCTACTTGCCCTGACTTCGATAAGTTCTCTCCTATGGCCAACGAGCATTACTTCTCGTCTTCTCCTGAGAGTGAACTCAAAAAGCGGACGATTCATGCCCGACTTTCGGGGCAGACCTATGAATTAGAGACCGCAAACGGCATTTTCAGCCCAGAGCGTATCGATACCGGTACCCAGGTGCTTTTGGCGAGCGTTCCCGCGCCGCCGCCGGGCGGAAACCTGCTCGACGTCGGATGCGGCTGGGGGCCGATCGCGCTGACCCTCGCTCTCGAGTCGCCGCGTGCCACGGTCTGGGCTGTCGACGTCAACGAGCGGGCTCTCGACCTCGTGAGGTCGAACGCCGAGAAGATCGGGCTGACCAACGTGATCGCGGCGACGCCCGACGCGGTGCCCGACGACATCCGGTTCATGACCATCTGGTCGAACCCGCCGATCCGGGTCGGAAAGAACGAACTCCACGGCCTGCTCGAGAAGTGGCTGCCGCGCCTGGACTCCGGATGCGACAGCTGGCTGGTAGTGCAGCGCAACCTCGGTTCCGATTCGCTGCACCGCTGGCTGCAGACGACCTTTCCCGAAGACTTCACCTTCACCCGCGCCGCCACCAATAAGGGCTACCGCGTCCTCCGAGGCAAAAAGCACTAGCCGCCCGTCGTGCACAAGCGGGAGCGCGCCGAAGTCTCCACACCCGCACACCTCGTCGATGAGACCGTCTGCCAATCGTTCTAGCGTCTCCGCATGATTATTGAAGCGGAATACGACATCTTCGAGCTCAGGGCCGCGAAATTGCTCAGACGGCGGAGGCCTCGCAATGGAGTCGGGGTCTGCGCGATGGACGAGAACCTGCACTACCTTCGCACGGCAAAAACTCACTATTTCAGCGGTGATTGCTGCCCCGCGTGCATTCGTTTCACCGAACGTATTCACGCGAACCGTGCCCGCGCAGAGTCCGAAGCGGACCGTCACCCAGAAATCAAGAGCTAGGTGTACCACCTTGCTTCCCGGTGGTACTCTTGGTTTCGTGCCCACAGATCGTCGTCGCTACCAGATAACCGAGACCGATGAAGTCGCGCGAGCCATCGACGCGGCCTCGGCCCTCTGGCCCAACGAATCCCGGGCCAGGCTCGCCGTTCGCGCGATCATCGCCGGGGGCGCAACTTTTGACGCCGAGAGACAGGTCACCGAGCGTCGTGACGCCGTCATGCGCATGCTCGGAAGCGTTGAGCCCGGGTACCCGAATGGATACCTCGCCGACCTTCGCAGCGACTGGCCTGAATGATCGCCGTCGACGCCTCCGTGATGATAGCGGCGCTCGACCGTGACGATGTTCACCATGATCGCGCTGCCGCGATCCTCTCGGACCACGAGCGGTTCCAGATACACCCGATAACCCTCGCCGAGACGCTGGTCCATCCCGTCCGGGTCGGAAAGGGCACCGAAACGCTGGACGCTGTGAGATTCGCGGGGATCGGATTGCTGACTTCCCACGACGACGACCCGCTGACCCTCGCGCAAATTCGTGTGCGCACCGGCCTGAGAATGCCCGACTGCTGCGTTCTCCTCGCGGCTATCCGCGGCACGCTCACCGTGGCCACCTTCGACGACGCCCTGGCCTCTGCCGCCCGCCAGCTGGGCCTCGACGTAGTCAGCTAATCCACAAGCCGCCCTCAGGCGCCGGCTATGTGCACAGCCGCACCACACAAGCACCCTCGAGCGCGTCGTGACCTGCACGGCCGCAATACATAAGGCAGCCTCAAGCGCGGGCTACAAGCACAGCCGCACTACACAAGGCAGCCTGAAGCGCGGGGTGACGCGCACAGCCGCTACGAACGGCAGAAGTCACCCTCCCCCTCCCCCACACCCCCACCGGGCGCAACAGCACCCAGCCGAAGGACCCTCACAACCCGCGGCATCCATTTTTGGCTGCCGGGTGCGAGCGAATTGGTGTGGCCTCCTTCGCAGGCTCAGTCGGCGCTGGGGCCGCGCAATCGCTAGCGCGATTGCTCCTAGCGGCCCGCGCTCTACGGGCGGAGCCCGTATCCCGGATCCAAAAATGGACCCCAAATAAACACAGAAGTAACCGAAACGACGCCGAAGGCTGCCGAGGACTAAATAGAAAGTTCTCCCGAATAAACGAGCTCAGCCGGCCCAGACAAGGCGACATGTTCCCCGTCTTCAGTAGGAAACATCCGTACCCCCACAATGCCGCCCGGTACTTCGACTTTCCATTGGTTCGGCGCCCCGGCCCCAGCCCAGTGCCGCGTAGCAAGTGCCGCAGCCGCAGCTCCCGTGCCGCACGACAGTGTCTCTCCGCTGCCGCGCTCGTGTACGCGCATCCGGATGTAGCCGACCCCGTCACGCACCATCGGGTCGGCGGGCAGCACGAACTCGACGTTCGCGCCGTCGACGGGTTCTGGGTCGAGCTGGGGAATGTAGGAGAGGTCGGCGGAGTCGAGTTCGTCTTCGCTCGCGACGGCGACGACCACATGCGGGTTGCCGACGTTGATGCCGAGGCCTGGTCGGGCTATCGACAGGTTCTTCGCTCGCACGAGCGGCTCGCCGCCGTCGAGCGCCCAGCGCCCGAGGTCGACCTGGAAGCCGCTGAGGTTACGCTGCACGTCGCGCACACCGCTGCGGGTGCCGATGGCGAGGGTCTCGCCGTGCCCGAGTTCGGCGAGGCCGTTGTCGAGTAGGTACCGGGTGAAGACGCGGATGCCGTTGCCGCACATCTCTGAGACGCTGCCGTCGGAGTTGTGGTAATCCATGAACCACTCGGCCGAGTCGTCTTCGGCGAGGGCTTCTGCACCCTCGGGGATGTGAGCCGAGCGCACGGCGCGCAGGATGCCGTCGGCTCCGACTCCGAAGTGGCGGTCGGCGATCGTCGCCATCTGGGCGGCTGTCAGGTCGATGGCACCCTCGGGGTCGGCGAACAGCACGAAGTCGTTGCCGGTGCCGTGGCCTTTGGTGAAGTGCAGTGTTGTGGTGCTCACGCCTCAAGCCTAGCCAGTGCGGAGCTCACGAGCTGCGGGTCGCCCGACTCGAGCCAGGTCGTCGCGGGATAGCGGCGGAACCAGCCGACCTGGCGGCGGGCGTACTTGCGGGTGAGGGCGGCGGAGAGCTCGATCGCCTCGGCTTCGGCCAACTCGCCGCGCACTTGTGCGATCGCCTGGGCGTAGCCGATGGCCCGGCTCGCGGTGACCCCGAGCGGCGGTCCGTTCTCGAGCAGCCCGCGGACCTCTTCGATAAGGCCGTCCTGCCACATCTGCTGCACGCGGGCATCGAGCCTCTCGACGAGTTCGGCGCGCGGCGCCTGTACGCCGAGTAGCACGGTCGGGCGCCAGGTCGCGTTCTCGTCGGGCAGGCCGGATCCGAACGGCTCCCCCGTCATCTCGATGACCTCGAGCGCCCGGACCAGTCGGCGACCGTTGCTGGCCCCGATCGCGTGTGCGGCATCCGGGTCGAGTTCGAGTAACCGGCGGTGCAGTAACCCGGGGCCGATCTCGAGCAGCTCCTGTTCGAGGCGCGCACGGATGACGGGATCTGTTCCCGGGAACCGGAAGTCGTAGATGACGCTCGAGACGTAGAGCCCGGACCCGCCGACCAGGATCGGGATGGCACCGCGAGATTCGATCGACTCGATGACTTCCCGGGCTTGCTGCTGGTAGCCGGCGACACTCGCTTCGTCGCTGACCTCGAGTACGTCGAAAAGGTGGTGCGGGATTCCCCGGCGCTCGGCCAGCGGCAGTTTGGCTGTGCCGATGTCCATGCCGCGGTAGAGCTGCATGGCATCCGCATTGACGATCTCGGCGGACTGCCCACGCGCGCCGAGGGCCTCGGCGAGGTCGAGGGACAGCCCGGATTTGCCGGTGCCGGTCGCCCCGACTATCGCGATGAGCACGATGGAGAACCCGCGCGGCAGCGCGTCAGCGCTGGCCGTCGCTGGTGTCGTAGATCGGAATGGTGCTGACACCGGGCGCGGGCGCAGGGCTCGCGGCACTGACGATGCGCAGCCCCGGCAGGCCGAGCGACACACGCCCCGGTTCGCTCGCTGCGCCGACCGGCGCGGGAACACCGCAGGATGCCGCTTCGGCGCGATCCCAGGCGTCACCCGAGCGGGTGCGGCGGATGTTCAGCGGCGTGCCATCGATCGAGTCGGCCACGAGGTGGAACGACGCGGCTTCGGTGATCGTCACCGTGACGACGTCTCCCGGGCGCGGGATCTCGCTGCCCGGCGTGACCTCGAAGTGCACGAGGCGCGAGTCCTTAGCCCGACCGGAGAGCCGGTGGGTCTCGGAGTGCTTCTTGCCGTCGGTCGCGGAGACCAGCACTTCGACCTGGCGGCCGACCTGCTTCTGGTTCTCTTCGCGCGAGATGTGGTCCTGAAGGGCCGTAAGGCGCTCGTAGCGCTCCTGCACGACAGGCTTGGGCACCTGGTCTTCCATCGTCGCGGCGGGTGTGCCCTCGCGGATCGAGTACTGGAAGGTGAACGCCGACGCGAATCGCGCCGCTTCGACGACGCGCAGGGTCTCCTGGAAGTCCTCTTCGGTCTCGCCGGGGAACCCGACGATGATGTCGGTGCTGATTGCGGCATCCGGGATCTGCGCGCGTACGCGGTCGAGAATCCCGAGGAACTTCGTGGAGCGGTAGCTGCGCTTCATCGCCTTGAGCATGCGGTCGGACCCGGACTGCAGCGGCATGTGCAACTGGGGCATCACGTTGGGAGTCTCGGCCATCGCGTCGATGACGTCGTCGGTGAAGGCTGCCGGGTGCGGGCTGGTGAAACGTACCCGCTCGAGGCCCTCGATGGTGCCGCAGGCCCGCAGCAGCTTGCTGAAAGCCTGGCGGTCGCCGAACTCGACGCCGTAGGAGTTCACGTTCTGGCCGAGAAGGGTGACTTCGGTCGCGCCATCCGCGACGAGAGCGCTGATCTCGGCGAGCACGTCGCCCGGGCGGCGGTCCTTCTCTTTGCCCCGCAGCGACGGCACGATGCAGAAGGTGCAGGTGTTGTTGCAGCCGACCGAGATCGACACCCAGCCACTGTAGGTGGACTCGCGCCGGGTAGGCAGGGTCGAGGGGAAGACGTCGAGTGATTCGAGGATCTCGAGCTGGGCCTCGCCGTTGTGTCGTGCCCGTTCGAGAAGAGTGGGAAGGGATCCCATGTTGTGGGTTCCGAAGACGACGTCGACGTAGGGTGCCTTTTCGAGAATGACGCCCTGGTCTTTCTGCGCGAGGCAACCGCCGACCGCGATCTGCATGCCCTCGTGGGTCTTCTTGACCGAGGCGAGCATGCCGAGGTTGCCATAGAGCTTGTTGTCGGCGTTCTCGCGCACGGCGCAGGTGTTGATGACGACGACGTCGGCCTGGCCGTCGGTCGCCTTGACGTAGCCGGCTGCTTCGAGCGAACCGCTCAGCCGTTCGGAGTCGTGCACGTTCATCTGGCAGCCGTAGGTGCGCACTTCGTAGGTGCGCGGCTGGGCGGTGCCGATGGTGGACTCGGTGGGAGCAAGAAGCGTCATGGTGTTACCCAGTGTAAAGCTAGCGGAAGCGCGGGCCCTTGCCGGCCGAGCGCGATCCGCGCGAGCCCTGGCCCTCGAGCGCAGCGTTGACGGCCGCCGATACCACCTGGCCGGAATATCCGCGTCGCATGAGGAACCCGCTCAGGCGTCGCTTGGCGGTCTCGGTGTCGTACGAGCTCAGTTGCGATGCGCGCTTCAGGGCGATCTCGAGACAGCGTGCCGCTTCGTCGTCACCGTCGTCGTCGGTCTCGAGAGCTGCGCTGATCGCGGCCTGGTCGACACCGCGTCGACGCAGTTCGCTGGTCACGCCGGAGCGACCGAGGCCCTTACGTTCCTGCAGGGAACGCACGAGGTTCTCGGCCAGCGCCGTGTCATCGAGCAGCCCGACAGCCTCGAGCCTGGCAACCTCCGCCTCGACGATGTCTTCGTCGAGGTCGCGTGACTTCAGCAGTTTCGCCATCTCCGAGATCGAGACACCCTTTCGACCGAGGGCGTGGAGCGCGATGTTGTGGGCGCGCACGGCTTCACCCTCACGTTCGCTCGCCAGCTCTTCTTCGGTGAGCGGGGTCTCTTCCTCGTCGTTGTCGTCTTCGTCCTCGCTGTCGTCTACTGACGCGACATCGTCGGAGTAAAAGTCTTCGAATTTCGGCAGGCGCCTCAGGGCGGGAGCCGGCGCTACCGCCGGTTCCGATGGTTCTTCTTCGGTCGCCGCCGCGTCTTCGGCCTGGTCTGCTGCTGGCTCGGCTGGCGCTACTGCGTCAGCCGACTTCCGCGCGAAAAGGTAGGTGACGGGAGCGAGAGTGGGATCATCGGAACCGGCGGGCGTTGCCATTCGGAGCTACTCGCCGACCGCGAGCAGAGTCGGCTCGGCCTTGGCCGCGGCCTTTGCGGCCTTGGTCGCCGCAGCTGCGGCAGCCTTGGTCTCGGCTTCGATGGCGGCCTTGGCCGCCTTCGCGATGGCCTCCTTCGCCTCCGGACCGACTCCGAGCTTCATCATGATGCGCTGCTCGATCTCGAGGGCGACCTCGGGATTGTCGATCAGGAACTGGCGCGACTTCTCTTTACCCTGGCCGAGCTGGTCGCCCTCGTAGGTGTACCAGGCGCCGGACTTGCGCACGATCTCGTGCTCGACACCGAAGTCGATCAGGCTTCCCTCGCGGGAGATACCGATGCCATAGAGGATGTCGAACTCGGCCTGCTTGAAGGGCGGTGCCATCTTGTTCTTGACGACCTTGACGCGCGTGCGGTTACCCACCGCATCCGTGCCGTCCTTCAGGGTCTCGATGCGGCGGATGTCGAGTCGCACCGACGCGTAGAACTTGAGGGCCTTACCACCGGCGGTGGTCTCGGGGCTTCCGAAGAAGACACCGATCTTCTCGCGCAGCTGGTTGATGAAGATCATGGTGGTGTTGGTCTGGCTGAGGCCACCGGTGAGCTTGCGGAGCGCCTGCGACATGAGGCGGGCCTGCAGGCCGACGTGGGAGTCACCCATCTCACCCTCGATCTCCGCACGCGGCACCAGGGCCGCGACCGAGTCGATGACGATGAGGTCGATCGAGCCCGAGCGGACGAGCATGTCGGCGATCTCGAGCGCCTGCTCACCGGTGTCGGGCTGGGAGACGAGCAGCGAGTCGATGTCGACCCCGAGCTTCTTCGCGTATTCGGGGTCGAGGGCGTGCTCGGCGTCGATGAAGGCGGCGATTCCGCCGGCACGCTGCGCGTTCGCGATGGCGTGAAGGGTGAGGGTGGTCTTACCCGAGGATTCCGGGCCGTAGATCTCGACGATGCGGCCACGGGGAAGCCCGCCTATGCCGAGCGCGACGTCGAGGGCGATCGAGCCGGTCGGGATGATTGCGACGGGGGCACGGTCGTCGCTTCCCAGGCGCATGACGGAACCCTTGCCGAACTGGCGGTCGATCTGTGCAAGCGCGGTATCAAGCGCTTTTTCGCGGTCTGCTGGTGATGCCATTGTTCATACTCCTTGACTCGATGGTGGCTGCCCATAGGCTGTCGCTGCGCTGGTGGCCGATGGTGCAGGGCCGCCAGTCTCCCGACAAAGGCTGGTTGTGAATACCGTACGTCCGGCCTCCGACATGCGAGGCGAAAACACGCGAGGTGTGCACAACCCGTCTTCGAAAGACGATAGTGAGAACACTACAGCCGTTCGAACGAATGTTCGAGAGCGGCGCGCCGGATGCCGGCAGCAGAACCGCGGGTCAGTGACCGGTCAGCGGGCTTTCGGCTCGCGCTGTCCGACGCCGTAGCGGCGATTCTGCGGTACATCCTGGATCTCGCAGAGGGCGAGCCAGATCTCACGGGTGGGCAGGCCGGCAGAAACGGCCTGGTCTGCCGTGAGGCCACCGAGGGCGTCGAGCACCACATCGCGGGTGAGCACCGAGCCATACGATCCGAACTCGTCGGAGACGGCAATCCTGAATTCACTCAAACGCACTGGTCAACCGTACCCTCACCGCGAGGTCCCCGCATGAGACTGCTCCCCGCAACGACTCTCCGCTCGAGAATGCGGAAAGGCCCCGCCGGGCGCGATGCGCGGCGGGGCCTCCCGGGAGTTCGCAGTTCCCCGTCAGTAGTCGACGGGTAAGGGATTAGTGGCGGACCAGGTCGGAGTCGAACTCCGCAACGAGGTCGTCCGGCAGGGTGTCGGGGATCGCGTTGAGTCCCTCGATCACGGCGAGACGGTCTCCCACCTCGCGCATGATGACGGAGATCGGAGTCTCAAGGGCATCCGCTACCGACGCGAGAATTTCGCTGCTCGCTTCTTTCTGACCACGCTCGACTTCACTGAGGTACCCGAGGGCAACACTCGCCTTGCTGGCGACCTGACGGAGGGTGCGACCCTTCTGCAGGCGGAAGTCGCGGAGCACGTCACCGATTTCTTGACGAACCAGAACCATTTGACCCTCCTCTTGACTCAATTTGCCCTCTGCGCAATTACACGGTGCGATTGCGATGGAGCAGTAACACTACAACCACCAATACCGAGAACTCTAATGAGTGGACTCTGTATTGCAGTTGTGAATTCTGTAGATGTAACGAGATGGAAACCATCTCTATTCCCGCGATGCGCCACCGGGTTGAGTCGGGGTGACGCAACTTACTATCGCACCCCTTACTGGGATAACTGCGATTATTACCGCGCGTCCCGCAGGCCTGAAGTTTCAGAGAGTGTCGATGAGCCTTGTGAGCTGTACGAGTGATTCGGAGACGACGGCCGATCGGATAGCCGTCCGGTCGCCCGAGAGTGCGAGTTCGATGCTCGTCACCGCGTTCGCCGTGGCGATTCCGAGGAATACCGTGCCGACGGGCTTGCCGTCCTGCGGATCCGGACCGGCCACTCCGGTGGTCGCGATGCCGATATCGGCCGGGCGTCCGTTGACGGCGAGCCGCTCGCGGACTCCCGCGGCCATCTGCCGGGCGACCTCGGCATCCACAGCCCCGCGCTCGGCGAGGAGCACCGGATCGACCCCGAGGATGCTCGCCTTGAGTTCCGTGTTGTAGGCGACGACGCCACCCAGCACGGTCTTCGATGCCCCGGGAACGTCGACGAGGGCTGCGACGAGCTGTCCGCCGGTGAGCGATTCGGCGACCGCGATGGTCAGGCCGCGCGCCGTGAGCGCGACGATGACGTCTCGGGCGGTCACCGGAACCCCTCTACTTCGTGCGCGGTTCGGGCTGCGTGCTGCGGTTCTGGCGCCAGGCCTGCACGAGGTAGTCGATGCCGGTCACAACCGTGAGCACAAACGCGATGCCCATGACCACAGCGTTAAAAACGTGGACCCAGTCGCCGAAGAGCTCCCAGAGTGGGAACAGGTAGAGCGAGATGGCCACGGCCTGCGTGATCGTCTTGAGCTTTCCGCCCCGTGACGCGGGAACCGCGCGCTTGCTGAGCACAGCGAACCTGAAGATCGTGATCCCGAACTCGCGCACGAGGATGATGATCGTCACCCACCACGGCAGTTCTCCGAGAATCGACAGCGCGACCAGCGCCCCGCCGGTGAGCACCTTGTCGGCGATCGGGTCGAGGATGATGCCGACGTCGGTGACCAGGTTGCGGCTGCGCGCAAGGTACCCGTCGAGGCTGTCGGTCGCGATGGTGAACACGAAGAGAGCCGCGGCGACGATGCGCAGCGCGTCGTCGTCGCCGTTGTCGAGGAGCAGCAGCCAGATGAAGACCGGGGCGAGCAGGATCCGGATGACCGTGATGATGTTCGCGATGTTCGCGTTGCTCGCCGGGCCCTCGCCGCGGGCGACGATGCGACCCTGCATCGAGCCGTGCACGCGTGCCGGGCGGTCGTTGCCCGTGGGTGAATCAGTGGACACGCGGTTACTCCCGGTCAGTCAGGTTCCAGGCATCCTCATCTGAAGACCCGTCTACCTCATCGTATCCGCTGAGCGAATCGGCAACGAGGTCGACCGGTGCCGCGGCAGCCATTGCAGCGGGCGCTACCGAACTCGACGGGGCATCCTGTCCGCGGATTTTTGCCAGCACGCCTGGCAGCTGCTCTGCGGTCACCAGCACGTCGCGAGCCTTTGATCCCTCTGACGGGCCGACGATCTCGCGGGATTCCATGAGGTCCATCAGGCGACCGGCCTTGGCGAACCCGACCCGCAGCTTGCGCTGCAACATCGATGTCGAGCCGAACTGTGTACTGACCACGAGTTCGGCGGCGGCGAGCAGAAGTTCGAGGTCGTCACCGATGTCGCCGTCGATCTGCTTCTTCTCGGCGACGACAGCGACATCCTCGCGGTATTCCGGTTCGGACTGCTGCGCGATGACGTGCTGCACGACCTCGGCGATCTCGCCCTCGCTCACCCACGCACCCTGCACGCGGATGGCCTTCGACGACCCCATCGGCAGGAAGAGCGCGTCACCCTGGCCGATGAGCTTGTCGGCGCCGGGCTGGTCGAGGATCACGCGGGAGTCGGTCATGCTCGACACTGCGAACGCGAGACGGCTGGGAACGTTCGCCTTGATCAGGCCGGTAACGACGTCGACCGACGGTCGCTGGGTGGCGAGCACGAGGTGGATTCCGGATGCCCGGGCCAACTGCGTGATGCGCACGATCGAGTCTTCGACGTCGCGCGGGGCGACCATCATGAGGTCGGCGAGCTCGTCGACGACTATCAACAGGTAGGGATACGGCTTGAGTACACGCTCGCTGCCGGCGGGCAGCACGATCTCGCCCGCGATGACCGCACGGTTGAAGTCGTCGATATGGCGGAAGCCGAAGCTCGCCAGGTCGTCGTACCGCATGTCCATCTCTTTCACGACCCAGGCGAGGGCTTCTGCCGCCTTCTTCGGGTTCGTGATGATCGGGGTGATGAGGTGGGGAACCCCGGCATAGATCGAGAGCTCGACGCGCTTCGGGTCGATCAGCACCATCCGCACTTCAGACGGCTTCGCACGCATGAGGACCGAGGTGATCATGGAGTTGACGAAGCTGGACTTTCCGGAACCGGTGGAACCGGCGACCAGCAGGTGGGGCATCTTGGCGAGGTTCGCGACGACGAACCCGCCCTCGACGTCCTTGCCGAGGCCGATGGTCATCGGGTGGGTGCTCTTGGTGCTCGCACCGCTGCGCAGCACGTCACCGAGCGAGACGATCTCGCGGTCCTTGTTGGGGATCTCGACACCGATCGCGCTCTTGCCGGGGATCGGCGAGAGGATCGTGACCTCGTTGCTGGCTACGGCGTAGCTGATGTTCTTGGCGAGGGCTGTCACGCGCTCGACTTTGACGCCGGGGCCGAGCTCGAGCTCGTAGCGCGTGACCGACGGCCCACGGCTGAACCCGGTGACCGCGGCATCCACCTGGAACTGGCGAAGCACCTCGGTGATCGACGCGACGACCTCGTCGTTGGCCGCGCTGCGTGCCTTCGGTGGGGTGCCGGGCGTCAACAGGGCTGCCGACGGAAGACGGTAGGGAAGCTCCTGCTCGTGGGCTTCCTTCATCGAGGTCGGGCGCGAGAGCAGTGGAGCCTCTTCGGGTTCCGGTTCCTTGAACTCGACGGGAGCCTCGAATTCGCCGGCGATGCCCTTGTCACGGGCTGTCGTGTTGAATCCGGGAAGGATGCCGGCCTCGTCTTCGCGCAGGCTGGTCGCACCGACCTCGACTTCGCCGGTGAACCGCTTGACGGCATCTTCGGCCTTGAGCAGGTCGTCGATCAGATCGATGCCGAAGTCGCCGTCGTGGCCGTCGATGACGTCGGTCGCGTTGTCGCCCTTGTTCTTGCCCGCATCGCGGCCGATGACGGGAGAGTCGAACGCCTGCGCCTCTTCGCCCTTCGACTTGTTGCGACGCCACCACGGCACGCTCGACGGGTCTGCGTCATCGAGGCCGAGGTCGTCGAGATCGCCGAACGAGACGGAGCCGGTCGCGGTCTTCTTGCCGGCGGGCGCCTTCTCTTCGCGCGGCTCGAGTTCGGCGCCGAACAGGTAGGAGTAGAGCTCGGTGAGGCGGGACCCGAGCCGGTTCGGCGGGGTCTTGGTGATGATGAAGAGCGACAGCAGCAGCACGAGCGAGACGACCGGAACGGCGACCCACTCGGTGAGGAAGAGCAGCGGGGCCGCGAGTACCCAGCCGAGGATTCCCCCGGCGGCGCCGATGCCGGCGATGCCATCCGGCGGGTAGGGCTGGCCGCCGAAGATGTGGCAGAGCGCACTGACCGTGACGAGCAGGATGGTGAGGCCGATGCCGACCCGACCGTTGTCGTTGACGCTCGACGGGTGGCGGAAGAGCCAGATCGCGAACAGCAGCATGATGACGGGAAGCGCGAACGCGACGCGGCCGAACAGCAGGCCGAAGGTGAAGGAGTCGAGCGCCGAGGCCACCGGATCGGCCGGGATGAACCACTCGACGATCGCACCGGCGACGGCGAGCAGGAAGATGAAGAAGGGGAAGCCGTCGCGGCGTTCCTCTTTGGCGAGGGTCTCGTGGCCGAGAACACGAAACAGGCCACCGACGACGTGGGCGAGGCCGAGCCAGGCCGAGGCGAGAAGGCCCGGCTTGTCGGCGTTCTGGGCTGCGGCCTTGGTCGCGGGCAGCTTCTTCGTCGCGGCGGCGCGGGTCGAGGTGGTCTTCGCGGGCGCCTTCGCTGCCGGGGTGCGGGTGCGCGAGGTCGTCGTGCGCGCACGCGCGGTCGTCTTGGTGCTCGTAGCCATGCGGTCCACGGTACCGCCGACGGCCGTCAGACCCCGGTTAGAGCGGGCGCGTGTCCACCCCGTGCCCTCCGGCACTTACCCAGAAACGCCCCTTCTCCGCGTGGAAAGGGGCGTTTCTGGTCAAATCGGATGGGGTCAGGCTTCGATGACCACCGGGATGATCATCGGCTTGCGGCGGTGCTGGGTGTTGACCCAGCGACCGACCGTGCGACGGATGACCTGCTGGAACGCCTGCGTGTCGCGCGTGCCGTTTGCGGCGGCATCCTCGAGGGCCTTGATGACCTGCGGGCGCACCGTGTTGAATACGGCTTCGTCCTCGGCGAATCCGCGAGCCTGGATCTCCGGCCCCACGATGACACGACCGGTCTGGGCGTCGACGGCGGCAAAGATCGAGATAAAGCCCTCTTCGGCGAGGATGCGGCGGTCCTTGAGGTCGGCATCCGTGATCTCGCCGACGCTCGAACCGTCCACGTAGACGAACCCGAGGTCGAGCTGGCCGACGACGCTCGCGACACCGTCGCGCAGGTCGATGACCGTGCCGTCTTCGGCGATGATCGTGTTCTCTTCCGGAACACCCGAGAGGATCGCGAGCTCGGCGTTCGCCACCAGGTGGCGGAACTCACCGTGCACGGGAAGCACGTTCTTCGGCTTCAGGATGTTGTAGCAGTAGAGCAGTTCGCCGGCGGCCGCGTGGCCCGAGACGTGAACCTTCGCATTGGCCTTGTGCACGACGTGCGCACCGAGCTTCTGCAGGCCGTTGATCAGGCGGTAGACCGAGTTCTCATTCCCGGGGATCAGGCTCGACGCGAGGATGATCGTGTCGCCCTTGCCGATCGTGATCGTCGGGTGCTCTTGGTTGGCGAGGCGCGCGAGAACGGCCATCGGCTCGCCCTGGCTGCCCGTCGACATGTAGACGAGCTTGTTCTCGGGGTAGTCCGAGGCCTTCTTCGCTTCGACGAGGGTGCCGGCGGGAACCTTGAGGTACCCGAGGTCGGCCGCGATGCCCATGTTGCGCACCATCGAGCGGCCCATCAGCACGACCTTGCGGTCGTTGGCGACGGCGGCATCCAGAACCTGCTGCACACGGTGCACGTGGCTCGAGAAGCTCGCGACGACGACGCGGCGCGGGGCCTTGGCGATGACGGCCTCGAGAACCGGTCCGATGTCGCGCTCGTTCGGGGTGAACCCGGGAACGTCGGCGTTCGTCGAGTCGGGCAGGAACAGGTCGACCCCGGCTTCACCGAGACGGGCGAACGCGCGCAGGTCGGTGATGCGGTCGTCGAGCGGCAGCTGGTCCATCTTGAAGTCGCCGGTATGCAGCACGGTGCCGGCCTTGGTCGTGATGGCGACGGCGAGGGCATCCGGAATGGAATGGTTCACGGCGACGAACTCGAGGTCGAACGGGCCGAGCTGCTCGCTCTGGCCTTCGCTGACGGTGAGCGAGTAGGGCGTGATGCGGTGTTCCTTGAGCTTCGCCTCGATAAGCGCCAGGGTCAGCGTGGACCCGATCAGCGGGATGTCGTTGCGCAGGCGCAGCAGGTAAGGAACGGCGCCGATGTGGTCTTCGTGGCCGTGGGTGAGAACGACGCCGACGATATCGTCCAGGCGGTCCTTGATCGGCGCGAAGTCGGGCAGGATCAGGTCGACCCCGGGCTGGTGCTCTTCGGGGAAGAGCACGCCGCAGTCGACGATGAGGATCTTGCCGTCGATCTCGTACGAGGTCATGTTGCGGCCGATCTCACCGAGGCCACCGATGGGGATGACCCGCAGTGTTCCTGGTTTGAGTTTGGCCGGCTGGTAAATCGTGACGGGCATCTGGTCCTTCTGTTTGAGCGATGAGGCCTCTCGCCTCCTGGTGAAGACGGGGTAGCGCGTGGTGCC
>Ga0247736_10000257_pt1 | contig 19412 bp, 14 predicted proteins | sample UWRJL193509B2_FD_180935 | JGI IMG/M metagenome (GOLD analysis project Ga0247736, IMG submission 180935) | Plant litter microbial communities from Arlington Agricultural Research Station in Wisconsin, United States - UWRJ-L193-509B-2 | ecosystem: Environmental > Terrestrial > Plant litter >...
AACGACGCGCGATCGGCACAGGCAGCGCGCGACCTCATCACCGAGTTCGGTGCCGATGTGCTGGCGGAGCGCACGGGCTGTGTTCCGGTCGCAAGCTTCACCGCGACGAAGCTGCGCTGGCTGCGGGATGCCGAGCCCGAGAACGCGGCGAAGGTCGCGGCCGTCGCCCTCCCCCACGACTGGCTGACCTGGCGGCTGCGCGGCTTCGGGCCGTCGAATCCCGATCTCTCCGAGCTGGTCACCGACCGCTCCGACGCGAGCGGCACCAACTACTTCAACCCCGCGACGAACGAGTACGACCGCGAGCTGCTGGTCGCGGCCCTCGGCCACGACGCGATCCTGCCGCGAGTGCTTGGACCGAGCGAGTTCGTGACTGCAGGCGAGCTTGTGGTCGGCCCCGGCGCGGGCGACAACGCGGGGGCCGCCTTCGGCATCGGCGCGGCGGCGGGTGACGTCATCATCTCGATCGGCACCAGCGGCACCGTCTTCGCGGTCTCAACGACCCCCGCGCGCGACACGAGCGGCACCGTTGCCGGATTCGCGGATGTGACCGGCAACTACCTTCCGCTGGTCGCCACCCTCAACGCGGCCCGCATCCTCGACTCGACGGCCGCCCTGCTCGGCGTCTCGCACGACGAGCTCGGCACGCTCGCCGTGCAGGCAGAACCCGGCGCCGCGGGCCTGGTTCTGCAGCCGTACTTCGAGGGCGAGCGCACCCCGAACCTGCCGAACGCCACGGCCACCCTGTTCGGCATGACCCTCGGCTCCACGACCCGCCCCAACCTCGCTCGCGCCGCGATCGAGGGCATGCTGGCCGCGCTGGCCGACGGGCTGGCCGCGCTGCAGGCGAACGGCGTTGTCGCCGAGCGCATCCTGCTGGTGGGCGGTGCCGCACAGAACCCGGCCGTGCAGGCGATCGCGGCACAGGTCTTCGAGGTTCCGGTGGTGATCCCGACTCCGGGTGAGTACGTCGCCGCGGGCGCCGCCCGCCAGGCGGCGTGGGCACTGACCCAGACGCTGCCGGAGTGGGCGGTCGACACCGTGGCCTCTCCGACCCCTGACTACCGGCCGGTGATCCTCGAGCAGTACCGTGCTCGCGCCTGACCTCCCGGTGCTGAGCGGCACCTACCCGGATCCCTCGATCTGCCGGGTTGGTGACGACTTCTATCTGGTCACGAGCACCTTCGAGTACTTTCCTGGGCTGCCGGTCTTCCACTCGACCGACCTGCGCGAGTGGACCCAGCTCGGGCACGTCATCGACCGGATCGACCAGCTCGACCTCAGCGGCGTGGCCTCTTCTCGAGGCCTGTACGCTCCGACCATTCGGCATCACGAGGGTGTGTTCTACCTCGTCTGCACCCTCGTCGACGGCACGGGTCCGAGCGGCAACTTCGTGATGACGGCGACGGATGCGGCCGGCCCCTGGTCGAACCCGCACTGGCTCAGCGACGCGAAGGGCTTCGACCCCTCCCTGCTCTTTCACGAGGGCCGCTGCTGGTACGTGGGCACCCGGCTGCGCGAGGACCCCGACTGGCACGACCAGGCCGACGTCTGGCTGCGCGAGCTGGATCTCGCCACCCTCAGCCTCGTCGGTGAGGAGCACGTGCTCTGGCACGGCGCGGTCGAGGGCGCGGTCTGGTCAGAGGGCCCGCACATCTACTCTCACGATGGCTGGTTCTACCTCGTCGCCTCGGAGGGCGGCACCGAGGAGCACCACGCGATCTCGGTCGCCCGCAGCCGCGCGATCACCGGCCCTTATGAGGGCAACCGGGCCAACCCGGTCTTCACGCACCGCACGCTCGGCATCGGGCACCCGATTACCGGCGTCGGCCACCCCGACCTTGTCGTCGGCCCCGACGGCCAGTGGTGGGCCTTCCTGCTCGGCCAGCGTCCGCGCGGCGGCTACCACGCCAACCTCGGCCGCGAGACCTTCGCGGTGCCGGTGGACTGGGAGCTCGGCTGGCCTGTGTTCGCGGCCGGGGTGGGGCAGCTCGCCGCGGTCGAGGGCCGGCGGCACCTCGGTGCGGGCCGCATCGTGACGGGGCTGGACTGGAATCAGGTGCGCACTGCCGCATCCAATTTCTTTGACATCACGGATGACGCCATCACCCTGCGGGCAACTGGCGCCGCCCTCGGCGACCCCGCGACCCCGGCTTTCGTCGCGGTGCGTCAGCGTGACCACGCCCTTACCTTTGCGGCAACCCTCGTGGACGGCGACGGCGGCATCGCCGTGCGCCAGTCGGATTCCGCGTGGCTGTCGTTCGGGGTCGCTGACGGGCGCGCTGTCGTTCGGCGCAACGGCGAGGTGATCCACACGCGAGCTGCGGGGCGTTGCTTCGAGCTGCGCGCCGATGACCAGCGCTATGAGCTCTGGCTCGACGGTGAGCACGTGCTCGAGTTCGACGGCCGCTTTCTCAGCGCGCAGTCGGTCGCCGGTTTCGTCGGCGTCTGGATCGGCGTCTACACCGACACCGGAGGCCGCTTCGACGAGGTCGACTACGCCGCGAGGTGAGGCTTGGCCGTGCTCTCGCGCACGACGAGGTGGGTGGCGAGGTCCATGCGCGGCACGTTCTGCAGGTCGCTCTCGCCCATGCGAATGACGAGCCGCGCGGCCTCCTCCGCCATCTTGGTGAGTGGCTGGTGGATCGTGGTGAGCGCGGGGCTCGACCACTGCGCCAGCTGCAGGTCGTCGTAGCCGACGACGCTGAGGTCGCGTGGAATGCGCAGGCCGTGGCTGCGGGCCGCGTCGATGACGCCGAGCGCCTGCAGGTCGCTGCCCGCGAAGATGGCGGTCGGCGGGTTCTCGCCGCTGAGCAGCTCGTTGGCGATCTCGCGTCCGCCGTCGACCTGGAAGTTGCCGAAGCGCAGCAGGGTCGGATCGATCGGCAGGCCGGCCGTGTTCATCGCCGAACGATAGCCGTCGAGGCGGGCGAGCGAGCACATCATGTCCTCTGGACCGGTGATGGCAGCAATGCGGGTGTGGCCGAGCTCGATGAGGTGCCGGGTGGCCATGAGCCCGCCCGACCAGTTGGCGCTGCCGACGCTCGGGACATCCGGCGTCGGGTCGCCCGCGGGATCGATGATGACGAAGGGGATGGCGCGGCTGCGCAGCTTGGCCTTCGCGTCATCCGCGAGGTCGGAGAAGACGAGCACGACACCGACCGGGCGGCGGCGCAGAACGCCCTCGATCCACCCGGCGGCGGGCGAATGGCGGTTGCCCGACTCGGTGAGCACCACGCTGAGCCCGTTGGACCGGGCGATATTTTCGACACCGCGGATGATCTCCATCGCCCAGGCCGTTTCGAGCTCGGGAAAAACGAGCTCGATGAGGGTGCCGCGATTGGGCAGCCCCTGCCGGCGGCGGTAGCCCTCGCGCTCGAGGATCTGCTCAATCCGCTCCCGGGTCGCTTTCGACACGTCGGAGCGCCCGTTGAGCACCTTGGACACCGTGGAGAGCGAAACCCCCGCCTGATCAGCAAGTTCGTTGAGCTTCACGCGCGGCTCAGCGTCGGGGGTGAGAACCATCTCTGTCCTGTCTGCGATTTGTTGCAACAAACAACTTGTGCCCCCGGCATGGGTCTGCCTAGACTCCAACCATCCTAATCACTTTCGACGTAGATGTCGAAACTTTCGAGAGGCGTTCAACGATGAACAAACGCAGCATCACGCGCTGGGTAGCGACGGGGGCCATCTCGGCTGTCGCGCTCGCCGGCCTGACCGCGTGTAACACCGCTCCCGCGGACGACGCACCCGTCACCCTCACCTGGTGGCACAACGGAAGCGCCGAGCCTCTCGCAGGCTTCTGGCAGGACGTTGCCGACGAGTTCGAGGCCGACCACCCGAACGTGACCGTCAAGGTCGAGGGCTTCCAGAACGAGGAGCTGCAGCGCACGCTCATCCCGAACGCCCTGCGCTCGGGCGACGCCCCCGACCTGTTCCAGCAGTGGGGCGCCGGCGAGCTTGCCGCGCAGGTTCGCGCCGGCCAGGTCAAAGACATCAGCGCCGACGTGACCGAGCAGATCGACGCCATCGGCGGAACGGTCGCGCCGTGGCAGGTGGACGGCAAGACCTACGGTCTCCCCTTCAACTTCGGCATCGAGGGCTTCTGGTACAACAAGGACCTGTTCGCGCAGGCGGGCATCGAGGGGACTCCCACCACTCTCGATGAGCTGAACGACGCTGTGCAGAAGCTCAAGGACGCCGGCATCGTGCCGATCGCCGTTGGCGCCGCCGACAAGTGGCCGGCCGCCCACTGGTGGTACAACTTCGCCCTCAAGGCGTGCTCGCCCGAGGTGCTCTCCGACGCGCAGGCGAACCTCGTCTTCGACGACCCGTGCTTCGTTGAGGCCGGTCAGTACCTGCAGGACTTCATCGACACCGAGCCCTTCCAGGAGGGCTACCTCGGCACCACCGCCCAGCAGGGCGCTGGTAGCTCCGCTGGTCTTGTTGCCACCGGCAACGCGGCCATGGAGCTCATGGGCCACTGGAACGCTGGCCAGATGGGCGGCATCCTCGCGGAGGAGTCCGGTGGCGAGGCCACCCCTCCCGCCTTCCTCGGCTGGTTCAACTTCCCGGGCATCGAGGGCACCGACGGTGACCCGACGGCCGCCCTCGGTGGTGGAGACGGATTCTCGTGCTCGGCCGACGCCCCGCCGGAGTGTGTCGAGCTGCTCAACTACATCGTGAGCGTTGACGTGCAGACCCGCTTCGGCGAGATCGGCGCTGGACTGCCTGTCACCAAGGGCTCGGAGGCTGGTATCTCTGACACCAACCTGCAGCAGGTGCTCGCCGGCCTCAAGGAGGCAACCTACGTGCAGCTCTGGCTGGACACCGCCTACGGTCCGACCGTCGGTGGCGCCATGAACGACGGCATCGTCAACCTGTTCGCCGGTGACGGAACACCCGAGGACATCGTGACCTCGATTGAGAACGCGGTAGCGACCCTCTAACAATGGCAACTGCAACAAAGGTCGGGCCCGCGGTCACCGCGGGCCCGACCCCCGCCGGGGATACGAAGAAGAAGCTGTCGAACTCCACTCGCAAGCGTCTTGAAATCGGCTTCTTCGCCGCACCCGCCCTGCTGTTCTACGTGTCGCTGGTGATCTTTCCGATCATCCTGGCGGCCGTCTACAGCGTGTTCCGATGGGACGGCCTCGGGCCGCTCTTCGACCCCGCCTGCACCGATGCCTATGCGGCGAACGGCTCGCAGGGTCCCAACTTCTGCAACCGGTTCGTCGGCATCGACAACTACGTGCGGGCGCTCTCTGACCCGGTCTTCCTCAACGCCATCGGGCACAACTTCTTCATCCTCGGGATGTCGCTGCTCATTCAGGGACCGCTCGCCATCGGACTCGCGCTGCTGCTCAACCGCAAGATGCGCGGCCGTGCGCTGCTGCGCCTCCTGATCTTCATTCCCTACGTGCTCAGCGAGGTCGTCGCGGGACTCGCGTGGAAGCTCCTGCTGCTGCCGAACGCCGGCTTCGACACCTTCCTCAGCTTCCTCGGGTGGACGGGCGACAAGCCCAACTGGCTCTCTGAGCCCGACCTGGTGATGTGGACGATGTTCCTCATCCTCACCTGGAAGTACGTCGGCTTCGCGGTGATCCTCATGCTCGCCGGACTGCAGGGCGTGCCAGAGGAGCTGAGCGAGGCCGCGCAGATCGACGGCGCCTCCTGGTGGCAGACGCAGCGGCACATCACCCTGCCGCTGCTCGGCCCGACCATTCGCATCTGGGCCTTCCTGTCGATCATCGGCTCGCTGCAGCTCTTCGACATGGTCTGGGTCACCACCAAGGGCGGGCCGAACTTCGCAAGCGCCACCATGGCCACCTACCTCGTCGAGATCGGCAGCTCGCGGCAGCAGATCGGCTTCGGCACTGCCGTCGCGGTGATCCTGTTCGTGATCTCCCTTGTCATCGCGCTCGTCTACCAGCGCTTCGCACTCAACCGCGACCTTGAGGGCGCGACCACCGGAAAGGGCCGCTGATGGCCGACATCGCTCTGTCCCCCCGTCGACGCAGAATCGACTTCGGTGCCCCCATCGTCTACCTGGTGGCGCTCATCATCGTCAGCGCGACGGTGGTGCCGGTGGCCTACATCGTCATCAACGGATTCCGCACGACAAGGCAGCTCAACGAGAACCTCGCCGGCTGGCCCGACCCGTGGACGCTCTCGACCTACGGTCGCGTGCTCTTCGGCGAGGGAACGCTCTTCTGGAGTCAGGCCGGCACGAGCGCGATCATCGGCGTCGGCACGACCGTCGGCGTCGTGATCTTCGGCGTGATGGCAGCGTTCGTCATCGCGCGCTACGAGTTCAAGGCGCGGGGTGCGCTCTATGCGCTCTTCACTGCCGGACTGCTCTTTCCCATCAGCGTCGCAATCCTGCCGCTGTCGATCATGCTGCAGACGCTGGGCCTCAACGGCTCGATCTTCGGTGTGATCATTCCGCAGATCGCCTTCGCGCTGCCGACGACGATCATCATCCTCGTCCCGTTCCTCCGCGCTATTCCCAAGGAACTGGAGGATGCAGCAATGATCGACGGAACCAGCCGCATCGGCTTCTTCTGGCGCATCCTGCTGCCGCTGTCGGGGCCTGGCCTGGTGACGGTCGGCGTTCTCGCCTTCGTCAACAGCTGGAACGCCTACCTTCTGCCGCTCTTCGTGCTCGGCGCGGGCGGGGCAGGGCAGGCGAACTACACGCTGCCGCTCGGCGTGCAGCAGTTCTCGACGCAGTACTCGTCAGACACAGCCGGCGTGCTCGCCTTCACCTCGCTCGCGATGATCCCCGCCCTGCTCTTCTTCACCCTTGCCGAGCGCCGCATCGTCGGTGGCCTCACGGGAGCGGTGAAGGGCTGATCATGGCAACGAACATCTGGCACGATCGCACAGCCACGCCCGCACAGCGGGCGGATGCCCTGCTCGCCGAGCTCACCCTCGAGGAGAAGGTGGCGCAGCTCGTCGGCATCTGGGTCGGTGCCTCGAAGGAGGGCGGCGACGTCGCCCCCCACCAGCACGACATGGATGACGTGATCGACCTCGACGCCTTCCTCGCCAACGGACTCGGGCAGCTCACCCGTCCGTTCGGCTCGGCCCCGGTGAATCCGGGGCTGGGGGCACTGTCGCTGCTGCGCACCCAGACGAAGATCCGGCAGAGAAGCCGGCTGGGCATCCCCGCGCTTGCCCACGAGGAGTGCCTCGCCGGTTTCGCCGCGTGGGGCGCGACCGCCTACCCCGTTCCCCTGTCGTGGGGTGCGACCTTCAACCCGGAGCTGGTGGAGCGGATGGCGCGCCGCATCGGCGACGACATGCACTCGGTCGGCGTGCACCAGGGCCTCGCCCCCGTGCTCGACGTCGTGCGCGACGCGCGCTGGGGGCGGGTTGAGGAGACCATCGGAGAGGACCCGTACCTCATCGGCTCCATCGGCACCGCCTACGTTCGCGGTCTGGAGGCCGCCGGCATCGTCGCAACGCTCAAGCACTTCGTCGGCTACTCCGCCTCGAAGGCGGGCCGCAACCTCGCGCCCGTGTCCGTCGGTCCGCGCGAGTTCGCCGACGTTCTGCTCGCCCCCTTCGAGATGGTCATGCGCGATGGCAAGCCGCGTTCCGTCATGCACGCCTACACCGACACCGACGGCGTGCCCTCGGCGGCCGACGAGTCGCTGCTGACCGGGGTGCTGCGCGACCAGTGGGGCTTCACGGGCACTGTTGTCGCCGACTACTTCGGCATCGCCTTCCTCAAGCTGCTGCACGGCGTCGCCGGCACCTGGGCAGAGGCCGCGGCCGCGGCACTCACCGCCGGGGTCGACGTCGAGCTGCCCACCGTCAAGACCTTCGGCGAGCCGCTCGTCGAGGCAATCCGCGCTGGCTCCGTCAGTGAAGAGCTCGTCGACCGGGCGCTTCGACGGGTGCTCACGCAGAAGGCAGAGCTCGGACTGCTCGACGAGGACTGGTCGGCCGTGCCGCGTGGGCTCGAGGGCATCGACCTTGACGACGCGCAGGCGGTCGCCGACGCGATCGACCTCGACAGCGCTGAGAACCGGGCTGTCGCTCGGCAACTGGCGGAGCAATCCGTTGTGCTGCTCTCCAATGACGGAACCCTGCCCCTGCAGCAGGGTCTGAGGATCGCCGCGATCGGGCCCACCGCCAGTGACCCGTTCGCGGTGCTCGGCTGCTACAGCTTTCCGACGCACGTCGGCGTGCAGCACCCGAGCGAGCCGATCGGCATCGAGCTGCCCACGCTCGTCGAGTCGCTGACCGCGGAGTTCGGCGCACCGGAGGCAAGCAGCGTGGAGTACACGCTCGGCACCACCATCGATGGCGGTGAGACCGACGGCATCGCCGCAGCGGTCGACTCTGCCACACGGTCGGATGTCGCCATCGTCTCCCTCGGAGACCGCGCCGGCCTGTTCGGCCGCGGCACCAGCGGCGAAGGCTGCGACGCCGACTCCCTCGCGCTTCCCGGCGCGCAGCAGCAGCTGCTCGACGCCGTGCTCGCGACCGGCACCCCCACGATCGTCGTGCTCTTCGCCGGCCGCCCCTACGCGCTCGGCGCGGCGGTGACCGACGCCGCCGCGATCGTGCAGACCTTCTTCCCCGGGGAGGAGGGCACCAGCGCGGTGGCCGGCGTGCTCAGCGGACGGGTCAACCCGAGCGGGCGCCTGCCCGTGAGCGTGCCCGCGCACGCGGGCTCCCAGCCCTCGACCTACCTCGCCGCTCCTCTTGCACGGGCGAACGGCGTCTCGAACGTCGACCCGACCGCGGCCTTCTCGTTCGGGCACGGCATCGGCTACTCGACCTTCGAGTGGTCGTCGACCGAGCCGGTGGTTGACGGGGATTCTGTCTCGGTGACCGTCACGGTCACCAACACCGGCGACCGCGCTGGCACCGACGTCGTGCAGCTCTACCTGCACGATCCGGTCGCCTCGGTCGTGCGGCCGGTGCAGCGACTGCTCGGCTTTCGACGTGTCTCGCTCGAGGCGGGCGCCACCACCACGCTCTCCGTCACGGTGCCCTTCGATACGACGAGCTTCACCAACCGCGCCGGCGTGCGCGTCGTGGAGCCCGGCGAGATCGTGCTGGGCTTCGGCCGGTCGAGCGCTGACATCGCGCTCACGCACAGCGTGCAGCTGACCGGACCGGTGCGCGAGGTCGGCTACGACCGCGCGCTGCACGTCACATGGGTCTGACCAGAACGACCGCCCGGGTTGACCTCGGGCTGCCGCACACCGAGGTCGTTGTCGAGCAGACCCGGCACGCCTTCGCGTTCGGCAACATCGGCTTCGACTTCATCGACCCGGCGGCGCGCGACTCTCCGCTCGCGAAGCAATGGCTCGACCTCTACAACACAGCCACGCTGCCCTTCTACTGGCGCGACTTCGAGCCGGTGCAGGGTGCCCCGCGCACGCGGGCGCTGCGTGATGCGGCGCAGTGGTTTCGCGACCACGGCGTCGCGGTCAAAGGCCACCCGCTCGTCTGGCACACACTGGCGCCGCAGTGGCTGACCGGTGATATCGAGACGCAGCTGCGGCAGCGCATTCGACGCGACGTCACCGACTTCGCCGACCTCATCCACACCTGGGACGCCATCAACGAGGTCGTCATCATGCCGGTCTTCGAGGCGGAGGCGAACGCGATCACCGACCTCGCTCGGCAGCTCGGTCGCGTGCCGATGATCCAGCTCGCCGTTGACGAGGCGCGGGCGGCCAACCCGTCCGCGGTGCTCCTCCTCAACGACTTCGACCTCTCGAGCCGCTACGAGGACCTCATCGCCGAGACTCTCGCGGCCGGGGTGCAGATTGACGCGCTCGGCCTCCAGACCCACATGCACCAGGGCTACTGGGGCGAGGACCGCATGCTCGCCATGGTCGACCGCTTTGCCCGCTTCGGTCTGCCGCTGCACCTCACCGAGAGCACCCTGCTCAGCGGCGACCTCATGCCGCCCGAGATCGTCGATCTCAACGACTACGTCGTCGACAGCTGGCCGTCCACACCGGAGGGCGAGGCCCGGCAGGCAGACGAGATCGTGCGCCACTATCGGTCGCTCGGGTCGCATCCGGCGGTGGAGGCAATCACCTACTGGGGCATCACCGACGCGGGCGCCTGGCTGGGTGCCCCGGTCGGACTCGTGCGCGCCGACGGCACCCCGAAGCCGAGCTACGACGCGCTGCACCAGCTCATCAAGCGCGAGTGGTGGCTGCCGCCGACCACCATGCGAACGGATGCGGACGGCCAGATCACGGTGACCGGCATGCCCGGCGACTACCGCGCCTCCGCTCGCGGCACGACGACCAGCTTCGAGATCGCCGAGCGCCCGTAGTCGACCGGCACCGCGGTCGGCGCTCACCCCCGCGCGTGCGCCTCCCGGGCAAACAGCAGGTAGGCGCTCGCGGTCCAGGTGTATGCGCGGTCACGCAGTCCGTCGCCCGTGAGCGCGTCGAAGTTCTCGGCGAAGCCCGATCGCTCGCACAGTGCGAGAAAGCGCGCACTGATCTGATCCGCCAGGTCGACCTGGCCAGCGCGCCGCAGACCGCTCTCGATGAGCACGGTCGAGGGTGCCCAGATCGGGCCGCGCCAGTAACCGTCGCTCTCGTACTCTGGGGTCGTCGGCAGCTGGGTAGCGAGTCCCCACTCGGTGAGGTGGGCGGCGATCGAGTCGCTCAGCGCACTCACGACGTTCGCCGGCAGGTGCGGCGAGGCGACGATCGGCAGCAGAAGCAGCAGGCTGGTCGTCGACGACCGAGTGCCGGACCGCGCACCCGTCGCCGAGAAGCGCTCACCGTCCCAGAGCTCTGCGAGAAGGGCGCTCAGCTGGGCGGACTGCTCGCGACGCCACTCTGCGGCGCCGGCGATGCCGAGCTCGTCGGCGAGACCGGCGAGCGTGCCGAGCTGCACGACAAGAAAGGCGGCGAGATCGGGCGACTCGATCGCTCGATCGCTGTCGAAGGCGGTGGAGTTGTCCCACCCGCTGTCGTTGCCGTGCTGGTAGTGCGCCAGCGCGTGCCCAGGCACGCGGCGTGAGTCGAGCCAGAAGCGCGTCCAGCGACTGAGCCGCTCGTAGATCTCGGCGAGGTCATCGGCGGGCACGTCGGTGATCTCGCGCAGGCGCTCCAGCGCCCAGCCGTGGATCGGCGGCTTCACGAAGTTGTAGAGAATCTCTGAGTGGGTGACCGAGTCGGGCAGCGCGCCCGCGGCATCCTGGCGATCGAAGGGGGCGAGCAGCTGGTCGATGGCGAGCTGCACACCGGCGGGAGCGAGGGCGAGCGCGTTGAAGCAGTGGTCCCAGCTCCAGACCTTGTCCATCCAGTGCTTCGACATCAGCACCGACTCCCGACCGAGAAAGCCACGCGGCTCAACCGTCGCCGACCAGAGCACGTAGGCGGCCAGCGCGGCGGCAGGCGTTCGCTCTGTGCGCCATCCGGCCACCGCCTCGAGGTAGTCGCTGAACAACGAGGCGGATTCGGTGACCGCGCTGTCGAAGGACACGCGCGAGGCATAGCTCGGGCGTGCGGTCTCGAACTCCTCGATGACGACCTCCCAGCCGCGCTCCCCCGACGCGACGACCGCACGCGGGTGCTCCCCCAGCGCCTCGGCTCCCTCGAAGCGCAACTCGCCGGAGAGACGCGTCACACGGTAGCGCCGCCCGGTGCCGTACGACGTGAAGATCGCCGAGCCGTCGACCGGGTCCTCGAAGAAGTAGGTGCCAGAGAACGGGGTGAGCACCGCGGTCGCATCGGCGATGCGCAGGCCTGCCCCGCGACCACGGATGCGCACGGTGTCGGTGGTCTCGAACGTCGCCTCGATGAGTGCGCCATCCTCACCCTTCCAGCGCAGCAGTTCCGCGCAGGTCTCGATGGAGGTCGGCACCGAGGGCTCGAACCGCAGCACCGCGTGCATGCCGGTCTGGTGCGACACCAGATGCAGGTGCTCGCTCGACTCGTGCAGCCCGATCACCGGCGAGATGTCGAGCCACGAGCCGCGGCGACTGAACGGAATCTCGTGCACGTCGAACGTCACGGCGGTGCATCGTGCGGGTGCTTCGTATCGGAAAACGACCATGGTGGTGCCCTTCGAGGGTGGTGGGTGGTGACTAGTCCTTGACGGCGCCCGCGGTCACGCCAGCCGCCACATAGCGCTGGGCGACCACGAGAAGAACGGCCGCGGGAACGGAGGCGACCACTGCGGTCGCCATGATCGCGTTCCAGTCCTGCGTGTTGTTGCCGATGTACTTGTAGATGCCGATGGTGATCGGCTGCAGGTCACCGCCCCGGTTGAGGGTCGAGGCGAAGATGAAATCCGACCACGACCAGAGGAAGGTGAAGAGCGAGACCGTCACGACGGAGTTGCGGCTGACCGGCAGCACGATCGATCGAAAGCTGCGCCAGGCTCCCGCGCCGTCGATCTTCGCCGCGGAGAGCAGCTCATCGGGGATTCCCGCCATGAAGGCGGTGAAGATGAGCACCCCAAACGGCACCGCAAGAGTGGAGTCGGCGAGGATCAGGCCGGGGATGGTGCCCAGCAGCCCCCAGCTGTTGAAGATCAGGTAGAACCCCATCGCCATGATGATTCCCGGGATCATCTGCGCGATCAGCAGCACGAAGTTGACGGTCGTGCCCCCGATCGGCCGCAGCTTCGCCAGCGCGAAAGCCGCCGGGGCCGAGAGTGCGAGCGTCAGCGCAACCGTGCCGAGCCCGACCAGCAGACTCGTGCCGAGGTAGGGCAGCTGCTCGCTGATGACCTTGGTGTAGCCGCCGAAGGTCGGGTTCAGCGGAAACAGGCTCGGAGGGTCTCTGCGCAGGTCGGTCGGCTGGGTCAGCGAGACGTTGATCATCCAGTAGAGCGGAAAGAGCATGAGCCCGGTGAGAAGCACTCCGACGAGCGTCTTCCACCAGGTGCGGCGGGCGGTCATGAGTTCACCATTCTGCGCTGGGTGCGAATGTAGATGAGTCCGAAGACGAAGGCGAGCACGATGAGAAGGTTGCCGACAGCAGCGGCCGGGCTGAGATCCGGGCTCTGTCCTCCGAATCCAAGGCGGTACGACCAGATGGCCAGGGTCGTCGACGAGTTGACCGGGCCGCCCATGGTCATGATCCAGATGATGTCGAAGACCTTGAGCGTGTAGACGAGTCCGAGCAGGATCGTGATGGCCGAGACCGGGCGCAGCAGGGGAAAGGTGATTCGCCAGAAGGTCTGCCAGCTGTTGGCGCCGTCGAGGGCGGCCGCCTCGTAGACATCGACGGGGATGCTCTGCAGCCCGCTGTAGAGAATCACCAGGTTGAAGGGGATGCCGATCCAGATGTTGGCGAGCAGAACGCTGACCATCGCCCAGTCGGGCGAGGTGAGCCAGTTGATCTGCGGGCCGCCGAGCGCCTGGATTCCCGCGTTGATGATGCCGGACTCGCTGTTGAGCATCCACGCCCAGACGGATGCCGACACCAGCAGCGGCAGCAGCCACGGCACGAGGAACAGGGCTCGCAGCGTCGCCGCGAGCGGAAAGTGCTTGAAGAAGAAGACCGCGAGGGCCAGACCGATCGTGAACTGGAACAGGATCGACACACCGGTGAAGACGGCGGTGTTGAGCAGCGCGGGGCCGAAGGTCGAGCTGCTGAGCACGCTGATGTAGTTGTCGAACCAGACGAAGTCTGCGGTGCCGTCGATGAACGAGCGCAGCGTGTAGTCGCGAAAGCTCAGGTCGAGGTTGCGGTAGAGCGGATACGCGTAGAAGACGACGAGGTAGATGACGACGGGGGCGATGAATGCCCACGCGGTCAGCTGTGCCCGACGGCGCTGGCGAGTCCGCATGCGGCGACCCGAGGGGGCGACGTCGGCCGACGCTGCCCCCTCGGTGCTGCCACGCGCAGTCAACGCAGGGGTGGCCCTTTCTCGGGCGACCGGTGTTGCTGACATGACGTGCTCTCTTGCTAGGTGGCTATTACTTGAGGTTCTCGGTCGCGGTTGCCTGCGCGGTGGCGAGGGCGTCAGCGGGCGAGGCGGATCCGCTCAGCGCGGCCTGAACCGCGGTGTAGAGCTGCTCCGAGATGACGCCGTACTTCACACCGAGGTTGTCGGCTGTGCGGGGCTTCGCATCGCCGACGGCGCCGATCCAGAACTCCAGGGTGGGGTCGGCCGCCAGCTGGGCATCCGCTCCCGCCGCGGTCGGGGCCACGTAGCCGAGCGCGGTTGCGCCGGTGTCACCCTCGCTGAGGCACTTCACGATCTTGGCCGAGGTGGCGTAGCGCGATGCGTCCTTCTGCACGGGAATGGTGATGAACTCACCGCCGGTCGGTGCGGGGGCAACCCCACCGTCGATACCGGGCACCTGAATCGACTTGAAGCCGGCAGCGTCGGCGTCGCTCTTGAACCACGATCCGTTCTCGGCGAAGGCGAAGTCGCCGGTCTTGAACTCATCCCAGCTGGTGCCCTGCGTGTTGGAGAGCACCGAGTTAGGCGCGTAGCCCTTCTGCACCCAGTCGGTCCAGAGGGTGAGCGCGGCCTCGGCCTCGCTGGAGTCGAGCTCGGTCAGGTCAGCGCCCGCACCCCAGAACCACGGGAGAAACTGGAAGCTGCCTTCTTCGGTGCCGACGGCCGAGAAGGTGATGCCCTTCTTGCCGGAGGCGACGACCTTCTCGAGCGCTGCGGTGAGCGAGGCGTAGTCGGTCACCGAGGCGATGTCGACGCCCGCGGCATCGAGCACGGCGGGGTTGTAGTAGAGGCCAAGCGTGTTGGCCCCAACGGGCACGCCGTAGACCTTGCCGTCGATCTCGCCGGCACTGAGGATGTTGGCCGAGATATCAGAGACGTCGAAGCCGTTCTCATCGGTCGTGGTCAGCAGTCCGGCGTCTGCGAGCGTCGAGACCTTGGGGTTGTCGACCATGGCGATATCGGGAAGGTTGCTCGCCGCGGTGGTGAGGTCCTTGACGGTGTCGCCGGTGTTGCCGGCGTTGCGCTCGATCGTGACGCCGACCTCTGTGGCGCAGGCGTCGATCGCCTTCGCCCAGGTCGACGAGGCGTCGCGGTCGGGGTACGGATCCCACAGGGTGTAGGTGTCGCCGGAGCTGTCTGTTCCACCGCTCGGAGCCGTGCACCCGGCCAGGCCGCCGATGAGGGCCGAGCTGAGCACGATGGCACCCAGAATGCGGCTCTTTCTTGCTGTGTTGTTCACGATGTTTCCTCTCTGAATCATTCGCTTTACGGATACTGCGTGTGTAGTTGTGATGTCGAACCGGTTCGACAACGCGCCAAGAGCTGCTCCGGAGAGCACCACTCGACTACGCGGTGCTTCCCCGGATCGTGAGAACCGGCTCGATGAACTTTGCAACGACCGGCGAGTCGTCGTCGGTGCGCATTCGTCGAACCAGGTGCTGAACCGCCTCGCGGCCCAGCTGGTCGGGCGAGGTCTCCACTGCCGTGTACGGCAGGAGGAAGCTTCGACCGAAGTCTTGTGAGTACAGGCTGACCACGGAAAGGTCGCGCGGCACCTGCACCCCGCGCTCGTGAAGCACGGCGGGCAGTACGGCAATCGACGCGTCGTTGTGCACGATGAGTGCCGTCGCCTGGGGGCGAGCATCGAGAATCGCATTGAGGCTGCGCGAGATCCCCGGCTGCTGCGACTCGCCGTAGTAGGGGTAGATGTGCATCCCGTAGCGCGCCGCACGCTCGACCGCCGCATCGCGAAAGCGCCAGCCGTAGGCGCCACCGCGGTCGAACACGTGGCGCGGGGGCGAGACGAGCACCACCTGCTGGTGGCCGAGTCCGTAGAGGTGGTCGACCAGCATCCGCGCCGCTTCTCCGAAGTCGAGGTCGAAGACGTCGAGCTCCTCGGTGTTGCGCGGCAGGCCAACGAGCGCACCCGGCTGCCGGGCGGCACGCAGGGCGTCGAGGCGCGGGTCCTCGTGGGTGACGTCGAGAAGAACCACGCCGTCCACCATGTTCGACGACGTGATGCGCTTGACCGCGCCCGGGCCGTCGGAGTCGGTGACCATGAGGATGTCGTATCCGCTCTCGCGGGCGGCCGTTGAGACAGCGAGGATGTACTGCAGCATCGCCGGCGGAAACTCGTCATCGTGAAACTGCAGCAGCAGCCCGATGACCATGGTCTCGCTCGTCGCGAGCGCCCGTGCACCCGCGTTGATGGTGAATCCGAGCTTGGCAATCGCCGCGTCGATGCGCTGGCGGGTCTCGAGTGAGATGGGGCGGTTTCCCGACAGGGCGTATGACACAGTGCTGCGCGAGACGCCTGCCTCGCGAGCCACGTCGCCAATCGTTGCCATGCTGAATCCTGTTCATCGTCGAACCGCTTCGATGAATGTAGCGCACGAATTGAGAACCACGCAACAGCTGTTGTCGAACACGCGCGCACCAGATTGACCACAGAAGTTTCATCACATCAATTCGGGTCGCGGGTGGGGCAAACACAACCCTCAACCGCCAGAAACCCGCCATTTCACGGGTGCGTTACCGAACTGTTACCAGATACTATTTGCCATGTGACGCAATGTGAGCGCTAACATCTAGTCACGCCGAAGCCCTTTTGGCGTGATGCATGACACCAAGCCGGCAATGTTGCCGGACCAAGACGAGGAGGTTTTGGAAGTGAAGAAATTCCTGAGCACTATCACGATCATGGGAGCAGCAGCTCTCGTGCTCACCGGTTGCACCAGCCCCGGAGCGGCGAACAGCGGTGGCGACGATGTCATCACCGTCGGCTTCGCGCAGACGGGCTCCGAGAGCGGATGGCGCAGCGCCAACACCGACTCGATGAAGGCGGCATTCTCGGAAGAGAACGGCTTCAAGCTCGTCTTCAACGCGGCCGACAACAAGATCGAGGCGCAGATCGCCGCGGTCCGTGGCTTCATCACGCAGGGCGTCGACGCGATCGTCATCGCCCCCATCGTTGAAGACGGCTGGGACGACGTTCTGCAGGAGGCCAAGGACGCCGGTATTCCGGTCATCCTCGAAGACCGCACGCTGAGCGCCTCCGAGGACCTCTACGAGGGCTGGGTCGGGCTCGACTTCAAGAAGGAAGGCGTCACGGCAGGCACCTGGGCAGCAGAGACGTTCACCGAGCCGACCAACATGGTCGTTCTCGAGGGCACGACCGGCTCAGCGCCGGCCAACGACCGCGCCGAGGGCTTCGACGAGGCCATCGCGGGCTCGTCGATCACCAAGATCGACTCGCAGACGGGCAACTTCACCCGCGCTGAGGGCAAGACGGTCATGGAGGGCTTCCTGCAGAAGTACGGCAAGGACGGCATCGACCTCGTCTACGCTCACAACGACGACATGGCCCTCGGTGCGATTGACGCTATCGAGGCAGCTGGACTCGTTCCCGGCGAAGACATCAAGATCGTCTCGATCGACGCGGTGCGCGATGGAATGCAGGCTCTTGCCGACGGCAAGATCAACTACATCGTTGAGTGCAACCCGCTGCTGGGCGACCTGGCCGCTGGACTCGTGAAGGATGTCATCGATGGCAAGACCATCGAGCGCGCGACCTTCGTCGAAGACGGCCAGTTCGACCAGGAGGCTGCGATTGCAGCCCTGCCGGACCGCAAGTACTAAGCACCACAACTGATCCATCCCCCGCCGGAGGCCGAGCGCGAGTTCACCTCCGGCGGGGGCATCACCACCCACGCTCTTCCCAGAAAGCAGTGACATGCCCGTCGACAACGATGTCGCGCCCATCATTGAGATGCGCGGAATCACCATCCAGTTTCCCGGTGTGAAGGCTCTCGACAATGTCGACTTCACCCTCCGCCCCGGCGAGGTGCACAGCCTCATGGGCGAGAACGGTGCCGGCAAGTCCACGCTCATCAAGGCGCTGACCGGCGTCTACGCGATCGACAGCGGCTCCATCACCGTCGCGGGTGAGTCCCGCGTCTTCCGCACCACGGCCGACGCGCAGTCCGCCGGAATCTCGACCGTGTACCAAGAGGTCAACCTCTGCACGAACCTCTCTGTCGGCGAGAACGTCATGCTCGGCCACGAGGTGCGTCGCGGCGGCGTCATCGACTGGAGCGCGACCCACCGCGAGGCCCGACGTCACCTGCAGAACCTCGGCGTCGATCTCGACACCCGCTCGGGGCTCTTCAGCCACTCCATTGCGATCCAGCAGCTCATCGCGATCAGCCGGGCGATGGTGACGGATTCCACCGTGCTCATACTTGACGAGCCGACATCCAGCCTCGACCGCTCCGAGGTCGAGCAGCTCTTCGGCGTTATCGCCGAGCTGCGCAGCCGCGGTGTCGCCATACTCTTCGTCTCGCACTTTCTCGACCAGGTCTATGAGATCTCCGACCGCATCACCGTGCTGCGCAACGGCACCCTCGTCGGCGAGTACGAGGCCGCGAAGCTTGCGCGCAACGAGCTCATCTCCGCGATGATCGGGCGAGAGCTCGAAGACCTCGCCGAGATCTCTAGCTCGGCCGCGCGCACCATCGATCGCACCGCCACGCCCGTGCTCAAGGCGACGGGCCTCGGCAAGAAGGGCGTGCTCGAGCCCGCCGACCTCGACATCTACGAGGGCGAGGTGGTCGGCATCGCCGGCCTGCTCGGCTCCGGGCGCACCGAGCTGGTGCGACTCATGTACGGCGCCGACCGCGCGGACAGCGGCAAGGTCGAGGTGCACGGTGCGCCCACGCGCATCAGCACTCCCCGCCACGCCATCGACCACCGCATCGCATTCTCGTCAGAGGATCGCCGCGCCGAGGGCATCGTCGGCGACCTCACCGTCGCCGAGAACATCGTTCTCGGCATCCAGGCTCGTCGCGGCTGGCTTCGGCGGGTCAAGAAGTCCGAGTCAGACGCCATCGTCAAGGAGTACATCGAGGCTCTCGGCGTTCGACCGGCCGACCCCGACCGCCCCGTGCGCAACCTCTCTGGCGGCAACCAGCAGAAGGTGCTGCTCGCCCGCTGGCTCGCGACCGCCCCGGAGCTGATCATCCTCGACGAGCCGACCCGCGGCATCGATGTCGGTGCGAAGGCCGACATTCAGCGCAAGGTCGCCGAGCTCAGCGCGAAGGGCCTCGCCGTTGTCTTCATCTCTTCCGAGATGGAAGAGGTCATTCGCCTCGCCCAGAGGATCACCGTCATGCGCGATCGACGTAAGATCGGCGAACTTGAGTCGAACGGACTCGGGGTCGACGACGTCATCGACTACATCGCCAACGAAGGCCAGGAGAACGTGGCATGAAGAGAATAGTCAAGCACCGGGTCTTCTGGCCCGTGATGGCACTGGTGGCCCTGCTGCTGGTCAACGCCATCGCACGGCCGTCGTTCCTCAGCATCACCGTGCAAGACGGCGAGCTCTACGGCTCACTCATCTCGCTGCTGCGCAACAGTGCGCCACTCATGCTCGTGGCCCTGGGCATGACCATCGTCATCGCCACCCGCGGCATCGACCTCTCGGTGGGCGCGAT
>Ga0247736_10000258_pt1 | contig 19360 bp, 19 predicted proteins | sample UWRJL193509B2_FD_180935 | JGI IMG/M metagenome (GOLD analysis project Ga0247736, IMG submission 180935) | Plant litter microbial communities from Arlington Agricultural Research Station in Wisconsin, United States - UWRJ-L193-509B-2 | ecosystem: Environmental > Terrestrial > Plant litter >...
CGAGCTCGCAGAGTACTTCCCTAACAAGCTCCACCAGCAGCTGATCAACGACCCGTTCAAGGTCCTCGACCTGCTCGGCAGCTACGATGTGATCGCCAAGATCACCGGTGGCGGCCCCTCGGGCCAGGCCGGCGCACTGCGTCTCGCCATCGCCCGTTCGCTCAACGAGATCGACCGCGAGAACAACCGCGCCGCTCTCAAGAAGGCTGGCTTCCTGACTCGTGACGCTCGCGTCATCGAGCGCAAGAAGGCCGGTCTCAAGAAGGCTCGCAAGGCTTCGCAGTTCTCGAAGCGCTAACGCGTTTCGCAGCTGGCAGCCCCGATGGCACGGCTTTTCGGTACCGACGGTGTGCGGGGCCTCGCTAACCAAGACCTCACGGTCGAATTAGCGCTCGGTCTCGCACAGTCGGCCGCAGTCGTGCTCGGAAAAGGTCGGTTCGCTGACGGTAGACGCGCCTCCGGGCGTCGTCCAGTCGCGGTGATCGCCAGGGACCCTCGGGTTTCGGGTGAATTCATCGGGGCAGCCGTCGCGGCCGGCCTTTCCAGTTCCGGCGTCGATGTTTACGACGCCGGCGTGATCCCGACGCCCGCCGCGGCGTTCCTGATCGCCGACTTCAAGGCCGACTTCGGCGTGATGATCTCGGCGTCGCACAACCCGGCCCCCGATAACGGCATCAAGTTCTTCGCAGTCGGGGGAACCAAGCTCCCCGACGAGGTCGAAGACCGCATCGAGAAGGCGCTCGGCCAACAGAAGCTCGCGCCGACCGGCCTGCAGGTGGGCCGCATCCGCCGATTCGCGGATGCCGAAGACCGGTATGTCGTGCACCTGCTCTCCACTCTTCCCAACCGGCTCGACGGCATCCACGTCGTTCTCGACTGCGCGAACGGCGCCGCTGCCGGGGTCTCGCCCGAGGTGTTCACGGATGCCGGCGCGAAAGTCACCCTGATCGGTGCAAGCCCCGACGGGTACAACATCAACGACGGGGTGGGCTCCACCCACCTCGACCTGCTGGCGAAGGCCGTACTCGAGCACGGTGCCGACGTCGGCATCGCGCACGACGGCGACGCCGACCGCTGCCTCGCAGTCGATGCCGAGGGCACCATCGTCGACGGCGACCAGATCATGGCGATCCTCGCGGTCGCGATGAAAGAGCGTGGCGCCCTCACCGACAACACCCTCGTCGCGACAGTGATGAGCAATCTCGGGTTGCGCAAGGCGATGGAGCAGCACGGCATCGCCGTGCTGCAGACCGCCGTCGGCGACCGGTACGTTCTCGAGTCGCTCAACGAGAATGGGCTGAGCCTCGGTGGCGAGCAGTCCGGCCACGTCATCATGAGCGAGTTCGCGACGACCGGCGACGGCATCCTGACCGGCCTGCACCTCGTCGCCGAGATGGCTCGCACCGGCAAGACCCTGAAGGAACTCGCGTCGGTGATGACCGTGTACCCGCAGATCATGATCAACGTGCGTGGTGTCGACCACCACGCTCTCGCCGACAACGAAGACATCGCGCGGGCGGTCACGGCCGCCGAAGAGCGTCTCGGCACGACCGGCCGGGTGCTGCTACGCCCCTCGGGAACCGAGCCGATGGTCCGGGTCATGGTCGAGGCCGAAGACCAGGCGACAGCCGACGAGATCGCCAACGGACTGGCGAACGTCGTGCGTCACCGTCTCGGCAACTAGTACCTTCACCGCAGCCCGCCCCCCAATCGGGCGACACGCCGACCGAAATCCGCCGCTTTTTTCGGTGAGGGGTTTCGTAATCTCAACTCTCACGTGATACTTGAAGTCGGGGTACACCGTTCATTCCGGTCATGGGGGCCATTTTTATGAGGATTTCGTTCGCGCGCGCACTGGGTCGAGCATCTGTAACGGGTGTACTCGCGGTGGCTCTGGTGGCCGGTGCTCTCGTCGCGAACGTCGCTCCGGCCAGCGCTGCGAGCCGGTACCTCTGCACGGGGTACACCGCCTGTGCCGACGCCGGGTTCAGTAACCACGGCTACAGCGCCACCAAGGGCAAGTCCTACTGGCGCATGTACGGCGGGCACAACTGCACGAACTACGCCGCCTACCTCATGATCAAGGCCGGTCGCTCGAGCGAGCGCCCGTGGACCGGTAACGGCAACGCCAACGGCTGGGGTGTCGGCATGAAGAAGATCACCGACAACACCCCGGCGGTCGGTTCGATCGCTTGGTGGGACACCGGGTCGGCTGGCCACGTCGCCTACGTCGAGGCGGTCATCTCCTCGACCGAGATCATCGTCTCCGAAGACAACTGGGGCGGCGACTTCGACTGGCGCGTCATCACCAAGGACAGCGGCTGGCCCAAGGGCTTCATCCACTTCAAGGATGCCAAGGGCGACGGCGCTGTGCCGTCCTGGCGCGGAAACAACGCCGTGGCCTCGGCCTGGACCGACCAGTCGGCGACCACCGCGGCCGCAACCGGAACCATGAAGCCGGGCACCACGGCGTGGATCACCCTCTCGGTGCAGAACACCGGCAAGTCCAAGTGGACCGGCGTGCAGCTCGGTGCACTCGAGAAGGATTCGGGTCTCGCCCTCAACTGGGCCGCGCCGAACACGACGCCGGTGCAGAGCCCGGCAACCGTAGCCATCGGCCAGTACGCGAGCTTCTCATTCGCGGTGCAGGTTCCGGCGGATGCCGAAGACGGCGACGTCTTCACCCAGACTTTCGCTCCCAAGCGCCCCGGCCAGGGAACCGCAATCCCGGGCGGCAAGGTCACGGTGTCGTTCCGTGCGGACACCCGCGATGTCTTCACCACCCAGCCGACCCCGAAGATCGCCGGCAGCGTCGCCGAGGGCGAGTCGCTCACGGCATCCGCGGGAAGCTGGAAGCCCGGCGCCCCGGCGATCACCTACAAATGGCTGCGCAACGGATCGGCGATCACCGGCGCGACGGGCAAGACTTACCAGCTCGGCTCCGCGGATGTCGGGCGCAGCATCACCGTGAGCGTCAGCGGCAAGGCAGAGGGCTTCATTCCTGCCTCGAAGAAATCGGTCGCGACGGCACCGGTCACGAGCAAGCACCCGGCGAGCCTGGCGAACGGCGATTCGTTCACGAGTGGTGAGCAGCTCGTCTCGACCAACGGTCGCTACCGGATCATGCTGAAGAAGGGTGCGACCCTCTACGTGCAGGACCGCTTCTCGTCGAAGGTCGTCTGGCACACCCCGAGCTCCCGAAAGATCAGCCGCGTCGCGCTCAGCGCGAGCGGCTCGCTCGTCGGCTACGACAGCAAGGGGCGCAGCGTCTGGACCACCCTCACCAGCGGCAAGAACGTCACCCGTGCCTCGGTGACCTCCGGCGGACGCCTGGTTCTCTACACGTCGGGCAGCAAGGTCGTCTGGTCGTCGGTCGACCACTGACCACTCTCACCGACCTGACCACCGAGCCGGAAACCCGCCGTTCACAACCATGAGTGAGACTGTCAGCATGAAGCGCCCCCGTTCGACCTCGAAGAGGCGGCTCTCCGTCGCCATCGCGCTCTCTGCAGCACTGGTCGGCGGACTCCTGTCGCTCGGCGCAGCGCCGGCATCCGCCACCAAGAGCGTCGTCTGCACCGGCTACGCCCAGTGCGCGGCCAAGAACAAGTCGAACCACGGGTACAACGCGGCATCGGACAACCTCTACTGGCGCATGTTCGGCGGGCACAACTGCACGAACTACGTCGCCTACCGCCTGGTTTCGGCCGGGATGCCGAACGTGCGGCCGTGGGAGGGCGGCGCCGACGCCCGCTACTGGGGCGGCTCGAACGAGTCGATCACCGACAAGACCCCGGTTAAGGGCGCTGTCGCCTGGTGGGACTCGAACAAGAACGGTGCCGGTAGTTCCGGCCACGTCGCCTACGTCGAGAAGGTGATCTCGTCGACCGAGATCCTCATCTCCGAAGACAACTGGCAGGGCAACTTCTTCTACAAGCGCATCACCAAGTCGGGGGTGGGCTGGCCGACCGGGTTCATCCACTTCAAAGATTCCCGCACGCCCGCCGCCCCGCTCTACAGCGCGACGAAGGTGAGCCAGACCTACTGGGCCGACAGCACACGCCAGGTCGCGGTCATCCCGTCGGCGATGAAGCCCGGGTCGTCTGCCGTGGTCGAGGTTCGCTATCGCAACACCGGTCGCCACAGCTGGACCGGGGTGCAGCTGGGTACCCAGTCGCCGGCCGACCACGCCACCGAGCTCGCGCTGGACTGGAAGTCGCCGGGCCGGGCCACCTCGCAGCGGGAGTCCGTCGTGAAGCCGGGCAAGGTCGCCACTTTCCGGTTCAAGATCAAGGTCCCCGCGGATGCCGCCGAAGCCACGCGCTGGGTCGAACGTCTCGCCCCGGTCGCGACGTCGAGCTCGGGAAAAGCCACCTGGATGACGCAGTCCCTCGTCTCGCTCGTCGTCGAGGCAGATACCCGCCAGGTGTTCACGGCCACGCCGCGCCCGGTCGTCAGCGGTACCGCCCGGGAAGGCGCGGTTCTCACCGCGTCTGCCGGCACCTGGGCACCCGCGAGCGCAACCCTCAGTTACCAGTGGAAGCGGGCCGGGGTCGCGATCAGCGGTGCGCGCTCGGCGACCTACACTTTGACGGATGCCGATGTCGGCCTGGCCATCTCGGTCACCGTGGCCGGCGCGAAGTCCGGCTACACGCCGTCCGCGCAGACGTCGGGGTCGACAGGCATCGTCAGGTCGCTCACGAGCAATACCCTGCGTGCGGGAACCAACCTCAAGACCGGCATGGACATCGTCTCGAAGAACGGTCGCTACCGGTTCGTGCAACTCGACGAGGGTGACGCACGCATCTACGACCGTCTCTCGGGAATCCCGCTCTGGTCGACGGCGACCTACGGAAACTACCTGCACACGACCCTGTCGTCGACCGGCAGCCTGGTGACGCGGAACTCGAAAGACGTCAAGTGGTCTTCGGCAACCAGCGGCCGTAAGGTCGCCAAGGCCGTGCTGCGTGACGACGGAACGCTGGTGCTGCAGACGGCATCGGGCAAGGTCCGCTGGTCGTCGAAGACCTCCCACCGCTGACGCTCATGCCTGCTCAGTCGGGCGGCCCCATTGTGCCCGTGGCGGGAACCCCGCCGGCAGGGCCGTAGCGCAACAGCACGGCGTTGCCCGGCGCGAGCGGTGGTTCGAGCAAGCGCAGGTTCGCCGGCAGCCCTCCCTCGGGGAACAGCCGTTTTCCCTGCCCGAGAACGATCGGGTACACCCAGAGATTCAGCTGGTCGAACAATCCCCCGGCGATGAGCGTGCGGGCGAAATCGATGCTGCCGACGACGTGGATGTTCTCGTGGCGCTCTTTCAGTACGGCGAGTTCGGTCGCGAGGTCGTCACCGACCAGGTGCGAGTTGTTCCAGGGCAGGTCGGGCGCGCCACGTGACGCCACGTACTTGGGCACCGCGTTGAACTTGTCGCCGATCACGTTGCCGCCATTGAGTGGCCAGTACGAGGCGAAGATGTCGTAGGTGCGCCGGCCGAGCAGCAGCGCGTCGAGGGCTTCGATGCCCGCCACGATCTGCTTGCCGGTCTCTTCGTCACCCAGCGGAGCCTGCCAGCCGCCGAAGGTGAAACCGTCAGACGGATCCTCTTCCGGGCCGCCCGGGGCCTGCCCGACCCCGTCAAGGGTGGAGAAGATGTCTATCTCGATACGACCGGCCACGGTGGACTCCTTTGCTCACGACCCGACTCGGCCATGCTCGCAGAATCCGGAATGCGTGCCAATGGCTCCGGTCAGATCTTGCGCAGGAGCACGCTGTTCACCGCATGGTTCGATCCCTTGCGCAACACGAGCGATGCGCGGGCGCGGGTCGGCAGGATGTTCTGCACGAGGTTGGGCTCGTTGATGCTCGACCAGATCGAGCGGGCGCGCGCCCGCGCTTCGTCTTCGGTGAGGTCGGCGAAGCGGTGGAAGTACGAGCGCGGGTTGGTGAACGCCCCCTGCTGCAGGCGCAGGAACCGTTCTTCGTACCAGTGGGCGATGTCGGTCGTGCGCGCGTCGACGTAGATCGTGAAGTCGAAGAGGTCGCTCACCGCGAGCCGGTGCCCGGCCGTTGCCGGTTGCAGGACGTTGAGGCCCTCGACGATGAGAACGTCGGGCTGGCGGATGACAACCTCGGCATCCGGAACGATGTCGTAGTGCAGGTGCGAATAGAAGGGGGCGCGCACTTCGGCCGCCCCGCTCTTGACCTTGCTCACGAACCGCAGCAGCGCGCGCCGGTCGTAGGACTCGGGAAAACCCTTGCGGTCCATGATGCCGCGACGCTGGAGTTCGGCATTGGGAAGCAGGAAGCCGTCGGTCGTGATGAGTTCGACACGAGGGGTGTCGACCCAGCGGGCGAGCAGTTCGCGCAGCAGGCGGGCGATCGAAGACTTGCCGACGGCCACCGAACCCGCGACACCGATGACAAAAGGCGTTCCGGTGGAATTGGTGCCGAGAAAACTCGTCGTCGAGCGGTGCAGGGCGCGGGCTGCCGTGGCATAGAGAGTGAGAAGACGGCTGAGCGGAAGGTAGACCTCGGCGACCTCCTGCAGGTCGAGAACGTCACCCAGGCCGCGCAGTTGCACGATCTCGAGCTCGGTGAGCGGAAGCTCCATGGTCGGGGCGAGAGCCGCCCAGTCGCGGCGGTCGATCTCGAGGAACGGCGACACGTTCCCGTTTGCACCAGTGGAGTCAGGCATCGCCAAAGCTTATTCGCTCGGTGGCGGGCCGGGCGGCGCGCAGCGCCCGAAAGCGCTCACGGCGGCCTCGAAGCTCTGCGTAACGTAAAATCAAGCCCATGTGCGGAATCGTCGGTTATGTCGGAGACAACAAGAGCCTTGCAGTGCTCATGGGTGGTCTGAAGAGGCTCGAATACCGCGGGTACGACTCCGCTGGAGTGGCGGTGATCGACGAAGCCGGCACCATCGGTGTACGCAAGCGTTCCGGCAAGCTCCAGGTTCTCGCCGACGACCTGCAGGACAACCCGCTCGGCAACGGCGCAACCGGCATCGGCCACACGCGCTGGGCCACGCACGGTGGGCCGACCGACCGCAACGCCCATCCCCAGCTCGGCGATGACGGCAAGCTGGCACTGATCCACAACGGGATCATCGAGAACTTCTACGAGCTCAAGACCGAGCTCGAGGCCGAGGGCGCGACCTTCACGAGCGACACCGACTCCGAAGTCGCCGCGCTGCTCGTCGGCAAGGCGTACCGCGAGACCGGTGACCTCACCGAGTCGCTGCGCCGGGTCGTCGCCCGCCTGCACGGCGCCTTCACCCTTCTGGTCATCCACGAGGACTCGCCGGGCGTCGTCGTCGGCGCTCGCCGCAACTCGCCGCTCGTCATCGGGCTCGGTGACGGCGAGAACTTTCTCGGATCCGACGTCGCCGCCTTCGTCGAGTTCACCCGACGCGCCGTCGCCATCGGCCAGGACCAGATCGTCACCATTCGCCCAGACTCCGTCGTCGTCACCGACTTCGACGGCAACGAGGTCGAGGCTGAGGAGTTCGACATCGCCTGGGATGCCTCCGCATCCGAAAAGGGCGGTTGGTCGAGCTTCATGGCCAAGGAGATCAGTGAAGAGCCCGAAGCCGTCGCGAAGACGCTGCTCGGCCGCGTCAGCGGTGACACCGTGCGCCTGACCGAGCTCGACTCGATCGGCGACGAAGCCCTCGCGAACATCGACCGCATCGTGATCATCGCCTGCGGTACCGCGGCCTACGCCGGAATGCTCGGCCAGTACGCGATCGAGAAGTGGTCGCGCATCCCGGTGAGCGTCGAGCTCTCGCACGAGTTCCGCTACCGCGACCCGATCCTCACCGACCGCACCCTCGTCGTCTCTATCAGCCAGTCCGGCGAGACCATGGACACGCTCATGGCGGTCAAATACGCCATGGCATCCGGAGCGAAGGTGCTCTCGGTCTGCAACACGCAGGGCGCGACCATCCCGCGCGAATCGCACGCCGTGATCTACACCCACGCCGGCCCCGAGGTCGCCGTGGCGTCGACCAAGGCCTTCGTCGCCCAGGTCACCGCCCTCTACCTGCTCGGCCTGCACCTCGCCGTCGTCAAGGGCACCCAGACCGCAGCCCAGATCGCCGAGAACGTCGCCGAACTCGTCGCGATCCCCGAGAAGATCGACGAGGTGCTCGTCGCATCGAAGTCGATCGGCCAGCTCGCGCACTGGATGACCGACACCCAGTCGGTGCTCTTCCTCGGTCGCAACGTCGGTTACCCGGTCGCCCTCGAGGGTGCGCTGAAGCTCAAGGAGCTGGCCTACATCCACGCCGAGGGATTCGCCGCCGGCGAGCTCAAGCACGGCCCGATCGCGCTCATCGAGCCCGGCCAGGTCGTCTTCGTCGTCGTTCCCAGCCCGCGCGACCCGCTGTCGCTGCACCCCAAGGTCGTCTCGAACATCCAGGAGATCCGCGCTCGCGGTGCCCGGGTCATCGCGATCGCCGAGAAGGGTGACGCAGCCGTTCTGCCGTTCGCCGACGAGGTCATCCCGATCCCGCTCGCCGGGTCGCTGTTCGAGCCGTTGCTCGCCGTGGTTCCGCTGCACATCTTCGGAATGGAACTCGCCGCGGCCAAGGGCCTCGACGTCGACCAGCCGCGGAACCTCGCCAAGTCCGTCACGGTCGAATAAACGTCGTGGGGTTGAACCCGTGATCGCCGGTATCGGGGTCGACGTCGTCGACCTTGCGCGGTTCGAGCGTGCCCTCGCGCGCACCCCGCAGCTGAGGTCGCGGTTGTTCGCGGATGCCGAACTCACCAAGAACGGCAAGGAACGTCCGCTGCGATCTCTGGGCGGTCGCTTCGCGGCGAAAGAGGCGCTGATCAAGGCTCTCGGTGAGTCGACCGGAGTGCAGTGGCACGACATGCAGGTGAGCGCCGACGAACACGGCAACCCGTCGCTCGAGCTCTCCGGGGCGGCCGCGGCCATCGCCGAAGCCCGCGGGATCACGCGCGTGCACCTCTCGATGTCCCACGACGCCGGGGTAGCCATCGCTTACGTGATCGCCGAGACCGCCGACGGGTCAAGGCCATGACGCGGGCACTCCGCGAGGCCCGGATCGACCTCGCCGCGATCACCCGCAACGTCGAGACCATCCGCGCCCTGGTCGCGCCCGCGAGAGTCATGGTCGTGGTCAAGGCCAACGGCTATGGCCACGGGGCGATCCCGGTGGCGACCGCAGCAGTGCGCGGCGGGGCCGACTGGCTCGGTGTTGTCGACATCGCCGAAGCGCGGGTGCTGCGCGACGCGGGCATCACGGTTCCGATCCTGTCCTGGCTGCACGATCCGGACACCGACTTCGCTGCTGCCATCGGTGCAGGCATCGACATCGGGGTGAACTACCTCGAGCAGCTCGAGGCTGTGGCGGCGGCATCCGGTGCCGGGCCCGCCTCGGTGCACCTCAAGGTCGACACCGGGCTCAGCCGTAACGGGGCGAGCGAGTCGGAGTGGCAGGTGCTGTTCGCCCGTGCCGCCGAACTCGAGCGGGCCGGCAGCATCCGGGTGCGCGGGCTGTTCAGCCACCTCGCGAATACCAGCCCGGACGACGACGCCGACCAGGTCAGCCGGTTCACCGACGCGCTCGCGCGGGCCCGCGCGGCCGGTCTCGACCCGGAGCTCGCGCACCTCGCCGCGTCCGGCGGAGCGATCTCGCAGCCGGGCGCGCGGTTCGACCTCGTGCGGGTCGGCATCAGCGCCTATGGGCTCTCTCCGTTCGCCGACGGTGATTCCGCGGCCCTCGGCCTGGCGCCGGCAATGGAACTCAGCGCGGGAATCGCCTCGGTCAAACGGGTGCCCGCGGGCAGCGGAGTCTCGTATGGCTACCGCTACACCACGACCGCCGAGACCACCCTCGCTCTTGTTCCGATCGGCTATGCCGACGGCATCCCCCGCCACGCGTCGAACACCGCGCCGGTGTCGATCAACGGCCGTACCTACCGGGTCTGCGGCACGATCGCGATGGACCAGTTCGTGGTCGATGTCGGCGACGACGAGGTTGCGGTCGGAGACCGGGCGATCCTGTTCGGCGACCCGGCAACCGGGGTGCCCTCGGCCCACGAATGGGCAGAGGCTGCCGGAACCATCAATTACGAGATCGTCACCCGGATCGGCAACCGGGTGGCGCGACGGTACGAGTCGTGACAGTTCTCGAGATTCCGACCCCGGATGCCATGGAGGCCCTCGGCGCCGAGCTGGCCGCCGGGCTCGTGGCCGGCGACCTCGTTGCGCTGAACGGCGAGCTCGGGGCGGGAAAGACCACCTTCACCCGCGGGCTCGGCGCGGCTCTCGGTGTTCGCGGCGCCGTGACGAGCCCGACCTTCGTTCTCGCGCGCACGCATCCGCGGGTCGACGGGCCGCCGCTCGTGCACGTCGACGCCTACCGCCTCGCTACGGCCGCCGATCTCGACGACCTCGACATCGACTTCGCCGGCTCGATCGTGGTCGTGGAGTGGGGTGCCGGAAAACTCGACGGCATCACCGATTCGTGGATCGAGCTCGACCTGGTGCGCCCGGTCGGCGGAGCCCTCGACCTCGAAGTAGAGGCTGAGCCCCGTCTCGTGACGGTGACTACCCACGGCCCGCGCTGGGCCGGGTTCACGCTCACCGCTCCCTGACCACCCACACGTGCCGCCCCGGGGGACTTAGGCTGGTGGGGTGCTTCTCGCCATCGATACCTCTGCCGGAACGAGCGTCGCTGTCGTCGATCGCGATGCGGGCGTTCTCGCCGAGCACTCGTCCGATGACACCCGCCGGCACGCGGAGGTCGTCGGCAGCCTCATTCGCCTTAGCCTCACAGACGCCGGCGTCGCTGTAACCGCCTTATCTGGTGTCGCGATCGGCATGGGCCCCGGCCCGTTCACCGGACTTCGGGTCGGCATCGCCGCGGGTCGCGCCTTCGCCTTCGGCGCGGGCAAGCCGGTTGTGCCCGTCTCGAGCCACGACGCCATCGCCTTCGGCCAGCTCGCCGAAACCGGTGAACCCCTGCTCGTGGTCACCGATGCGCGCCGCCGCGAGGTCTACTGGTCCGCCTATGCCGGCCGCGACTCCGCCGGCCTTCCGATTCTCGAACACGGCCCGTCGCTCGTGCGGCCGGATGACCTCGCCGAAGCCGTGCCCGGTTTCGCCGGGTACCGCCGCTTCGACGCAGCCGTGGTGTCGGCGGCATCCGTCGGCCTGCTCGCCGAGACCCTCTACGCCCACAAGCGCGCGTTCGTCGCCGACGAGGCGATCTACCTGCGCCAGCCCGATGCTGTCGTGCCGACCGGTTCGAAGCGCGTGACCCAGTGAGCGGTGACCCAGTGAGCTCTGATCCAGTGAGCACAGTGACGACCGACTGGCAGTTGCGGGCGGCGACCATGGCCGACCTCGACGCGATCATGGCGATCGAGACCGGCACCTTCACCACGGATGCCTGGTCGAAGGCCAGCATGCGCGCCGAGATCGCCAGCCCGCACACGCGCTATGTCGTCGCCACCGACCCGGCGGTTCCGGATGAGGTCGCCGGCTATGCGGGACTTCTTGCGCCGCGATCGTCAGCCCAGGCCGACATCCAGACCATCGCCGTCATCGAGAGAGCCCGTCGGCGCGGGCTCGGTCGCCTGCTCATGGTCACCCTCATCGACGAAGCGACAACCCGCGGGGCCGGCGAGGTCTTTCTCGAGGTGCGCGCCGACAACCCGGGCGCCCAGGCTCTCTATCTCTCCCTTGGCTTCGAGGAGCTCGCCGTGCGAACCAACTACTACCAGCCCGACGGTGTCGACGCGATCATCATGCGCCTGACGATCGCAGGCATCCGTCCCTCGACGGCGGTCGGCGCATGACCGCCCGCGAACCCCTGGTGCTCGGCATCGAGACGAGCTGCGACGAGACCGGCATCGGTATCGTGCGGGGAACCACCCTGCTCGCCAACGTCATCGCCTCGTCGATGGACGAGCACGCCCGCTTCGGGGGAGTCGTGCCCGAGATCGCCGCCCGGGCGCACCTCGAAGCCCTCGTGCCGACGCTCACCGCAGCGCTCGCCGAAGCCGACGTCACCCTCGACGACCTCGACGCGATCGCGGTCACGAGCGGCCCGGGGCTCTCCGGTGCACTCATGGTCGGGGTCGGGGCGGCCAAGGCCCTGGCCGTGTCACGCGACCTGCCGCTCTACGCGATCAACCATCTCGTCGGGCATGTCGGGGCCGACGTGCTGCACGCGCCCGACGAGCCGCACGAGCAGCTCGAATACCCCACCATCGCGCTCCTGGTCAGCGGCGGTCACACCTCGCTGCTCCTCGTGCGCGATCTCATCTCCGACGTCGAGCTACTCGGCGAGACCATCGACGACGCCGCCGGCGAAGCTTTCGACAAGGTCGCCCGCCTTCTCGGGCTGCCCTACCCCGGCGGGCCGGAGATCGATCGTGCCGCCATCGGGGGCAACCCGAAGGCGATCCGGTTCCCTCGTGGACTCAGCCACCAGAAAGACCAGGAGAAGCACCGGTACGACTTCTCGTTCTCCGGGCTTAAGACCGCGGTCGCGCGCTGGGTGGAGCAGTCCCGGGACGCGGGCGACGAGCTGCCGATCGCGGATGTCGCCGCGAGCTTCAGGGAGTCGGTCGCCGACATCCTGCTGACCAAGGCGCTCGCTGCCTGCGCGGACCACGGGATCCCGCGCCTGTTGCTCGGCGGGGGAGTCGTGGCCAATGCCCGCATCCGCGAACTCGCCGCAGAGCGGTGTGCGAAGGCCGGGGTCGAACTGCGAATCCCGCCGCTGTCGCTCTGCACAGACAATGGCGCAATGATCGCGGCGATCGCGAGCCAGCTCATCTCCGCGGGCCACGCGCCGTCGACTCTCGAGTTCGGAGCGGACTCGACCCTTCCGGTCACGAGCATCCAGGCCTGATCGGCCCAGGGCCGATGAGCACCGCGCTGATCGGCACCGCGCTGATCGGCACAGGCTGATCAGTACAGCGCAAGAGGTTTGACACCCGAACGGGGGCGGTGCCACTATGACACCGGGCGCGGAATCCCGGCACACGGCGTGCCCCCGACGTGGCCGGCTGCTCGCCGGCCCTCCAGCTGAGGAGTGGGCATGACCAACGATCCAGACCAGAACACACCGCCCGCGGTTGCTGAGCCTTCGGCCACGGCCGAAGTACCGGCGGCTCCAGCGGCCCCGGGACCGTACGCGCAGCCGGGTCCCTATGCGTCGCCGGGCACCTATGCGCAGCCGGGTGCACCGGGCGGCTACGCCGTGCCGCCCGCCCAGCCGACGAATGTGCTCGCGATCGTCTCGCTCGTGGCATCCATCATCGGCTTCGCTCTCGTCGGGGTCATCACCGGGCACATCGCCCTCGGCCAGATCAAGCGCACCGGGGCCCCGGGCCACGGCATCGCGCTGGCCGGAGTGATCGTCGGGTACATCTACATCGGCGCCTCGCTGCTCTTCCTCGTGGTCTGGGGTGTGATCGCGCTCGTGTACGCCGGCACCACCTCGAGCACGTTCGAATAGGGGAGCGACCATGACCGACCCCACCGCACCCGGAGCTCCGGACCAGAACCCCGGAATCCCACCGACCCCGCCACCCCCGCCTCCCGCAGCCGGGCCGGAGGCCATCCCGGCGAGCGACCCGATCGGGGTGCCTGCCCCGGAGCCGCTGCCGGAAACACTGCCGGAGCGGGAGCTGCAGCCGGAGCCGTTGCAGGAAACACCGCTGCCCACCTCCACGACCCCACCGCCCCCGACGACCGCGCAACCCGCGGCCGAGCCGGGCAGCTACGCGCCTAACGGGTTCCCCGCTGCGCCATCGCCGTACACCTCGCCCGGGGCGAGGTCGCAGGTGTTGAGCATCCTGTCGCTCGTCGCGGGCATCATCGCCTTCGCCGGCTCCGCGATCGTGTTCATTCCGTTCATCGGGTCGATCCTCGGCCTGCCGATCCCGATAGCGGCGATTGTTCTCGGGTTGCTCGGCCGCAAACGCGAGCCGCAGGCGAACCGCGCGCTCTGGTTGTTCGGCATCATCCTCGGCGGAATCTCACTGCTCTTCGCGATCCTGGCGATCATCTTCTGGATCACCGCCATCGGCAGCAGTTCCGGGTACGACGTCTACTACTAGCGATCCCCGCCGGTGGCCGGAGTCGGAGCCGACCGCTCGGGTCTCCCACAATGAGTTCCAGTCACGATAGCGTGGAGGCATTCGCGCGCGCGCAGCCCACCAGACGAGGAGTCCTTCGTGACCGACAACACCAACCCGCCCGTTCCGCCGATTCCGCCCGTACCGGAGTCAGGCACCCCGGCGCCGGTCGAACCGCAGCCGCAGGCACCCGCGGGTGGCGAGTACACCACGGCTCCCGCAGCTGACCAGTACGGCCAGCCCGCTGCCTACCCGAGCGCACCGCCCGCGTACGGTGCCGTGCCCGACGCCAACCCCTACGCCCAGCAGCCTCCGGCCTACGGGCAGCAGCCCGGCTACCCCGCCCAGGCTGCTCCCTACGGCTACAACGCCGGATACGCCGTCGCCCCGCCGAAGGGCATGTCGATCGCGTCGCTGATCACCGGCATCGGCAGCATCGTCACCCTGACCATCGGCATCGGGTTCTTCGCCGGTATCGCCGCGGTGATCCTGGGGTTCATCGCCAAGAAGAACCAGCCCTACGCGAAGGGCATGTGGCTCACCGGAATCATCACCGGGTTCGTCGCGATCGGTATCAGTGTCATCGGCGTGATCGGGATCATTCTCTTCTACGCCTACGCGTTCAACACCTACGGCTCGTACGACTACGACTCGTCCTACTAACCGCCGCCGGGCCTCGGCGAGCTAAGCGACGCGATCCGCGAGGATCGCGACGCGGCGCTCGCCGAGGCGCGTCAGCAGCAGGGTCGCACTGCGCGACCCTTTGAGTGACAGGCGCTTGCGGAACTCGGCCGGGTCGATATCGACGCCGCGCTTCTTGATCTCGAGCGTGCCGATGTCGCGGGCTTTCAGCTCCCGCTTGATCGCCTTCTCGTCGAGGGACATCGTCTCGGCCACCCGAAAGCAGCTCGCGAACGGCGTCGCCCGCGCGGTGTCAGCCGTGAGGTAGGCGATCTGCGGGTGCAGCATGCGGGCGTCCAGGCTCCGCGCGAGATCCCCGATGAGCCGTGCCCTTATCACGGCGCCGTCGGGCTCGTACAGAAACTCCCCCAGCTCTCCGGTCGAGGCGTCGTCACTGTCGGCTTCGGCAGCCAGTTCGGCAGTGCCGTGTGCGCCGATGACGAGGGCGGAGCGACGGATGCCGGGCCGCGCAAGCGCGCCGGTCCAGACCCCGAGTTCGACGACATCGTGATCGACCGAGACCCACTGGGCCTCCGCGTCGTGCGGGATCAGGTTGCGATCGACGCCGGGACCGAGCTTCACGCCCGTGGGCAGGCCGAGCGAGAACGCGAAGTCGAGCGACGGAGACCAGTCGGCGGGATTGGTGAGCCTGCGGCCACCCGCGCGACGTGCCGGGTCGAGATAGACGGCGTCGTACCCGGCGAGATCGAAGGTCGTGGCATCCGCGTGTACGACGCTGGCGTTGCTCCACGGCGCGAGGTTGTACGCGGCGATGGCGGCGGTGACCTCGTCGCGCTCGACGGCTGTGACCTCGATGTCGATGGCGGCGAGGGCGAGGGCATCGGCCCCGATGCCGGAGCCGAGGTCGGCGACCCGGCGCAGGCCGGCATCCCTGAAGCGGCCGGCGTGCAGCGCGGCCACGGCCAGGCGGGTGGCTTGCTCGAGCCCGTCTTCGGTGAACAGCATCCGCCCCGCGAACGGACCGAACTTGTCGCCGGCGCGCGAGCGCAGCCGGGCCTGGCTCAGCACGGCGGCGACTGTGCCGGGCGCGTGGCCGGCTTTGCGTAGTGCGGCCACGGTCTTCACGACGTCGGCCGAGGAATCCCACGCCGGAATGCTATCGAGAAGAGTGAGTGCGTCGGCGGTGAAAAGCTCGCGCAGCTCAATGGCGTCCATTCCCCCACCTTAACAACGCCCCGGGGCCGCCGAGGTCGGCTTCGGTTCAGCGGTGCGCGGAATTCACTCGCCGCCAATCCGATTTGCTGGCACTCACATTGATCGAGTGCCAGCGCGCACGTATAGTTGTCGTTGGCACTCTCGTAGTGACTGTGCCAACCCCAGATTTCGAATCGTGCGGGCACCGGCAGCGGAAAACTGGCGGGAACGCACGCAGAAGTTAAACCAGAAAGCAGAGGTCAACCGTGTCGGTTTCCATCAAGCCACTCGAGGATCGCATTGTCATCAAGCAGGTCGAGGCTGAGACCACGACCGCTTCCGGACTCGTCATCCCGGACACCGCCAAGGAAAAGCCCCAGGAGGGCGAAGTTGTCGCAGTAGGCCCCGGCCGCATCGACGACAACGGCAACCGCGTGCCGCTCGACATCGCCGTTGGCGACAAGGTCATCTACTCGAAGTACGGCGGAACCGAGGTCAAGTACGGCGGAGACGACCTGCTCGTGCTGTCGGCTCGCGACGTTCTCGCGGTCGTCGTTCGCTAGGTTTCCCCGCATAAGGGACAACGAACACCGTTTTACCGCCGAAGGGCCCGGGGATCACTCCCCGGGCCCTTCGTGGTCTGCGGGCACCCCTAGGCTTGACGGGTGCCCACCGACCCGACCGTGATCCAGAACCCGGCGGACGCGGCTCCGGCGAACCGGACCGGCGCTGGCCTTGCCTTCGCGATCAGCGCCTACGGAGCCTGGGGACTTCTTCCCGTCTTCTTTCTGCTGCTCGCTCCCAGCGGTGCGATCGAGATCGTCGCCTGGCGCATCGTGCTCTCGCTCGCATTCTGCGTGCTGCTGATCACGGTCACCCGGGGCTGGCCGCGCTTCATCGCCCTGCTGCGCGATCGTCGCACTGTGCTCATCGTCGGCGCGGCCGGTGCGCTCATCCTGGTCAACTGGCTGGTCTACGTCTTCGCGACACTGAGCGGTCACGTCGTCGAGGCCTCTCTCGGCTACTTCACCAACCCGATCGTCACCGTTCTGCTCGGCGTCTTCGTGCTGCGCGAGCGCCTGCGCCCGCTGCAGTGGGTGTCGATCGGTATCAGTGCGCTCGCTGTCATCGTGCTCGCGGTCAACTACGGTGCCTTCCCCTGGATCGCGCTCGCCCTCGCGTTCTCGTTCGGCACCTACGGCCTGATCAAGAAGCAGGTCGGCGGACGGGTCGACGCCCTCAGCGGGCTGACCCTCGAGACGGCCTGGCTTGCGCCGGCCGCGAGCATCGCGCTCATCGTGATCGCGGCATCCGGAGCGCTGACCATCGGCACGATCAGCGTGACGCACACCATCCTGCTGCTCAGCGCCGGTGTGCTGACCGCGGTGCCGCTGCTGTTGTTCGCCTCGGGAGCCCGGCGACTGCCGCTCACCTACATGGGACTCACGCAGTACCTCGCGCCGATCCTGCAGTTCCTCATCGGTGTGCTCGTGCTGCACGAAGACATGCCGGCGGCTCGCTGGGTAGGCTTCGGGCTGGTCTGGGTGGCCCTGATCGTGCTCACGGTCGATATGTTCGCGGCCGGCCGATCGTCGAAGAGAGCAGCGGCTCTCGCGGCCTGACCCCCGTTCGGGGCAAACTCTAGATCACGAAAAGTAACGATTGGGTCGTGTTACAGGGCTGTAACACGAACGTATTGTGCACGAGCCCTTAGCCCCGTAGTTTCCTACCTACGGCTACTGCGCCAAGCACGGCTGTGTCCAACACATTCTCTATACAAGGAGCAACATGAGCGCATTCGCGAAGGTTTCGGCCTCCCGCTCACGGTCCCTCAAGGCTACGATCAGCGGCATCGCTCTTCTCGGCGCCAGCGCACTCATCCTGAGCGGCTGTGCAACGACGGAGGCCACCCCTGAAGCAGGCGGCGACCTCAGCCTCAAGATCGGTACGATCCTCCCGCAGACGGGTACCCTCGCGGTCCTCGGCCCGCCCGAGTTCGCCGGTGTTGACCTCGCAGTAGCAGACATCAACGCAGCCAAGGCCGGAATTGAAATCTCGGTCGAGCACGCTGACTCTGGTGACACCACCACCGACATCGCCACGCAGTCGGCGACCAAGCTCATCGCAGACGGCGTCTCCGCTGTCATCGGTGCCGCCTCGTCGGGTGTCTCGAAGACGTTCATCGACCAGGTGACGCAGGCTGGCATCGTCCAGATCTCGCCCGCCAACACGTCGCCCGACTTCACCGACTACGCCGATGACGGCTACTACTGGCGCACCGCTCCCTCCGACGTTCTCCAGGGTCGTATCCTCGGAAACAAGATCGTCGCGGACGGCGCAACCAGCGTAGGCATCCTCTACATGAACGACGCGTACGGAACCGGCCTCGAGAGCAACCTCAAGGAGACCCTCGAGGCGAACGACGTCACCATCTCGGGCGAAGAGATCTTCGAGCCCGCGTCGACCGACTTCAACTCGGCCATCACCACGCTTCTCGACTCCGACCCCGACGCACTCGTCGTCATCTCGTTCGACGAGATCACCACGATCGCGGAGCAGCTCGCATCGAAGGGCTTCGACTTCTCGAAGCTCTACGGAGTTGACGGCAACTACGGTGTAATCACCGCAGAAGACACCAACGTCGACATCGCCGGTGCCCAGTTCACGAACCCGGGCGTCAACGCGACGACCGAGTTCCAGGACAAGCTGCAGGCCCTCGTCAAGGAGCAGGGCGGCGACCCGCTCGACGTCTTCAGCTACTCGGCTGAGGCGTACGACGCAACCACCCTCCTCGCTCTTGCATCCATCGCCGGTGGCGCCACCGACGGTGCGACGATCAAGGACAACCTGCAGGCAGTTTCTGAAGGCGGAACCGAGTGCACCAGCTTCGCTGACTGCGCCGAGCTGCTGACGGACGACCCGAAGACGGACATCGACTACACCGGTCTCTCGGGCCCGATCACGTTCGACGCCAAGGGTGACCCGACCGAGGCTTACGTCTCGATCTACAAGTACGACGCCGGAAACGTGACGTCGTGGGTCGAGCAGGTCTACGGCAAGCTCGAGTAACTCCCAGCTCAACCAGTAAAGAGGGTCCGACCGAAAGGTCGGGCCCTCTTTCGTTTACCCCCGGGGAGGTACTGCGGATGAGGTGGGGCTAGTCCCAGTTGCAGTAGTCGGCGATGTAGGCGTACACCTGCTTCTTCAGCGCCGTGCTGGCAGCCACCGGGTAGGTGAGCTCCCTGGCGTCGAGCGTGACGGCGAGCGGAAAAAACGTGCCGCGCTTGTCCTCGGCCACCGTGTGCAGGCGGCAGTTGTTCGGGATGAAGTCGAGAGTGACGGTGAGCGGCGCTGAGGCGGCCGTGAGCGTCTTTTCGACACTCCAACCAGTGCTCGATGGCGAT
>Ga0247736_10000260_pt1 | contig 19318 bp, 29 predicted proteins | sample UWRJL193509B2_FD_180935 | JGI IMG/M metagenome (GOLD analysis project Ga0247736, IMG submission 180935) | Plant litter microbial communities from Arlington Agricultural Research Station in Wisconsin, United States - UWRJ-L193-509B-2 | ecosystem: Environmental > Terrestrial > Plant litter >...
CGTTTTTCGCAATCACAACTGCGTTCCAGTCAGCAAGAGTGGTCCCGTTTGTTCTAACCTTGGCGTAGAACATATAGCGGCCAATCGTTACGGGAGTGTACCTACCCACGTTTGTAGTGATATCTAGCCCGCCTAAAGGATCATATTCAGCCGTGTTAAAGGCGACCCTGACCGTGGAGTTAGTCGCAATCGCCTGGTCAGTCGTTTGTCTGCTTGCTCTTAGGACAGCGGTTGCCTGAGAGATATTTGCCGTATTAGTCGCAGAGCCGAAAAACAGTCCTGCAACCCGAAAGGCAGCCGCAGATGCCGAGGTAGAGATGAATCTAACCGAGGTGATCCCCGTACAAGGTGCGTTTAAGGAAAAGGCGGTATTCGCTAGAGCGTTAGTTAGCTGGACTTCAGTCGTGGTTGTTCCAACGATTTGTGCCTTATAAAGGGAGGCGTCCCCTAGAAATGTCCCCTTAAATTCGCAGCTCTGAGTGAGGCTCGAAGACTGAGGATAGATATCAAAGGTATAGGTCTGGCCGCTTGCGTTTGCGTCAATCGCAAAGTCAGCCCCCACTAACGCACTAATTGGAGTCGTCGTATTTCTAAGAAGAGATCCACCCGATGCCGTAACGTACTGAGTGTTTCTTAATGCATCAGGATTCTTTAAGTAGTTAGTAACCCCGGTCCCGTTTCTAAGCCTTAAGCCCTCGATAATCCCGGTCCCAGTCTGCGCGTGGGCCTGGCCCAGTAAAAGAAGAGATAAAAGTAATAGTGTTTTCATTAATTGCTCCAACTTACTTCTGACCAAACAGTTCCATTCCAGCGGAGGCTAAGAACGTTTCCGGCTCCTAGCTCACGAGGCTGAACGAGTCTAAGTCCGTTTCCAGTCTCAAAAAGAACCGAGTTAGTATCGCTTGTCCCAATAATAGTCATTCTCTGACCGTCAGTGTTTCCGGCAGATATTTGAGGGTTAGCTGTAATATCTACAAACCCTCCGGAGCCAGCGACATAAATATCAATGTCCCGAATCTCAGTTGAGATCTGTACCCCTGTCCCAGCCACGATCGCACTTGGAGCGCCAAGGGTTCCGGTTACTAGACGCCCTGCTCCACTTCCCGACCCGCCCACAGTAAACCAGCGAGTTGCGGCCCCGTCGTAAATAAACTTAACCGATTGGTTAGCGCCAAGACTTAAGGCCGTAGCATTCGGGAGCGTGAAACGGTTAGCGGAGGTTGCTGATCCCGACTCATGGTTAATCGTTATTGGAGACGCAGTGCCGTTTTGAAGAATAATCTCTCTACCGTCTGTAGCGGCTACCGCTCCGTTAATTGTGGTTACGGTTGAAGTCACCTTAACGTAGGGACTTGTCGTATCGAGAGCGTTTACGGTCGCTCCTGAGGACTCATTTCGTCTCGTATAGTTAACTCCCGTTACCGCCTGAATCGCCCCGTTAAAGGTCTTAACTCCAGCAAGAGTTTGAGCCCCCGTAGTCACAACCCCTCTAGCGGTCGCCGATGCATCAGGAAGGTTTAAGACAACCGAGTTAGCAGCATTAGTAACCGCAAAATCAGTCCCGGCCGTCCCCACAGAAAGGGTTTTATATTCAGGAGCGGTACCGGCAGCATTTGTTCCGAATAACTGGTTTGCTGTCCCGTTTGAGGCAGATAAAACCCCACCCGTTGCAATCACGTTTCCAGAAAAAGCGCCTAGCGTTAAACCGCCAAAAGTAGGCGTTGCCGCAGAGTGAATATTTTGAGGAAGAGATAGAGTGATCGAATTAGGTCCGTTTGCGACGTTTACCTGGTTAGTCGTACCAGTCAGGTTAGAGAGAGCTAGACCCGATCCGGTTGCGCCAATAAGAAGTTGGCCATCCGTAGCCGCAGACGTGTTAACCCCTGTCCCGCCGTTTGCAGTGGGAAGGACGCCCGAGACTTCCGTTGTCAAACTTACAGGCCCGCTTGTAAGCGCCGTGCCGTTAGACTTAACCACTCCGGCCGCAGGCACGGTCGCAACCGTTCCTGATGCAGGAAAAGTGGCACTGGAGTTAATCCCAGTGCCACCCCTGGAGGCCGCAAGCTGAGCCTCGCTTGCCATTACCCCTGAACCATTATTTATAAGGACATGGTTAGCGGTGCCGCTTGCTAGCTTAGCTCTATCAATCGCTGCCGACGCCGAAACGTCCGCATTCGCAAGTAACGAACTCGATAAAACTCCCGTACTCGAAGACTTAACAACCCCTGTACCCAGGAAAGAGAATGTCGCTCCCGTTCCAAGATATAAAGCTCTCCACTGATTAGTCCCGCTTCCTAGATCGATTGAATTGGTCACCCCAGGAAGAAGAGTCTGATTGACCGCAGTAGGACTTGTTAAGTTTGAAAGAGACTGGTTAGCCGCCGTTAAGGGCGCCCAGACAGGAACCCCGCCAGAGACAGTTAAGATATCGCCCGTGGATCCAATAGCCCTACGCGCACCCGTTCCGCTGTTATCGGACGAGTAAATAATATCTCCCGTCGTAGTCATCGGATTCGTAAAACCTGCTGGGTTATTTCTCCAGGCTGGCTGTCCCAGGTAAGAAGTTAGAACCTGGCTAGGTGCCCCAATTCCAAGACGGGTCGTAACCCCGCCCGAGCGGATAATGATATCCCCGTCAGTCGTCATTGGGTCAGGAAAGCCTGAGACTTTGGCGTTATTTATTGTGGTTTGGTTTTGGAGTTTTCCAAAGCCAGACAAAATTGTATCCGCTGCCGTAACAGATCCGCCAACTCCGGTGTTAAGTCCCGTAAGTACTTTGCCAACAACCGCTGAGTTTGAAAGTGTAACAGACGCGGCGCCAGGTCCGGACGCAGTAGCCTCACCCGTAAGGCTCGTAATGTAGCTGCCAGGGTTCGCTTTCGCTGCAAAAGCTGTAAAATCGGCAGCACTAAGATATCCCGATTGAGACGCGCTACTTTGCGGAAGCGAAAAGGAGCCAGTGCCAGAATTGAAACTAAGAGGACTAGTTGCAGATAAAGCAGCACGTACCCGGGCATCGCTAAAATATAAATTAGAGCCTTCAGGAACGTTAGAAGTAGTGAGAGGAGTTGAGACATAGCTTGTGCCGTTCGATACCAGAGTAGTACCGTTTGCGCCAATGGAAGTTAATCCGGTACCCCCCAAAGTAACAGGGAGAGAGAGACTGGAGGAAAGGACCCCACTGTTATCGTTAACCGCGACAGAATTAGGAGTGCCAGAAGCCAGTTTAGCGCGACTAATAGCCGCCGATCCACTAACATCCGCGTCCACCACTAAGGAAGAGGAAAACACCCCCCCCGATGAGGAGTGGACAACCCCAAGACCCATAGACGGGACCGTGAGAGTGCCCGCAATATTCGCATTCCGACCGATCCATAAATCCCTCCACTTAGCTACCGAAGACCCAAGATCATATGCATTATTAGTGTCAGGAACCGCAGCACCTGAAAACGATGACGTTTCAATGGGTGTGGGCTCCCCCATGAAACACTTATCCACATAAACCGTCACAGAATTAGACTGAGAACGAAGTCTAATTTGTACGTTCTTAACTGTAGCCGGATAAGTAAAGGTTAGCTTCTGAGCCGTAAAGACCGAACTCGGCGTAATGGTAGCAGACGCCAAAACAGCACTGTCCGTAAAGTTATAAGCCTCTAAAACCGTATCTGAGGCCAAAGTCTTAGTGTTGCAATATGCAACACCCGGAACCGAGACAAGCCCATAGCTCATCGGAGCTGACTGGGAACGTAAGATCTGACCCGCTAGAGTCGGATCCCAGGAGCCACCCCGAATGCCTTGAGAGAATAGACCGCTTGAGGTTTGGTACTGAAAGCTCCCACCCGTCGCCTCCCAGCCGTAAGAGACCCTTTCAAAGCCTGGGTTAATGACTAGGTTCTCTTGCCCGTCATTCTCAATTACAGCCCCTGTTTGAAGCTGAAAACCCCTAGCGGTTGTCGCACGCGCATAGGGAGAGGACTCAATAACTGCTTGGCCATGCGCCAAAGAACCCATGAAAACCAAGAGTGAGAGAATCATAAGTTACCCCAAGAAATTGATATAAAGCGTGCCCGTGCTTACAGCTGCCGGAGTGCCTCCAGGAATGGTGTAGGCTCTTAGATAAAGATTAGTCCCAATACTAAACTGAATCGGAACATACTGAATCGTTCCGTTAGTTCCCGATGGGAAAATAATCACTTCCTCAGACTCATTTCCCGTAGCGCCCGTTCCTAAGCGTAAAGGAGCCGTACCGGTATAAAAAATCTCAGCAAAGTTAGCAGAAAAAGGGGCGTTAGAAATAATCTGTGTGTAAGCGACGGGGACTGACTGAGCCGCTAGGTCGCGGCTAAAGACACCCTTATACTTAGTATTTTGAATCATGGTCTACTCCTCAATGATTTTAGTTTCGTCTACGTCATCGATATCATCAAGGATTAATGGAGCGCTATCATCCGTTAAGGTCGTGTATTCCACTCCCTCAATCGTTTTTATCTTGTCTAGATGTTCAAGCAGTTTCTTGACGGTTGAGTCTTCCTTGACCTCAACGCGCTGAAGGGCTGTTCCTAAGACCCGGTCTACGATCGTGTTTGCCGCCTTGAGACGAACGGCCTCTTTTTCGCCGTTTCTCATCACGTCCGTAATCGTATCAATCGCCTCTCCGATCAGGTCATTGAACCTGGCCATGGGGCTATTGTTAATAAAGTAGTTAGTGAATTTGTTTGAGAACTCCTGGACCTTCGGCGCCGACATGACGGACCGAATTGAGGAAGGTGACAACCCCGTGACTTTGGCGACCTCCTCAACCGTGTGGCCGGTTGAAATCATAATCGACACAAGCTTTAGCGTCGGATTTCCGGCGGGCAGTTCATCTAAGAGTTCAAGGGGTAGGAATGGCTTTAGATTAGACACCCCTTAAGGGTTACACAAGAAGAGTTGCCCCGTCCATAGGGCCCAGACGAAACGGGTTAGTTACCGAGAGGGAGAACTTGAATCACACGGGCTGGCTTATACTCAGCCCCCATAGGCTGGACCATGTACATATTCGTCCCACCGTCTAGCTTTTGAACACGCACCGTCTCCATTTGGAGAGGTGGAGCCGGGACGATGAAGCGCTGATTCTGCGCATTCATGTTATTGATAAACGCTTGGTTATTAAACTGAGCATTCGCATCAAGAGTAAACAAACTAATAAGGACTAATATTGTTTTCATGAATAAGAATATAGCAGAGTTCGGGATGGCTGAATAGTTGTGTCATTTGCTACCACCCTCCATCGTGTTTGCGTGCTTCCATAGTCGGCCACGGCTTAGCGTTTTTAGCTATTTCTTGGATTTCGGAGTCTGCCTTGGTCTCGGTCCAGACGATTGGATCCAAAATAACCACTCTACCGGCTTTAATTTCTGCATCAACGTAGGCTTTAATATCTTTATCTTGGGCAAACTGGTCGTAGTTCTTTTGGGTTATTATGGTCATTATATTGCCTCATCGACGTGCTCGCTCAACTTGTCCAGCTTTTCGCTGAAAACTCCCAGCGACATTCTGGTATGGTGACCGTATAGACCGCTTATAATACGACCCATGACAAGGTAACGCTTGCGGCCGTGATCGTCGGTATCTTCAGGGAATAACTTCGAGACTTCAACGTGCACGAGTTTCTCAGCTTCTTGATAAATACGCTCAACGTGACGCGCTAGTTCCTCGGTGGTCATTTGTCGTCTCCTAGCGCCTTCCAGGCCTCTTTAGCCACCGCACCGTCTAGATCGCCGTAATAGGTTAAGGCGCTTTTATATTTCTCAATTGTATCGAGAAGTTCGAGGACGGTGGCGGGGTTTGCGGCTGCAATATACCTTCCGTCGTTATCAGAGATAGGAACATCCGACTCTTCTTGCTTTACAAAACATTCCGGAGTTTCGATTGTCCAGTCCTCATAAAACGTGGCTGGCGAATATCTCCACGGCCCCGGCGTCGCCCGTTTCGCAATCTCCCTTAGCTCATTTAGTTTTTGTTGGTTCATTCCAGCACCTCAGTCGCCACGATTTTCCATCGTTTCCCAGCCATTTTATTCGGCACAGCGATAGCTAATTTCGTGCCCACAATGCAGTCCAGCTCCACAACTTCAGGCTTCTTTGGTTCGGGTTTGATTTCCCAGTCATCCGAAATAGCGGCTTCAAGATGGATGCTTTCAAGCTGCACAGTGTCTCTTGTGATGCCGGGCGTTCTAGTGAACCATAAGGCTGTACCGGCGCGACGAAACGGCCTTCCACTATTCACCGCCTCCGCTAACGAAAGCCCCGTAGTCTTTGGTTCAGGCCGATGCTGAGCGTGAAGCTTCCAGTCGGTGTGATCGGTGGATGATGTCGCGCACTTATCGCACCACGGCGTTCTTATTCCAGGCGTACATTTACACATATTGTTTCGTCTCCGCCTTAGAACAGCAAAATCGCCACGGGTACCACCATGCTTTACAGTATGGGCAAGTCATTTCCGATTCCCCTCCACATAGGATTTGAGCCAGTTAGCACCGTGCCAAAATTCATCCTCACCATTATAGGCCGGGTTACCCGTTATTAAGGATGCGCGTTCTTTCGAGGCGGCTAGAATCTGTTCGTCTGTCGGCCACGGCATCGGCCGGGAGCGCTCCTCCCGAATAGCCTGCTCAATCTTTTCCTCAATAATTCGGACATAGTTGATTAGGTCTGCCGTTATTGTTTCAGATATTTCTTGAAGGGACTTCATTTTGTCTGGAAACATTTTCTTTAACTCTTCTTTCGTAAGCCACTTTACTTCATTGCCGACAGGATCCATAAAACACCCAGGAAAATAAACGCAACGCCGGTTCCAACCTGAATTAGTGGGGAGATCATTTCGTAACTCCCAAGCGGGTTTTGAGCCAGTCGTGACAAGAAAGAAAACCCAGCCGAAAAACCATATGGACCTCGCTATCAGAATTAGTTGAAAAGCTTCTGGCTTCGTGCACGGCCTGTTCTTGGGTTGGAAAATCCAAAGCCCGCGCCTCTCGGATAGCGTCGGCGATATTGTTCCGTAAGTAAGTGACCGCGAGGGGTGAGAGATCCATTAGTCCTAATATGCGGTCAGCGGTTTCTTCCGGACTCGCCGTCTGTTTAGGTTTTGGGGGGTTCATTTTTAATCTCCTCTCCAAACTCGGCTAGCAGATCCCATCCGTCGTCTGGATCGATGCCTAACTGTCCGCATGCAATATGGTAGGAGGCCATTTCGCCCGATCCTGCCTCTTCGTTTTCATTCCATAGATCCATAAGTCGGTCGTTTAATATTTTGCGGTCTTCTTTTTTAGTTGGTAATTTCATTTCCCCAAAGCCTTTCGGGCAATATCAAAGCTAAGGGATCTCACTCCGTAGTCAGTGAACCCTTTATTGTCACTACACGTTCGAATCTTCTCGAGTGCCTCTCTCAGACGAAGTATCTCAGCGACGTAGACTTTGATTCTTTCTGGATTGAACCGCGAAACATGGTTTGCTGTAGCGACACCGTTGCAAACTCTGATGAAGGCCCCGGCCGACTGCGACGTCACCAACCATTCGATGTCAGCGTCCTTAAGGAACCACAGCCCCGGCGTCGCCTTAATTGCAATCTCTAGATCCTTGGCTAATTCTTCGGGGGTGATCATTTCTTTTCCCACCAGATAACTTTGCGGAAGCCGATAGCGCCTTTGACCTTCAAAGCAGCAGCAGCGCTTTCGTAAAGATCATGTTGCACCCAGGACAATACGCTAACCGCCCTGATGACGGCGTAATACCCCACCCTCTTCCTAAACCGAGGCGACTTTTTAAGGAGTTTTAGGGAGGGGCGTTGGCCATTAATGTAAACACCGTTCGGCTGAAAGAATGCGGTCTGTTCGTCCCCGTCGTTGTCGGTGTACTCAACGCGGACATACATATGGTCTGATTCGGTAACCTCGGCCTTGATCCCCAGCCAAGAAACGCGGTCTCCAACCTTGAATGTTTGGGTCATTTCTTGACTCCACTTAAATCCATTGGCTCTACAAGAAGCGCTAGCGCAACTTCCCGCCACTCGTCTTCAAGACGGGTACTTATATCAACCAAATAAATAAACGGACGTTCGTAAAATTTGTCATCTTTACGGAACCTAAGCGCCACGTAGCCGTCCGTACCCCAAGAAAATATTCTTCTAAGTTCAACATCAATCCCGTGCTTATAAGCCCAAAGGAATACAATGGGCATGACTTGGCTGAACTCTTTTTCTATTTCTTCGGTCATTCACTCACTCCTCAAAAAGGGCGTCCGGGGAAGTAAATTGATCTCGCACCGCACCGGCTAACCCCGCGTGGCTAGGGCGCTCACGGGCTGTCGCGCCAATTACCCACTCGCGTGTCCTTCCACGCCGCTGCATGTAACTTACTTTTTCTTCTTATTTTCAGCTCGCGCAATCTTATCGACCTTTTTGCAGACATTTTTCGTAATCGCTAGGTCTATCTCAAAGCCAGTGCCTTCGTAGTAATACCGCTCTGCCCATATCTGGCACATAACCGAAAGTACTTCCCGGACGTTCCCAATGGAAACGGAGACTTTCTTTCCTTCTTTTTTTGCAATTAAACTCGCTAACTCATTCATGGTCATATTCCCCCCTGTCTACCCCGACTCACCCCAATATTCAAGCCCATGACACACTATTTACTCTACCTCGGTTGTGTAGTAAACTCAGAGTATGGCAACCAAAGTAAACGTATCAAGATTACTAGACGGCAATATCGTTATTGAGGCGACCTATGAGCGGGTAACGAAAGAGTTCGAGATGCAAGTTGTTTTAGTTGAATATAGTATATTTAAGGAATTAGAGAGAATGGATCCGGAAACCGGGGCCCTAACTGAGGAGCTACCCGAGGCACGCGTCAAGAAGATATGGGACTCTAACTCCCTAGAGCTTTGGAGCGAGGCGGCTGAGGAACTTATGGGGGAGGAGGCTTTTAAATGATTAAAAAATACACCGTAGACACCAGAGATAAGGAAACGGGGCTAATGGTTTCAACCGAGGTTTTTACCACTCCCGAGGACGCTGCCTTGCGCGCCGAAGACAAGGCGAAAAGCGTTCCAGATTGCTATTTCGTTGAAACGGGGGTTTGCTTCGAATGAGTTACGCAAGATATTTAGCCGACCCGGATGCGCTTGTTGACGCTCTAAAGGTCTATCAAAAAAAGATCTCAAATGGAATTTATGGCAGCGACTACGACTATGACGACTGCTACGAGCAAATAGTGGGTGCGGGGCGTGTAATTGACAAAATCAGGAACGGTTGTCCTGAAGAAAAACTCGCCGCAGATCTTCAAGATATACACGAATACTGGGTGAACGATTACCAGTGGCGCTACGATAATCAGGGGAAGCGTATTGCTGCCCTTGCCACTGGAATAGTTTATATCCAAGAAGAGGAAACCTTCAAATGACCCACCTACTACCCCTCACCCTCGGAACCCTGGCAAGTTTAGGTCTACTCGCGGCCAGCTACTCTTTAACGCTTCTAGCCAACTTGTAAGCTAGCCTTCTGAGTCGCCACAATCTGCCACTCCTTTCGGTCAAGCCTCCGCATTATATCAGGAGAGAGTACAACCACACACTCCTTGCCCGCATAAAACCCTTCTGTGTCCCGAACGTGAAAACTTGCCTCAAACTCAAGCACAGTCGGCTCTTCTCTTACTTCCATTAAAACCGCCTTAACCCAATTCATCTTGTCCGGACTCGTTTGAAATTCCTGCGTGCCGTCTAGCTTCTTAAATATTCTGTAGTACTCACTCATAAGAACCCACTCACTATAGCGCCTATCAAGAATATTCAACTGACCAGTTTGCTCGGACTTGAGGTTTTGAAATATGAAAAATTTTTGGGGGGGAGGCTAATCCCCATCCTCCAAATCTTCCGCTATACTCCTTAACGCTTCAATCGCATTTCCAAGAACACTATATCCCGTCTCTAAATACTTCTTGGCCTCAAAATACTCACTCTCCCCATGCTTCAAATAATACTTAGGCGCTACCTCTATCTCCGCTAAAGCCCCACGCATACTTGCCTTTAAGGATACTAACTCACCAAAAGCGTCCGAAAGCTCCCTTATTTTATAATGGCCAAATCCCGCTTTACTTAGAATCACTTCAGTTTTCTTTTGTAGTTTCATATTTTACATGCAGCCTATGTAATATATGTGTTTTTGAAAATGGAAAAATTTTCTGGGTGAACACTACAACTTCGGACGAGGTCAAGCAACACTAGCATGTGGGTCAACGACTCTAATTGAATCAACTGATCTAATTGGCCCCCCCCTATCAACTGTATTCATTTAGGGGGTATGGTTAAACGATATTCGTTGATCAACTAAACTAGTAGCGCATTAATATTCCTAATGCATGACAATGGGTCAACTATATTGATTACCTGAATGCTGATGAATATTTGGCGTGGCTGTGGTATACTAAAGTGACGTCTACTCTATAAACTAAATTCGTTTACCTGACCCCCCTAGGTCGCGTGAGGTTGGGGGGGCTATCAGGAAGGGGTCATTTAAGCTCGATAATTGAGCTCTTCCAGACCTTAACTACCGAGCCACTGAGGAAAGTCAGCTCAGCGGTCTCCCTATGGCCCAGCTTAGGCCCAGAAACGACCGCTACAAGCATCGACATCGAGAACTTGATCTGAGCCCCGTCCAGTGTCTTGGCCATTTTGAGCCTAACTGAGGCCCTGTAGTTGTATTGCCAGTTATATTTACCTGAAATCAAACCATCATTTGAATATTCTTCCATATTTACATCCTTTTCGTTTAACAATTGGTTCAATTTAGTTCCAAAAACGACTTTTTGGCACCGAAAATGAACACTTCTTACACTAAAATCACCGCGCAACACTTGACTAAAACGCTTTTTTACATTGTTAACCTCCTTCAACCCATGATCAGGACATAGTTCGGACATCTTCCGGACATCATAAACCTATATATATATGATATTATTATATTAAGAGAATCGTGTCCGATTATGCAGTTACTTTTAGTTATATTTAGAAGTATCTAGACATGCGATCGGACACCATCATTTTTCACACATTTGAACAATTACAATAACTTAAAAAGTTATCATGTCCGAACGGTGTCCTATTGATGGGGTGTTAAAGGAGCCTTGGCGGCTTAATTCCCCGATCAATATAGTATGACTTTCGTTGCGCGGGGGTCATATAATACACAGACGGGTTACGTTTCCCCGCTGGAGTAGCGCCTGGCATCTTAATCACCTCTCGTGCGGTCTCAAGGTTCTTTAGAGCGACCTGGAATTCCTTCTTGTGGGCTAACTTCTTGTTTAAGGCAGACGCTTGGATGCCGTAGGGACCGGAGGTTGCGACTCTTGTTCTAATTGCCTCAAGGACTGAGTCGTAGTCGTTTCCGATTGAGCCTAAGGCCTCCATCTTGTCAAAGACAGACGAGAAGCAGGCAAGCGTTATGGCCTGTCCCCACTGGACTGAGTCAATCTGGATCTCCTCTCTTAGTTCGCCTGAGAAGATTAGAGAGAGGTGATCAAGGAGAGCCAGCCTGGCTGCGTTTTCCCTCATTCGGTTATAGAAAGAGGCAATCCACTGGCCGGAAACGGCGGCTGCTTTGGCTTGGTACTCTAGAGCGAAGTCGTTTGATTCTGACTGCGCCTCCCGACTAAAGGAGAAGGTTAGGGGCTTGTCATCAACGATTAGGTTCTTATGCTTTCTTTGCATTTCCGATCTTAGCCGCGAGATCTGAGAGAAACAGGAGGCGGTTTGCTTTAAGATCGCTTCCTCCTTTTCGGGAGGAAAAGAATAGCCAACCCGGGTTAGGTCTAGCTTTCGTTTTTCACAGTTAAAAAAGAGCATTCGAGCAAATAGACCATTACTCATCATGATCGGCTTAACTGACTTTGAGAAGCTTGCCGGAGTGGTTAGCCCAAGAAGTGAGAAGTGAGGGTTTTCGATCTCCTTCACAGACGCTCCCTCGGTAGCGGCGTTTGTACCCCCGAGAGTTGAATCAGCGCTTGACCATGCGTCCATTAGGTAATCTTGAAGCTCGATCATGTGGATCGAGGCCTTCTCAGACGACATGGCTAGAAACAGGCTTTGAACCTCATCCTGGAAATCAAGCTTGATCGGGTTTTTTGAAAGCTCCTTTAAGAAGGCTGAGCCTGATTTCCATTTGTTTGTGTTTAAGATCCCCTTACCTTTTAGAAGCTTCTTTAAGGCAACCTTTGGCGCGTTCTTTCCAAACCCAGAATCAGCAAGCCCGATCATGTAAATGTTAGGCGTGATGGTTAGTCCCGTCTCGCCCTCAAAGGCAAGATTGGCAAAGAACTTCCTGCCCGCAACCGAGGACATAAAGGCAATGGAGCTAGCGATTGCAAGTGGTGAGGTTGCTTCCTTCTGAGAGGAGTGCATCTGGACAAACTCAAAGACGTCCCGCATAACGCCGCGAGGCTGAACGAAATCAATTGATACCGGACGATAAGAAGAGGCGGGATCAAAGTGTTCGTCGTCCTCATCATCTCCGCCTTGATCAAGAAGCTTTGAGACATCAAGGGGTCTATCCCTTTCCTTCTCTCCAACCGTTCTCTTAATGGAGGCTGCAAACTTAAAGGGATCGGCCTTTTCGCTAGCGTCCTTAAAGTACGGGTTATCAGGAAATAACCTCTCGTCCTCTCGCCTTAACTCTTCTGCAATCTCAGCCTCATCGTGCCCCCGGTGGGCCATCGCAATTGCTATGTTAGCAAGCGTTACGTGCCTGCCGCCCGTTAGCTTCCCGTCCTTCTTGGCAAGCGCTACTGCCACCTCATTGTGGCTCTCAAGAGTCAGGATGACTGCGTCTTCAAGCTGAGGGAGGGGCTCCATTAAATGGATCAGGGACTGATAAAGTCCTGACCACTTATACTCCATGCCGTCTGGATGTTTAGAGGGAGGTAAAAGCGTATAGGCACCTCTAGTCAGGTAATCGACATGAAGGCCTCTAAAGTTTTTCTTGGAGGTGTGTCTAGGGTTATAAAGATAAAACCGGGTGTAGCCTTTTTTGCCTGTCTTTTCGAAATTAGAATCTGGAGCGATTCGCTTTGCCTCATCTCCATTAACATCGACATCGATTGCGCAAATATTTGAAGCAGGCCCGAGTGCTAGGGCGTAGTTAACGGGCTTATCTTGATATTCTTTATCCCAGGCCTCGGTTAGCTCAAGCGGAGGGAGCTCATCACACCACTTTTGCCAGCCTTGAATGACGGCTTTTTTACTCCCATATGGGACCGGAAATACTGATAGACCTTTTTCTCTGTATGCTGTAAACGTACCGGGTAACATCATCACCTTTCATCGTGGGCGTGCCTTTCGCGGGGCCGCCCACACTTGTTTAAACGACTTTAATTAACTGATTTTTATTCACTCCCAAACCGAAGTGTTTTAGGTTTAGTCCAACTTCGCTTGGGTTACCAAGAAAGTTTTACTAAAATAAATGACCCACCATGGGTAGTAGGTGACGAATTAGACACCACTAGAAAGAGTGTAAAGACATGCTAATCCAATCAACTAAAGACCTCTCCGCAGGTCGCGCTAAAGTGCTTATTTACGGGAGCGCAAAGGCTGGAAAGACACACTTGGCCGCAACTTATCCTGAAGATAAGACGCTTATTATTTCGGCGGAAGCAGGGTTATTAACGTTACGAAAGAAGAATATTGCGTTTGTCGATATGGGGACTGACGATAACGGGAAGCCCATCCCAGTAGAAAAACGAATCGACAGGCTAGGTGAGATCTATAAATATCTACTAACCGATGAGGCAAAGAACAAATATTCATACGTTGTTCTTGACTCCTTAACGGAAGTCAGTGAATCCGTACTTCAAGAACTTAGAGGGAAGCCCGAATATATCAAAAACCAGCAAGGCATGTGGGGCGAGTACGGAAACAGGGTGATGAAGATCGCAAAGCTTTTTCGAGACCTCCCGCACTACGGGGTAGCGGTCATTGGGCATGAAGAGATCGAAAAAGATGAGACGAATAAACGTTTCACGGGGCTTATGATTAGCGGGAAATCTAAGACAAATCTTATCATGGTCTTTGATGAGATCTATTATTTAACTGTCGCTAAGGCCGATGATGGCGGCTTGAAGCGAGTTTTGTTGACTGCAAAGACGGACACAATTACCGCAGGCTCGCGCCTAGGCTTACCGGCTGTAATTGAGAATCCGAATATGAGTGAGATCATCGGGCTTCAAGAAGGACCTAAGCCTGAGTCAATTAAACAACTTGAGAAAAGCTTGGCGGAGACTCCCAAGAAATGACCATAAACAAAGCACTTGAGTGCGGAAAGGAAATCGATATGTGGGATTTTAGTAACGTAGCTGAAGACGGGGGCCTAGTGCCCGCAGGGATTTACAAGGTTGCGGTTGTTGACGCAGAGCTTAAGGACACTAAGTCAGGCACCGGGAAGATCATTAAAACTCAGTTTAAAATATTAGAGGGTGCGAATGCTGGGCGTCTAATCTTTAGTAACTTCAATATTATTAATGACAACGAACAGGCTATGAATATTGGCCGCGCCCAACTTAAGCGTCTCATGGTCCAAGCTGGCAAAGAAAACCCAGACACCTTGTCTAGCCCGAGCGAGCTTGTGGGTCTGACCTGCATGGCTGAGGTTACGGTTGCGGGCGGTAAGGGTGAATACGGCCCTTCAAACCAGGTCGGCAAATTCACAGCGATTGACAAGGAAGACGCGCCCTTCTAAATGAAAACTCTCTACCCGTACCAGCTTGAGGCAGTAGAGGCGGTGAGAAAGGCTTGGGCACTTAAGCTTAACTCACTTCTCTGGCTACCCACTGGTGCGGGTAAGACGGTTATCGCAATTGAGATCTTAAAGTTAATCCTGATCAAAAATCCTGAAGCTAAGATCTTAGTGCTCCTAAATAAGGTGGATCTCCTTAACCAGACCCTTCTTGAAATAAGAGAGAATATCCCGGGTGCTAAGGTAACGGAGGTTTGCGGGACGAATGGGACGAATGACCTCTCGGGATCCATCGTGGTTGCGTCCATTCAGACCATATCCTTAAAGCTAAAGCTTCCTCTCTTTACCCACGTGTGGGTGGATGAGGTACATGGGGCTGACTTTGAAAAGGGGGCTTATGCGAGATTATTTGCTGAAATTACCCACGACAGGTTACGGACTCTTGGCACAACGGCCACGCCCTGGCGTCCATCCGGCGCCATCTATGGACCGGGTAGATTTTTTATTGCCTGCGATTATCACATTAGTCTTTTTGATCTTATTAGTAGTGGACATCTTGTCCCTCCTGTCTGCAAAAAACCCGAACACCAGTTCGAGACCGCGTCGCTAAGGGTGGTAGCCGGGGATTATTCTGAAAAAGACCTTGGTAACTTAGTCCAAACTGCGAAAGCATCTAAGCAAGTGGAGGATGCTTTGGCCAGACTTGAGGGACGAAATAAGGTCGTCTGGGCCTGCATTAATATTGAGCATGCTGAAAAGGTCCGACATCAAATTGGAGACAGTGCAGCCGTTATTCATAGTGGCCAGGAACCTGATGTCAGACGACGCAATTTTGAATCTTTTACAAATGGAACTGCAAGGCACCTTACATTCGTCTCAGTGGTCAGCGAGGGATTTAATTACCGGCCGATTGATGCTGTTGTGTTCCTTCGCCCTACAAAAAGCCCAGTCAGATACGTGCAGACTTCTGGGCGGGCGCTTCGTACCTTTCCTGGAAAGAGAGACGCTCTTATCCTCGACTATGGACGAGTGGTTGAGTCTCTCGGTCCATTAGATGACCCGATCATTCCCCGTAAAGGTAAGGGAAAACCCAAAGAAGACTCTGTCCCGCCTATGAAATTCTGCCCCCGCTGTTATTCCTACTGCGCATCGGCGGTTAAAGAGTGTAAGGACTGCGGCTATATATTTCCTGTAATTGAGAATTTAACTAAAAAGGCCTTTGAAGGGGATTTGCTTCAAGGTAACAAACCTCGCGTGCTAAACGCGCACAGAATAGTTTTGAGGAAGCATGTCGCGAAATCAGGAAATAAGTGTTTGTGTATTGACTACGGCATGGTGGGTTTGTCTGAATATTTTATCTTTGACAATGACTGGTCGCGGCGTCGAATGGAGTCTAGATTATCTAGTCTTGGAGTTCGTTCTTTTAGCGACATCGACACTACTGTCAATCAGCTTATTAGGGGATCATATGAAATCGAATACCGAAAAGAAGGAAAGTACTTCAAAGTTACAAAGATCCGAAAACTCAATCCGGAAGGAGATTTTACACGAACTCAATCTCCGGGGAGTCTTTTCCTGGGTTAACGAGACATCCGGAATATATACCCAAGAGAAGTGGCTTAAAAGATCCGGGCATCACCTTAGGAAGCTTCCGGATATATTTGGTATTATAAACAGACGGCCCGATTTTGGAAATATAAGACGCCAAGGCGACTTAATGTTAGTTGACGTATATACGCCAATAGACGGTCGCTTCCTCGCTATCGAAGTTAAGAAATCAGAAGCGGAAATGAACGCCAAAACAGCTCACGCCAAGGAACAAGATGCAATGATCGCAAAGCTCTATAACGAGGGTGCGGTAGCCTTCAAAACCTATTCCTGGGAACACACTGTAAGCAGACTAAAGGACTTTGGCTATGACCTGGCTTAATGAAAACACTGACGGCTGGAAAGTCCAAGGATCTCCTGAGTGGTTAGAGAGTCGCCGTAACTACTTAGGAGCGTCTGAGTGCGCGGCTGTTCTTGGATTTAATCCCCACAAGACCGCTCAGCATGTGTGGGAGGAGAAGCTTGGGTTACGTGAGCCTGAGAAAGAGAACTTTCATATGGCCAGAGGTAAGGAAATGGAGCCTTATCTGGTTCAAGAAGCGCTTAAGCTTCTTTCAGGGATGCGTGAAAAATCAAGTTTGGGAGGCGGTCCAGATGTCGAGGTTTCAAAAGAATATCCGTTCCTTCGTGCGTCTTATGACTACATATCGAGAGAGGGAGATTTTGTTATTGAGGTTAAGGCGCCTCAAAAACATTATTGGGAAGTTCCGAAAATGTACTGGGTTCAGGTCCAAATACAACTCCTGATTTCAGGAGTAATGTGGGGCTTCTTTTACGCCAGGGGTGAGGAGGGAATTTGCTACCAACTATACACGCTTGATAACGACTTCATTAAAGACGCCCTCCCCAAACTCCAAAGGTTCTGGGACCACGTGGTTAATAAGACACCACTTATCGAGACGGCTGAGGCGCAGATCGAAAACGCCGAATATGAAGCGATGTTAGATGAGCTCTTTGAGAAGGAAGCTCAGTATAAAGAATTAGGGACTAGAATTGATGCGATCAGAAGTGAGATTAGGTCGGCTCTTTATGCCGACGAGACGAAAATTGGGCCGTATGTTATCCGGATTCAAGAACGTAAGGGCGCGGTCAGTTATGACAAGATTGATGCGCTTAAGTCGGTGGACCTGGAGAGCTTTAGGAAGCCGCCCGTTAAGGTGATGAAGGTGGAGAGGATATGATTTACTTGGTTTATGGATACTCGGGAACTATAGTGGAGGAGTTTAGTGTTTGGAATATCGGATACTGCCGGAACCTAGAGGACGCAAAAAGAAGCGTCAGGGTTCTCCAACTTGAAAATTCCGATTTAGAGGCTAACTACAATTACAAAGAATTAGCATTAATTGAATTCCCGATGATGCAGATAAAAGATAAGCACAATGATTAAGATAGGCGACCGCTATAAAAACAAATTCGGCATAGAGTTCGTAGTCACGGGGATCGCTCCGAATGGTGGCGCGTTTATGGATGTCGCGGGTTCATTTGCTGGGCTTTATTCCTTAAAGGAGCTTAAGAAGATGACCCTTATATCCGAGGGAGAAGCTCCAGAAAAGCCAGCCACCCATGCAGAAGAGATATTAGCCGCGATGAAGGCTAGGGACTGGCTATGATTTATAACGAACCCAGTGACGGCTGGCGGTTAGTCATCTTGTTAATGATTCTAGTTGCGCTTACGTGCTTTGTTTTGGGAACCTCTTAAATAGAGGTATTTCCCATGAAACTAAAGAACGCAAACCTTGTCATCGACGAGGCCCTTAAAAAAATAAGCTTAACTGCGGACATCGATGAAACGGATCCAGTTGATCCGACCCTCATCCCGATCAAAATAACCAATATCTGGTGGAGCTACGGCGAGAACCTAAGGGTTCAGTTTGATTCGACTGAGGTTTATAAGGCTTTCGTTAAGGCAGGCGAGTTTAGCCAAAGCTACGATCCTGTCACGTCAAATATTCTTGAAGTGGCCGGGTCTGATAAGCCAAAAAACGGCGTCTATGCGGTTGAGCTTACCTCTCCTGACGGCAAGCACACGGTCGGAGTCGGTTCGGTTACCATTATGGACGCACCTGATCAGCCGGATCTCCCGGCGTGTGAGCGCGGACCGACGATTGCAAGAATCTTAAGCGCAACTAAGCGCCGCGTTGTTTATCAGTTTGATGGGGCTGGGATCTCTGAAATTAAGGAGCGTTTTGCTGGCCGCTTCCATACCTCTCTTCCTAGCTCAAACATTATCGAGATCGATCTTGACTCTGATCTTCCGGAAGGCGAGCACCAGCTTGAGATCGAAGGCGGGAACTGTAAATCTCCTGTCTCGAAAATGAAGTTCACGATCGAGGGGACGGGCCCTGTGGATCCGGGAGAACCTGGAGAGCCTGGAGAGCCTATTGATCCAAGCTTTGGAGTCATGGCCCAGACCGAAACCCGCTTCATGAATCTAGAGATCAAGAAAGCATCTGACGGCACTTTCTTGTTTACCGATACAGCGGTCTTAGATTTCCCGTCTAATTATCAAATCTGGTACATCTGCGACATTCAAAAGAAGGTCTACAAAACTGAAAAGCCAATGAAGGATTTTAAGTGGATCGGCTCCGGTATTCTTTCCTTAGAAAAGCGCGTTTACCGTAAAGATGTTCAAATCGAAATCGAGTGGAACAACTTTAATAACGGCTGGGGCGGAAGCGATCGAGGATGGTCAACCTCCTTTAATGGACAGCCCTGTCTCGGTGGCCAGGCGATTATTTTCCTTGGCTATGACCACACCGTCCCTAACTGGAAGGGTAAATCAACCGCGCCTGAGTGGTCTGTAAAAGCTCCTAAGATGAAACTTGCCTCCGGTAAGGTCATGAGCTTTCACGCAGCCCTTGCCATGGAGGCGCCCATCGACATGAACGATGAGCCGAATCCGGGCACTTCGAAAAACCCTGTTCCTGTAAACCGCTTTGAACGCGGCGAGACTCAC
>Ga0247736_10000261_pt1 | contig 19270 bp, 24 predicted proteins | sample UWRJL193509B2_FD_180935 | JGI IMG/M metagenome (GOLD analysis project Ga0247736, IMG submission 180935) | Plant litter microbial communities from Arlington Agricultural Research Station in Wisconsin, United States - UWRJ-L193-509B-2 | ecosystem: Environmental > Terrestrial > Plant litter >...
CAGATTTAACTTATTTGGAAAGAAAATGGCGTTTAACTTCTGAAGGTGATTGGAATATCAACGATTTTGAAACGTATAAATCGAATTATCTGATTTTTAGCCACACCGACAACACCAATAACACGCCACAAAGCCCGAATCGATTCAATACGGAAGATCGCAATTTAGATGCAGAAGATTTGAAATTTCAACTGAGTTTAAAAACTGAGTTGTATAACAATATTCCGTTAATTAATAAGTTGCCGTTTGTGACCAGTTCTAGGCTTTGGGGCGCTTATACGCAAAAATCCAATTGGCAGATTTTCGATGCTGATGCATCAAGACCGTTACGTGAAAATAATTATGAACCGGAATTGATTTTGTCTTTAGGCATTGATAATGAGGTAGATGGCGTTAAAAAAGATTACATTCCCCGCATGATGAATCTTGGCGTGGTGCATCAATCGAATGGGCGCTCAAACCCGACTTCTAGAAGCTGGAATCGTGTTTATCTGGAAAGTGGTTGGGAATTAACTGACCGCATCTCACTGATGGTGCGACCTTGGTGGCGTATTCCCGAAGACAATAAAAAAGATGACAACCCCGATATGGAAAAATTTATGGGTTACGGTGACGTAACGGTGCGTTACGAAACGCCTTCAAACAAAACCGCCATTTCAGTGCTATTACGCAATAATTTGCGCAGCGATAACAAAGGTTTTGCGCAAATCGATTTGCAACAGCGCGTGTTCAATAATCCGTATATTAAATTGCACATGATGTTTTCCAGCGGTTATGGCGATACTTTGCTGGACTACAATCATTCACAAAATATCTTGGGCTTTGGTATCTCACTTGGTGAATAGGATAGCTAACTGAACAGGATATTTGGCTGAATAATATTTTAGAAAAAGTACTAAGCAAATCTTATAAATATAGCTTTGACGCAAAGAATAAAAGGTGTTACTTTGGTAACACCTTTTCTATTTTAAGGAGGATGCGGTGGCAACGACAAGTTTAAAATTACCTGATTCACTTAAAGAGCGCGTTAACGCGCTTGCCGCACAGGCTAATAAAAGTCCGCATGCGTTTATGGTGGATTTAATAGCAGAGCAAACAGAGCGAGCTGAAAAACGTCAAGCTTTTATCAATAGTGCGTTAGCCTCTAAAAAAGAATTCGATGAAACAGGGTTGGCATATGATGCTGACGAGGTGCATGCTTACTTGCGCGCAAAAATTCGAGGTCAAACGCCTGCGCCGCTAGTATTAAAAAAGTATAAATAATCCTTATTTGTCATGATTAAACTTAGTTATCACATGGCAGCGCAGCAAGATGTTGTGCGATTAGTCGAGTTCCTAATTGAAACAGATATTGAAACTGCTTTAGAGACCGTTGCAATTATCGAAAATGGTGTCTCGCTTTTGGTAAAACATCCTCAAATAGGTAGGCCAACTGAAACCAAGCATCTGCGGGAACTAGTTATCTCGCGTGGTAGTACGGGCTATGTTGCATTATATGAATTTGATGAATTGCTTGAGTTAGTTATTGTTTTGAGGGTAAAACATCAACGAGAAGCAGATTTTTATGACTAAACTACAGCTTAAATTACAGTAAGACTGATTCAAATGACCAATCAAAACCTTTTAAGCCGTAGTATGCAATCCGTCTGGCATCCTTGCACGCAGATGAAACAGTATGAAGTTTTCCCCTTAATTCCAATTCAGCGAGGCGAGGGTGTTTGGCTTTATGATGTTGAAGGCAAGCAATATTTAGACGCCGTGAGTAGCTGGTGGGTGAATCTGTTTGGGCATAATAATCCACGTATCAAAGATGCGATCAAGCAACAATTGGATACGCTGGAACATGTGATGTTGGCAGGTTTTACGCATGAACCTGTGGTTGAGTTATCTGAAAAATTAGCCAAGTTAACGGGTTTAGGCCATGCATTTTACGCCAGCGATGGCGCCAGTGCGACGGAAATCGCACTAAAGATGAGTTTCCATTATTGGCGCAATAGCGCTAAGCCCCAAAAAACCCAATTTATCAGCCTGCAAAATAGTTATCACGGCGAAACTCTAGGTGCGCTTGGCGTAACGGATGTGGCGATTTTTAAAGATACTTATGCGCCATTGTTGATGCAATCGGCACAAACGCCCAGCCCAGATTTTCGATTGGCTGAAGCGGGCGAAAGTGCAGAAGATTTTGCGCTGCGTTGTGCTGAAAAATTAGAACAATATATCAGCCAACATCATCAACAATTAGCCGCTTTTATTATTGAGCCTTTGGTGCAGTGCGCAGCAGGCATGGGCATGTATCATCCGGTTTATTTGCGCCGTGCGCGTGAGATTTGCACGAAATACCAAGTACATTTAATCGCCGATGAAATTGCGGTAGGCTTTGGTCGTACTGGGACGATGTTTGCTTTTGAGCAGGCAAATGAAGTCGGCAGTAAGCTGATGCAGAATCAAAAATTATTACCAGATTTCATCTGCTTATCCAAAGGCATTACTGGCGGATATTTACCGTTATCCGCAGTGTTAACTACCGATGAAGTGTATGCAGCTTTTTATCATGACACCACCGCAAAAGGTTTTTTACACAGCCATAGTTATACCGGAAATCCATTGGCATGCAGTGCGGCTTTAGCGACTTTAGCTATTTTTGAAACAGACAATGTATTAGCAAAGAATCAGGCAACAGCGGCGTACTTAACCACAAAAATGCAGTCATTTTCTGATTTGCCAATTGAGCATTTACGCCAGCAAGGCATGATTGCTGCATTTGATGTTAAAACTAGTAACGTTAATTTTGCGCGCGATTGCTATGCGGCGGCATTGAAAAATGGACTGTTGATTCGCCCCATTGGCAATACGGTATATTTTATGCCGCCGTATATAATCAGTGAATCTCAAATCGATTTTATGCTAGATGCCGCGTTTAGAAGCGTGCAATCTGCGCTAAGAAATGCGTAAACAAATGCAATGCGACATTGCAAGTAAAAGCATGAAAATCTTCGCAAGTTTCTATCTTTTTTTTCTAACTTGCACTGCTTATGCGGCATTGCCGTCCAGTGTGATTGATGCGCTCAAGCAAGCCAATATTCCCCAAACTAGCGTTGGTGTTTATGTGCAGGCTGTTGATGCTAATCAGCCACTTATCGCTCACAACGCGCAAAAAGCCTTGAACCCAGCCAGCGTGATGAAGTTGGTTACAACAAATGCATCGTTGGATTTGTTAACGCCCGCTTACCGTTGGAAAACCGAAGTTTATCGTGATGGCGAAGTAGTTAATGGCGTTTTGCAGGGCAATTTGATTATTAAGGGTTTTGGCGATCCGAATTTTAAAGCGCAAGATTTTTGGCGATTGCTGATGCGTGTGCAACAAACCGGCATTCACGAAATTAAAGGCGATTTAATTATTGATAAAAGTCTTTTTGCCAAAAATAGTGAAAATATTCCAGCGTTCGATGATGAAATCTGGCGTGCCTACAACGCAAAATCCAGCGCGTTTTTAGTTGATGGCCGCCATACCAGTTTCAGGTTTAGCGCCGCAGATAATGCTGTCAAGGTCAGCCAAGAATTTGCACTGAACGAAGTGGAAGTAATCAACAATATACAGTTAAGTCATGATGGTTGTGGTGACTGGCGTAGTCGATTGCTTTACACCGTTCAGTCGAAACCTTCTAATTCAGTAACGGTGACATTCAACGGCACATTTTCACCAGATTGTGGTGAGCGTTATTTAGAGTTGAGTGTGCTGGATGATGAACAATATGCGTTCTACACTTTTAAAAAATTATGGCGCGAATTGGGTGGCGTATTCAATGGTGAATTAAAAGTGGAGTTAAGCACTCAAGATTTAGCACTTCAAGACTCACCAATAAATCAAGATCTGCAGGATTTCGCAACAAAACCGAGTTTAATCAACAATCCAAATGCGCCAGAAAATGATGATTTAAACGTAACACAGAATTCAAATGCCCATCGTGTAAAAGTGCTTGAGCAGGTTTCAGAGCCTTTGGGATACGTGATACGCGATTTGAACAAGTGGAGCGATAATTTAATGGCGCGGCAATTTTTGTTGACGATTGCTGCTGAAAAGCAGGTTTTGCCAGCGACAGAAACGAAAGGTGCAGAAGTGATTAAAGATTGGTTAGCTTCTAAAAATATCGTTGCTAAAGAGTTGATCATCGAAAATGGTTCGGGATTATCGCGAGTAGAAAGAATAAGCAGTGAACATTTAGGACGAATGTTAGTGAGTGCTTACAATAGCCCTGTAATGCCGGAACAAATGGCTTCGCTGCCTATTTTAGGTGTAGATGGCACAGCACAAAAACGTTTAAAAGACAGTTCGGCGCTTGGTCGTGTGCATTTGAAAACAGGCTCACTGGATGGCGTGAGTGCAGTTGCGGGTTACGTGTTAAGCAGCCAAAATAAGCGTTATGTTTTTGTGATGATAGTAAACCACACAAATGCGGCAGCCAGCAGAACTGCGCAAGATGCACTAATGGAATGGGTTTATACGCATTAATCGAACTTTAGTCCTGAATGTTAATCAGTTTTAAATGACTCAAGTTACCAGCTTTCCTCCCATTTCCAATCAGTCCGCTCAGATACTCATTTTGGGCAGTATGCCTGGCGTGTTATCACTTAAAGCAAATCAATACTATGCACATCCTCGCAATGGTTTCTGGCCGATTATGGCTAGTATTTATGGTTTTAAATCAGATATTGAATACGCGCAGCGAGTTGAATGTTTGATTAAACATCATGTAGCCGTTTGGGATGTATTGCAAAGTTGTATTCGTCCAGGAAGCTTAGATAGCTCGATAGTGAATGGCTCACGCATCGCAAATGACTTTAACGCTTTTTTTGAACAGCATCCTAATATTAAGCTGATTGCATTTAATGGAGCAGAAGCGGAAAAAAGTTTTAGGACTTTGGATTTAAAAAATTTGGTTTTAAATCAGGCAAGTTCAAACAGTATGAAATACGTCCTTTTGCCTTCAACCAGTCCAGCAAATACCCAATCATTGCAATCAAAGACGGATGTTTGGAAAAAAGCGCTATTAACGTATTAGTTAAACGCTAGATGTACGAAGAAAATCCAAAATAGCTTCTTCTTCAGCCGATAAAACAGTACTAATTGCTTCATTCGCTTTTATTTCAGCCGTTAACGATTTAACGCTTTTTATCTTGATCAATTTGGATAAAGCGCTACTTAAAGTGCCATCTAAATAAGCTGAAAGTACCAAAGGATGCACATAGCATTTTCTGCAAATAGCTGGCGTATTACCGAGTTTTTTTGCGACGATCTTAATCGCTTCTACAACATTTTGTTTCGCTTCGGTGATTGAATTAAATTGTTCAAATTTAATTAATTGTGCCGCGGCCTCAATTGTTCCATACAAAGTCCTAAAATCTTTTGCTGTGTAATTTTCACCTGTTATCGATCGTAGATAATCATTAACGTCAGATGAGCAAATGGAATGTGTATTACCTTGTTCATCAATATATTGAAATAGATCTTGCCCAGGTAAATCGCGAATATTCTTAATAAGAGAAGCGAGTTTTTTATCTGTAACGGCGATATCGTGGCTGACTCCGCTTTTGCCTTTAAACTGAAATCGCACTTCTGAGCCGTCTATTTTGATATGTTTATTGCGTAATGTTGTTAAGCCGTATGATTTATTTTGTTTTGCGTATTCATCATTACCGATTCTAATCATCGTCAATTGCATCAGGTAAATGATCGTCGCTAAAACCTTTTCTCTGGGTAAACCAGGTAAATTTAAGGCTTCACTTACCGTTTTTCTAATTAATGGAAGTGATGCGCCAAAAGCAATCATGTGCGCATATTTTTCCTCGTCACGCGTTTCGCGCCAAAGTTTGTGATAGCGATATTGTTTGCGCAGCTTGGCATCTTTACCAGTCGCTTGAATATGCCCATTTTTAATTGGGCATATCCATACATCTGTCCATGCAGGCGGAATGGCTAACGACTTAATTCTTTGAAGTTCAAGCTCATCTTTGATGCGATTGCCATTGCAATCAATATAATGAAATTTATCTTTAAAACGTTTCCGCGTAATACCAGGTTTAGAATCGTTGACGAATCGCAGTCCTGGGATTTTAGGTTCAGCAATTTTAGAGCCTGCAATAATGTTCAAATCAGCATTGTTATTCAAAATAATTTCTATCGTAAATTTTGCTTATTTTAGGTAGGTAATAAATAAAAGTATGTCAGTCCTTTTATTAAACCAATGTCAGTATTTCTTATACAAAATTAAACAATTTTTTAGAGAAATATGATTCAGAAAGTTAATTAAAAATATTGATATATTTAATCTTTGCTTGTTGAATAGGCGCGCATTGGCGAACTGAATTGATTATGCAGTATCATATTGACTTTACATTTCACTGAATAGCGACGATGAAACTACTCAATATTTTAATCGCAAGCGTTATGTTAACCACATTAAATGCTTGTAAAGCTGAATCAAATCCATCAACACAGGAAAAAACCGCAATGACTGCAAATATCACCGAATTACAAAAAATTGATACACAAGTAGGAACAGGCCGCGAAGCCGAACCAGGTTTTAACGTAACTGTACATTACACAGGCTGGTTATATGACCCAGCGGCAGAAGGCAAAAAAGGCAAAAAATTTGATAGTAGCGTTGATAGAAAAGAACCGTTTAATTTCTTTTTAGGCGGCGGCCAAGTGATTCAAGGTTGGGATGAAGGTTTTGCCGGCATGAAAATCGGCGGCAAACGCACATTGGTTATTCCACCAGAAATGGGCTACGGCGCACGTGGTGCTGGTGGTGTGATTCCGCCAAATGCGACGCTAGTTTTTGATGTAGAACTTCTAGACGTTAAATAAAATCATCATTTGCGTCGCAATACGGCGTTACAAGGTTGAAAAATCGCGCTTACATATTATTTGTATGCGCACACGCTTTTTCAACCTTGCGCCTTGTCTGGCTTAGCAACTGATAATTTTTCGAACTAACAAAAATTTAGATAGAATAGAATCAATCATGAAAGTACGAATTAAATGGGTTGAGGACGTCAGTTTTGTTGGCGAATCTGAAACTGGTCACGCGGTAGTATTGGACGGCGCGCCTGAGAATGGCGGTCGTAATATTGGTATGCGTCCAATGGAAATGCTGCTGATCGGCATGGGCGCTTGTACCGCTTTTGATGTTGTGACGATACTAAAAAAATCACGTCAGCCTATTGTGGATTGCGTTGCAGAAATTGCAGCGGAACGTGCGGATGAGATTCCTAAAGTGTTTACCAAAATTCATGTGCATTTTGTGATTACTGGTAATAACTTGAATGAAACACAAGTGGAACGTGCAGTGAAATTGTCTGCTGAAAAATATTGTTCAGCTTCTATTATGTTAAGTAAATCGGTGGAAATTACACATGATTACGAGATCAAAGCGAGTGCAGTTTAATGGCAAACACGCAACCAAGTGGCATGTTAGGCATTCGCCATGTGGCTTTGTTTGTCAAAGAGTTGGAAACCGCAATTGATTTTTACACACGCATTATGGGCATGCGTATTGAATGGCAGCCTGATGCAGATAATGTGTATTTAACTAATGACGGTGATGTTTTTGCATTGCACCGTGTGGATTATGTGCCACAAGCACAACAGCGTTTAGACCATATTGGCTTTGTATTAAAAACGCCCGAAGATGTAGATCATTGGCACACCTATTTTGTGCAAAATAATGTGAAAATTACTGAATCGCCAAAAACACACAGAGACGGTTCACGCGGTTTTTATTGTTTAGATGCAGTAGGGCATTTGTTAGAGTTGATTTATCATCCGCCAATAGTCGCGAGACTTAAGTAATAAAACTTAACCATTAAAATAGGTTGAAAAACGAAATTGATTTAACGAGATATGAATTTTACGGCGGATGACTGGCCGTAAATTATTTGTTTTGACTTGTTATTTTGATTGTCTGATTTTAATTATAACGGAACGATTTTTACGGTAAGTGGCGCTTCGTTTTCTAGCACGTTCAATAATCTATCTACATTGGGATGTTTGCCAGGGCAGTTTTCAGCATCTTCAGTATGTTCTGCAAACAAAGCTAAGCCTTCTACCGCAGCGTCCAATGTGATGCTGCCAAACATTTTGGTCAAATGACTAAATACTTTTAATGAGCCTTGGCTGCCGGGTTTATTTTCAATCACGCCAGCAGGCGTGCCATTTTCAAAAAAAAGTTCAATACGCTTGATATCATCCACGCTATCTAAAGTCAGTAGCACGTCACTAAATTTTTGCATTTTTCAATCGCCTCTTTAATACTAATTTGTTACTCATTTTAAACTTAGATTTCAAACTTGGATTACACATAATATGCAGTGCTTGTCATTATCTTTGAAGCGAGTTTCATACCAGCTTTAACTGGTCGCGGCAGATCACTTCCGCCAAGCTGCTTCGCCTCTTCTGCATGTGCTGCTTCATCTTGCTGCATCTGACTAACGATTGTACGCGTTTTAATATCGGCATCACTCAATTTAGTTAAATGATTGTTTAGATGATTCGATACCTGTTGCTCGGTTTCAGCTAAAAAGCCTAAATTCCATTTATCTTGCAGCAAACCAGCTGCCGCACCTAAAGCAAAACTACCCACATACCAGACAGGATTAAGTAAACTTTTGCGCCCACCAAGCTCGTTAATACGTGCTTCGCACCATGCAAGATGATCGGTTTCTTCATCGGCAGCATGCTGCAAGCTTTTGACTGTTTGCGCATTGCGCGATGTAAATGCCTGGCCGCTATACAAAGCCTGCGCGCACACTTCACCCACGTGATTAATGCGCATCAATGAAGCCGCTTGGCTTTTTTGGATTTCACTAAGTGGTGCTTCTTCAATAGTCGCATCAGGGCGCTCTCTACCCGCAACAGCTTGTGCAAAAACGGTGCGTAAACCTGTATCAAACGTGGTGATTAACTTATCTAATAACATCGTTTTTCCTCATCATAAGCCCAGTATAACCAACTCAGTATAACCCAATTTTTTAGTATTAATTATGACCTGTAATTATTGCAATATACAACTGGTTAAGTAGTTTTTTATGCAAAATATTGACCATTAAAACAGCATAAAAAAGCCCTGTTAAAGCAATCTGATTAACAGATGCCTTAGCAGGGCTTTAAACTACAGCGAAAATTATTTTTTAATTTCTGCTGGTGCTTTTTCTGAAGGTTTTGTTTCTACAGCAGGTGTTGCTTCTGGTGCTTTTATTTCTGGTGATTTTTGTACTGGCAAACCTTTTAGTACATTCATCGCCTGCACAAATTGAATATCATCTTTGCTTGCTGGTTCGATAGGTCCTTTTTGTTCAGCAAACTTTTTCTCATTAGCTTTTTGAATCGCCGCTGCTTTTTCATCATCGATTACTTTGGCTGGTGCTTCTGCTTCTTTTGGGTTTGATAAATGTTTCGCTAAATCGGCTTCACGAATATTGTTGGACTGATCAAAACCATCTTCCACAATAATATCTGGCACAATACCTTTTGCCTGAATCGAACGACCTTTTGGTGTGAAATAACGCGCTGTCGTCAATTTAATCGCACTACCGTTATTCATTGGTAAGATTGTTTGCACAGAGCCTTTACCAAAGCTTTGTGTACCCAAAATAGTCGCACGTTTATGATCTTGCAACGCGCCTGCCACAATTTCAGAAGCTGAAGCCGAGCCATTATTAATCAACACGACAATCGGTGTTTTTTTGTAATCAGTCGCTTCATCTTTTAAATAGTCCACTTTACCGCGACGCGCATAATCCAGTGGCGTTGCATTCAAGTGCATTTTTGCATCCGCTGTACGGCCTTCTGTGTATACAACTAATTCGTCTTTTGGTAAAAATGCGGCTGAAACACCGACTGCAGCATCTAATAAACCACCTGGATTATTACGCAAGTCTAAAACAATGCCTTTAAATGGACCTTTGTTTTGTGTATGCAAATCTTTTAAAGCTTTTGCTAAATCTTCGCCAGTATGTTCTTGGAACTGGGTAATACGTAAATACGCATAACCTGGCTCGATAAATTTGTTTTTAACACTTTGCGATTTAATAATCGCGCGGGTTAATGTAAAAGTTAACGGTTTGGTTTCGCCTTTGCGCAAAACAGTTAACACGATAGAAGTATCAGGTTTGCCGCGCATTTTTTTAACCGCGTCATTCAAGCTTAAACCACGCACTTGCACATCATCTAATTTAGAAATTAAATCGCCTGGTTTCAAACCGGCTTTATAAGCAGGGCTATCTTCAATTGGCGTAACTACCTTCACTAAGCCATCTTCCATGGCAACTTCAATGCCCAAGCCGCCAAATTCACCTTGCGTGCCCGCTTGCAAATCTTTGTAACCATCCGCATCCATAAAAGTAGAATGTGGATCTAAACCTGAAAGCATGCCTGTTAACGCTTCGTTGATGAGTTTTTTATCTTCAACTGGTTCTACATAATCGCTTTTCACTTTGCCGAATACTTCAGCAAATACACGTAAATCATCCAAAGGTAATTGTGAAACACTGGTTTTTTCAGCTAATGCCGAAAAATTTAGGCTAATTAATACGCCCACTAAAACACCAGAACCAATTAAACCCATTTTTTCAAAAGAAGACCGCATGCATACCCTTTTCAATAAATTAACCATTCGCTACATATAAGTTTTTTACATAACCTAGCTATGAGCTTAAAATAAAACAATAGGTTCATTTTGCGCTATTTCAGGTTGATTGAATAGAGCGTAAGGCTAATTTTGCCTAACTTTACAAGGAAGAAATTGATTGAGCACACATCAAGTAAATATAGAATATTGCACACAATGTCGCTGGTTATTACGCGCAGCGTGGCTTGCGCAAGAACTATTAACTACGTTTGAAGCCGATTTGAAAGCGGTGAGTCTGCAACCTGGAACTGGCGGCATATTTGAAGTGCGTTTGAACGATGTAGTGATTTTTAATCGTAATCAAGCTGGGCGCTTTCCAGAATCAAAAGAGTTAAAACAGTTGATTCGTGATGTGATTTCACCAGAACGTGATTTAGGTCATAGCGACAGGCAGACTTAACACTTAAAATCAGGCAAAATTTTTGTGTTAAGTCACTCGATTGTAAATAGTGCTTTTCTTGTTGCGTGAGTGAAAAGCTACTCACCTAATCTATTTGCCCAAATCTATTTGATAGTGACAATGCGAACTATTTGCACTTCTGCAAGCAAATTTTTATTAGGTTAAACTGCGTTTTCATTGAGTTGGCTAAGCAATAAAGCGCTCAAATTAACGAATACTTCAGGAGAAAAATATGTCAGATGATCACGGAATTCAAAGCCCAGTAGTTAGTGCCTTAAATACAATTTTAGAGTTGGAATTAGCAGGTGTTGTACGTTATACGCATTACGCATTAATGGTGTTTGGTTACAATCGTATTCCAATCGTTTCTTGGTTGCGTAGCCAAGCGGCAGAATCATTGACACATGCAGACAAAGCCGGTGAATTGATCACACATTTAGGTGGTCATCCATCTTTGTCAATCGGCCCATTATTAGAAACACACAATCACGATATTGGTGATATTTTGCGTGAATCATTGGCACACGAAACAGTTTCGTTGAATGCTTATAAAGCGTTATTGAAATTAGTCGAAGGCGACTCTGTTATGCTAGAAGAATATGCGCGTGAGATGATTTACCAAGAGGAATTACATTTGGGTGAAGTAGATAAAATGCTACGTAAACCAGGCGAAATCGCTAAATTTCATGAGTAAGATTAATCTAGTCAAAGTATATGTATTGATCTAGTAAATAAAAAAGCGGCTTATTGTGCCGCTTTTTTTATGAATTGAGCCAGTTAGTTTTAATTAGCACTTACAGCAGTTTTCTCAACTTCTTTATCTAGTCGCTGTGCACCGTTAAAGCGTTTTGCCCAGTAACCATCTTTCATGCTCTCAACACGCACGGTTTTACCACTGCTGGGCGCATGGATAAATTTGTTATCGCCCATGTAAATGCCCACATGCGAAAAAGCTGTTCTTAACGTGTTAAAAAACACCAAATCGCCTGGTTGCAATTCATCTTTTTTGATTGTTTTGCCGATTTGGCTAATGGCACGCGCAGTTGGCGGTAACGATAAATTAGTAGCTTGGCTAAACACATAACGCACAAATCCACTGCAATCAAAACCCGTCTCAGGGCTTTTGCCGCCATATTTATATTGAATTCCCGTTAAACTTAGTGCATTCACCAACACTTCTTGCGCGCGTGTTTGCCAGGTGTTTGGCTTATCTTGATGGTCTAGCTCTTCAGATTCATCGACACTATATAGCGTGATGCCAGCAGCATTTTGTAAAAATGATTGCTCTGCTTTTGCATTTAAGCAAACACTTAAAAAAACTGTGAGAAAGAAAATAAAAAATTTCATGCAATTAGGTTTAAATAAAGTTTAATTAATATAAAAAATTGAAGAGAATTTAGCGCGAATGAATATTAAATAAATGAAATGAGGCCTATTTTAAATATGCAAGTCAGTTAATTAACACTAACGTTGAAATCAAAATAGGCTAATTGAAACAACTTATTTTTTTGCGATTGCGTTTTTAATCAGGCCAACGATTACCAGTAAAACACCGCCACCCACGCCGCCGCCTGCTACTTGGGTAACGATTGAAGCAATATCTACACTGCCAGCGGTACTAGCTGCTGCAGCGCCACCAACACCTAGCATGCTCAGTAATTGACCACCTAAACCGCCGCCTATAATGCCGACGATTGAATTGCCCAATGTACCTAAATCAAGATCTTTAAGTAAACCGCCAGCTATATTCCCGCCCACTGCACCACTTATTAATTGAATAATCAAAGCTAAATCCATACAGCCTCCTTAGAGATATAACAGAATTAAAACCATTATTTCAAACTAATAGCAACGCTAGGCTAACAATTTATAAAACATAACGCAATACTTTTGGTAATACTTTATCAGCGCGGCTAAACCGTGCAAGGTATTCATGGGATAATTTAAGTATGGTTGAAAATTCATTATTAACACAAGTTTTTAAGCAGGGCGGTACATTAGCTGAGGCGATTGAAGGCTTTTCTGAACGCCGTCAACAGCTGGAAATGGCGCTGGCGATTGAAGCGGCTATTAAAGATAACAAACAGTTAGTTGCAGAAGCGGGAACTGGTACAGGTAAAACATTTGCTTACCTTGTGCCAGCGTTACTTTCGGGTGGAAAAGTGATTATTTCCACAGGTACCAAAACGCTACAAGACCAACTATTTAATCGTGATTTGCCCAATGTACGTGACGCATTAAAAGTGCCAGTCAGCGTTGCCATGTTAAAAGGCCGCTCTAATTATGTCTGCCATTACCATTTAGAGGCAGCGGCGCAAAGCGGACGTTTCGCCTCGCGCGAAGATGCGAACTATGTGCACTTAATCAAAAATTTTGCTGAAAATTCAAAAACGGGTGATAAAAGTGAGTTAACTGAAGTGCCTGAAAATGCCACTATTTGGCTGAATGTGACGTCGAATCGCGATAATTGTTTAGGCCAAGATTGCAATTTCTATAAAGATTGCTTTGTGATGGAAGCGCGTAAAAAAGCGCTGGCGGCTGACATAGTTGTCGTCAATCACCATTTGTTTTTTGCCGATGTGATGTTACGTGATGAAGGCGTGGCAGAACTGCTACCAAGCGCCAACACTGTCATATTTGATGAAGCGCATCAGTTGCCAGAAGTGGCTGGCTTATTCTTTGGTGAAGATATTTCCACCAGCCAATTAATCGAATTATGTCGCGATAGCACAGCCGCGCATTTAACTTTGGCAAAAGATTGCATTGAGCTTGGCAAGGCGATTCCTATATTGGAAAAGGCCTGCAAAGATTTTCGGCTAGTATTTCAGTTTGAAGGTTCGCGCATGCCTGTGCAAAAGGCGTTGGCACTCAAAAATTTTGAGTCAGCCTTTTTGGACATGCAAAACTGCTTAACCGATTTGAATAAAGTGCTTGAAAGCCAAGCAGTGCGCGATCCGATGTTAGAGAAATGCTGGCAACGCGGCGAAGCTTTAAAAGAACAATTAAATAATTGGATCAAGGCCGGAAATGCCAATTTAGTGCGTTGGGTAGAAGTATTTACGCAATCCGTTCAACTGCACGCCACGCCGCTCAGTGTGGCGGATGGTTTCAGTAAGCAATTAAATGCCCAACCGCGCGCTTGGATTTTTACTTCAGCCACGCTGGCAGTGAAAAGTGATTTCAGCCATTACGTCGCGCAAATGGGCCTGCAAGCAGCGGAAACTGGCTTTTGGGAAAGCTCTTTTGATTACGGTAATCAAGCTTTATTGTATGCGCCAGCCAATATGCCAGACCCGAATAATTCCAGTTATGCCGCTGCCGTTGCTGCTGTCAGTTTACCCGTTATCCAAGCCAGCCAAGGCCGTGCGTTCGTATTATGCACATCGCTAAGAGCCATGCGCGAAGTACATGCTTTGTTAAAAGATGCGTTTGCAAGTGCCGGCATGGAATATCCGCTGCTGATGCAGGGTGAAAGCACACGCACCGAGTTATTAGACCGCTTTCGCGCGCATGGCAACGCTGTGCTGGTCGGTAGCCAGAGCTTCTGGGAAGGCGTTGATGTACGCGGTGAAGCGCTTTCGGTCGTCATCATCGACAAACTTCCCTTCGCTCCACCCGATGATCCTGTGCTTTCCGCTCGCATCGACAAAATGAATCAAGAAGGCAAAAACGCTTTTATGGAATATCAATTGCCGTATTCCGTGATTACCCTAAAACAAGGGGCAGGCCGATTGATACGAGATGAAACCGATAGAGGCGTGCTAGTGATTTGCGATCCAAGATTAATCACAAAACCTTACGGAAAACGCATTTGGCAAAGCTTGCCGCCGTTTAAACGGACGAAAGAATTGGCGGATGTTGAGGCGTTTTTTGAGAAAAAGAATTTAGCATGATTTGCAAAGATGCGTTATAGACTGGACGATATAAAATATGTACAATTAGTGGTACATATATAGGAGCAGAAATGGACGCAATTACTTATACAAAGGCACGCGCGCAATTAGCAAGCAATATGAATCGCGTGTGCCAAAACCATGAGCCGTTGATTATTACGCGCAATCGTGAGCAATCTGTGGTGATGCTATCGCTTGAAGATTATCAAGCATTAGAAGAAACAGCGTATTTGCTGCGCAGCCCAAATAATGCAAAGCGTTTGATGGATGCGGTGATTGAGCTAAATACGAATAAAGGCACAGAGAGAGATTTGATCGAATGAAGTTAATTTTTGCCGAGCCAGCTTGGCAAGACTGTTTGTATTGGCAGCAGCATGATAAGCAAATATTAAAACGCATTAACCAACTTATTCAAGAAATTCAACGTGAGCCGTTTGCAGGTGTTGGTAAGCCAGAACCGTTAAAACATGCTTTAAGTGGTTTTTGGTCGCGGCGCATTAATGATGAACATAGAATTGTTTATAAAATTGAAGCGGATTGCTTGTTTATTGCACAATTGCGCTATCACTATTGATGATTACTATCCCTGAGACCCAATACGAGCTAACCGCTATCCGCGCGCAAGGTGCTGGTGGGCAGAATGTGAATAAGGTTTCTAGCGCAATTCATTTGCGTTTTGATATTGTCGCTAGCAGTTTGAGTGATTGGTTGAAAGAAAAATTAATCTCTAGCAAAGATAATCGCATTACGGATGAAGGTGTGCTGATATTAAAAGCGCAGCAGTTTCGTACTCAAGAAGCGAATAAAAAAGATGCGATCAAACGTTTGCATGAGATTGTGAATAACGCAAACCAAGTAAAAGCAACGCGTTACGCCACGCGACCGAGTTACGGTTCTAAACAGCGCAGGTTAGAAAGTAAAACTCAGCGTGGGCAAGTTAAGCAATTGCGCGGTAAAATAGCGGCTGATTAACTGATTTCTTTAGCATGAATTTACTGGCACTCGACACCTCTACCGAATTTTTATCACTGGCATTAACGTTTGGTGAAAACACGTTTACACATTATCAAGCGGCTGGCTCCGCGTCATCGCAATTGGTGTTGCCGCAAATTCAGGTTTTGTTAGATAGCGCGAATATTAAGCTGCAAGATTTAGATGGCATCACATTTGGTGCAGGGCCTGGCGCATTTACTGGCGTGCGTATCGCCAGTGGTGTAGCGCAAGGTTTAGGCTTTGGCGCTAATTTGCCAGTTGTAGGCATTAATACTTTAATCGCGGTGGCTGAAGCAAGCGAGAAAGATAAAGTGATTGTCTGTTTAGATGCGCGTATGGGCGAGATTTATCATGCCGCTTTAATCAAAGAACATGGCAATTGGTTAGAAATAAGTGAAACTAGAGTATGCAAACCGCAAGACGCACCTGTAATAGAAGGCAATAATTGGTTTGGCGCTGGTAGCGGCTGGGCTGTTTATGGCGAAGTATTAATGCAAATTTATGCGCAAAATTTAAGTCAAACTTTGCCGAATGTTTTAATGAATATAACACCGACTGCCGAAGCGATTCTACATTTAGCGCAACCTGTATTCGAAGCTGGAAAGGCTAAACCAGCGATAGAAGCGATGCCGATTTATATTCGTAATCGTGTGGCATTAACTACATTAGAACGCGAACAGGGTTTGCGATTATGAGCGCAGTTTTGAAACCTAACTCTCAACTTCGGGCTAATGTTAGCCTACGGCCTATGCAAATGGATGATCTGGACACTATCATGTTGATTGAGCCAACCATTTACACGCATCCTTGGACGCGCGGCAACTTTAGCGATTCGTTGAATTCTGGTTACAGCGCGTGGGTGTTAGAGGCTGATCAAAAAATCATCGGCTATGCACTGTTAATGATGGTGTTAGATGAAGCGCATCTGCTCAATTTGAGTGTTGCAAAATCTCACCAGAAACAAGGTTTGGGCAGATATTTATTGGAACATATGTTGCAAATCGCTCAAAATCATAAGGCCGCGAATATGTTTTTAGAAGTACGGCCTAGCAATATTTCGGCGATTGCTTTGTACGAAAATATGGGCTTTTGCGAAATGGCGGTGCGCCGTAATTATTATCCCGCACATAACGGGCGTGAAGATGCGGTATTGATGGGATTGGCGATTTAATGATTACGCAAGAAGATGCTTTTAGGATGACACGTGAAGACGCTTTTAAAATTACACGTGAAGACGTGTATCGCGAATTAGAACTGTTGCCAGTTTGGAAATTGCGCGCGCCGTTGCCAACTGCTCCAATCGTTGAATTGATACAACCAGTTTCGACTGAAAATGTTGAAAGTAAAGTCGACAGTAATCCCAAAAAAATTGAGCCAATTGAAATTAGCCCAATTCAACCAGTCATTGTAAGTAGCGCCGTATTAGTCGCATCGGACGATAAAAAATGGATATTTGTCTTGCCAGCAGAATTAGCAGGGCAATCTGCCGAATTATTTAATAATATTTTACGTGCGCTAAAAATCAAACCAACGCAAACGGCGCACACACAGCAAATGATGCAAGATATTGAGCAGTTAGGTGCAACCGTGATGGTGGCGATGGGCGAAATTGCGGCGCAGCAAGTGTTAAGTAGCGCAGAAACCATTGAAAACCTGCGCGGCAAATTGCATTTGGTGAATGGTACGCAAGTAGTCGTCACCTATCATCCCGACGCGCTATTACAGCATTTGCCTCATAAAGCCAAAACGTGGGATGATTTGTGCATTGCACTAAGCGTTGTGAATGCTTGAAAATTGCAGTATTAAGCCCAATTAACATCATTGAAATTACATTATTAAGGAGTTGAAAATGCGTACTTTTTGGCAGAAATTTTTACCGCTGGCTTTTGTATTAATCAGCACGTTAAGTTTATCGGGCTGTGGCTACAACAAATTTCAAACATTGGATGAAGAAGCAAAAGCCAGTTGGGCAGAAGTATTGAACCAATACCAACGCCGTGCGGATTTAGTACCTAATTTGGTGGCAACAGTGAAAGGTTACGCCGCGCATGAGCAAGAAGTATTAACTGATGTAGCGAATGCGCGTTCAAAAGTGGGCAGCATGCAAGTGACGCCAGAATTGTTGAACGATCCTGAAGCGTTTGCCAGATTCCAAGCTGCGCAAGGCCAATTGACCAGCGCATTATCACGTTTGATGGCGGTAGCTGAAAACTATCCAAACTTAAAAGCTGACCAAGGTTTTAGAGATTTGCAGGCGCAATTAGAAGGCACAGAAAATCGCGTCACAGTAGCGCGCAACCGCTACATTACGACGATTAAAGATTACAACGTTGCTGTACGTAGCTTTCCAAATAATCTAACTGCGATGATGTTTGGCTACAAAACTAAACCTTCATTTACAGTGGAAAATGAAAAATCGATTTCTGTGACGCCTAAGGTAGATTTCGGTAATGATAAGTCTGGCGATAAAAAATAATTTAAGTTAACCCTCAAGTTAGCTCAATTTTTATCTTAATCTTTGCAAATTAACGTGTTTTCCAAACTAAAAACCAGCTTGTATGCGCTATGTATGATGCTGTTATTGGCATCAAACGTAGCGCGTGCAGATTTGGTCGCCATCCCAGAACTGAAAGCGCGCGTTACCGATTTAACCCAAACCTTATCTGCCGAACAACAAAGTCAGCTAGATGCTAAATTAGCGGCTTTTGAACAGCAAAAAGGTAGCCAAATCGCAATATTAATTCTGCCAACTACACAGCCAGAAGATATCGCGCAGTATTCCATTCGAGTGGTTGAACAATGGAAAGTAGGTCGCGAAAAAGTCGACGATGGGATATTGGTTTTAGTCGCGAAAGATGACCGTAAATTGCGTATCGAAGTTGGCTATGGATTGGAAGGCGCGATTCCGGATTTGATCGCCAAGCGCGTGATTAATGAAGTGATTTCGCCAAGATTTAAACAAGGTGATTACTTTGGCGGATTAGATGCTGGCGTTGATACATTGATTGGTTTGGTGGATGGCGAACCTTTGCCCGCGCCGTCTAAAGCCGCAAATAAAGGCAGTAATTTAGAAAATCTACTGCCCATTTTATTATTCGGCGGCTTAATTTCAGGCTTATTTTTACGCAGTATCTTCGGCACATTCGGCGGTAGCGCACTCAACGGCGGCTTAATTGGCGGCGCAGTTTGGTTATTAGGTATCGCGCTTGGCGCTGCAGTTGTTTTAGCGATTGTCGCTTTCTTTTTCACCATGATGATGGGCGGCCGTGGTTTAGGCGGCATACCAATGGGCGGCG
>Ga0247736_10000262_pt1 | contig 19182 bp, 17 predicted proteins | sample UWRJL193509B2_FD_180935 | JGI IMG/M metagenome (GOLD analysis project Ga0247736, IMG submission 180935) | Plant litter microbial communities from Arlington Agricultural Research Station in Wisconsin, United States - UWRJ-L193-509B-2 | ecosystem: Environmental > Terrestrial > Plant litter >...
TTGCCGAAACCCCGCTGATGATCACCGAGAACGGCGCCGCGTTCAACGACGAGGTTGTGGGCGGAGAGGTCAAAGACCCCCGCCGCGTCGACTACCTGCACCGCCACTTTGTCGCGGCGCACCGAGCGATGAAGCGCGGGGTCGACCTGCGTGGTTACCTCGTGTGGTCGTTGATGGACAACTTCGAGTGGGCGTACGGCTACAGTAAGCGCTTCGGGATTGTGTTCGTTGACTACCTCAGCCTCGAACGCACCATCAAATCGAGCGGCCACTGGGTGACTCACCTGATCCGCACACGCAGAATTCCGGGAGGCCGCTGGTGACCATGGCTGAGCCCACACCCCATCTTCAGACCCCGGCGCCGGCTGGCGGCTTGGGTAACAGCAACGACTCCGTTCGGCGCCACAACCTGTCGGTGCTGCTGCGCCTGGTGCATCGCACCACCGGCATCTCGCGGTCGCAGCTGACCCGCCAGACCGGACTCAACCGGTCGACCATCGCGGCCCTCGTGGGGGAGCTCGCCGAGCGCGAGCTGGTGATCGAGGTTGATCCCGACTCTCGCAACCAGGTGGGGCGTCCCTCGCCGATCGTGCGGCCGGGTCCGCGTGCGCTGGGCATCGCCATCAACCCCGAGATCGACGCCATCACCGTGGGCATTGTTGGGCTTGGCGGTGTTGTGCATCGGCGCATCCGGTCCGTCATCGACCACGTGCCGACGGCGGCTGAAGCGGTCGCGATCAGTGCTGCGCTCATCGACGACCTGCGTGATGAATTCGACCTCGGTCATCGCGCAGTGGGTATCGGTGTTGCCGTTCCCGGACTGGTGCGCTCCCACGACGGCCTGGTTCGCCTCGCCCCGCACCTGGGCTGGATCGACGAACCCCTCGCCGAGATGCTCGAAGAAGCGACCGGGTTCTCCGTGGTCGCCGCCAATGACGCCCGTCTCGGAACACTCGCCGAGAGCATTTTTGGCGCCGGCCGCGACCTCACCGATGTGGTTTACCTCAACGGTGGCGCTAGTGGTATCGGCGGCGGCGCGATTGTGAACGGTGCCCCGCTGCGCGGTATTTCCGGGTACGCGGGCGAATTCGGGCACACCCTGGTGCGTTCGGGTGGCATCGTCTGCCACTGTGGCGCGGTCGGTTGCCTCGAAACTGAGGTGCGCCGCGCGAGTCTGTTGTCCGTCGTGGGACTGGCGGATGCCGATGCCGATGACCTCGAATCGGCTCTACTCGCCGCTGCGACAACTGAAGCACAAGCATCCGACACCACCGATCTGGATTCGGTCCGTGCCACGACCGACCCCGCCACCCCGGCCGACCCGGCATCCACCACCGACCCCGCGGTTGTCGCGGAGGTCGAACGCCAGCTCGACACCCTCGCCATCACCCTGCGCAACGCGATCAACACCCTCAACCCGCAGCTCATTGTGCTCGGCGGATTCCTCGGCGCGCTCTACGCGGTGGCACCCGATCGGCTCGATCGCAATGTCGCCGCGCAATCACTGCCGTCGGCGCGTGACAGTGTGCGGATCGCGCGGGCAGAGCTTGGCACCAACCTGCTGATGATCGGTGCGGCAGAACTGGCCTTCGAGTCCCTGCTCGCCGACCCGTCGAGCGTCTGACGAGAGTTCAGCGACTAATTACGCGCACGGCCAAGCGGGCGGCAGAACGCCTCCACTAGGCTTTGATCAGGCCCCTCGCGAGAGATGTGGCTTTCCCTCCACGTTCCCCTCGGGGTCTGGTCATCGGGTGCACTGCAACGCCCACTCTCTTTGCAAGGATCAACCGCTTTCGTGACCATCACTGTGCACCCCGGCGACGCTCTGTCTCGTCGTCAAAAACTCGTCTACATCATTGTGCTCGGTGCGCTCACGGCCCTCGGTCCGTTCACGATCGACCTCTACCTTCCGGCGTTCCCGGTGCTGCAGCGTGAGCTCGACACAACGGCAACGATCATCCAGCTCACCCTCACCGCCACCACCATTGGTTTCGCGCTGGGCCAGCTGGTGGTTGGCCCGTGGAGCGACAAAGTGGGCCGCCGGTTGCCGCTCATCATCGCCACGGCCCTGCACATCGTTGCGAGCCTTGGTGTGGCACTCGCGCCCGACATCACGGTTGTTGCGATCTTCCGTATCCTCCAGGGCATCGGTACGGCGGGCGGCAGCGTTGTCGCGATCGCCATGGTGCGCGACCTGTTTGGCGGCCAGCCCCTGGTGCGAATGCTCTCCCGCCTCGCCCTCGTCAGTGGTCTCGCGCCGATTGCTGCACCGGTGATTGGCTCACAGCTGCTCCTCTGGCTCGACTGGCGCGGGATCTTCTACTTCCTCGCCGCCTACGGCATTCTCGTTCTGGCCGCGTCGGTGTTTTTCATCGTGGAGACGCTGCCTGCTGAACGTCGTGCCGGTGCGGAACGCTCCACGGCACGCGAGCGCTACCGTGCCCTGTTCACCGACCGGGTGTTTGTGGGGATGGCGGTGATGGGCGGTATGACCTTCTCCGGTCTGTTCACGTACCTGTCGACGTCGTCGTTTTTGTTTCAGGATGTCTATGGGCTGAACGCCCAGGAGTACGGGCTGCTCTTCGCCGTGAACTCCATCGGCGTTGTTGTTGGTGTGCAGACCAGCGCCCGCCTGACACGAATCCTCGGACCGCAGTGGATCCTTGCCGGGTCGACCGCACTCCTGCTGGCGTCGGCGCTCAGTATTGTGATTCTCGACTCACTGGGAGCCGGACTTGTGGGCATCCTGATCCCGCTGTGGTTCTTTATTTTGGCCTGTGGACTGTCGTTCCCCTGTGTGCAGGTTCTTGCACTCGCTCACCACGGACACGAGGCGGCCACTGCCGCATCCGTTCTTGGCGCGGTGAACTTCGGGTTCGCCGGAATCATCTCGCCCATCGTGGGAATCTTCGGTGTCGAGACCGCAATCCCCATGGGAACGGTGATGGCGGGTACGGCAATTGTGTCGATTACGGTGCTCTGGTTCCTGGTACGTCCGCGTACCGTTCCGGCACTGTCACATTAACGTTCGGTGAACCGGAAGTTAACAGTTCGCGCCCGCTAACGTGGGTGAATGACCGAGCCCGAAACCGAGCGCGAAGCAGCGCGAGTCAGCAAACGTTGGCCCCTCATCAGTGGCGGTATCGCCGTGCTGCTCGTGCTGGCACTCGGCGCGATCATCCTGTATCGCGGAGGCAACCTTCCGTTCGAGTTTGATGCCGAATGGATGGAAGAGCTGGTCGAGCACCGGAGCCCCTTCTGGGAAGTGCCCGCACTGCTGATGGACCACATCGGGGGCGGCATCATCGGTGTGTTTATTGTGCCGATCCTCATCATTGTGGTGCTGTGTGTGCTGAAGAGATTCTGGGCCGCGCTCTACTTCGCCGTCTCGGTAATTGTCAGCGCGGGGCTCGTGCAGCTGCTCAAAAACACCTTCGACCGTCCGCGTCCCGAAGAGATTCTGATCACTGCCGACTTCGGCTCATTCCCTTCAGGGCACGTCGCGAACGCGGCCACCACTGCGGTGGTGCTCGGGTTTATCGTGAGGCGCCTGTGGGTGTGGGCAGCCGGGCTCATCTACACAATCGTGATGCTCCTGAGTCGCACCTACTTGGGTGCGCACTGGCTCAGTGATACTTTCGGCGGGTTGCTTCTCGGAGCGGCTGTCGCGGTGATTGTGTGGGCACCGCTGGCCCACCGGCTGTATCTCGAGCGGCGCGCACGTTCCCGCCGCGTCGCAAGGGCGTAACAACCGCACCGTGACTTCACTGAGCGACCTCACTGAGCGACCTCACTGTGTGACTTCACTGCGTGACCTGACTGTGTGGCGGCTCCGTTACCCCGGCGTTGTGGTCAGCGCGACACCCTTGTTGGGATTGAACTCCGGTGGAGTGGCAATGTCGTAGGTGACGGGCGACAAGTCTTTAGTGCACGTCTGCGACTCGCCCACGTAGGCCGTGTAGATGGAGACCTTTCCATCGTCACCGACCGTGTACGACACGGGCTCCGGTGGGCAGCTTCCGCTCCCGAACAGCACCACCGTCAGGGTCTGCGGTGCCGCCGGGTCGTAGATGGTGGACGGCCCGGTGCCCGTGAACTCCTCGCCCCGGTCGGCGGGAGTGCCGGGGAATCCTTCGCCGGCCTCGATCGGCGTCGCGGTTGACGATGGAGTCTTCGTCACCGCCTCTGCGAGCGGCGGCCCGTCGGGGGCCACCGCTGCGCAGGACGAGAGGAAAAATAGTGCCGCGCAGGCAACGGCAAGGGCCGGAGCGAGTCGGCGTATGCCGAGGGATTGTGGTTCGTGAGACATGCTCCATAGTGTGGGGGTGCAACGTACGAAGGTCCAGCCCAACGAAAGTCGGGTGTTGAACGTCGGAAGCCCGAGGAGACTGGCCCCATGGCATCCCTGATCCAACAACGAATGGCGATCGACCGGGCGCGCGCGCGGGCGCTGTTTCCGTTGTATGGCGGCGCGGTTTTTGTTGGTGCGTATTTCGCGATGGGCCTGCTGAGCGAGTTCTCGCTGTCGGCGGTGACTCTGATCGTGCTCGGAGCAGTGTTTATGGGGCAGGGCATCTATGCGCTTAAGGGTGCCTCGCGACTGAAGTCAACGTTCGAGGCGGAGCACGGCGAAAATGCCGGCAAACAACAGCCTGTGTGAGATCGTCGCCACGCCGGAGCATCCACCCAGCCGCGTCAGCGCACGCACCGCACCCGCGCACCGCACCCGCGCACCGCACTCGCGCAACCGCACCAGAGCACCCGCGCACCCGGATCACCGCACCCGCGCTCGGGGACTTTAGTCACTGCCAAACGTCGCCATCCCGGGTTAGATTTTTGATATGTCAGAACTCCCACGGGCAGACATCGATGGTGCTGTAGCCGAGACGAGCTATGTGCTGAAATACGTCGGCGACGACGAATGGCGCATTGTGGTTGACGGTACGGACATCGGTGTACTCGCCGAAACATCCCCTGTTGTTGGTGACCCACGCACCCATTACCTCGCCAAACATGCGAGCCTCGAGATGCTCGCTGGTGGGTATTTCGGTACATCGCACAACGATGTGATTGGGCAACTCCTCAAACACGCGTAGCCCCTCGCCCGCCCGGCAGTTCGCCCGGTAACGTGGGGAAATGAGAATCCTTGTGATCGGTGCCGGCGGTGTTGGTAATGCGATCGCAAAGATCGCGGCACGCCGCGACTTCTTCGAACTCCTTGTGGTGAGCGACTTCGACCTCGCACGCGCAGAGAGCACCGTCGCGTGGATCGAGGCCAAGCACGGCCCTCAGGACGGCCGGTTTGTGGCCGCCCAGATCGATGCGTCCGACCCCGCGGCGGTTGAGGCACTCGCCCGTCACTACGGCGCCACCCACGTGATGAACGCGGTCGAGCCGAAGTTTGTGCCGACGGTGTTCACGGGCGCACTTGCCGCAGGTGCGGACTACCTCGACATGGCGATGAGTCTGTCCGAACCGCATCCCTCCAATCCCCTCGAGGAAACCGGGGTGAAACTCGGCGACGACCAGTTCGCGCAGGCACCCGACTGGGAGACAGCGGGACGCCTCGCCCTGGTCGGGATGGGGGTGGAGCCCGGACTCAGCGACGTGTTCGCGCGATTCGCCGCCGATCATTTGTTCAGTGAAATCGACGAGTTGGGCACACGCGATGGGGCGAACCTCGTTGTGCGCGACGAGGCCGGCAACGAGATCTTCGCCCCCTCGTTCAGCATCTGGACCACCATCGAGGAGTGCCTGAACCCACCCGTGGTCTGGGAGAAAGACCGCGGCTGGTACACGACGGCGCCGTTCAGTGAGCCCGAGGTGTTTGTGTTCCCCGAGGGGATTGGCCCCGTCGAGTGCGTCAACGTTGAGCACGAAGAAGTGTTGCTGATGCCGCGCTGGCTCGACGCCAAAAAGGTGACGTTTAAGTACGGCCTGGGTGACGAGTTCATCGGCATTCTGAAGGCCCTGCACCAGCTCGGACTCGACAGCACCAACCCCGTGACCGTGCGATCGACCGGCGGCCCCGTCTCCGTGGCACCGCGCGATGTTGTCGCCGCCGCACTACCCGATCCCGCCTCCATCGGTCCGCGAATGACAGGTAAAACGTGTGCGGGTGTCTGGGTGACGGGAACCGGGATGGATGGCGCTCCGCGCGAGGTCTACCTCTATCACGTGAGCGACAACGAGTGGACGATGGCGGAGTACGACACCCAGTGTGTGGTCTGGCAGACCGCGCTGGGCCCCGTGATTGCGCTTGAACTGCTGAGCCTCGGCGTCTGGACCGGCACGGGTGTGCTCGGGCCTGAAGCGTTTGACGCCACCCCGTTCCTCGACCTGATGGCGCTGCCTATCGCGGAAGGCGGATACGGTCAGCGTTGGGGGATGGAAGACCGGCTCGCCTGATTCACGGTCGGGCGCGTAGCGAGTGCCAGCCCGAGGGTGGCGGTGAGGATGCACCAGAGGGCGAGGGTCCAGTTGCGGGCGCCGTCGACGAGCGACAGCAACAGAATCAGTGCCGTGCCGATCCCCATCGCGAGCGGCGCGAATCGACGCCAGCCGTACCAGGCTCCCTCGCGAACAACGCCGAGCCCCGCGAGGATCATGCCTACCGCGGCGAGAAGCGTCGAGATACCGAAGGCGGCACCGAGCACTCCAGGGAGTGGAGCAGAGGTGTCTGTTGTTGCGGCGAACACAAAACCGAACTCCGCGAGCACGTGCACGGTGAACCCGAGCAGTGCTAAGCCCAGTCCGACCCGTGCTGCACGGGTACGGCCGGCGACTCGACTGACCGAGAGCGCGACTACTGCGGCAAGAACGCCGATGTGCACCAGGGTCAGCAGAAGCTCTACCCACACAAATGCCGTCGGGTTGAGCGGGTAACTGGTCTCGGTCGGAGCGACGGCGGGATCCACGAATTCGATTGTGATGGCGATAGCTGTGCCGACGATGCCAGCGGCGAGACCCGCCATACCGCCGAGTCGGACGCTGTCGGGGGCTGGTGCGCTCATAACGTCTCCCTCGTTGCGATACGCCCTGGTGCGGATTCGTCGAAAGGGGGCATACATCGCCTGTTTTTTCGACGCTAGTGTGAGGCAGTAATGGAGTCAATCCGCCCCTACCAACCCGCCGATCGAGCGGAAATCTACGCCGTTTGTGCTATTACGGGCGCGGCTGGATCGGATGCGCGCGGCGTGTACTCGTCGGACGATGTTCTTCCCGACGTCTGGGCGGGTCCCTACGTTGACCTGCAGCCCGACCTGGCTATTGTGCTGGACGTCGACGGGCAGGTTGCCGGGTACATCATCGCCACCGCGGATACCCGGGCGTTTGTCGAGCTCTACACCGAGCGGTGGCTCCCGCACCTGGCATCGCGGTACAGCGCAGTCGAACCTCCCGTCACCCCGGAGGACCACGTGCTGCACGACGGGTTCACCCCGGGTCGGATGCTGATCCCTGAGGTGGACGAGTTTCCCGCTCACCTCCACATCAATCTGCGTCCGGAGCAGCAGGGCAAGGGCTGGGGTCGACGACTGATCCGGGCTCTCGTGGATGAGCTGCGATCGAGGTCCGTCAGCGGAGTGCATCTCGGGATCGATCCGGAGAACGTCGGCGCCGCTGCGTTCTATGAACGGGTTGGGTTCCACCGGTTGCCGTCCGACGAGACGCTCTTCGGGCTGGCTATCGCGCCCGGGCCCTAGCGGCCGGAGCATCCGAACGCCATACCTGCCGCGCCGAAATTCGCACGGCTAGGGTCGGAGGTATGAGCGTTGTCGCCGTCGAAATTCACCGAATTGCGATGCCGCTGTCGCGGCCCTTCGAGACCTCGTTTGGACGCCACAACGTGCGTGACCTGGTTCTTGTGCACGTGTTCACCGACGAGGCTGAAGGCTGGGGTGAGTGTGTGGCGCTCACCGATCCGGTGTACAGCAGCGAGTTCGTCGCTGGAGCCGAGATGGTGTTGCGCGATTACCTGGTTCCGGCCCTGCTCGATGCCCCGGACACTCGCGCCACCGACTTCGCTTCGCTGGTGTCGTTTGTTGCGGGCCACCGGATGGCGAAGGCCGCCCTCGAAACGGCACTTCTCGACGCTGAACTGCGCGCGGCGGGCATCAGCTTTGCCACGCACTTTGGGGCGGTTCGCACGGAGATCGAGTGTGGCGTCTCCGTGCCCGTCTCGAGCAGCATCGGAGCGCTCGTTGACGAGGTCGCCGGATACGTGTCCGAGGGGTACCGCCGGATCACCCTGCGGATCCAACCGGGATGGGACCTCGAGCCCGTGCGAGCCGTGCGTGCCGACCTCGGCGACGACGCGCTGCTCCAGGTCGATGGGGGAATGCACTACACCGCCGCGGATATCCGCCAGCTGGCCCAGCTCGACGCATATGACCTGCTCCTGATCGAGCAACCGTTCGCCGTCGACGACATCAACGCGCACATCCTGCTCGCCGAGACCATCGACACCGCCATCTGTCTCGATGAGTCGATCACCACGACCGAGGTGGCGATCGACGCCATTGAACGGGGTGCCATGAGCATCGCCGATATCAAGGCTGGCCGGGTCGGCGGGTTTCTCGAGGCCGTTCGTCTGCACGATGTCTGCGCCGAGCTGGGCATCCCCGTGTGGTGCGGGGGCATGCTCGAGACCGGTGTGGGCCGCGCGAGCAATCTTGCGCTCGCCGCGATGGAGAACTTTCTGCTGCCGGCCGACATCCCGGCATCAAACCGGTACTTCGTCGAGGACCTCACCGAACCCCTCGAACTGGCCAACGGCATGCTGGCGGTACCTACCGGCCCGGGCTCCGGGGTGACCGTGCGCGAAGATCTTCTGCACGACTGGGCCTTGGGCTCCCCGCTCGTTCTGCACGCAGCGTAGGCGGGCATGCACCGCACAACCTCCGCAGGGGGTGACGTCAGCGGGCAGCATCGTTAGGCTTTTTTGATGGTGGATGCCGCGGAAAACACAGTCCCATACAGCAACGCATTTGGCGCCAGCGATCCGTTGTCGGTGCCGGGTTACGACCCCGGGACCTCGCCGCCGTCGCCCGACGCTCCGCCTCCTGCCCCGCAGGCGCCCGAGCCGCCGACTCCGTAGTCGCAGCGGGGTCGGGAAGTCTCTATCCGCGTGTGGAGCGTTGCCGCCCCGTTCCGGCTAATGGTCGTGCAGCACTCAGACGCCGTGAAGGATGAGGAAGAGAGCGACGCCTACAACAACCGTCGCCGCGATGACGAGGAACGTGCGCAGCACCGGCTTGCGCTCGAACCAATAGGCGCTGCCGGGGAACGCGGAGAAAAATTCGCTCTCGGTGAGCGGCTCGCGCTCGGTGATGGTGGGTCGGTTGATTCCATCAACAAGCGTGGCGACATCGGCGTCGTGCCAGAACTGGCCGCGCATTCGGAACAGGCACCGGTCGTCGGCGCCGAGAACTACCACCTGGGTGGTCGCTTCGTTGGGATGGCTGCGAAAGACGGGCACAAGAACAACACGCACCACGTCCTCGAGCGGCACAGACGACATCGGACTGAAGATTCCGTTGCCTTCGAGCGCGAGCGCTGACACTCCCGAGAACACCCGCCGCTGGCGCCATGCCGTAATCAGGCAGGCGATGGCAATAACGAGGTGAATCAGAAGGATCTGTGGCCAGATACCGAGGCGTGCGGTGTACCAGTAGAGAACGGTGAAAACGGGGATGGACGTGATAAAAAACGTCACCACGGCGACGCGTGTCATTTCTGGTTTTGGCCGCACGAGTACCGCGTAGTCCGATGTATTCATCGTTACTGCACCCCCATGGCCCGATCTGTCTACTCTAGGCCGCAGAATCATGTGGTTTTGCGAGACGGTACCCCAATCCGGGGCTATGGACCATCTCTCAGGGAATCGTTAGCTGGCGTGTGCGGCGATCCAGCCCGAAGATGGCGTTGTACGTAGACCGACTGGTCTGTAAGGGGAGCGACACCAATGGCCCGGTCCGGATTTCTCCAGACCGGGCCATCGTGTGTTTCAGACGGAAATCAGTCTTCCCGCGTTACCTCAGGTAGCCCACCAGCGCCGACTGCACTGAGTCAGAGATCACCGTGGTGCCTCCGAGAACAACAATGCGGGTCGGGTTGAGGCGGTTCAGCTGTGCCGCGACGGAAGCCGGGATCTCGTTCTGGTGAACGAGAAGCACCGGTCCGCCCTTGGAGCCCGCTGCCGCGGCGCCGGAGAGCGCGTCGGGGTAGTTGGATCCTGAGGCCACATACACAACCGGCACACCGGCAGTGAACGTGTTGGCAACCGCGGCCGAAGTTTCGAACCGGTCAGCCCCACCAAGGCGACTTGTCGGTGCGAGTCCATTCAGTGTGGATTCCAATGCGTTGGAGATCACCGTTGTTCCGCCCAGCACCACAATCCGCTGCGGGGCGAGACGGGCCAGCTCGGCTGCGACAGACGCGGGGATCTCGTTCTGGTGAACGAGAAGCACCGGTCCGCCGTTGAAGCCCGCTGCCGCGGCGCCGGCGAGGGCGTCGGGGTAGTTGGAGCCGGACGCGACATACGCAACGGGTGCACCGGAGGCGAAGGTCGAGGAGACCATTGCCGACGTTTCGAACCGGTCGGCTCCGCCAATGCGTGTTGTTGAGGCGATGGTACCGAGCGTGGACTGGACGCCATTGGAGATGACGTCTGTTCCGCCGAGAACCACGATGCTTTCCGGGCTGAGACGGTTCAGTTCAGCAGTGATAACCGCAGGGATCTCGTCTTTGTGGACAAGAAGAACCGGACCATCGCGGAATCCTGCGACCGCGGCGCCGGAGAGGGCGTCGGGGTAGTTGGACCCGGATGCGATGTACGCCACCTCAGTGTTCACGGGGAACGAAGACGAGACCAGTGCGGATGTTGCGAACCGGTCAGCGCCTCCTTCGCGAGTCACTGTTGGTGTCACGGGGATCGGCGGTGTGGTGGGATCCGGCGTGGGTGTCGGTGTCGGTGTCGGTGTCGGCGTCGGTGTGGGTGTCGGAGTGGGCGTAGGCGTCGGGACAGTAGCGACCGGAATGACCGCTGCCGTTGCCGGCGTGGTCACCGACTGTGGGGCGTACCCATCTCGTGCTCCGGTGACGAGGACGGTGATCGGCTTGCCGACATCGCCAACAACTGGCGTGTAGGTGGTCTCAATTGCGTTAGGGATAGAGACACCGCCTGCCTGCCACTGGTACGTGACCGTCACCGGGTCGGGAGACCAGGTGCCGCCCGCGACGGTGAGAACCTGACCCACCTGCGCCGTCCCTGTGACAACTGGCGTGCCAGCCGTGAGGTCGAGTGCGGGTGCGCCGACGGTGTCAAACAGTTGGTAGTCGTCGGTTACTAACTCACCATTGGCCATGATGTTGAGACCAAAGCTGATTCCTGTTACTCCCGCTGGTACCGCCGGAGACGTCCACTCAGCCTGGGTGTACGTCGCAGATGCGGCGAACCACGGGCTGGACGTCCAGTACGACCAAACGCCCGCGCTGTCACGGGTGTGCACGGCGAACTGGGTTGTTGCCGTTGATTTGTACCAGGCACGAAGGGAATACGTGTGAGTGGCCACAATGCTGGGGGAGCATTCTGATCCATCAAACGTCTGCAGTACTTTGGCGTCACCGCCCGAGTAGTTCGTCATCGTGATTTTGCTGGCGAACTTGCTGCCTCCACGGCCTGGCGCTTCCGTGGAAAACACGGGTGTGTTGGTCGCGGCAGCGTCATTGAGATACGAATTGTTCGTCCAGCAAGCCGGCTGGTCGGCCGTGACTGTTTCGAAACCGGCGTTGAGTACCCCGTTGATGCCTGCGGCGGCTGGCGGAGTGATTGTTGCGCCGGGGGTAACCGGCTGGACTGCTCCGCCGACAACCTCATTGACGGTTTTGACCTGCTTGGTCGAGCCGTCCTGCCACGTGGCGAGCCACGTAGTGAACTCATCAAACAGAGCGGCGGTCGTTGTTGGGTCCTCCGCGGAGAAACCGCACGCATTGTTGCTCGTCGGGCAGACGTGGTGGAAGGTGAGCTGCACCCATCCGCCTCCCGCCGCTTCGGCGTCGGTGACCCACTTCTTCATGTCGGCAAGGGTCCACGTGCTTGTGACCTGGTCGGCTGCCGCCGTCAGGAACGGGTTCGCAGGCGGAACGGATTCGGCAACAATGCAGTCGGCGCAGTCCGTGCCCGGCGCTGTTTTGAGATCGCCGAGGCCGCGTGCGCTGTTGTAGCCGCAGTTCTTGACAACCTCTTGTGCCGCAGCGTTCTGCGAAGCGAACGGATAGGCAAAGCTGGTTACTTGGTAACCCCATCCGGTGAGGGTGGCGCGGTCGTTGCAGACCTGCCGGGTTGCCTCGGTCGGCGTTGCTGTTGCGAGATCGACGTGGTCAACCGTGTGACCGCCAATCTCGTTTCCCGCAGCCGCGATCGTTTTGAGGTTCGCCTGGGTGAGGTAGTTCGCATTCCCCACAACACCGGAGATGATGTAAAAGGTGCCCTTAAGGCCCTTCGCGTTCATGACCTGTGCTGCCGCAAGCTGGTCGACGTTGCCATCGTCGAAAGTGACCGACACAACGGTGGGTACTGCGGCCTGTGCCGGCACAGCCAATCCCGCTACCGCCCCAAACGACGACAGCGCGGTGAGGAGGACGGCCATAGCCAGCGATCGGGCGCGGCGCGGTGTGCGCCCCGGGGGATGCTCATGAGGGGACTCGCTCGGCGCGCGAACCGCACGTCGGCGTGGGCTAGTGATACTCAATGGAGTGGTTCCTTTCAGTGCACGGGTTCGGGTCGAGGCGCTGAAGACGTTCGGATCTGGGGATGCGGCGTACTCAACTGGACACAATCAATGCCAGCGCGCGGCTGACGGAAAATCACGTCCGTCCCGCAAAGTAACACCGGAATTCTGGTTCTCTTTAGGGCCAAACCCGCAACGATTATTGGCGGGTAGACAAGCGGGTTTAACCCTTTACGCAACTAGGGTCGGAGCCCTAATATTTGACTATCTACGCACATCGGTGTGTGCCGCCGCGGATCCATTCACCGCCGCGGATCCATTCACCGTCGCGGTCCGTTCAGTGGGCGCGGACGATGCGAAGAATCACTCGAGGCTTCTGGCGGCGGGCGAACACTCGTTCAACGAACATCGCGACAGCGAACTGGAACCCGTACTTGTTGCGGAACTGTGTAGAGAAATTTCTGGTCTCCGAGCGCGGGAGCACAGCGGCGGTTGCCTCGATGGGAGCGTTGTTGTCGGACGGCCTGCCAAAGCGAGTGCTGGGTCGCAGGTGAACGCGTGGATCGTTGCGCAGGCGTTTGACCTTTCCGGTCCCGTCCGGTGTAATCACGAGCAATGCGTCGCCATCCCGCGCGACCCACACAGGAGTGTCGACCCCAACGCCCGACTTTCGGAACGTGGTCAGAAGAACGAATTCCTCGTCACCCAGCGCATCGAAAGCGTCGCGAGGTGCAGTGTCGGCAGTCATGGTCAGCTCATTCAAACCGAGGAGAGCGGCAATAGCGACCCGTCTAGAGAAAACAGGGTTCGGCTGGCTACGTCGAACGATCTGGGTGAGCCGGTCGAACGGAGCTACTCGTTGAGGTGGTCAACGACGTCGTCCTGTCCTGGAACCGCAAAGATCGTAAGCCCGTAGACGCTGCTGAGGTTGGTGTTGTCCACGAAGAGCTCCAGCATGGTGCGGAGGTCGTCAACGGTCAGGTCGCGGTCTCGAAGGACTCGTGCCAGGGCATCCGGATCGAGCATGCGGACAAGGCGAGGGGCGCAACCGCGAGCATCCCGAACATGCGGAGGAAACGAGTGGGCATGTCGGTCTTCCGGGGCGCGCTGAAACAGAAGCACCGGGATGCAAAAAACCCCGGAAGATGTGATCTTCCGGGGTTTTAGCGACTGGCGGAGAATGGGGGATTCGAACCCCCGAGAGCTTGCACTCAACCAACTTTCCAAGCTGGCGCCATAGGCCACTAGGCGAATTCTCCAAGCCATCATTCCCGACTCAACGAGAACGACCTTTAGAAGCATACCCGTAATACGGTGTGCTTTCGTTCCACCCCTGGCTCGTGCTTGTGGCGGTCGGGATGGCGCGGAGCCACGTGTTTCTCTCGGCCCAGTGATTTCTGCCTAACAATTGCTGTTAATGCAGGTTGGAAGACACTGGCAAGGGACTAAAGGCCGCAAAACCCCAGCGCTCAAGTGCTTAAGCTGGTACCGTGCCAACTCGAATTTATATTGCCTCCGCCGAAGGTCATACCGGTAAATCCTCGATCGCTTTGGGAGTGCTTGAAACTCTCACCCGCGAAGTAGGGCGGGTTGGAGTTTTTCGCCCCATCTCCCGATCTACCACCGAGCCCGACTACGTGCTTGAGTTGCTTCTCGCCCACACCAACGTCGAAATCCCCTACGAAGACTGCATCGGCGTCAGCTATGACCGCGTGCACAGCGACCCCGACTCGGCACTGACTGACATCGTCTCGCGCTTTGCAGCGCTCGAGCGTCAGTGCGATGCCGTTGTTATTGTCGGATCCGACTACACCGATGTCGGAAGCCCTACCGAGCTGTCGTTTAACGCCCGCATCGCCGCGAACCTCGGTGCGCCCGTCCTTCTTGTACTCGGCGGACGCCATTCCGATGGCGGTACCAACCGCACCCCCGACGCCATGCGCCAGGTCGCAGAAGTTGCCACCGCTGAGCTCCGTCTCGAGCACGCCAGCCTGCTGGCCGTTATCGCAAACCGCGCCGACCCCGAGGCCCTGCCTGAGATCGTCGCCGCTGTCGCCTCCGCGTTCGATGACGCCGCGCAGTCCGTGCCGGTCTGGGCGATCCCCGAGAACCCGTTCCTTGTTGCGCCGTCGGTGGCGGCCGTGCTTAAGTCGACCAACTCGACCATGGTCTCTGGTGACCCGGCGCTTCTCGAGCGCGAGGCGCTCGGAACTGTGATTGCCGCGATGTCCCTCGAGAACGTGCTGCCCCGCCTCACCGAGGGCGCGGTTGTTGTCGTTCCTGGCGACCGCACCGACGTGATTGTCGCGACGCTTCTCGCCCACAGCTCTGACACGTTCCCGTCGCTCGCCGGCATCATTCTCAACGGTGGAATCTCACTTCCGCCCCAGGTCGAGCGCCTGGTGTCTGGCCTGCAGTCGTCGCTGCCCATCGCGACGAGCGCACTCGGCACTTTCGAAACGGCCCAGCGCATCACGCAGACGCGCGGGCGTCTCGCGGCGGATTCGGTACGGAAGTACGACACCGCTCGCCAGCTGTTTGACGACAACGTTGACGGAGATGCACTGCTTCGCCTGCTTGAGGTCAGCCCGTCAAGCGTGGTGACTCCGCTGATGTTCCAGTTCAACCTCCTCGACCGGGCCCGCGAGAGCCAGAAGCACATCGTTCTTCCCGAAGGCGAAGACGACCGCATTCTGCGCGCCGCGAGCTCGTTGTTGCAGCGCAAAGTTGCACGACTCACGATTCTGGGTGACGAAGCATCCATTCGCGCCCGCGGAGCCGAGCTCGGACTCGACCTCACCGACGCCGCCATCATCAGCCCGTTCGATGAAGTGCTGCGCGACAAGTTCGCCGAGGAATACGCACGCGTCCGAGCGCACAAGGGTATGACCAAGCTGCTCGCGATGGACACCGTCACCGACGTCTCGTACTTCGGAACAATGATGGTGCACATGGGCCTCGCTGATGGAATGGTCTCAGGGGCCACCCACACCACCGCCCACACGATTCGTCCGTCGTTTGAGATCATCAAGACCAAGCCGGGTGTCTCCGTGGTGTCGAGTGTGTTCTTGATGGCGCTCGCCGACCGCGTGCTCGTCTACGGTGACTGCGCTGTCAACCCCGACCCGACCTCGGAGCAGCTCGCCGACATTGCGATCTCGTCGTCCGAGACCGCCGTGCAGTTCGGAATCGACCCCCGTGTTGCAATGCTCAGCTACTCGACCGGAACCTCAGGATCGGGCGCTGACGTGGAGAAGGTTCGCGCGGCAACCGCTCTGGTTATTGAGCGTCGCCCCGACCTGCTGGTCGCCGGCCCCATCCAGTACGACGCCGCGGCGGATGCTGCAGTGGCCGCAGCGAAGATGCCCGACTCCGAGGTTGCCGGTCGCGCCACGGTGTTTATCTTCCCCGACCTCAACACCGGTAACAACACCTACAAGGCGGTGCAGCGTAGTGCTGGCGCCGTCGCCATGGGCCCCGTTCTCCAGGGTCTCAACAAGCCGATCAACGACCTGTCGCGCGGTGCCCTCGTGGAGGACATCATCAACACCGTCGCAATCACGGCCATCCAGGCCGCGAGCCCGATCGCCTAGATCACTCTTCCTGTTTCACGCGTGATATTTATCCCACTCGCCCTCACCCGCTAGGACTTTTGTATGACCCAGATCTTTGTTGTTAACTCCGGCTCCTCCTCCATCAAATACCAGCTCGTCGACATCGCGACCGAGGCGTCCGTGCTCAGCGGAATCGTCGAGCGCATCGGCGAGCCCGGTTCGGACATCGTTGACCACGTTGCGGGAATGAAGTTTGTTCTCGAGCAGCTCGGAACCGACAACGACATCGTTGCCGTCGGCCACCGTGTTGTTCAGGGTGGTTCGCTGTTCAGCGCCGCGACCCTCATCAACGACGAGGTCGAGGCTCAGATCGATGAGCTGTCCGCCCTGGCGCCGCTGCACAACCCGGCAAACCTCCTCGGTATCCGTGCCGCGAAGGTTGCCTTCCCCGACGTTCCTCACGTTGCTGTCTTCGACACCGCGTTCCACCAGACGATCCCGGCCGAGGCGTACACGTACGCGATCGACGCCGAGCTCGCTGCCAAGCACGGCATCCGCAAGTACGGCTTCCACGGCACCTCGCACAAGTACGTCTCCGAGGAGACCGCGAAGTTTATGGGTCGCCCGCTCGAAGAGCTCAAGATCATCGTGCTCCACATCGGTAACGGTGGCTCGCTGTCCGCTATTGATGGTGGTGTCTGCATCGAAACCAGCATGGGTATGACTCCGCTGGAGGGCCTCGTGATGGGAACCCGTTCGGGCGACATCGACCCCGCCGTTCTCGTTCACCTGCACCGCCAGGCTGGCATGTCCTTCGACGACATCGACACTCTGCTCAACCGTCGCAGTGGTGTGCTTGGCCTCACCGGCACGAGTGACATGCGCGATGTGCAGAACAAGTCGTGGGAGGGTGACGAGACCGCTCTTGCAGCGCTCGCCGTGTACCGTCACCGCATCATCCGTTACCTGGGTGCATACATCCTGCACCTCAAGGGTGTTGACGCGATTGTCTTCACCGCTGGTGTTGGCGAGAACGACGACGAAATGCGTCTGCTCGTTCTCGAGGGACTCGAATTCCTCGGCATCCACGTCGACGAGGCGCTCAACTCGCCGCGTTCCAAGAAGGCTCGCTACATCTCGACGGCGGATTCGCCTGTCAAGGTTCTGGTTGTTCCGACCAACGAAGAGCTCGAGATCGCTCGCCAGTCGGCAGCGCTTCTCGCGTAACTTGCTTTAGTTGGCTTTGGCTTATCTCGCTTGTACCGAGCCAGTTTCGGTCGGGCTGGCTTCGGCTTAGCCACCTCGCTTCGGGTCGGCGCAGCTATCCGGGAGTTTTCTCCCGGGTTGCTGTGTCGGCCCGTTTGTAGTTCGTAGGCATCATCGATCGTTGGTGGGATGCTTCAGCGCCATCGTCGCGGTGTGTTGACGTGCCCGTCTTGACCACGTGTGTCCCTCGTCGATGACCTCTCTTGCCTCAGCCTTAGTCCCGGCCGGCTCCCCGCTTCTGACCGCGTGAGCCATGCAGCCATGACTCGGTTTACTTCCCGCTTCCGACCGAGTGGACCATGTAGCATCAACCTCGTCTGTCTCCCACTCGACCGTGTTTGTGCAGTATTTATAAGGGTTTCCAGTCACGTCTTTTGGCGGTAGTCAACCCCCATCGTCAACGCGGGGGTGATGTCAGTGGGTGGTTGTTGGCTTGGTTCATGACAGAGAACACCACACATATTTCGTCATCGGGTGCGCCTCCCGGTGAGGCCTACCCGCCCTGGTTCTTCGACGAAGCCCGCGCCGCGCAAGGCCACGATGCCCTCCACCCAGGGGAGCCGTGGGAGCCAGACGACGAGCCTTACGACGTTGACGTTGAGCGGATCTTCGCCGAGCTGGCCGACCGGATCCGCCGCGGAACGGACCCGGGGTATATCCCCGCGGACGCGCAGCCCTACTACCCCGACCTCGACCCCACTGTGGATGATCGGTGGCCGCAAGCGATCGCCGCGGACTCCGCCGACGGGTTGCTGGATGCTCTGGAGTCCAACGAGCGACTAGTGAATCAGCAGTCGGCCCGCAAAGTCGTGCTGGTCAACCAGATCCGCCACCGGATCGAAGCAGACACCGGCGTCTGTCTAGACCCTGAGCGCGGCCCGAAAACCAAACCCACCCCCGGGTGGACGGAGGATGTCATCCAACGCTCCCAACTGATGTTGGAGACCGCGGTGGTCCTGAAAATCAGTGAGGGTGCCACCCAAATCCTGTTCCACCACAGTCGCCTACTCGAAGACGACCTCCCGGCCACCTTCGCTGCTCTGCAGGAGGGGGCGATCTCGTTTCGCCATGCGACCGTCATTGCTGAGGAAGCCGACAGCCTTCCTGTCGAGGCGCGGACGGCGTCCGACGCTGACATGGCGCCCCGGGCGCGACAGCTGACCACAGTGCAGCTGGCCCGTAAAGCGCGGGCCGTGCGGGAGAAAATGCATCCCGAATCCATCCGGGAGCGCCACGTGCGTGCTGCGGCGGACCGGCGGGTGTGCGTGGAACCGGCCCGCGACGGTATGGCGCGGGTGGAGTTGCTGATGCCGGCGCCGGATGCGTTTGGGATCTTCAACCGCTTGGATGACTCCGCCCGGGCGATGGCCGGTCCGGCCGAGCCGCGCACCCTCGACCAACTCCGTCTAGATGTGGCCGCGGATCTGCTGCTCAACGGCCAACATCGCACCGCCGACCCCACAGACGCGGAGCACGCTGACTCCACTGGCTCCACCGCTTCCGTAGCCTCCGCGCCCCAGTATCCGCTGAGATCGGTACGCGGGAAGGCGGTTCAGAGTAGGTGGCTCGCGGCTACACCTCGCGGCCATAAACCACCTCGCTAAGGGAGTCCGTGGAGCGGCCATAGACCA
>Ga0247736_10000263_pt1 | contig 19030 bp, 16 predicted proteins | sample UWRJL193509B2_FD_180935 | JGI IMG/M metagenome (GOLD analysis project Ga0247736, IMG submission 180935) | Plant litter microbial communities from Arlington Agricultural Research Station in Wisconsin, United States - UWRJ-L193-509B-2 | ecosystem: Environmental > Terrestrial > Plant litter >...
GGTCGCCGAGAACGTCATGCTCGGCCACGAGCCGGTCAAGGGCGGCGTTGTGCTCGACCTGCCGACCGCCCGCACCCTCGTGCGCGAGATCTCCGACCGCTTCGGCTTCGAGATCGACCCCGACGACCTGGTCGAGAACCTGCCGGTCGGCGCCCAGCAGCGCGTGGAGATCATCAAGGCCCTCGCCCGCGACGCGAAGGTGCTCGTGCTCGACGAGCCGACCGCCGTGCTCACGCCGCAGGAGACCGACGAGCTCATGATCATCATGAAGCAGCTCGCCGCGTCCGGCACGTCCATCGTCTTCATCACCCACAAGCTGCGCGAGGTGCGCGAGGTGGCCGACCGCATCACCGTCGTCCGCCTCGGCAAGATCGTCGGTACGGCCGACCCGTCCTCGTCGACCACCGAACTCGCCTCGCTGATGGTCGGTCGCACCGTCGACCTGACGGTCGAGAAGGACGCACCCAAGCTGGGTGCCGAGTCCTTCGTCGTCACCAACCTGACGGTTCTGGATGCCACGGGCCACCGCCTCCTCGACGACGTGAGCTTCACGATCCGCGAGGGCGAGGTGCTCGCGATCGCGGGCGTGCAGGGCAACGGCCAGACGGAACTGACCGAGGCGATCCTCGGCCTCCGTTCCGGGGTACGCGGGAGTGTCACCCTCGACGGCAAGGAACTCGTCGGCGCCTCCGTGCGCGACAGCCTCGACGCCGGCATCGGGTTCGTTCCGGAGGACCGCAAGAAGGACGGCCTCGTCGCCGAATTCTCGGTGGCCGAGAACCTCATGCTCGACCGCAGCGTGGGGGAGCCCTTCGCCAAGGGCCTGAACATCCGATTCGACTACCTCGAGGAGTTCGCCGACAAGGCGATCGAGGAGTTCGACATCCGCACGCAGGGCTCGACCACCCTCGCCGGTCGCCTCTCGGGCGGAAACCAGCAGAAGGTGGTGCTGGCGCGCGAGCTCTCGCGCGACCTGCGCCTGCTGATCGCATCCCAACCCACCCGCGGCCTCGACGTCGGGTCGATCGAATTCGTGCACGACCGCATCATCGCCACGCGAGACGCGGGCATCCCGGTGCTCATCGTGTCGACCGAACTGGATGAGGTGCTCGGCCTCGCCGATCGCATCGCGGTGATGTATCGCGGTCGCATCGTCGGCATCGTCACCCCCGACACCACCCGCAGTCGCCTCGGCGAGATGATGGCAGGAATCGAAGCATGAGCAAGAACGACAAGGCGACGGTAGTGCCGTCGACCGACCCCGCCATCGACCCGGTGACCCCGATCACGGAGCCCGACGCCGAACCCTCGCGCTGGCGAGGGGTGCTGTTCGACATCCTCTCGGGCAGCCCGCTGCGCACCGTGCTCGCCATCATCTCGGCGTTCGTCATCGGCGCGATCCTGATCGTGCTGACCAACGAGGAGTTCATCCAGGCCTCGGCGTACATCTTCTCCCGCCCGTCCGACGCGTTCCGCGCGGCCGGCAGCGCGGTCGGCGACGCGTACGGCGCGCTGTTCCGCGGCTCGATCCTCAACTTCGGCGCGAACGATTTCGCCGGGGTGATCCGCCCGTTCACCGAGACGCTGCGCCTCGCGAGCCCGCTCATCGCCGCGGGCCTCGGCATCGCACTCAGCTTCCGGGTCGGCATGTTCAACATCGGAGGCCAGGGCCAGCTGCTCTTCGGTGCGGGATTCGCGGCCTTCGTGAGCTTCCACCTGCACCTGCCGTTCCCGATCCACCTGCTGGTGGCGATCGTCATCGGCATCCTCGCCTCGGCCGCCTTCGGAAGCCTCGTCGGTTTCCTCAAGGCGAAGACCGGAGCGCACGAGGTGATCGTCACGATCATGCTCAACTACATCGCGCTGTATTTGCTCACCTACGTGATGCGCACGCCCATCCTGCAGGACCCGGTCGCGGGCGGCACCCCGAAGACCCTTCCGCCGGACGAGAGCGCGCAGTTCCCGCTCCTGCTCGGCGACAGCTTCGCGCTGCACTGGGGCTTCCCGCTGGTCATCGGCGCGACGTTCCTGTTCTGGTGGCTGATGGAACGCTCGACGCTCGGTTACCGCTTCCGCGCGGTCGGCCTCAACCCGAACGCCGCTCGCACGGCAGGCATCAACGTCAACACCGTCTACATCCTCGCGATGGCGATCTCGGCGGCCTTCGTCGGGCTCGCCGGTGTCAACCAGGCGCTGGGCCGCTCGGCCGGCTTCACCCCGAACATCGACTCCGGCATCGGCTTCGACGCGATCACCGTCGCGCTGCTGGGCGGCTCGAACGCGCTCGGCGTGTTCCTCGCCGGCATCCTGTTCGGGGCCATGAAGGCCGGTGGACCCGCGATGCAGGTGGCGGATGTCGCGCCCGAACTGCTCGGCGTTGTGCAGGGCCTCATCGTGCTCTTCATCGCGGCCCCGCCGCTCGTGCGCGCGGTCTTCCGTCTTCCGGCTGCAACAACCAAGGTCCCTGGTGCCCGCGGCAGAGCCCGCGCACTGAAGAAAGCGGTAGAGAAGTGAACGCCCTCGCCACATCAGCAGGCTCGCCCCAGCCGGTGACCTCGAATGCGCCGGTCCTGTCGAAGACCGACGTGCCCCGCCACTGGAAGACCACGATCGTGCTCGGCCTGCTGGCCGTCGTCGCGCTGGTGTTCTTCGGGATCCTCGGTGACGACCGCCAGTCGGTCGTCGTCTGGTCGGGTTCCGGCGACGCCATCATGCTGCCCGACCTGCCGGTCACGTCGAAGGTGGTCTGCCTCGTGCTCGGCGTGCTGCTGGTCGCGCTCGCCGGGCTGTCCGCCTGGTACACGGTCGGCCGCCGCAAGGTTCCGCTCTGGATCATCATCGTCTTCGCCGCCCTGTTCATCACCGCCCTCGTGCTGTGGACGGGCGCGGGCTCGAAGGTGCCCGTCGTCTTCCTGCTCACCGGCTCGATCGCGCTGGCCACCCCCGTGGTGTTCGGTGCCCTCGCCGGTGTCATCGGTGAGCGTGTGGGTGTCGTCAACATCGCGATCGAGGGCCAGTTGCTTGCCGGCGCCTTCGTCTCGGCGGTGGTTGCGACGGTCACCGGCAACCTGATGGTCGGCCTCGTTGCCGCGCTGATCGGCGGAGCCCTCGTCTCGCTCGTGCTCGCGGCCTTCTCGATCAAGTACCTCGTCGACCAGGTCATCGTGGGTGTTGTGCTCAACACCCTGGTGATCGGCATCACGAACTTCTTCTACGCGGCCGCCCTGAGCGACAACTCGAAGGAGCTGAACTTCCCGGGAACCCTGCCGTTCCTGCCGATCCCGTTGCTCTCGGACATCCCGGTCATCGGCGACGTGTTCTTCAACCACCGCATCACGACCTACCTCATGTTCATCCTCGTGCCGCTGGTCTGGTTCATCCTGTTCAAGACCCGCTGGGGCCTGCGCCTGCGAGCCGTCGGCGAGCACCCGCTCGCAGCCGACACCGTGGGCATCAACGTGAACCGCACGCGGTTCTGGAGCGTCACCCTCGCCGGAATGATCGCGGGCCTCGGCGGCGCCGCCCTCACCCTCGGCTCGGTCGGCGCCTTCGTGCGCGAGATGTCGGCGGGCCAGGGCTTCATCGCGCTGGCCGCGGTGATCCTCGGGCGCTGGAACCCCTGGCTGACAACCCTCGCAGCCCTGCTGTTCGGCTTCTCGAAGCAGTTCCGCATCTTCGCGGGCCAGACCGGCTCGTCCATCCCGCCGGACCTGATCGCCATGGTTCCCTACCTCGTCACCCTCGTCGCCGTCGCCGGCCTCGTCGGTCGTGTGGTCGGGCCCGCGGCATCGGGCAAGCCCTACGTGAAGCAGTGACGATGAGCACACCGATCGACTGGGACGCCCTGCGCCTCGCCGCCAACGAGGCGATGCGCAAGTCCTACTCGCCGTACTCGAAGTTCCCGGTGGGTGCCGCCGCGCTCGTCGACGACGGCCGCATCGTCAGCGGCTGCAACGTGGAGAACGCCTCCTATGGGGTGGGCCTGTGCGCCGAGTGCGCTCTCGTGTCGAGCCTCGCCATGACCGGCGGCGGCAAGCTGGTCGCCTTCAGCTGCGTCGACGGTCACGGCAACGTGCTGATGCCGTGCGGCCGCTGCCGCCAGCTGCTCTACGAATTCTCCGCTGACGGCATGGTGCTCGAGACGGTCTCGGGCTTCAAGACCATCGACGAGGTGCTGCCCGACGCGTTCGGCCCGCGCCAGCTCGACGAGTACGCGCGCAACTAGTTAGGAAACCCCATGGCCATCGAGCCCTTCGACGTCGTCGACCTCATCCGCACCAAGCGCGACAAGGGGGTGCTCGGCACCGAGCAGATCAACTGGCTCATCGACGCCTACACGCGCGGCTACGTCGCCGACGAGCAGATGTCGGCGATGACCATGGCGATCTTCCTGAACGGCATGGAGCGCACCGAGATCCGCGACCTCACCCTCGCCATGATCGCGAGTGGCGAGACGATGAGCTTCGAGACGCTCAGCAAGAAGACCACCGACAAGCACTCGACGGGTGGGGTGGGCGACAAGATCACCCTTCCGCTTGCGCCGCTGGTCGCCTCGTTCGGCGTTGCGGTGCCCCAGCTCTCGGGTCGTGGACTCGGGCACACGGGCGGCACGCTGGACAAGCTGGAAAGCATTCCGGGATGGCGGGCATCCATCAGCAACGAGGAGTTCTACCGCCAGCTCGAGGAGGTGGGCGCGGTGATCTGCGCCGCGGGCTCCGGCCTCGCCCCGGCGGACGGCAAGCTCTACTCGCTGCGGGACATCACGGGCACGGTCGAGTGCATCCCGCTCATCGCCTCATCGATCATGAGCAAGAAGATCGCGGAGGGCACGGCGGCACTGGTGCTCGACGTGAAGTTCGGCTCGGGCGCGTTCCTGCAGGACCCGGCCCGCGGCCGTGAGCTCGCCGAGACGATGGTGCAGCTCGGTAAGGACGCCGGTGTGGACACCGTCGCACTGCTCACCAACATGAACGTGCCGCTCGGTCTCGCGATCGGCAACGCCAACGAGGTGCGTGAATCGGTCGAGGTGCTCGCCGGCGGCGGTCCCGCCGATGTCGTCGAACTCACCGTCGCACTCGCCCGCGAGATGCTCGAGCTCGCCGGAGTGCACGACGCCGACGTCGAGGGCGCACTGAAGAACGGCCAGGCCATGGATACCTGGCGGGCCATGATCTCCGCGCAGGGCGGCGATCCGGATGCCGCGCTCCCCGTCGCCCGCGAGACGCACGTCGTTCTGGCCGAGGCCGACGGAGTTCTCGTCGAGCAGCAGGCGCTCCCGTTCGGCATCGCGGCCTGGCGCCTCGGAGCGGGTCGCGCGCGCAAGCAGGATCCCGTGCAGCACTCCGCGGGCATCGACCTGCACGCCAAGCCCGGCGACACGGTCAGCAAGGGGCAGCCGCTGTTCACGCTCAGCGCCGACGAGCCGGAACGGTTCGCCCGTGCGCTCGAGGCGCTGGAGGGCTCGTACCGCGTCGGCACTGCCGACGAGCTCGAGACCGCACCCCTCATCGCGGGGCGCATCTCCTAGCTGCACTAGATTTAGAGTATGACCACAGTTACCGAGGACTACGTGCTGCCCGGTGGCGCCACGGCCATCCGCACCCTTCCCAAGATCTCGCTGCACGACCACCTCGACGGTGGGCTGCGACCCCAGACGATCATCGACCTCGCCGCCGAGATCGGCTACGAGCTGCCGACCACGGACGCCGTGGAACTCGGCGAGTGGTTCTCGAAGCAGTCCGACAGCGGATCGCTCGTCGAGTACCTGAAGACCTTCGACGTGACCACCGCGGTGATGCAGACCGCCTCGGGACTCAGCCGTGTCGCCCGCGAGTTCGTGCAGGACCTCGGCTCCGACGGGGTCATCTACGGCGAGATCCGCTGGGCTCCCGAGCAGCACGTCGCCGGTGGCCTGACTCTCGATGAGGCCGTCGAGGCAGTGCAGGCGGGTCTGGACGCGGGCGTCGAGGACGTCCGGGCAACGGGCGCCAGCATCCGGGTCGGACAGTTGGTGAGCGCCATGCGCCACGCGGACCGCGGTCTCGAGATCGCCCAGCTTGCCGTGCGCCACCGCGATAACGGTGTCGTCGGCTTCGACATCGCCGGTGCCGAGGCGGGCTTCCCCGCCGGCAACCTGCGCGACGCCTTCGACTACCTCGCCCAGAACTACCTGCCGGCCACCGTGCACGCCGGCGAGGCCGACGGTCTCGAGTCGATCAAGGGCGCGCTGTTCGACGGCCGCGCCCTGCGCCTCGGCCACGGCGTGCGCCTCGCCGAGGACATCACCGTGGAGAGCGAGGATGAGGAGGGCAGCTACGTCGCCCTCGGTCCGGTCGCCCAGTGGGTCAAGGACCGCGAGATCGCCCTCGAGCTCGCGCCCTCGTCGAACCTGCAGACCAACGCGTGGGGCACCGAACTGCACGAGCACGCCTTCGACCTGCTCTACCAGCTCGGCTTCCGCGTCACGGTGAACACCGACAACCGCCTGATGAGCAACACGAGCCTCTCGCGCGAGCTGTTCCAGCTCGCGGAGACCTTCGGCTACGACCTCGACGACCTGCAGGTCTTCCAGCTCAACGCGGCCGCAGCGGCGTTCCTGCCGCTCGAGGACCGCGAGGACCTCGCCGACCAGATCAGCGCCGGATTCGAGAAGGCGTAACCATGCCCGTTCCTCCCCTTCCCGCTGAGGCGATCGAGCTCGGCGCCGTCGCGTCGGACTGGCGCGACTCCGTGCGGATCGCGGGAGCGGCCCTTGTGCGGTCGGGGGCGGCGACGCCCGCGTACTCCGAAGAGATGATCCGCATGATCGAGGAACACGGGCCGTATGTGGTGATCGCGCCCGGGCTCGCCCTCGCGCACGCCCGTCCGGGACCGGCGGTGCTCGCCGATGGGCTCGCGATCGTGACGCTCGCGGATCCCGTGTCATTCGGACACCCGCACAACGACCCGGTTCGCGTAGTGCTGGCCCTCGCCGTCGCGGTGGGCGGAGACCACCTCGGCGCTGTCGCCTCGCTCGCCAACGTGTTCAACGACTCGGACGCGATCGACGCCCTCGCCTCGGCCACCACGATCGAAGCGGTGCAGCACATCATGGGGGTCGCGTGAAGATCGTGACCATCTGCGGCGCGGGGATCGGGAGCAGCGGCATCCTCAAGGTCAATGCGGAGCGGGTGCTCAAGAAGCTCGACATCGAGGCGACGGTCACGGCCGTCGACCTCGCCTCGCTCGCCGAGACCGCGCGGGACGCACAGGTGATCCTGACCTCTGCGGAGTTCGTCGAGGCGATCGGCAAGACCTTCGCCGACGTGATCGTGATCGAGAACTACTTCGACACCCAGGAGCTCACCGAGAAGCTCGCGGCGGCGCTGGGCTAGGCGACCAGCAGCCTCATCGCCGCGTCCAGCTCGTCGACGACAGCCTGGGCCTTCGCGATGCGCTCGGCGGCGGTGCCCTCCGCACTCGACGCGTCGATGTACACCTTGAGCTTCGGTTCGGTGCCGCTCGGACGCACGATCACCCGGGCGTTGCCGTGCAGGTGGATGCGCAGGATGTCGCCGGCCGGGAACAGGCCGAATCCCTTCTCGAAGTCGTCGATGCGGTCGACGGTGAGCGAGCCGATCTGCGCGGGCGGTGCCGCGCGCAGCCCGGACATGATGCGGGGGATCTCGGCGAGGTCGGCGACCCGGATCGAGATCTGCGAGGACGCGTAGGCCCCGAACTTGTCGGCGAAGGCGAGCTCGTGGGCGAGCAGGTCGGAGCCCGCCGCCTTGAGCGCGGAGACGAGGGCGACGAACTCGACGGCGGCGGAGATGCCGTCCTTGTCGCGCACCTTCTCCGGGTCGACGAGATAGCCGAGCGCCTCCTCGTAGCCGTAGGCGAGGTCATCGACGCGGGAGACCCACTTGAAGCCGGTGAGGGTCTCGGTGAAGGTGAGCCCGTACGCGTTGGCCACGGCGCCGAGGGCGGGGGAGGAGACGATCGACGCGGCGAGGGTTCCGCGCTCGCCCGAACCGGCGAGCCTCTCCGCCGCACGCCAGCCCAGCAGTGAACCCACCTCGTTGCCACTGAGGCGGCGCCAGCTCCCGTCCGCATCCGGGATCGCGATGGCGAGCCGGTCGGCGTCGGGGTCGTTGGCGATGATCAGGTCGGCGCCCACCTCGGCGGCCTTCGCGAAGGCGAGGTCGAGGGCGCCGGGCTCTTCCGGATTCGGGAAGGCGACGGTCGGGAAGTCCGGGTCGGGGCTGATCTGCTCCTCGACGACGATGGGGGCGGCGAAGCCGGCATCCGCGAAGACGCGCTGTGCGGTCTCCCATCCGACACCGTGCATCGCCGTGTAGACGACCGTGAGCGGCTGCACGTCGGCGGGCGCGAGGGCGGCGGTGCGGCGCACGTACTCGTCGAGGACAGCCTCGCCGGCGATCTCGTAGTCCGTGGCGCGCGGCAGGTCGAGAATGCTTCGGGATGACGCCACCCGTTCGATCTGCTCCGCGATGGCGGCGTCCGCGGGCGCGACGATCTGGGACCCGCGGTCCGCGTCGCCCAGGTACACCTTGTAGCCGTTGTCGGCGGCGGGGTTGTGGCTCGCGGTGACCATCACGCCGGCGCTCACGCCGAGGTGCCGCACCGCGAAGGCCAGTACGGGGGTGGGCAGCAGGCGCGGCAGCAGGATCGCGCGGATGCCCGCGCCCTGGAAGATCTCGGCCGTGTCCTTCGCGAACACCTGCGAGTTGTGGCGCCCGTCGTAGCCGATCACGGCGCTCGGGGACTCACCCCGCTCGAGCAGGTAGGCCGCGAAGCCGGCTGCGGCCTGTGCCACGAGCACCCGGTTCATGCGGTTCGGGCCGGCGCCCAGTTCGCCGCGGAGGCCGGCGGTGCCGAACTCCAGTCGCGCCGAGAATCGGCTGGCGAGGTCGGCGGTCGCCTCGGCATCGCCGGACCCGGCCGCGTCGAGCACGGCTTCGAGCTCGGCGCGGGTGACGTCATCCGGATCCTGGTCGATCCAGGCGCGGGCGGCCGCGGTGTAATCGGCGGTCACAGCTCGGCCACGATCTTCGCGAGCATGGCGCTGATCGTCGCCTCGGCCTCACGGCCCGACTCGATGACCTCTTCGTGGCTGAGCGCGTTCGGGGAGATGCCCGCGGCGAGGTTCGTGATGAGGGAGAGGCCCAGGATCTCCATGCCGGCCTGGCGGGCGGCGATCGCCTCGAGGGCCGTCGACATACCGACGATGTGCCCGCCGATCGCCTTCGCCATCTGCACCTCGGCCGGTGTCTCGTAGTGCGGGCCGCGGAACTGCACGTACACGCCCTCGTCGAGCTCAGGGGAGACACTGCGGGCGACATCCCGAAGCCGCTTCGTGTAGAGATCGGTCAGGTCGATGAAGGTCGCACCCTCGAGCGGGGAATCGCTCGTCAGGTTGATGTGGTCGCTGATGAGCACGGGGGTGCCGGGCTTCCAGGTCTCCCGGATGCCGCCCGCGCCGTTCGTGAGGATCATGGTCGTGGCGCCGGTCGCGGCGGCGGTGCGCACCGAGTGCACCACGCGGCGCACCCCGTGGTTCTCGTAGTAGTGGGTGCGGGCGCCGATAACGAGGGCGCGCTTGCCGCTCGGCAGCAGCACAGAGCGCAGGGTGCCGACGTGGCCCTCGAGCGCGGGCTTGCTGAAGCCGGTGATCTCCGTCGCGGGCACCGTGGCCGTCGTCTCGCCGATCAGGTCGGCGGCCTTCGCCCAACCGCTGCCCAGCGTCAGGGCGATGTCGTGGTGCTCGACACCGGTCTTCTCGGCGATGTCGGCCGCAGCCTGGGCGGCTATCGCGAAGGGATCAGCGGAGGGGTCGTCCAGGGGGTGCGTCGTTGACATCCCCCAACTCTATTCGCGTCCGCCGAAAACGAAGGAGTTTGGGCGTCGCTCGAGCAATGAACAGGTGTTCAGCGGACGATTGCACGGCGATCTCCTTCGTTTTCGGCGGATCGACGGGGCGCGGGGGCGCCCGCAAACCTGCGAGAATTGCTGCATGGCCTACGAATTCGAGCGCAAACAGCGGATTGCAATCCTCGGCGGAGGCCCCGGCGGCTACGAAGCCGCCCTCGCCGGAGCCCAGCTCGGCGGTGAGGTGACGCTCGTCGAGCGCACCGGCGTCGGCGGCTCGGCCGTGCTCACGGATGTCGTCCCCTCCAAGACCCTCATCGCCACCGCGGAAGCCACCAACGCGATCGGCGAGGCGGCGGATCTCGGCGTGCAGTTCTTCACCCGCGGCGAGAACGGCCGCCCCGTGCGCCCGGAGGTCACGGTGAACCTCGCGGCGGTCAACGCGCGCCTGCTGCGCCTCGCCCGCCAGCAGTCCGAGGACATGAAGAGCCAGCTCATCAAGGCCGGCGTGCGGATCGTCCAGGGTGAGGGGCGACTCGACGGGCCCAACAAGATCGTCGTCGCGACCGGTCGCGGCAAGGCCGGCACCGACTTCGACGAGATCGAGGCCGACACCATCGTCATCTCGGTCGGCGCCTCACCGCGCGAGCTGCCGAGCGCCCAGCCCGATGGCGAGCGCATCCTCACCTGGACGCAGCTCTACACGCTCGACACGACGCCAGAGCACCTCATCGTCGTCGGCTCCGGTGTGACCGGCGCCGAGTTCGCCTCCGCCTACACGGCCCTCGGCTCGAAGGTCACGCTGATCTCCTCGCGCGACCAGGTGCTGCCCGGCGAGGACGCCGACGCCGCACGCGTCATCGAGGACGTCTTCACGCGCAACGGCATGACCGTGCTCTCGAAGAGCCGCGCGGAATCGGTCACGCGCACCAAGACCGGGGTGGTCGCGACCCTCGCCGACGGCCGTACGGTCGAGGGCAGCCACTGCCTGATGGCGGTCGGCTCCATCCCGAACACGGCGGGCCTGGGTCTCGAGGAGGCGGGCGTGCAGCTCACCGAGAGCGGCCACATCCGTGTCAACAGGGTCGCGCGCACCTCCGTGCCGTCGATCTACGCCGCCGGCGACTGCAGCGACTTCCTGCCGCTCGCGTCGGTCGCCTCGCAGCAGGGGCGCACCGCCGTATTCCACGCGATGGGGGATGCCGTCAATCCCACCGAGCTGCGCAACGTGACCTCCAACATCTTCACGCAGCCCGAGATCGCGACCGTCGGCTGGACGCAGAAGCAGATCGAGGACGGCATCGCCCAGGGCGAGATCTACAAGCTGCCGCTGTCGTCGAACCCGCGCGCCAAGATGATGGGCATCAAGGACGGCTTCGTGAAGCTGTTCGCCCGCACCGGCTCAGGCACCGTCATCGGCGGCGTCATCGTGGCTCCGCACGCCTCGGAGCTGATCTCGACGATCGCGATCGCGGTGGAGCATCGCCTCACCGTCGACCAGCTCGCGCGGGCCTTCACCGTGTACCCGTCGCTCACGGGCAGCATCACCGATGCCGCCCGTGCGATGCACATCGTGAACTAGCGCCTCCCGCGCCGCGGCTACGAGATGCGCCGCGGCGCTACGAGATGGGCCGCGGCGCTACGAGATGTTCAGCAGCAGGTGACCCGAGGAGACGGTCGCACCGACCGAGGCGTTCACGCCGGAGATGGTGCCGTCCTTGTGGGCGGTGATCGGCTGCTCCATCTTCATGGCCTCGAGCACGAGGATCAGGTCGCCCTTGACGACCGAGTCACCCTCGGCGACCGCGAGCTTGACGATGGTGGCCTGCATCGGCGCCTTGACCGAGTCTCCGGTCACCGTCGACACCGAGCCTCCGCCGCGGCGCTTGGGGGCTGTCGCGCTCGCGACGCCTCCGCTCGCGGGCAGCAGCTTCGTGGGCAACGACACCTCGATGCGCTTGCCCTCGACCTCGACGACGACGCTGTGACGGGATGCCGCGGCCGTCGAATCCTGCAGTGACCCGCTCCACGGCTCGATGTCGTTGTCGAAGTCGGTCTCGATCCAGCGGGTGTAGACCGAGAACGGCTCGGAGGTGAACGCGGGGTCCCGCACGATCTTGCGGTGGAAGGGCAGCACGGTCGGGAGGCCGGCCACCTCGAACTCGTCGAGCGCACGGCGCGAACGCTCGAGCGCGTCCTCGCGGCTGGAGCCGGTGACGATGAGCTTGGCGAGCAGGGAGTCGAACGCCCCGCTGATGACATCGCCGGTGGTCACGCCGCTGTCGACGCGCACGCCGGGGCCGCCGGGGAAGCGCAGCACGTTGACCGGTCCAGGGGACGGCATGAAGTTCAGGCCCGGGTCCTCACCGTTGATGCGGAACTCGAACGAGTGTCCCTGCGGCACGGGGTCGGCGTACTCGAGCTTGCCGCCCTCGGCCAGGCGGAACTGCTCGCGCACCAGGTCGATGCCGGTGACCTCCTCGGAGACCGGGTGCTCGACCTGCAGGCGCGTGTTGACCTCGAGGAACGAGATGGTGCCGTCTTTGGCGACCAGGAACTCGCAGGTTCCGGCGCCGACATAGCCCACCTCGCGCAGGATCGCCTTCGACGAGGTGTACAGGGCGAGGTTCTGCTCGTCGCTGAGGAACGGCGCGGGCGCCTCCTCCACGAGCTTCTGGTGGCGACGCTGCAGCGAGCAGTCGCGCGTCGAGATGACGACGACGTTGCCGAAGGCGTCGGCGAGGCACTGGGTCTCGACGTGACGCGGCTGGTCGAGGTACTTCTCGACGAAGCACTCGCCGCGGCCGAAGGCGGCGATCGCCTCGCGGGTCGCGGACTCGAACAGCTCGGGGATCTCCTCGCGGGTGCGAGCGACCTTGAGTCCGCGTCCGCCACCGCCGAAGGCCGCCTTGATCGCGACCGGCAGGCCGTGGATGTCGACGAAGTCGAGCACCTCCTGCGACCCCGACACCGGGTTGAGCGTTCCGGGTGCGAGCGGCGCTCCGACCTTCTCGGCGATGTGTCGCGCGGAGACCTTGTCGCCGAGCTTCTCGATCGCGTCGGGGGAGGGGCCGATCCAGATCAGGCCGGCGTCGATGACGGCGCGGGCGAAGTCGGCGTTCTCGGCGAGGAAGCCGTAACCGGGGTGCACGGCGTCGGCGCCCGAGCGGCGTGCGACGGAGAGGATCTTGTCGATGACGAGGTAGGTCTCGGCCGACGTCGCTCCCTCGAGGGCGTAGGCCTCATCGGCGAGCCGCACGTGGCGGGCATCCCGATCCTGGTCGGCGTAGACGGCGACGGATGCGATTCCGCTGTCCTTCGCGGCGCGGATGACGCGCACCGCGATCTCTCCACGGTTAGCGATAAGGACCTTGGTGATTCGAGCCATAGTTCCCTAGCCTATGGGGCAATCGGTTCGCCCAATTTGGGTCACTGCTACAAGAAAGCCGCAGCGACACCAGAGAACAGCTACAAGCCGCGGTTCCAGAGGGTGTGCCACGGCGTGTCGAACTCGAGCAGCATCGTGCGCAGCAGGGCCACCGAGAGGCCGACGACGGCGTGCGGATCCCCGCGCACCTCACTGATGAACGCGGCTCCGAGGCTGTCGATCGTGAATGCCCCCGCCACCTCGAGCGGTTCCCCGGTCGCGACGTAGGCGTCGATCTCGTCGTCCGTGACATCCGCGAATCGAACGAAGGATGACGACACGCCGCCCACGGCCCCGCGGGCGACACCGCCCCGGTGGTCGATGAGCCAGTGGCCCGAGTGCAGCTGCCCCTCTCGCCCGCGCTGGGCGAGCCAGCGCTCGCGCGCGACGTCGGGGGTGTGCGGCTTGCCGTAGACGATGCCGTCGAGCTCGAAGGCGGAGTCGCCGCCCAGGATGAAGCCGTCGATGGGCGCTCCGTCGACGATTCGCCCGGCGACGGCCTCGGCCTTGAGTTGGGCGAGCAGTTGCACGTGGTCGGTCGGACCGAGGCTGCCGGCGATGGCCACGGCCATCTCCTCGTCGACCGCGGGGTCGACCAGCAGCGGTTCAACGCCGGCCGCGCGCAGGGTTGCGAGGCGGGCGGGGGACGTGGAGGCGAGATAGAGACGCAGCGTGAACTCCTATGCTCGAAGGATGGGTGAGATGCAGGGAAAGACGCTAGAACTCGACGTTACCAATATCGCGCACGGTGGTGTCGCCGTCGCGCGCCACGACGGCCGGGTGATCTTCGTGAGCGACGCGATTCCGGGTGAGCGGGTGAAGGCGCGCGTGACCGAGGACTCGAAGAAGTCGTTCTGGCGGGCCGAGACGGTCGCCGTGGTCGAGCCGAGCGAGCATCGCAGGCCCCACGTCTGGGCGGCAGCGTCCATCGACCGGGTGCCGGAGGAGCGCGCCGGTGGCGCCGAGTTCGGCCACATCGAGCTCGAGCACCAGCGCGAGCTCAAGCGCCAGGTGCTCGAGGACTCGATGCAACGGATGGGCCGCACCACCATCGAGCACACCCCGGTGGCGGGGCTCCCGGGCTCCGACGACGGCACCGGATGGCGCACCCGCGTGCGCCTGCACGTCGACGACCACGGTCGGGTAGGCCCGTATGCCGCACGGTCGCACCGCGTGATCGAGGTCGACGACCTCCCGCTCGCCACCGCCGCGCTGAACGAGGCGGCGCCGCTCGACCAGCTCTTCGCGGGTGAGGAGCACGTCGACGTGCTGTCCCCCTCGACGGGAGGCGCTCGTCTCATCGTGGGAACGCAGAAGCCGACCACCATCACCGAGGTCGTGGGCGATCGCGAGTTCCGCCTCGCGGATTCCGGCTTCTGGCAGGTGCACGAGCAGGCGGCATCCACGCTGACCACCGCGGTCCAGGAGGCGATCGACGGCGACCTATTCGACCCCCGCGCCCACAACCTCGACCTCTACGGGGGAGTCGGCCTGCTCGCCGCGGCCGTCGCGGACCGATTCGGTCCGGCCACCCAGATCACGAGTGTCGAGTCCGACACGGCCGCGACCGATTTCGCCGCGGGCAACCTCGTGGAGTGGATCGGTGCGAACGCGCAGACCGGTCGCGTCGAGCGCTGGGTGCGCGAGCTCGCGGCATCCGCCACCGCCATCGACAGGGCGCGGCTCAGGGCCGCCACCATCGTGCTCGACCCGCCCCGCTCGGGCGCGGGCAAGGAGGTCGTGGCGAGCCTCGTCGGCCTCGCGCCCGCCCAGCTCGTCTATGTCGCGTGCGACCCGGTGGCGCTGTCACGGGATGTCGCGCTGTTCGCCGAGCGCGGCTACGAGCTGGTGCGCCTCCGGGCCTTCGACCTGTTCCCGAACACCCACCACTTCGAGGCGATCGCCACGCTAATTCGTCGCTGAGGGAGGCGCGTCAGGGGTAGACCAGACAGTACGATGTTGCGAAGGCCGGCACGCGGAATGGTGCTTGCAGGAGAGTTGGTGAATGGTGCAGGTGGAAACCCCGACACCCCAGGGTGCAGTCTCGGCGGCAACCGTGCGCGTTGCGGTCGTCGATGACCACGAATCGGTTCGCCTCGGTCTCAAGGCCGCCTTCCTCGAGGAGGGCTACAGTTTCCTCCTCGCCGCCGCGAACGTGCAGGAGCTCGTCGACGGTCTCGCCGGTCGCGAGTGCGACGTGGTGGTTCTCGACCTCTCCCTCGGCGACGGGTCGAGCGTCACCGACAACGTCAAGCGCGTGCAGGCGATGGGCTCAGCGGTGCTCGTGCACAGCATCGCCGACCGCGTGGCGAGCGTTCGCGAGGCGCTGGCCGCCGGCGCCGCGGGCGTCATCCCGAAGTCGTCGGCCACCCGCACGGTGATCGCCGCAGCGGCGAGCGTCGCCCGCGGCGAGGTGCTCAACAACCTCGAGTGGGCGACGGCGATCGACGCCGACCGCGACTTCGCGAAGGCGCAATTGGGCCGTCGTGAGCGCGAGATCCTGCACCTCTACGCGTCGGGTCTCCCGCTCAAGCTCGCCGCGCAGCAGCTCGGTATCGGCTATTCGACCGCCCGCGAATATCTCGACCGCATCCGCGTGAAGTACGTCGAGGTCGGCAGGCCCGCACCGACCAAGGTCGACCTGCTGCGCCGCGCCGTCGAGGACGGAATCCTTCCTGGGCTGGACCCGGATGGCGGAGATGGCGACTAGGGCGCCTGCCCTCCGCAGCCTTCCCTCGGGTAAGCCGCAGCGAACACCGGTCAGTCGCACCCAGGTCGAATCCGTCATCTCCCGTTCCGTTGCGGCGTTCGGTGTCGTCTTCGCTCTGCAGACCTTTCCGCAGTTCGTCGAGCAGTCCTCCGACGCCGAGCCGATCTGGCTGGTCGCGATCGCCTCGAGCGTGTTCGGCAGCATCTTCGTGGCGCTCTCGCTCTCCATGCTCGGTCGCGGCGTGCGCATCGCCCACGCCGTCGTCGCCGCGGTCTACCTCGTGGGGCTGTTGAGCTGGCCGCTCGCCGTCACCGACCCCGATGCCCACCCGGTGATGCACCACTGGCTGTACTACCTGCTGACCGTGGCGACGGCGACGGCGGCCATCGGCTTCCCCACCCGGGTCGCGACCGCCTACCTCTTCCTCACCCCGACCCTGTACGGCCTGATCAGGATGACGCCCGCCGGCGGCAGCGGCTCGTGGGAACAGTCGGTCCTCGATGCGATCTACGCGATCATCCTCGGCGGTGCGATCATCATCATCATCACGATGCTGCGCAGCGCGGCCGCTGCGGTCGACACCGCCCAGGCCGCCGCCCTCGACCGCTACTCGCACGCCGTACGCCAGCACGCGACGGAGGTCGAGCGGGTGCAGGTCGACTCGATCGTGCACGACAGCGTGCTCACGACGCTGCTCTCCGCGGCCCGCGCGTTCACGCCCGAGGCGAAGGAGCTCGCCGCGACGATGGCCGGCAACGCGATAGGTCACCTGCGCGAGGCGGCTCTCGTCAGTCCCGACGACGGCAGCACGGTGCGCATCAGTGCCGTCTCGGCTCGCATTGCGGAGGTCTCGGCGACGATGTCCGCCCCTTTCGAGCTGCGCACGCGCACCCTTGCGGCGTGGACCATGCCCGTACTGGCCGCTGAAGCGCTGTACGCCGCCTCGGTGCAGGCCATGCTCAACAGCATCCAGCACGCCGGTGAGGGGCCGCAGGTGAGCCGCTGGGTCACGATCAGGGGTGGGGTGCCCCACGGCATCGAGATCGAGGTGGGTGACACCGGCCGCGGCTTCTCGCTCATCGACGTGCCGACCGAGCGCCTGGGCGTGCGGGTCTCCATCCTCGAGCGAGTCGCGAACGCGGGCGGGGTCGCCGAGATCGACTCGGTGGCGAACGAGGGAACCGTCGTCACGATCCGCTGGCCGCGCAACGATCCGGCTCCTCCCTCGCTCGAGGACGAGTCGTGAGGATCGGGGTGCCCCGCCTGCTGATCGTCGGAGTTGCGGCAATGTTCTCGCTGTACCACGTCATCCTCGGCATCTATGCGCTGGGCATTCCGCGCTCGCCGGTGCCGGTGCTCGTGGCCATGGGGCTCTACCTCGTCGCGACGGGGCTGAGCCTTGTCCCCGCGACGGCGTTCCGCATGCCGATCTGGATCGCCGCCTTCAACGTGGCGGTCGTGGTCGCGATACCGCTGCTCGTGACGCAGGAGCTCGATCCCGAGCGCGTCGGCGGCAACGGCTACGCCACCTGGTACGTGGCCGCGGCCGGCACGCTCATGACGATCACCTCTACCCGCAGGCGTCACCTGTTCGCCTGGATCGGCATCGCCTTCCTGGTGCTGCAGAGCCTCGCCTGGGCCGGGCCGACCGCGCTGGGCACTCTCGGCGTGATCGGAAGCGTGTCGTGGGTCGCCGTCTCGCACGTGCTCAGTCGCGGCATGGCCAAGGCGACGAAGGACGCGCAGCGTTTCGCCCTCGCCGAGCGGGAGGCGACCGACTGGCAGGCCGCGCAGGAGGCGCACGTCTTCGAGCGGCAGTTCCGCCTCGGCCAGACCAGCTCGAGTGCGCTGCCGATGCTGCGTCGCATCGAGGAGACCCGAGGCGACCTGAGTGCTCCGGAACGCCTCGAGTGCCTCCACCTCGAGGGTGCGATCCGGGATGAGATCCGCGGCCGCAAGCTCCTCAGTGACAGCGTGCGCGATGCCGTCCGCCTCGCCCGCCGGCGGGGCGCAACGGTCACGCTGCTCGACGAGGGCGGACTCGACGACCTCTCCGACCGCGAACTCGAACGCGTGCACAACCAGGTCGCTGAGGCGGTGCGCGCCACCAGCGCCGACACCCTCATCGTGCGCACGGCTTCCGAGAGCTCCGACACGGCCGTGACGGTCGTCGGCCTGCGCAGCGCCACCGATGCTCCGGATGACGGACTCGGACACGAGGCCCACGAGGACGACGAGGTCGACCTGTGGCTGGAGATCGCCCGCGGGGACAAGCCCTGATCGGAGTGGGCGGCTGCCTGCGGTGCTCGACCCAACCGCTCCGCTGAGGGCTCCGAACCCGTTGCGGGAATCATGGGTGCGACCGCGCCGGTTTCCGTGGCCTGCGGCTTCCGGGGGGACGACCGCGAGTGCCCGGAGGATCGGACCGGAACAGCGCCGGCAAAGCAGAAGGGCCGGAACGATGTTCCGGCCCTTCGCGAAGATCCGAGTCAGGGCGATAACCCGAATATCGCCCTGACTCGCCCCCAAATTATTAGCCCGCTTACCCTAGTCGGCTAATAACTGGTGATGTAACTCTTACGAGAGACACCTAGCAATGTCTATAGTGCTACGCCGGGGCACCCCGCACAGTCGTCATTTAGGGGGACACTAGGGGGACAAAAGGGGTCATTGAGCGCAAAAATCCCAGTAATCTGCTGGATTTTGCGACCCGGCGATTGCGAATTCCGGGGTACAAACGGTCCAAAACCGTTCGAATGAGTGGTTATCGCGAGCGAGGCCGACGGTAAACGACAAGTGTCGCTTCGGAATTCGTTGTTCAGCCCGAAAAAGCGCGCCAGGCCCCGCGCCCCGGGGCGAGCGGGGTGCGGATGGGGCGCTGGGAGCGCTGCCATGCATCCGGCCCGGATTCGGCACGCTTCTCGTGCTCCGAGGAGAGCTCGTCGAGCACCGCGGTCAGCACCGCGGTGACGGCGGCGAGTTCGGCGGGAGTCGGGTTGCCGCCGACGATGCGCAGGCCGGGGCCC
>Ga0247736_10000264_pt1 | contig 18994 bp, 21 predicted proteins | sample UWRJL193509B2_FD_180935 | JGI IMG/M metagenome (GOLD analysis project Ga0247736, IMG submission 180935) | Plant litter microbial communities from Arlington Agricultural Research Station in Wisconsin, United States - UWRJ-L193-509B-2 | ecosystem: Environmental > Terrestrial > Plant litter >...
GACGCCCAGGCTGCGCTGCTCGCCGGGTCGCTCGCGGACCGTTCCCGGCCCGAGATGGGCGGCCTCGGACTCGCCCAGAAACTCGGCAAACGAACCCCCGAAGAGCTCGTGAAGTCGATCACCGGCGTCACCGGCCGCGAGGCCGCTACCGCGGTGCGGGTAGGCAGAATGGCACTCGAGGCCGCCACCGACGGGCAGATCGATTCGTCGACCGGTGAGGTGTTCGTCGCAGCAGAACCCTGGATGCGAGCAGTGGTTCGAGAAGTCACCGCGGGGACCTTGTCGGTGCAGACCGCAGACGCGATCCGGCTCGGCGCCGGACGCCCCAGCGACACCGTGACCGCAGAGATGCTGGCCGAGGTAGTTGTTCGAGCGATCGAGTTCGCGCTCACCTCCGATACCGACCGGGTGCTGAAGTTCACGAAGGACCTCCGCGACCAGGTCGACGCTGCTGGCGTCACCGAACGGGAACGGCAGCGCCACCTCAAACGATCGTGGGTATTCCGGATGAACGCCGACGGCTCAGCCCGGTCGATCATCGAGCACGACACCATCTCAGCCGCGCAAATGAAAGACCTCTGGGACCGGGCGAACTCACCCAAGCTGGTGCGGTTCGTTGATGAGCGGGAAGAAGCACCGGACGGGCACCAAGCACCCACCACCGCGACACCTGTGACGACGTTCGAGGAGCGTCAGCGGCGGGACAATGACAACCACGACACGATCATGGGATTCATCCTCACCGGCGCAGGCGTCGACCCCTCACAGCTCCTCGGTAACTCCGGCGCGCAGATCACCGTCCTGGTGACGCAGGACCAGCTCGACAGAGAAGCGCAGACCGGGCACGGGATCGCGTTCATCGACGGGCAAGATGATGCCATCTCCGTGTCGACGGTGAAGCAGTTGATGAGCTGCGGGACGGTGAACCGGGTTGTTTTCGACGAGAACGGGTACCCCATCGAACCCGGAACCGACCAGACCGCCGACCAACGGTTCTTCACCGCGAAACAGCGCGCTGTTCTGGTCGCCATGTTCGGCGGATGCGCGTTCGGCGACTGTGAACGGCCCGCATCGTGGACCGAAGCCCACCACATTGCGTGGGTGAAGCGCGACGGCGGGAAGACCTTGGTGTCGAACGGGATTCTGCTGTGCCGACACCACCACCTGCTGTTACACAACAATGAGTGGGAAATCAGACGGTCAGGAACGCGTGGGGAAGAGCTCTATCTAATTCCACCGCCGAACGTCGATCCAAGGCGAACACCACAACGAATGCGGTTCAAAAGCCGCGCCTACCTGCAACTATTAGCGAGCCTGCCGCAGCAAAGCCCCTTACCGACGGCCGCGACTCGCTAATGCTCGCCGAGCTACTCGACCAGCGTGAGGTGGGGCGAGCGGCGATGCGTGCGGCTGGCCGAGGTTAGAGCTGTTGCGCCAGGGTGTCGCCGCCGCTGTAGGCGGCTGCATCGCCGGCAACATTGAGGCTGATCGTGAGTGCAGCCACTACGACCAGCCCGAGGATGAAGACCAGTGCCTTACCGAAGATGTTGCGACGAAGCCCCACCCAGAACGCGACGGCGAAAATAACAACGGGTAGCAACAGCGCGGCGATGAGGAAGCCCCAGGGCGCGTTCGACGAGATCGACCAGTCGACGATGTCGGAGATCGCCACAAAGAACGCATAGACGTAGAAGAGCCCGAAGACGATAGCGACCGTGATGCTCAGCCAGCCGAGCTTTCCGCGGGCGGATGCGCGAGCGTCGTCTTGGATTGCATCCGAAACAGCGTCGTCGTGACGTTCGGAAGCGTGACGTTGCGAAGATTGCGCGGTCGCAGCATCCACGGCCGGCGGCTCTGCATTCGGCACGGCGCCTGGCACCACGGAACGGTCTTCGCCTGGAACTCCGGTATCGGTCATGTCAGTTGAACCCTCCTGATCCGATGGGAGGAACGATGAAAACCCACGGCACGAGCAGCACCACGCCGAGGACCTGCCAGGCGAGCTTCACCGGAGTACGGTTCTTGCGAGTCAGGATGTAGACGCTCGCGAACCAGAGCGGACCGGACGCGATAGCGAGTCCGGACGTGAGGATCGTCATGAACTGCGACAGCGCGCTGGCCTCAGGACGATCGATGTGCGTCTGCCGCGACAGCCCGAGCGCCCAGCCGATCGCGTAGAGAACGAAGATTCCGGCGAGGATGCCGTAGCCGACGAGCAGCACCCGGCTGGTCGTGCTGCCTTCGGCAGCGGGTACCGCGGGAATCACCGGCTTCTTCGGAGTCGCACCGGCAGTTTCAGACATGTCGAAACCCTAGCGCGCCACGAGGCTCGCGACCCAGGGAGTTGCGGGAGCACGACGAAGTTCACCGACAGTAGCCAGCTGGCTCACCCGGCCACCCTCGATGACAGCCACCTGACCGGCGAGCGCCTCGGCATCCGCAAGGTTGTGCGTCACCACGATCGTGGCACCGGCGAACAGGGAGAGGTGATCGGCAAGCTCAGCGCGCACATCGGCCCGCACCTCGACGTCGAGAGCGGCGAGCGGCTCATCGAGCAGCAACACATCGGGCTCCATCGCCAGCGCCCGCGCGAGCGCGACCCGCTGCGACTGCCCGCCCGACAGCGAACCCGGTCGCACCGCACCGAAGGCAGCGAGCCCGAGCCGGTCGAGCCACGCAGCAGCAGCAGCCCGCGCCTCACTCCGCGCAACCCCACGCGAACGCTGCCCGAACGCCACGTTCTCGAGCACCGACAGGTGCGGGAACAACCGGTAGTCCTGAAAGACCAGCCCCACCCGGCGCGCTTCGATCGGTACCACGACGTCAGTCTCGGTGTCATCGAGAACCGAGTCACCGACGCTGATGCGTCCCGAGTCGAGAGGAACGATGCCTGATATACAGCCGATGGTCGTGGACTTGCCGGCACCGTTCGGTCCGAGCAGAGCAAGCACTTCGCCGGGCTCGACCCGCAGCGAGACGTCAAGACTGAACACACCCCGCTCGGCCCGGATGTCGGCGACCAGTGTGCCGCTCACGCGCTCAGCCCCGGAACCCAGCGGTCACGCAGGCTGACCAGCACTGCCACCGAGACGACCATGAGCACGAGCGAGAGCGCGATCGCGGCATCCGGATCACGCTGCAGTTCGAGATAGGTCGTGATCGGCAGGGTCTGGGTGACCCCGGGAAAACTGCCGGCGAAAGTGATGGTCGCACCGAACTCACCGAGGGCACGGGTGAAACAGAGCAGTGCCCCCGCACTCACCCCGGGAGCGACCAAGGGAAGGGTGATGCGCCTGAAGACAGTGAACCGCGACGCACCGAGAGTCGCCGCCGCCGTCTCGAGACGAGAGTCCACACCGCGAATCGCGCCCTCGACAGCAAGCACGAGGAACGGCATCGCCACGAAGACCTGCGCAATGACGACCGCAACAGTCGTGAACGGGATAGTGAAGCCGAACCACTCATCGAGCCACTGGCCGATGAGACCGCGACGCCCGAGGAGGAGCAGCAGGGCGACACCGCCCACCACCGGCGGAAGCACCAGCGGCACCGTAACAAGCGCCCGCACGAGTCGTCGCACCGGCGATGGCCAATTCGTCGAGCGCGCGAGAATCACCGCGAGCGGCACCCCGAGCACCAGGCAGATCGCCGTCGCCAGCGCCGCAGAGCCGAGCGACAGGCCGAGTGCCTGCGCGACCTCGTCGCGCGACAGCAGCTCGAGAAGCGAACCCCACGGCGCACGCACCACGAGCGCCACGAGGGGAAGCACGAGCAGCGCAAGCGCCAGCCCGGCGGGAATCCACAGGACTGGCGCTATGACGCTGCGGCCGCGGGCTGGGCGCGACCGGGTCGGGTTACGGGGTGCCAAAACCTGCCGCGCTGAGCGCTGCCTGGCCCTCGTCCGACAGGACGAAGTCGACAAACGCCGTGGCGGCATCCGGGCTCGTGGAATCGGCGAGCGTTGCGATCGGGTAGTCGTTCACCGCATAAGCAGCCTCGGGGAACTCGACACCCTCGACCTTGTCGCCGGCAGCCTTGACGTCGGTCACATAGACGAGGCCGGCATCCGCTTCACCGAGTTCGACCTTGGTGAGAACCGACTTGACGTCTTGTTCGTAGGTGTCGACGCTCGGCGTGATGTCGGTCGCGGCGAAGATCTTCGCGGATGCCGCACCACACGGAACCTCTACAGCGCAGACCGCGATTGCGAGGTCCTTGTCGGCGAAGTCGTCGAGGCCGGTGACCTTGCCCGGGTTGCCGACCGGAACCGCGATCTCGAGGGTGTTGGTGGCGAAGTTCACGGGGTCGGCCGCGGTGAGCGACTCGTCGGTGACCGTCGTCATGGTCGCGGTGCTTGCAGCGGCGAAGACGTCGACCGGCGCACCCTGCACGATCTGTTCGGCGAGCGCCGAGCTTCCGCCGTAGTTGTAGACGACCTCGACACCGGGGTTCGCCGATTCGAAGGCCAGCTTGAGCGCATCGAAGGTCTCGGTGAGCGATGCCGCAGCGAAGACGGTGACCGTGCCCTGGATCTCGGGAGTCACACCACCGGCCGCGGGAGTCTGGGTCGGGGCCGCCTGGTCGGCGGTGCTCGAGCTGCACCCGGCAAGCGCGAGAACGGCGAAAAGTGCCACTCCCGCTATTCCTGTGGTTCGGATACGGGCGCTGCGCGGGGTCATCGTCATCGGGTTGTGCCTTTTTCTTCGGGTGGGAGTGAGGGTGTTCAGGGGATCTCGACGACGACTGTCGTCGCTTTGACACTCGCCACAGCCAGCGAGCCGGGTTCGAGTCCGAGTTCGTCAGCTGCTTCACGGCTCATCAGCGAGACGACGCGGAACGGCCCGGACTGCAGCTCGACTTGCGCCATGACACCGTCTTTGGTGACCTTGGTGACGATGCCGGTCAGGCGGTTGCGCGCCGAAGCACGGTGGTTGGGGAAGGCTTCGGCGAGCGCCGATTCGGCGGCGAGTTCCTGGGCCAGTGTGGCCAGCTGTGCGCCGTCGATCGTCGACGGACCGGTTCCCGAGCGGGTGAGTGCCAGGCGACCAGCGTCTGCCCAGCGGCGAACCGTGTCGTCACTGACCCCGAGGAGGGCTGCTGCCTCGCTGACCTTGAACTGCGTCACTGCCATGATGCCTCCGCACCTGAGTTTCTTGAGATTCAGCTTAGGCGCATCTGCGTCGAAAACAGCATCGGGGCGGGCAAACTGCGACCCGCCCAGCCCCCGGCTCCCGAACTCTGCGAGAATCGGCAGATGCAGCAAGAGCGTTATGCCCGCCAGGTGGCCCTGCCCGGGTTCGGAACCGCCGCGCAACAGGCTCTCGCCGATGCCCGCGTGCTGGTGATCGGTGCCGGGGGGCTCGGCTCGACCGTGATCCCCGCCCTCGCGGCTGCCGGGGTCGGCCACATCGGCATCGTCGACGACGACATAGTCGAGCTCAGCAACCTGCACCGCCAGTACATCCACTCGCTGTCGGATGTCGGATCGGGCAAGTCCGCCTCCGCCGCCGCGAGCGTCGCCGCACTCGACCCTTCCATCGAGGTCTCGGCCTATGAGGGCCGGCTCGCTGCGGCCAACGCGCTCGCCCTCTTCGCCGAGTTCGACCTCGTGGTCGACGGAAGCGACAACTTTCCGACCCGCTACCTCGCCAACGACGCTGCCGCGATCACCGGAATCCCGCTGGTCTGGGGCGCCGTATCGCAGTTCGGCGGCCAGGCCGGCGTGGCCTGGGCGGCACGCGGCCCGCACTACCGCGACTTGTTCCCCACTCCCCCGCCGGCCGGCACCGTCGTGTCGTGCGCCGACGGCGGAGTGCTGCCGACGACGGTTGCCGTGATCGGCTCGATCATGGCTACCGAAGCCATCAAGATCCTCACCGGAGTCGGCACACCGCTTCTCGGACGAGTGACCACCTACGACGCGCTCAGCGGCGGGTTCCGCGAGATCCCCTACGCCGCCGATCCCGAAGGCACACCCGTCACCTCGATAAACGTCGGGGAGTTCGACTACTTCGCGTTCTGCGGGGTTCCGGATGCCGCGGCGCCGGTCCCGGCCGAGATCAGCGCTCTCGAGCTCGAAGCAGAACTCGCGAGCGGCCGCACCCTCGTGCTGCTCGATGTGCGCGAAGAGTGGGAGGCCGCCATCGCGACCCTGCCCGGCGCGGTGCTCGTGCCCCTCGGTCACCTCGCCGAAGAGCTCGATGACGTCGACCCCGACACCGAGATCGTCGCGTACTGCCACCACGGCATCCGCTCGGCCTCGGCCCTCGAACTGCTGCGCTCCCGCGGTTTCGCCTCGGCCCGTCACCTCAGTGGCGGTATCGACGCCTGGGCACGAGCCGTCGACCCGTCGATGGAGCGGTACTGATGGCTCACGACGGCGACGGGTTCCACAGCACCGTCGATGAGCACGCTGCCCACATTCGCGAGCTGCTCAGCGGCATCACCCCCGCCGACGAGACCGTCCCCCTGGCCGCAGCGCTCGGCCGGGTCACCGCCGCACAGACGCTCTCGCCGGTCGACCTCCCCCTGTTCCGCAACTCGCAGATGGACGGCTTCGCCGTTCGCGCAGCCGACCTCGCCGGCCTTGAGAACGGACAGCCGGTCGAGCTGCCGATAGTCGGCGAGATCGCGGCCCGCCCGCTCGAACCATCACCGCTCGACGCCGGGACCACAGTGCGCATCATGACCGGTGCCGTCGTGCCGGACGGCGCGGATGCCGTGATCCCGGTCGAAGACACCACCACGACCGGTGACCGGGTCACGATCACCCGGGCCCGCTTTGTCGGCGAGTTCGTGCGCGAACGGGGAAGCGACCTCGCCGCGGGCACTGCCCTGCTGCCGGCCGGACAACGCCTCGCCTCGCGCCACCTCGCCGCTCTCGCCGCCGCCGGCATCGGCTCGGTCACGGTGCGTTCGCGCGTGCGTGTCGCCGTCATCACCACCGGGTCCGAACTCGTCGGCGTGGGCACCGTCCCCACTCTCGGCCAGGTCTTCGACGCGAACTCGGTCGCCGTGCAGGCAGCCGTCGAGGCCGCGGGCGCCACCGTCACTTTTGCCGCGCGCGTCACCGACGACGTCACCGCCATGCTCGATGCGCTGCACCTCGCAGCAGCGTCGAGCGACCTCGTTGTCACCTCCGGCGGCATCTCGATGGGTGACTACGAGGTGGTGCGTGAGGCACTCGAGCCACTCGGCGCACGGGTCGGCCACGTGGCCATGCAACCCGGCGGACCACAGGCCACGGCCCGGGTCGACGGCGTGCCCGTGCTGTGCTTTCCCGGCAACCCGGTCAGCACACAACTCTCGGTCGAGGTGTTCCTCAGCCCGTTGCTGCGCGAGTGGGCCGGAATCGACGCCCCGCCGCGCACCCAGCGCGTGCTCACCGGAACGGTGAAGTCGGTACCCGGCAAACGCCAGTTCCTGCGCGGGCGCACCCTGCCCGACGGCAGCGTCGAGACGGTCTCCGGGCCGGGATCCCACCTCGTGGCAGGGCTTGCGGCATCCGACGTTCTCATCGACGTGCCCGTCGACACCATTCGCATCGAGGAAGGCAGCACCGTTGACACCTGGACCCTCTGACCCGAAACTCGCGTTGAGTCACACCGACGTCGACGGTCGCGCCCGCATGGTCGACGTCGGCGGCAAGGCGACCACCGCGCGCACCGCTACCGCGAGTGGCCGCGTAGTCACCCGCCCCGACGTCATCGACCTCGTGCGGGCCGACGATCTTCCCAAGGCCGACGTGCTCGCCACGGCGCGCATCGCGGGGATCTCGGGCGCCAAGAAAACCAGCGAGCTGATCCCGCTCTGCCACCAGCTCGCCCTGAGCTCGGTAAAGGTCGACTTCGCCTTCACCGACGAGTCGATCGAGATCACCGCGACCGCGAAGACCACGGGCCAGACCGGTGTCGAGATGGAGGCACTCACCGCGGTTGCCGTCGCCGGCCTCACCCTTCACGATATGATCAAGGCCGTCGACGCGCGCGCCACCCTCACCGACGTGCGCCTCGAGACCAAGACCGGCGGCAAGCACGGCGAGTGGACGAGGGCCGGAGTCGACACGCTCGTCGAGCCGGCGAAGGTGCGCGACCGTACGGCCGCCGTCATCGTCGCGTCCACGGCGGGCGCAGCGGGCGACCGCGAAGACACCACCGGTCCGGTCATCAGCGCGTGGTTCGAGTCGCGTGGCTACAGCGTCGACGCTGTAACCATCGTGGCCGATGCCGATATCGCCACCGAGTTGTCCCGGGTCGTGGCCACCGCCCCGGCAGTGATCATCACCACGGGCGGCACCGGCATGAGCCCGACCGACCGCACCCCCGAGGCGACCAGCGCGCTGCTCGACCGCAAGCTGCCCGGTGTCTCTGAGGCCATCCGGGCCCGCGGCCTCGCCGTCACCCCGAAAGCCGCACTGTCGCGCGGGGTCGCAGGAACGGCATCCGGAACGGTGATCGTGAACCTTCCCGGCTCCCCCGGCGGGGTGAAAGACGGCCTCGCCGTGCTCACCGACCTGCTCGACCACCTCGTCGCCCAGGTCGAGGGAGGCGGCGCTCATGAGTGACCAGCCCAACCCGGGGACCGCCGTGCTGGCGATCCTCTCCGAGACCCCGCTCGATGAGACCTTGATCGAGAACTTCGTGCTCTCCACCGAGAATGGTGCCCTGGTCACCTTCCGGGGAATCGTGCGCGACCACGACCGCGGCCAGCTCGTGCGCGCTCTCGACTACACCGCGCATCCGGATGCCCTGCGCTTTCTGCGGGAGGCGTGCGAGCAGATCGCGGCCGAGACCGGCCTGCGGGTTGCCGCAGCGCACCGCACCGGCGCACTCGCGATCGGCGACGTCGCGCTGGTCGCCGCCGTCGCGTCGCCGCACCGTGCCGAAGCCTTCGCCGCCACCGAGGCTCTGGTCGACCTGATCAAGCAGACAGTGCCGATCTGGAAGCGCCAGCACATCGAGGGCGGCGCCAACGAGTGGGTCGGCCTGTAACGCGGGATGCGCTCAGGCGACCTGCGACAGCGGGGACATGAGCCTCGCCTGCTCGGCGATCGCCAGTTCGACAAACCGCAACTGGTCGAGAGTGAGGCACCAGGTCGCTCCGTTCGGCGCGTAGGCGATCTGCAGCACCGGCTTCGCCCCATCGTCTGCGGTCGCGAGCGAATCGTCGAGATTCTCGAACGGCAGCCAGCCGACGCCACTCAGGCGCGCCCTCGCATCCAGCACGTAGACGCTGTAGACGAACTCGTAGGCGACCTCGAGGTCGACCAGCAGGGTGTTCGCGATCTGGCAGGGCTCGATCGTCGACATGACCCGGCTCAACGAGTGCGACAGTGCGATGTGCTCGACCGGATCGAGGTCGACCAACACCAGGTCATTGGCCAAAATATGAGTGCGCATTTCTCTCCCCACATGGTCTGGCGTTCACCTTTGAACGCCCTTCAGGAATAGAGACTGCATTCAGCCTAGATCGTGACGCGGGTTTTTAAGAAATATTTATCACTTTGCATGGACCCGGGGGTAAACGAATCGGTCTGCCCCCGATGCTGGGGCGTCAGTCGGCGACGACCGGGCCAGTGCCGCGGCCGTTGTAGACGATGACTTTTCCCTCGGCGACTCGCTCGCCGTACTCGCGGAAAACCTCGATCGCCTCGTCGCGCAGCACGTCGATCGAGACGCTCACGCCGCGGGTCTCCAACTGGGCGATCCAGTCGTCCCGCATCGGTCCCTCGTCGAATTTCGTGAGCTCCTCGACCTCGGGCCCGTCACCGGCAATGACGAGCCGGGTGACTCCGGACCACAGCAGTGCGCCGTAGCACTGTGCGCAGGGACGCCAGTTGACGATGAGCTCGCGACCCACGGCCGGGTCGGCCCCGAGGTCCCAGCCGCCGGAGCGCACCTGGGCGAGCGACAGTGCAACGACCTCGGCGTGGCTCGACGAGAGCCCGGAGTCGAGCACGAGGTTGACACCGACCGACACGATCTCGCCGGTGGCCGAGTCGAGAACGAGGGCCGCGAACGGGCCGCCGGTGCCTTCGAGGTGATTGCGGCGGGCGAGCACGTTGGTGAACCGGGCCTTGTCAGCGTCGGTGGTGAGCGGACCATCCAGCTTGTCGACTTCTTCGAGCACCCACTCCGGCAGCGTGACCGAGTAGTTGCGGGCGAGATCAGCGGATGTGGTCATGGGTGTCTCCTGGAGGTCCGGGCCGGATGCCGAATGAGCTGGGCGGGATGGGCGGTGAGGTTCAGCCGCCGGCGAAGGGCGGCAGCACGTCGACAGCGGCGCCGATCGCGGTGTCGGCATTGCGGCTGACCACCCCGTCGACGAGGAACGACCCCGAAGCGAGAACCCGCGCCATCGCTTCACCGTACCGGTCGACGAGCAGGGAACGAAGCTCCCCCGCTGTTGCCGGGGCGTCGATCAGCTCCTGCTCGCGCCCGGCCGCCTCGGCCGCGGCCGCGAAATACCGAACGAGTGTGTCAGCCACCGATGGCCCCCATGCTGCGCACCGGGCGCACAAAACCGGCGAGATCCATTCCGTGGCCACTCTGTTTGCCCCACATGGCCGCACGCCACCAGTCGGCGATCGTCGCGTCATCCGCTCCCCCGCGCAGCAGGCTGCGCAGGTCGGTCTCGTCATCGCCGAACAGGCAGGAGCGCACGGTGCCCTCTGCGGTGAGTCGGGTGCGGTCGCAGGCCTCGCAGAACGAACGGGTCACCGACGCGATGATTCCGACTGTTCCCGGCCCACCGTCGACGAGCCACTCCTCGGCCGGAGCCGAAGGGTCTTCGCGGTGCGGCTGGCTGAGGGTGAACCGGCTCTCGAGAACCTCGAGCAGCTCGGACGCGTCGACCATGTTGTCGCGTGCCCACTGCTCGTCGGCGTCGAGGGGCATCTGCTCGATGAAGCGCAGGCGGGCGCCGTTGGCCAGCGACCACTCGAGCAGGTCGACAGCGCCGCCTAGGGTGTCACGCATGAGCACGGCGTTGATCTTGAGCGGGGCGATGCCCGCGGCTTTCGCGGCCGCGATGCCGGCGAACACCGACGGCAGCCGGTCGCGGCGGGTGAGCCGGGCGAAGTGATCACGGTCGACGGTGTCGAGGGAGATGTTGATGCGGGTGAGCCCGGCGGCAACGAGTTCGGTGATGCGCTTGTCGAGGCCGATCGCGTTCGTGGTCATCGAGATCGATGCGCCCTCGGCGACCAGGGCGCTTTTGGCGATGATCTCGGCGAGGTCGGCACGCATGAGCGGCTCGCCACCGGTGAAGCGCACGTCGCGGATGCCGAGATCGCGCGCGCCGATGCCGACGAGCCGGGCGATCTCATCCGCCGTGAGAAGGTCTTTGCGGGCGATGGCCGGAAGACCGGCTTCGGGCATGCAATAGGTGCAGCGCAGCGAGCACTTCTCGGTGATCGAGACCCGCAGGTCATGGGCGACCCGGCCGAACCTGTCGACGAGTTCGTTGCTCTGCGGACGCCCCACGGTGGACGGCATCGTCGCCGGATCACGGCGGATCGCCGGCAGCCCGAGCCCGATGCTTGTCATTGCTCAACCCTAGCCCGCCGCGACTGGGAACCGCCGGGTGGAGCCGGCTGAATCTAGTACTGCAAGGGCTACTCATGAGGGGTCGGTATTCAGTAGTCTGAACGCAACCGAAGGAGCACGAAATGGCCGTCATTTCTCGTGGGTTCACCGGACGTCGTCGCGAGCAGTCTCCCGACCTGCCGCCCGGGCAATTCCTCACCGAAGACTTTCCCGTGTTGTCGGCCGGGCCGACCCCCGACATCGACACCGCGGACTGGGAATTCACCATCCGCACCGAGTCGGGCCAGACCCACAGCTGGACCTGGGACCAGCTGATGGCGCTGCCGATCGAAGACATCGGCACCGACATCCACTGCGTGACGCGCTGGTCGAAGCTCGGCACGTCCTGGCGCGGTGTCTCCCTCGACACCCTCTTCGCCGATGTGGACACCACCGATGCCTACGTCATGGCCCACTCCTACGGCGGGTACACGACCAACCTCCCCCTCGAAGACCTGCTCGACGGCAAGGCGTGGATCGCTTTCGAGTTCGACGGCGAACCGCTGCACCCCGAGCACGGCGGCCCGGCAAGGCTTCTCGTGCCGCACCTCTACTTCTGGAAGAGCGCCAAGTGGATCCGCGGGCTCGTCATGCACAGCGACGACGACCCGGGATTCTGGGAGCAGAACGGGTACCACATCTATGGTGACCCCTGGCGCGAGCAGCGCTATTGGTGACCTCGGGCTGGAAGGTGGGCACCGTGGTCTCGACTCGCACCGAAACGCCGACCGGGCGCAGTATCACCATCGACGTGCCCGGCTGGCCGGGCAACATCGCCGGGCAGCACGTCGACGTGCGCCTCTCCGCCCCGGACGGCTACCAGGCTGTGCGGTCGTATTCGATCGCGTCGGCCGGTGACGACGAGTGGTTGCAGCTCGCCGTCGACAGGTTGCCGGATGGCGAGGTCTCTCCGTACCTCGTCGACGAACTGCAGAACGGCGACCAGCTCGAACTCCGCGGGCCGCTCGGCGGATGGTTCGTCTGGCGCCCCGAAGTCGATGGCGTTCCACAGACGACCGATGTGCAGCTGATCGGTGGCGGCTCGGGCATCGTTCCGCTCGTCGCGATGATCCGCGCGCACGCGGCATCCGGCAGCAGCGCGAAATTCCGCTTGCTGTACTCGGTTCGCACGCCCGAGGACGTGTTCTTCGCCGACGAGCTGAAAGCCCTCGCGGGTGACACCCTCGAGATCACCTGGGTCTACACCCGGCAGGCGCCCGAGGGCTGGCCGACTCCGGCCGGGCGGGTGACGCTGGACGCACTGCGCGACGCGACCTTCCCGGCATCCGGAAGCCCCGCGGTCTTCGTCTGCGGCCCGACCGGGTTCGTCGAGAGCGTTGCGACCTGGCTGGTCGAGCTCGGACACGAACCGGCCTCGGTCAAGACGGAGAGGTTCGGAGGAGCCTGATGGTCACCCATGTCGACGGAAACGCCCTTGCCGGCCCGCTCTCGGAGATCTTCCGCGCCGACATGACCCTCGCCACCGGCGAGTGCCGCCACTGCCACGACAGCACCGTTCTCGCACGCGCCCTCGTCGAGATGGACGAAGCCGGGTTCGCCGTGCACTGCTGCGAGTGCAGCCACGTGCTGTTCACCGTCATCCGCACCGGCGATCGCACCTGGGTCGACCTGCAGGGCATTGCGGGGCTGGAATTCCCCAGCGCGTCGACGGTCGAGTAGCGAAACCGAGCTACCCGACAGGCGTTCAGGCCAGACGCAGCTGGAAGACCTCGACCAGGTACGGGAAGAGCGGGTGGTCGGACTCGATACCGGTGATCGTCGTGACGAGCTCCTCGGCGGGAGTACCGCTCGCGAGCAGCGCCTGCAGCTCGACGCTCTCGGCGTCATCCGGAACATCGAAACGCAGGGCGGCACCGACGGCGTTGAGCAGGTCCCACGCGGTCTGGCCACGCTCGACGAGCTGGGCGGCCGGGCCGATGAAGCGCTCGTTGCGGCTGAGCTTGCGCAGCGGGTTGCGACCAACTCGCTCGCAGGTGTCGGGCAGGTGCGGGTTCGAGATGCGCACGAGGGTCTTCTCGATGTACTTCTGCTGCTCGTCCGCTGAGAAGCCGTGCTTCTCGACGAGCAGGGTCTTGGTCTCTTCGAGCACCGCGCGCACCTCGGCCTGGAGCTCGGGAGTCGCGAGAGCCTCGCGGATGCTCACCCAGCCGCGGTCGATGCCGTGGTAGGCCGCTGCGGCGTGGGCGGTGTTCACGGTGAACAGCTTGCGCTCGATAAACGGCGCGAGGTCGTCAACCCAGGTGACCCCGTAGATCTCGGGCGTCGAGCCGGCGAACGGGGTGCGGTCAACAACCCACTCGAAGAACGACTCGATGGTGACGTCGAGTCCGCCGTGCTGCTCGGGAACGATGCGGTCGATGGCGCAGTTGGCGAAGATGGCGTTCTCGGCCGCATCGTGCTTGCGTACCTCGGCGGCGAGCAGGTCGGTGCCGTTGATCGCGTTCTCGCAGGCGATGATGACGAGCGGTGCGGCATCCGCGGCACGGGCGGCGAGGCCCTTCGCGATGACCGGGGCGACGAACTGCAGGATGCGGGCTCCGACGGCTGTCGTCACGACATCCGCCTTCGCGATCTCGGCGATCACATCGGCTTCGTGCGACTTCGAGTTGATGGCGCGGTAGTTGTCGACGACGTGCGTCTTCGCGTTCTCGCCGACCTCGATGACCTGGTAGCTGTCCTGGCCCTGCAGGGCGCCGATGAGCTCTTCGCTCACATCGGCGAAGACCACGTCGTAGCCACTCGCGTGCAGGAACTGCGCGACAAAACCGCGCCCGATATTTCCGGCACCGAAGTGCACTGCAGTCTTAGCCATGGTTCGATTCTAGGGCGACGAGGTACTCCCAAAATGAAAAGGCGCCGAATGAGAAGACGCCCCCGGCAGGAGGTGTAATCCTGCCGGAGGCGAGGTCTCCGCCAAGGATGGCGGCGGAGCTTGTTGCCAAAACTCAGGCCCTCGCCCTACTCCGACCTCGCGGGCGGGGTTGGATAGGGCTGAGAGCCTGAGTTTTGTAATTCCGGGTCAAGCTACTTAGCGAGCAGCTAGCGAGCAGCCGAACCATCGGTGTAATCCGCGTCCTGCTGCTTCCAGGCGAAGAGCGCGCGCAGTTCCTTACCGGTGGCCTCGATCGGGTGCGCTGCACCCTTCTCGCGGAGGGCGAGGAACTCGGGAGCTCCGGCGTCCTGGTCCTCGATGAAGCGGGTCGCGAATGCACCGGACTGGATGTCGGCGAGAACGGCCTGCATGTTCTCCTTGACGTCTGGGGTGATGACGCGCGGGCCGGAGACGTAGTCGCCGTACTCAGCGGTGTCGGAGACGCTCCAACGCTGCTTGGCGATGCCACCCTCCCACATGAGGTCGACGATGAGCTTGAGCTCGTGGAGAACCTCGAAGTAAGCGATCTGCGGCTGGTAGCCGGCCTCGGTCAGGGTCTCGAAGCCGTACTGCACGAGCTGCGAAACGCCACCGCAAAGAACTGCCTGCTCACCGAACAGGTCGGTCTCGGTCTCTTCGGTGAAGGTGGTCTTGATGCCACCGGCGCGGAGTCCGCCGATCGCCTTGGAGTACGACCAGGCGAGGTCCCAGGCGGAACCGGTTGCGTCGTTCTCGACGGCGACGATGACGGGAACGCCACGGCCGGCTTCGTACTCGCGGCGAACGGTGTGACCCGGTCCCTTGGGGGCGACGAGGATGACGTCGACGCCGGCCGGAGCGGTGATGTAGCCGAAGCGGATGTTGAAGCCGTGGCCGAAGACGAGGGTCTTGCCCTCGGAGAGGTTGGCCGCGATGTCGTCGGCGTAGAGGTGACGCTGGCTCTGGTCGGGCGCGAGGATGACGATGACGTCAGCCCAGGCTGCGGCCTCGGCCGAGGTCAGCACGGTGAAGCCGGCTTCTTCAGCCTTCGGCTTCGACTTCGAGTCCGCCTTGAGGCCGACAACGACCTCTACGCCGGAGTCGCGAAGGTTCTGCGCGTGGGCGTGGCCCTGCGAGCCGTAACCAATGACGGCGACCTTCTTGCCCTGGATCAGGGCGAGGTCGGCATCCTTGTCGTAGAAAATCTCGGTCACTTTGTGGTTCTCCTTGTTGGTTTTGATACCGCTGGTGTTGGTGAAGTTGTGGTGGTCAGCTCTTGAAGACGCGTTCGGTGATGCTCTTGCCGCCGCGTCCGATGGCCAGCAGACCGCTCTGCGCGATCTCCTTGATTCCATAGGGCTCGAGAATGCGCAACAGGGCCTGGATCTTGCCGCTGTCTCCGGTCGCCTCGATGACGAGGGCATCCGTCGCGACGTCGACGACGCGGGCACGGAACAGGTTCACTGCCTCGAGAATCTGCGACCGCGAGTTGTTGTCGACGCGCACCTTGATCAGAAGGTGCTCGCGTTGCACCGACTGGTTCGGCTCGAGCTCGACGATCTTGATGACGTTGATCAGCTTGTTGAGCTGCTTCGTCACCTGCTCGAGCGGCAGTTCTTCGACATCGACGACGACGGTGATGCGCGAGAGTCCGGGGATCTCGCTCTTGCCGACGGCAAGGCTCTCGATGTTGAACCCGCGACGGGCGAACAGGCCGGCGACGCGGGTCAGCAGACCGGGTTTGTCTTCGACGAGAAGGGAAAGCACGTGGCTCATGATCGTTACTCCTCTTCCCACTCGGGGGCGTGGTCGCGGGCGTACTGCACCTGGCTCATGCCGACTCCCTGGGGAACCATCGGCCACACCATCGAGTCACGGCTCACGATGAAGTCGATGACCACGGGGCGGTCGTTGGTGTCGAGGGCGAGCTGGATGGCGGCATCCACCTCTTCCTGCTTCGTCACCCGGATGCCGAGGGCGCCGTACGCGTCGGCAAGCTTCACGAAGTCGGGAACCATCGCCGTTCCGTGCCCGGTGTTGAGGTCGGTGAACGAGTGGCGACCGTCGTAGAAGAGGGTCTGCCACTGGCGCACCATGCCGAGGCTGGAGTTGTTGATGATCGCGACCTTGATCGGGATGTTGTTGATGACGCAGGTGGCGAGTTCCTGGTTGGTCATCTGGAAGCAGCCGTCGCCGTCGATGGCCCAGACCACGCGGTCGGGCTGGGCGACCTTGGCACCCATGGCGGCGGGAACGCCGTAGCCCATGGTTCCGGCGCCTCCCGAGTTGAGCCAGGAGTTCGGGCGCTCGTACTTGATGAACTGGGCAGCCCACATCTGGTGCTGTCCGACACCAGCGGCGTAGACGCCCTCCGGCCCGGTCATCTGGCCGATGCGTTCGATGATCTGCTGCGGCGAGAGCAGCCCGTCGTCGGGCATCGTGTAGCCGAGCGGGAACTGCTGGCGAAGCAGGTTCAGGCGCTCCCACCAGGCCGTGTAGTCGGGGGTTGCCGCTGCGGCGGCATCCGCCCACGCTGCGGTGAGGTCGATGATCACCTCGCGGGCGTCGCCCACGATGGGAACGTCAGCCGCGCGGATCTTGCCGATCTCAGCGGGGTCGATGTCGACGTGCACGATCTTGGCGTTCGGGGCGAACTCGCTCGTCTTGCCGGTCACCCGGTCGTCGAAGCGGGCGCCGAGCGCGATGATGAGGTCGCTCTCCTGCAGGCCGAGAACAGCGGGAACGGTTCCGTGCATTCCGGGCATGCCGAGGTGCTGCTCGTGCGAGTCGGGGAACGCACCGCGGGCCATCAGAGTCGTGACGACCGGAACGCCGGTCTTCTCGACGAGGGCCAGCAGTTCTTCGGAGGCCTTCGAGCGGATGACGCCGCCACCCACGTAGAACACGGGGCGTTCCGCGTTTGCGAGCAATTCGGCTGCGGCGAGGATCTGCTTGCCGTGGGCCTTCGTCACCGGGCGGTAGCCCGGCAGGTCGAGCACGGGCGGCCAGACGAACGGCGCCGAGTTCTGCTGGGCATCCTTGGTGATGTCGACGAGCACGGGGCCCGGGCGACCGGTCGAGGCGATGTGGTACGCCGAGGCGATCGCGGCGGGCACGTCGGCGGCGTCTTTCACGAGGATCGAGTGCTTGGTGATCGGCATCGTGATTCCGATGATGTCGACCTCCTGGAACGCGTCGGTTCCCATGAGGGTCGAGAACACCTGGCCGGTGATCGCGAGCAGCGGCACGGAGTCCATGTAGGCATCCGCGATCGCCGTGACGAGGTTGGTCGCACCGGGGCCGGAGGTCGCGATGGCGACACCGACGCGGTTCGACGATGAAGCATAACCCTCGGCGGCGTGGCCGGCACCCTGCTCGTGGCGCACGAGGATGTGGCGGATGTCGGTGTCGGCCATCAGCTCGTCGTAGAACGGGATGATGGCTCCACCGGGCAGGCCGAAGACGTCGGTGATGCCGAGGTTCTTTAGAGATCGGAGTACCGCGCCGGAACCCGTGAGGATCTCCGGCTCGGCTGGCTTCGGCGCGCGCGCCTTGGCCGTGGGGATGGGCATGGAATCCGCGGTCATGTGAAGAGATCCTTTGGATGGTGATCGGGGCTGCGGACGAAGCAGTCGACCCGTTAGCCGGTTACCGCGCCTTGCGCGGCGGAGCGAACGAGCTTTGCGTACTTCGCGAGAACGCCACGGGTGTAGCGGGGAGGGAGAGGAGCCCAGCCGTTGCGGCGAGCTTCCAGCTCTGCCGGATCGACAAGTAGGTCGAGCGAGCGAGCTGCGATATCGACCCGTATAAGATCACCATCGCGCACGAAGGCAATTGGACCTGCGTCCACTGCTTCGGGAGCTATGTGGCCGATACACAGTCCGGTTGTGCCGCCTGAGAACCTGCCGTCCGTCAACAGTAGTACATCTTTGCCGAGGCCCGCGCCCTTGATCGCCGCGGTGATGGCGAGCATCTCGCGCATGCCGGGTCCACCCTTCGGACCCTCATAGCGGATGACGACGACCTCGCCCTTGTTGATGGTTCCCTCGGTGAGGGCATCGAGTGCTTCGCGCTCGCGCTCGAAGACGCGAGCCGGGCCCTCGAAGGTCTCGGCGTCGAAGCCCGCGGTCTTGACGACTGCTCCCTCGGGGGCGAACGACCCCTTGAGGATCGTGAGCCCGCCGGTGGCGTGGATCGGGTTGTCGAGAGTGCGCAGCACCTCGCCGTCGAGCGGCTGGATGTCGAGGTCGGCGAGGTTCTCGGCCAGGGTCTTGCCGGTCACGGTGAGGGCGTCGCCGTGCATGAGACCGGCGTCGAGCAGTGCCTTCATGAGCACGGGGATTCCGCCGTGACGGTCGACGTCGTTCATGACGTACTTGCCGAAGGGCTTGAGGTCGCCGATGTGGGGAACCTTGTCGCCGATGCGGTTGAAGTCGTCGAGGGTGAGCTCGACCTCGGCCTCGTGGGCGATGGCGAGCAGGTGAAGCACGATGTTGGTGGATCCGCCCAGGGCCATACCGACGGCGATGGCGTTCTC
>Ga0247736_10000265_pt1 | contig 18920 bp, 15 predicted proteins | sample UWRJL193509B2_FD_180935 | JGI IMG/M metagenome (GOLD analysis project Ga0247736, IMG submission 180935) | Plant litter microbial communities from Arlington Agricultural Research Station in Wisconsin, United States - UWRJ-L193-509B-2 | ecosystem: Environmental > Terrestrial > Plant litter >...
CTTCGCCTCGAGAACCTCGAGAACTGCCTTCACGCGCTCTTCGGCACTGGCCTTGAGCAGCAGCTTCTCGCCGCTCCACTCGACCGATGCGCCGATCCCCTTGAAGTCGTATCGCTGGGCGATCTCTTTCTGGGCCTGGTTGACGGCGTTGTCCGCCTCCATTTTGTCGACCTTGCTGACGATGTCGAATGTGGAATCTGCCATGTGCCCATGGTAGAACCTCAGGATGCCTGCCCGCAGACACCCCAGAGTTCTCACGGCAGGTATCGCGGCCGTCGCAGTGGGTGTTATGGCGCTCGGGGCCGGACTTCTCGCGCCGGGCCTCAGGGCGCCGATCAATATCATCCGCCCGGATGCCGCCGCCCCGACCTGGGCGCAGGCGGCGGTGCTTCCGCCGAGGGTGAAGCATCCGCGGGGCTCGGGCATCGCCGCTCTTGTCGACCGGGACTGGCTGAACACCACGGCGCTGGAGACCGGCATTCCTCGGCGTGCGCTCGCCGCCTACGCAGGCTCCGCACTGCGCCTGAAGAAGACCCAGCCGGAGTGCGGCATCGGCTGGAACACCCTCGCGGCCATCGGCTACGTCGAGAGCAGGCACGGGAGCTTTCGTGGTTCGACCATCGCGAGCAACGGCAAGATCCGTCCCGCCATCTATGGGATCGCGCTCGACGGTTCGAGCTCTGCGCACATCCCCGACAGCGACAACGGGCGCTTCGACAAGGATCCCCGCTACGACCGCGCGGTCGGACCGATGCAGTTGATCCCGCAGTCCTGGCGCAACTGGCGGGCCGACGGCAATGGCGACGGGCGGCGTGATCCGCAGAACATCGACGACGCAGTGCTCGCCGCCGCGGGCTACCTGTGCCGGGCCGGCGAAGACCTCGCCACCGAAGACGGCTGGCGCGACATGATCGCGACCTACAACTCCGCGCCGTCGTACCTCACGAAGGTCGCCCTCCAGGCCTCCATCTACGGCGCCTGACCCCGGCATCCGCCCCGCGCCCACCCCCTCGGGTCTGTCAATTTTTGCGGGTTGGAGCGCGTGTAACCCGCAAAAATACACAAATCCTGGGGTGGGAGGGGCTGGCTGGCGGGGGAAGTGATTTTGGAGAGGGAAAAGTCAGGCTATTCTGGTTCAGCGCGTTCGGCCAGGTGAATACACGTGGACGGAAGCGCCCTGGCTAGTTACCCAAGTGGCCAAAGGGATCTGACTGTAAATCAGACTGCATCGCATTCGGGGGTTCGAATCCCTCACTAGCCACCAGATGCCGAAGGGCCCCGCCGAGAGGCGGGGCCCTTCGTGGTTGCACCCCCGGTAGCCTCGAAGCATGTCCTCTTCGAATGCCGCGCTTCTCGAAATCGCCCGCACCATCGCCCTCGAGGCCGGGGCACTGGCGGCGCAGCGGCGGGCCGAGGGAGTCGAGGTAGTCGACCGCAAATCGTCGCCGGTCGATGTCGTGACAGCCGCCGACCGCGAGACCGAGGCTCTCATCCGGGCCCGCCTGCTCGAGCTGCGCCCCGATGACGGGTTCTTCGGTGAAGAGAGTGGTGCCGAGCGCGGAACCAGCGGACTCACCTGGATCGTCGATCCGATCGACGGCACCGTGAACTTCCTCTACGGGATCCCGCACTACGCCGTGAGCATCGCCGTGGTCGAGGGCGAGCCCGGCCCCCTGACGTGGACGGCGCTCGCCGGCTGCGTCGTGAACCCGGCGCTCGGCGAGGTCTACAGCGCAAGCACGGGCGGGGGCGCCTTTCTCGGTGACCGCCGCCTCGAAGTGGCCCCCGCGGTGGACCTGTCGCAGGCGCTCATCAACACCGGCTTCGCGTATTCTGCAGAAGAGCGTGCTCGCCAGGGCGCCGTCGTGGCCGGCCTGCTGCCGCGCGTGCGCGACATCCGCCGCATGGGAACCGCCTCGCTCGACCTGTGCGGCGTCGCGAGCGGCCGCGCCAACGCCTACTTCGAGCGCACCCTGAGCCCGTGGGACCACGCCGCCGGTGCGCTCATCGCCCGCGAGGCCGGAGCCACGGTGAAGGGGCTCGCGGATGCCGCACCCAGCCGCGACTTCATCATCGCAGCCGCGCCAGGGCTCGCTGCCGTGCTCGAACGGCAACTGGTCGCACTCGGCGTCTGAGCCGGTCGGGCGGTACCGACCGCTCTGCCCCACGAACGCGTGGGTGGCTTGCCCGGGCAGAAGTCGCTAAAGTTTATGAATCCGTTACCTGCGCGGTGGGGCGCTGCATCAAACCGGGGAGAACTTGCGATGAGTCTGCGTACGCGTGGCTTTGTGCTGGCTTCCCGCCTGCCTGCCCCCGCGCCGGACACCGCTCTATGACGACCGAAGCGCCGCTCACCCGCCGGCAGATCCGCGAGCGCGAACGCGCCCAGTTCGAGACACTCGCCGCGAAGGTATCGTCGCTGGCCGTGCCCACGGCGGGCCCCGCCCCGGTCTCGCCGATCACTCCGTCGCGCCAGTACTTCGACTCGAGCCCGGTGGTTCTCGTGCCTCCGCACGTGCTCGACCCGGTCATCGAGGTCGTGGCCCCGGCCGAGGTACTCGCCCCGGAACCCCTCGCGGCCCCCGAAGCGGTCGCCCAGCCGGTGACTGAGCTCCCCGTTCCGGATGCCGCGGCACCCTGGCCGGAGTGGGCCTCCCGCGCCGTTGCGCTCAACCCGCAGCTCTCGGTTCCAGACGCCTTCGAGAGCGTGCAGCCGGTTGCCGACGACCTCGTCGCCGAGGTTCCGGAAGCGCTCGTTCCCGAAGCCTTCGCGCCCGACGCCGAGCCCCCGGCTCCGGTTGAGCTCGAGCTCCCCGCAGCCCCGCCGGTGTCCCACGCAACCCGCCCCCGGGTTCCCCTCGCGCCCCGCACGGCGCCCACGCCCGTCCCCGTGCCGCGCAAGCCGGCATCCGTCCGTCGCCCGGTCGCGGCTACGGCACCGCGCAAAGCCATCGGCCGCCGGGTGCTGTCGAAGGTGTTCTCCGGCGCAGCGCTGCTGTTCGCGGGCGCACTGCTGGTCGGCTCGTCGATCCCGGCCAACGCCTTCATGCAGAGCACCCTCGGCGTGAACGGTGAGAGCTTCGAGCAGGCCGCCGCCGGCCAGACGATGTCGGTGTCGGATGTGCCGCTCGCCCTCGACGGGTCGGTGCGCGACGCGAAGTACAAGGTCGTCTCGCCGGAAGAGGAGCTTGTCGACCAGTACGGCATCGCCAGCGGTGCGTACTCGCCGACCACCGGTCCGGTGCGCTGGCCCTTCCCGTATTCCGTGCCGACCAGCGATGGGTTCGGCCCGCGCGTTTCTCCCTGTGCCGGCTGCTCGACGTTCCACAACGGCCTCGACTTCCTTCCCGGGAACGGAAAGCCGATCTACGCTGTCGCCGCGGGTGTCGTGACGTTCCACGCGATGGACGGCAGCCTCGGCAACAAGGTCGAGATCGCGCACGTCATCAAGGGCCAGGCGGTAGAGAGCGTCTACGCGCACATGCAGCTGAACTCGAGCCCGCTCAAGGTCGGTGACAAGATCAAGGCCGGCGACTTCATCGGCCTGGTCGGAGCGACCGGTACCGCGACCGCGCCGCACCTCCACCTCGAGATCCACCTCGCTGGCGTGCCGGTGAATCCCTACACCTGGCTGACGGCCAACGCGAGCTGACCCCAACGCAACTTGCCCACTTTCGCCCTGTTTTCTGGCGAAAAACGGGCGTAAGTGGGCAAGTCGGGTGTTGCTAGTGGGTGGCGGAGGCCAGCCAGACTGTCGTGTCGCCGGGCAGGATGCTTCCCGACACGTCACCGCTCGCGAGCAGGATCTCGCCCGCCGGCAGCTCGATCGCGACTGAACCGGTATTCGCGACGACCGTGATCGCGCCGTTGGTGAACGCGACAACAGCTTCACCGAGACCGGTCACCCAGGTCACCGATCCGAAACCGAGGTCGTGATCGTGGCGAAGCGCGAGGGCCTCGCGGTAGAGCTCGAGGGTCGAGCCCTCGACACCGATCTGGGCTTCACGGGCCAGTGGTGCCCAGTCGTCCGGCTGGGGGAGCCAGCTCGCACCCGTCGGGCTGAAACCGTAGGCCGGGGCGTCGGCGTCCCACGGGATGGGCACGCGGCATCCGTCACGTCCGTAACGCTCGCCGTTGGTGCGGAACCAGGTCGGGTCCTGCCGGGAGTCGTCAGGAAGATGGATGGCCTCGGGCAAGCCGAGCTCCTCACCCTGATAGACGTAGGCGCTACCGGGAAGGCCCAGCATGAGGGCGGTCGCGGCACGGGCGCGCTGCAGGCCGACCACGGGATCGGGAAGCCCGGGGGACTTCGGCCCGATACCGTCGCCCTGAAGATTCTCGGCGGTCAGCGCGAGTCTCGACGCGTGGCGCACGACGTCGTGGTTCGAGAGGACCCAGGTGCTCGGGGCGCCGACGCTCGAGAATGCCGCGATCGACTCGTCGATGACCCGGCGCAGGGCCTGCGCGTGCCACGGCGTCTCGAGGTAGGTGAAGTTGAAGGCCTGGTGCATCTCGTCCGGGCGCACCCAGTTCGCCAGCTTCGAGAGGGGCTCGACCCAGGCTTCGGCGCACAGCACGCGGTCACCCTCATACTCGGCGAGAACCTCGTGCCAGTCGCGGTAGATCTCGTGAACGCCATCCTGCGCCCAGAACGGTGCAGTCGGTTCGTCTTCGTGGTCGCTGATGCCGGGCTCGAGCGAGACGCCCTCGACCGAAGAACCGCTTCCGCCCATGCTGCCACCCGGCTTCGGGGTGAAATCGGGGAGTCCCTCGGCCTTGATCATGCCGTGCGCGACGTCGACGCGGAAGCCGTCGACCCCGCGGTCGAGCCAGAAGCGCAGCACCTCGCGGAACTGCTCACGCACCCAGGGGTTGGTCCAGTCGAGGTCGGGCTGCGACGTGTCGAAGAGGTGCAGGTACCACTGGCCGGGCGTTCCGTCGGCATTCGTGATGCGGGTCCAGGCCGGGCCGCCGAAGACGGATTCCCAGTTGTTCGGGGCGATCTCGCCGGCGTCGCCCTTGCCGTCGCGGAAGACGTAGCGCCCGCGCTCGGATGAGCCCTCCGGGCTGGCGAGCGCGGCCTGGAACCAGGCGTGCGCGTCGGAGCTGTGGTTGGGAACGATGTCGACGATGACCCGCAGGCCGAGTTCGTGGGCCTTGGACTGCAGCAGCTCGAAGTCGTCGAGGGTACCGAACAGCGGATCGACATTGCAGTAGTCGGCGACGTCGTAGCCGGCGTCTTTCTGGGGGGACGTGTAGAACGGCGAGAGCCAGATGGCGTCGACTCCGAGGGCTGCGAGGTGGGGGAGCCGGTCGGTGATTCCGGGCAGGTCGCCGATTCCGTCGCCGTCCGAGTCCGCGAACGAGCGCGGGTAGATCTGGTAGATGACGGCGCTGCGCCACCACTCGGTCGGAGCCGGCGTCGGCAGCGCTTCGGGGGTCGGAGCGGCATCCGTAGTGCTCAGCGCGGTAGGTTCCGGGGCGTTCGCAATAGTCATTGCGCCACTCTATCGGCTGGGCTTTGGCGGTTATCGAACGTGCGATCCCCGGCAATGGTGCCGTAACAATGCACCAGTATCCTGAAGCCAACCCCGATCCGCCGGTGCTCGAAAGTGGTTCGCCGCGAGTGGATCGCAGGCCCTGCCGGACGGGGGAGCAGTGCGACGGGAGCCATTCCCGGCGCGACCCTTGTGGGCGGCCCCGCCGCCGGATCGGTGAAGTCGATGTCCCCAGTCGTTCCCCTGGCCCGCTCGCCGCACCACGACGGATCCCCGCTCTACGTCTCGACCGCCACCCCGTCGCTCGGCGAGGTCGTGCAGGTGCGGGTGCGGGTTCCGCGCTCGCTCGGGATCGCCGCCGTGCACACGCGCTCGAACCCGAACCGCGAGCCGCTGTTCACCGAAGCGCGCATCGTCTCGTCCAGCGACTCGTGGGACTGGTGGCAGGCATCCGTCACGGTCGAGAACCCCGTACATGGCTACCGGTTTCTCTTCACCCACCACGACGATCGTTTCAGCTGGCTGTCGGCAAGCGGATACTCGGGCATCGAGACCCTCGACAGCGAGGACTTCAAGCTAGTCACCTACCCCGAACCGCCGGCCTGGGCGAAGTCGACAGTGATGTACCAGGTATTTCCCGACCGGTTCGCCCGCTCAGCGGATGCGGATGCCCGCGAGTTGCCGATCTGGGCCGAGCCGGCGGCCTGGACCGACGAGCCCATCCATTCCGGCCCGTCGATCGGTCGCCAGTTCTATGGCGGCGACCTCGCCGGAATCGCCGAGCACCTCGATCACCTGGTCGAGCTCGGTGTCACCATGATCTACCTGACGCCGGTCTTCCCCGCGCACTCGAACCACCGTTACGACGCCCTCTCGTTCACGCGCGTCGACCCGCTGCTCGGCGGTGACGATGCCTACATCGCGCTCATCGAGGCGGCGCACGCACGCGGGCTCAACGTGATCGGCGACCTCACCTCGAACCACTCTGGCGACGCACACGAGTGGTTCACCTCGTCTCACCTGCAGCCGGGTGCGCCCGAGAGCGAGTTCTACTACTGGAAAGACGACGAGCAGCGAAGCTACGAGTCCTGGCTGGGGCACGCCAGCCTGCCCAAGTTCAACTGGAACTCGACCGAGCTGCGTCGCCGGTTCATCGAGGGTGACGACTCGATAGTCGCGCGCTGGCTCAAGCCGCCGTACAACCTCGACGGCTGGCGCATCGACGTGTCGAACATGACCGGGCGCTACCTCGAAGAAGACCTCAACGTCGACGTGCGGCGCATCATCCGCCAGACCATGATCGACGTGAACCCCGACACCATCCTGCTCGGCGAGTCGACCAACGACGCCTCGGTCGACTTCCAGGGTGACGCGTGGCACGGGGCGATGACCTACGCGAACTTCACCCGGCCGCTCTGGGGTTGGCTGTCGACCCCGGGTGCCCCCGCCGGTGGTGGACTTGGGATGCCGCGGAACGTCATCCCGCCGCACACTGCCGAGGAGTTCCACGCGGCGCACACGCGGTTCGCTGCCGGATTCCCGTGGCGCGTGCGGCTTCACAACATGAACGCCCTCGACACCCACGACACCCCGCGGTTTCTCACCCACGCGCTGCCCGGCACCGTGCCGGTGGCCCTCGGTCTGTCGCTCGCGCTTCCGGGAATCCCGGTCGTGTTTGCCGGCGACGAGTTCGGGCTGGTCGGTGAAGACGGCGAGCACTCGCGCTCGCCGATGCCGTGGTCGTGGCTCGAAGCGGATGCCGCCGAGCCCGGTGCCGTCGACCAGTCGGCGGCCGCGGATGCTCCGGCCCTGGCCCGCGAGACTGTCGAGCTCTATTCGCGACTGATCCGCTGGAGACGGGATCATGCGGCGCTGAATGGGGGCGGCATCCGCTGGCTGCACGCCGGTGAAGACGTGCTGGTGTTCGTGCGCGAGAGCACCGAGGAGTGCGTGCTCGTCGTGGCCGCGCGATCGGGCTTCGACTTCTCGATCGACGCCGGCCTGGTCGTCGATGACGCCGAGCAACTTCTCGGCACGGCGTCGCTCACGTCTCTGGACGGAGCACTGCACCTCACCGGCACTGGCCCGTCGTTCAGCGCCTGGCAGCTGCCCGGGATCACCCTCCCCGCCTTCTAGCCCCGCCCCAGGATTTGTGCCTTTTCGTGGGTTGGAGCGCCTTCAACCCACACATTTCGACAGATCCCGGCGTGGTTGCTATCGAGGCTCCGGGATCGCGTGCTCGGCGGCCCGGCTGACGTCCTCCCACGCGGCCCAGGTCTCCAGCTTCTGCTGCGAGAGGTCGAACGCGAGGTCATAGACCATCGATCCGAGCAGCAGGCGCAGCGGCGGATCGTCGCTGTCGACGAGCTTCACGATCGCCTCCGCGGCGAGTGCCGGGTCGCTGTCGATGCTGCCCTCGGCGAACTGTTTCTCGAGCTCGGCCCGCAGGTCGTCGTAAGCGGGGTTCGGGTCGGCCTGCGACATCCGGTTGTAGAGGTCGGTCCAATAGCCGCCCGGCTCGACGATCGTCAGCTTCACACCGAACGTGCCGGCTTCGAGGGCCAGGGCCTCGCTGAGTCCTTCGAGCGCGAACTTGCTCGCGCTGTAGAGCCCGGTGCTCGGGAACCCGCCGAGAGCGCCGATGCTCGAGATCTGAACGATGTGGCCGGAACCCTGCCCGCGCAGCACCGGCATCACCGCCTGGCTGACCCAGAGCGCGCCGAAGAAGTTGGTGTCGAGCTGGGCCCGGGCCTGCTCTTCGCTGAATTCCTCGACGAACCCGGTGGTCATGATGCCTGCGTTGTTCACGACGACGTCCAGCCGGCCGAAGGCCTCGACCCCCACGGTGACCGCGGCGAAGACGGCGGCGCGGTCGGTGACGTCGACCCGCAGGTCGAGCAGGTTCTCTTCGGATGTCGCATCCGGGAACCCCGATCTCGACACCGCGATGACCCGGTCGCCGAGCGCGAGGGCGCTGCGCGTGATGGCCAGCCCCAGGCCGCTACTGGCTCCCGTAATCAACCAGACCGGGGAGGTGGTGGACTGCGTCATTGTCGGCTCCAATCGTTTCGACGATGCAACGACGTTCGCTCTCCACCCTACGGGCAGCCCTTTTCAGCGTCCCAGGGCGGAGGTAGCCTGCCAGCACCACAGAACTCAGGGAGGCAGCCATGGCATCCAAACTCGGCAACATCGTGTTCGACTGCGAGAACCCGACCGAACTCTCGCACTTCTGGTCGGATGTCTTCGGGTACCCGTACGCCGAGCTCCCGGCCGAGATGAAGCAGCAGTTGTACGACGCGGGTCTGACCGACGACGACATCGCGCTCAAGGGAGTCGCGCAGGATCCGACCGGCGAGGGGCCGCGCCTGTTCTTCCAGAAGGTGCCCGAACGCAAAGTGGTCAAGAACCGGGTGCACATCGATGTCAGTTCGACTCCCGGCCGGTTCCCGAGTGCCGACGAGCTTGAGGCCGAGAAAGATCGCATAGTCGCTCTCGGGGCCACCGTCATCCGGTTTCACGAGGGAACCTGGGGCCCATTTCCTGAAGTTCACTACGTACTGGCCGACCCCGAAGGCAATGAATTCTGCGTGCAGTAGCGCGTTCTCGCGATCGTTGGCCGGAGTGTGCAAAAAGTGGTCCGCGCGGATGCTAGTCTCTTACGGTGCCAAAGCGGCGCGTTGCTCCATAACGCCGCCTGCATTGCGCGCCCCCTTAGCTCATTGGTAGAGCACTTCCTTGGTAAGGAAGAGGTAGTGGGTCCGATTCCCACAGGGGGCTCTCGTCTTACGTTGCAAGGCGTTGAGGCTGAGTAGCTCAGTTGGTTAGAGCGCACGACTCATAATCGTGAGGTCGCGGGATCGTGCCCCGCCTCAGCTACCAGTAGAAAGCCCCGGTTTGCCGGGGCTTTTCGCGTTTGCGGATGCTGCCCGCGGCCGTGGACACAGTTCTGATCAGGCCGCTAGTCTCCCCGAAGTACGAGGTCGATGTCGCCGAGGTCGGCCCCATCGATGGGGAGCACCCTGATGGTCGAAACGGATGCCGGGAACTCGTACCAGTACGGCACGCCTTCGCGACGCACCGGGCCGTAACCCGTTATCTGGGTAGCGACTCCGGACGGGCCACGCCCGAATAGTTCGGTCGTTTCAGAGGTGTATCCCATTCCCACGATCTGTTTCGTGGAGGCGCGGTAGCTTGCAATTATCTCGAGTGAAGGCACCCCGCCTCCAAGCGGGCGCCCCGAGAGGCCACCGTAGAGGGAGCCAGCACCCAGGGTCGCCGTCTTCGACTTATCCAGCACAATGCGTCGTGACCTAGGCGAGTGGTTGGTGGCCGTGGTGGTCACTTTGTACGTTCCTGGTACCAGGCCCTTCACCTCGTATTTATACGCAGGCATGTTGTACGTCTCGCTCACGAACGGCAATCCCGTTGCGGTTGCCGTGACTATGGTCGCACTCGGTCGTGCGCCCGAGAGGGTCACTGTCCTCTTCGACAGCGGCACAGGATCGACAATGACGGCGCCCGCGCGGGAGATGTTGAGAGGTACTTTCGCGTACCGCGTCTGTGCCTTGTTGACGATGAACAGTGTGTACTTGCCGTTCGACAGCCCAGCGAACGTCGACTGGTGGCCCCACGCGATCTGGCGATTTTGGGAGTTGAAAAGCGTGAACTCATACCCGCCTGCAACGCCATCTGCAATGAGGTTCGCACCCTTCGCCATTCGCGCAGCGAGGGCCGTTGTCGCGTCCGACGAAACAACGACCTTCTTGATGGTCTTCGTTGCGAGAGAGACTTCTGAGCCGCTGACAGTCGAATTGTCGGCGATGAACCGGACCGTGTAGGAGCCGGGCGGTACGTCGTCGATCGAGTAGGCGCCAGTTGCATCCGTTTGATCGAAATATTCGTGGTCGCCACGCACGGCGATCACTGAGATGTTGGGGAGGGGCGAGTCTCCGTTGCGCACCACGCCAGAGATCTCGCCGTACTGGGCGGGCGTCGGGTTGAAGGTCGTGGTCTCGCCGGTGCGCACGGTAAGAGCGGGCGAGGTGAAGGTCAGATACTCGCCCTCGGCGACCAACTGCACGCGATAGCGGCCGGGGGATAGCCCGTCGAACCTGAATGCACCGTTCTCGTCTGCCTTGACCGAGCCAGCTCTCGTCTTGCCCAGGGTCAGCAGCCTCAGGGACCTCCCCGCAGAGGCGGGAACCGAGCCAGCGATCGAGCCGGCCTCCTGCAACTCGAAATCGAGAGTTTTTGCGGTCACGGACGGTTCGCCGGAGTCCGACGGGAACGGCTCGATTTTGGCCGAGTCGAAAGGGTCGACCATTTCCGGCAGGGGCTGGTGCTCGCCAGCCTCACCGATGTATTCACCGAGATAGCGACGGTCTCCGGGCAGAGACTTCTCGGCCGTGAACTCCAGGTTCAGGTAGAGCACGTAGGGCCCGCTCGGCACGGAAAGCGAATACGAGCCATCCGCCGCGGTCGTCGTCTCGCCGTGATCCTGCTCTTCATTCGGGGCTAGCCATCCGACCCGGATGCCCGGCTCGGCGCCATCAGTGCCACTGACGACTCCCGAGATGGTCGTCCCTGCGGCCGAGGCGGGCGTCGGAGTCATGATCGCGAAAACCAGGGCCGCCAGGCTGATGGCGCTGAGTGTGCGGAGTTTCATGGTTGGTTCCTCTTGCAGGTCCAGCGCTTATCCGCCAGCTGCTTCGCACTGTACCCAGCAGTACCACTGACCGCGACACTTCGGCGCGAATTGTCATGAAAAGCTCATTTAAGGCGCCTAGCAAAGCTTTTTAGTTTTCGACCAATCCGGATCGCGGTCGGCTCCGAATGCTGGCCAAACACTCCGATTGTGGGATGGGAGAAGAACATGTTCAGCAGCGGTGAATTCGGGGACGAGGTCGTCGATCAGGTCCATCTAGACAACCTCGATGACTCCGGCAGGCCAATCATCTCGGATCTCGATCTGGTCATTGTCGAGAACTATGTGAACGATCCGGCCGGGCAGTATGAGATTCCGGATGACACGCGGTACTTCCTGGAGTACGTGCTCTGACGTGCGAGGCCCGGGCAGCAGTTGCTGCCCGGGCTTTCTCGCGCTGGACGCAGTGACAGCTAGACGGTCGCGAGCTCCGGCTCGACCACCTCGGCGACCCGTCGCCGGGAGCGTGGGCGGGCGAGGATCGGCACCAGCGCGCCCACTGTTGCGAGCGCGGCCCCGACGACGAAGGCGCTGACGTAGCCACCCTCGGTCGGTGCACCGGTGGGCCCGGCGCTGGAGGCGACAACGGCCGAGAACACGGTGGTGCCGAGCGCACCGCCGATCGTGCGGATGTTGGCGTTCATGCCCGTCGCAATGCCGGTCTGGTTGGCCGGCACGCTGCGCACGATGAGGTTCGGCGTCGACGACGTCACGAGGCCGGTGCCGAGACCGAGCATGGCGGCGGCGATCGCGAGCTGCACGCCATTGTCGTGGAACAGCGCAATCGAGACGCTCGCCGCGGCCGACAGCAGCGCTCCGATCGAGAGCTGGGCGGCGAACGGCAGAACCCGGCTGAGCGGCCCGGCGACGAACCCGACCGAAGCCATGGTCACGAGCAGCGGCAGCATGATCAGGCCGGCGAGGCTGACGGATGCCCCGATCCCGAATCCGCTCGCCAGCGGAGTCTCGGCGAGACGCGGCAGGAATGCCCAGATCCCGAACATCGCGGCACCGGTGAGCAGCGCGGTGAGGTTTGTCGACCAGACCGCGGGGATCCGCATCATCCGCATGTCGACGAGGGGCGACTTCGACCGGAGTTCGACCATGACCCAGACGCCGGCGAGTATGACCGCGAGCACAAGCAGCCCGATGGTGAGCGGCGAACCCCAGCCCCACAGGCTGCCCGCACTGAGCGGCAGAAGCAGGGCTACCAGCCAGGACGACAGAAGCACGGCGGCGACTCCGTTGAGCCGCTGGCCCGGCTGCGTCGCTGTCTCGTTCATTCCGCGCAGGGTGATGACGAGGGCGGCCGTGGTGAGAACGAGCGGAAGGGCGAACAGGCCGCGCCATCCGATAACGAGCGACAGTGGACCGGCGATGACCGTTCCCAGGCCGCTGCCGACGGCCATGATTGCCGACAGGGCGCCGATGACCGAAGGAACGCGTGCCGCCGGGAACGCGTCGCGCACGACGCCGAAACCGATCGGGAACACGGCGCCGCCGAGCCCCTGCAGCACCCGGGCGAGGAGCATAATGCCGAGAGTCGGGGCGACGGCGGCGAGGATGCTGCCGACAGCTACTGCGGCAAGCGCGAGCAGGAACATGCGGCGGCGACCGATGAGGTCACCGGCCCGGCCGAGCAGGGGAGTAGCGACGGCTGCGGTGATCAGCCAGACGGTGAGGATCCAGGTCATGCCGACGGTGTCGGCTCCGAGGTCCGTGCCGATGACCGACAGCACGGGGATGAGCAGGGATTGAAGGCTCGCGACCGCGGCGAACCCGACCGCGACAGCGGCGAAGGTCAGGCGGGGACGTGGGCTGACGTCTGTGGACGACATGGGTGCCTTTCGAGCGAGGGGAGAGATAGACTGGAGGTTGCCTCCGGTTAGACAGTAGCGGAGGCTGCCTCCGCTTTGCAAGCCCCCGGGAGAATTCGATGACCGATCCGCACGTCGCCGCGCTGCTCGAGCAGCGCCGACCGGCCCGCGCGGATGCGCGACGCAACTTCGATTCGCTGGTCGAAGCGGGCCGTGACGTCTTCGCCGAGAGCGGGCTCAGTGCGTCACTCGAAGAGATCGCCCGTCGTGCCGGAGTGGGGATCGGAACGCTGTACCGCAACTTTCCCACTCGGGACTCCCTGATCGAGGCCGTCTATCTCGAAGAGGTCGCGGCCGTCGCCGCCTATGCCGATGAGCTGGGGGATCGCGAGCCGTTCGACGCGTTCGCTGCCTGGATGCGCCGCTTCGCCAGCTATGCGAGCACCAAGAAGGTTCTGCTCGACGGGCTCAACAGCGATTCAGAAGTGATGAATGCCTGCCGCGGAGTGGTGACGACCGCCGGTGCGCCGCTTGTCGCCCGCGCGCAGGATGCCGAGGTTCTTCGTTCGGACGTCACGGTCGATGACGCCATCCGCCTGGTCTACGGCCTCGCCGGCGTCGCGGTGACCAGCCCCGACCAGGGCGATCGTCTCATCGGCATCGCGCTGGACGGCCTGCGCCCGCGCGCGTAGTCGGGTGAAGTAGTCAACCGATCCCGGTCTGGGCGATCCGCACCACAGGTCTCGTTCAGAGGATGACGCCAGGCGACCGGGGTCCTACGCTTGAGGTTTCGCGACACGACCGTGCCGCACCACGCCAGTAAACGCAGGGATACTTTCACCAGTGAGCGACGAACCTACTCCAGTGATCGGTGCAATGGCACGCCTCAGGAAGTCGAACCTCGACCTCGTCCTCGCGACGCTGGCCTCCGGTGAGGCGATGAGCCAGTCGGCCCTTGTGGCGGCCACCGGCCTGTCCGCTGCTGCAGTTTCCGGGCTCGTTGCCGAGCTCTCCGGCCAAGGGCGTGTGGAGGTGCGTGAGGGAGTTGCGAACGGGCGCCGCGCGCGGCTGGTTAGCCGCTCTGCGGGAGTGCGGGTCTTCGGTGCCGGAATCGATATCGGGCGCACCCACGTGCGCGTCGTGGTGGGAGATCAGCATGGCGGTATCCGCGCGGAGTCATACTCAGAGATCCCCGGGCGCGAGACGCCGACCCTTGCTCTCGACATAGTGAGTGCGGGTGTGGATAAGGCTGTCAGTGACGCGGGGATGTCGCGGAATGAGCTCGCTGTCATTTCGGTCGCCACGGTTAGTTCACTCGACCCCGTGTCGGGTGCAGTGCGATCCGGTCCGGCAGGATCGATGTGGACGGACTTTCCCCTGGTGGAGCGTCTGGAGAGCGCGACTGGTTTGCCGGTTCGCCTACAGAACGACGCCAACCTGGGCGCCCTCGCCCTCGGTCTGGCTCTGGGATCAGAGCGCGGGATCCTCTTCATTAAAGTGGGCACGGGTATCGGCGCCGGGCTGGTTGTCGATGGTCGCCTGTTCACGGGAAACGTGGGAACGGTGGGTGAAATCGGCCACCTCGCGCTCGACCCGAGCCTCGCGGTGACCTGCGAGTGCGGCCGACGCGGCTGTCTGGAAACGCGGAGTTCCTCGGAAGCTGTTCGTCGAAGCTTCTCCACCGCCCTCGATCGCGAGTTGACCATGGCCGAAGCGGTGGAGTTTGCACGGGGCGAGAGCCCGGTTGCCCTGGCGGTGCTCGACGAGGCCGGAACCTTCCTGGGAAAAGCCCTGGGGTGGATCGCGCAGACGATCAATCCCGCTGCGATCTACCTCGAAGGCCCATTCGTCTCGGGTGATGGCCCGTATCTCGGGGCCGTGCGCGCTGCATTCAAGCAGTCGGTATGGCCAGCGATCTTCTCCTCCACTGTTCTGGATGCATCACCCCTCGAGCCACGCACGGTGGCTGTGGGAGCGCTGGTCTCGGGGCTCGCGGCCGTCTCGCCGTAAAAGTCGGCATGCAGTCGCCGGATGCGTTGACAGCACTGTACGGACATCGTTAGATTCATTCATGGTTTGAATTCAAAATTACGTTAGTCGCGGATTTGATTTCAACCCCTGAATTGATTAGGAACGGCTCCGCGTCAGCAGAGCCTTGAACACCCGGCGTAGTGCGCCGCTTCCAATGATTGTGAGAAAGCATTGAACACACCTCGACAAAGCCGTCGATGGTTTGCCGCAGCAACTGCAGCAGCTGTCGTCTTCGCGGGATTGGCGCTCGCGCCGACGGCGGCCCAGGCTGCGGATCCCGTCATCTCTCCCGAAGTGCTGCATACGCGCACCGGGCCGACCGGGTATAGCGTGACCTTCCGTTACGTTGACCCGACCGCGACGAGCATCCGCATCAAGGGTGAGTGGTCGTTCTCGAACGCTGCCGATATCGCTGCGGACCCGACCAACGCCAACGCCCGCACCGGAGACACCTGGCAGCCGGGCGACTTCCCGGTTCCGTCGCCCCTAGTCGGATCGACCTCGAACTGGCCGGTCAGCGAGATGGTCAAGGACCCGGCAACGGGAGTGTGGGAGTTCACCACCGCACTTCCGTCGGGTACCTTCAACTACTGGTTCTACAAGGATTGCACCGCGCCCGCGCCCGCCATGACCGGGTGCACAGCACTCTATGACCCGCTCAACCAGCCGTGGGACCTGAATGGAACGATCCAGCGCACCAGCCAGGTCTACGTTCCCTCGGATGCCGCATTCGGCACGGTCGACAACTCCTGGCAGTCTTCCGACGCTGCGAGCGCCCATGGCAAGCTCACGCACGCAACGTACAACTCCCCGGGGCACGTCGCACCGACTGACAAGAACTATGTCTCGGTGTACACCCCTCCGGGCTACAACGCGAACCGCGCGGAGCCGTACCCCACGTTCTATCTGAACCATGGCGGCGGCGGTAACGAAATGGACTGGAGCACCCAGGGCACCCTGGACGAGATCATGGACAACCTCATCTCGTCGGGCGAGATCCAGCCGATGGTTGTGGTCATGCCAAACAACCCGACGACGATCACTGACGTCCGTGACAACCTCATCACGTTTGTCGAACAGCGCTACAACGTGATCACCGACCCGAGCGGTCGCGCCCTTGCCGGTCTCTCGGGTGGCGGGACGGTCGTCCAGGATGTGCTGTTCCACAGCACGACGACTTTCGGGTACTACGGGGTCTGGTCAGTGCCTCGCGGTCTGCCGACGGCAGGTGAAGAGAAGAACCCCGAGCTCAAGCAGTTGCTCGGCCTGCACCTCGCAATTGGAACGCAGGACCTCGGTGGTCTCGCCCAGGGCAACACGACAGCCGAGCAGGCTCTCCTGCGGGACGCCGGCGTTCCCTTCGAATCGTTCAACGTCGACGGTGCGCACACCTGGTCGTTCTGGCGCGAGACGGTTCGGGACTTCCTGACCCGGGTCGCATTCCCGAAGGCCGATGTGCCGCCGCCCGTCACGGACACAGTGCCCGAGATCACCAAACAGCCTGCGGCATCGACGACGGTGTCCGCGGGAAGCCTCGTGACGCTGTCGGCAGCGGCGACGGGCAGCCCGGCGCCGACCGTGACCTGGCAGGTGAGCAAGAACGCGGGCGCCAGCTGGTCGTCGATCGCGAAGGCCGACTGGAACGCCTATTCGTTCATCGCCACGACGGCACTCAGCGGCAACCGCTACCGCGCTGCGTTCACCAACTCGGCCGGCACCACCTACTCGGCGGTATCGAAGCTGACCGTGAAGACTGTCACGAAGTCGGCGGTGAAGCTGGCCTCGAAGACCGTGTCGTCGTCGAAGAAGGCGGTGGTCACCATCACGGTCTCGCCGACGGCGTCTAAGCCCACCGGCACCGTAACGGTGCACTACGGGTCGAAGACGAAGACGGTTTCGCTCACCAGCGGCAAAAAGGGCAAGGTCTCCGTCACTCTTCCGAAGCTGAAGAAGGGCGAGTACACGATCTACGCCAATTTCAACGGATCGACGAACTTCAAGACGTCGACCTCGTCGAAGGTGACGCTCACGGTCAAATAGCCGATGTCGCAAGTGAAGGGGGTGTGCTGCTGTCGCAGTGCACCCCCTTCTCATCGGTACTAGCCCCGTGCGGCCGCCGTCACCGCGGCAACCGCAGCCTCGACACCACCGCTGAATGCGGGGCCGTGACCGGGGAGAACCCACTTCGCCCCGGTCGGGAGCAGCTTCTGCAGGGATGCGATGGCCTGGTCGGGCTCGTCGGTGAAGGGAGCGGGCTGAAGGCCCTGTTCACGCGTGAGCACGTGGCGGGTCGCGAGGCCGTCGCCGACGAACACTGCGTCGACGAGCGGGACGTACACGGCGATGCTGCCCTCCGAGTGCCCGGGCAGGCCGATGATCTGCGGTGAGCCGGGGAGATCGAGAGTTTCGCCGTCCTTCGTCTCGACGACTTCGGTGAGCCAGGTGGTGCGCAGGCCGCCCTTGCGAAGCGAGTAGCCGATGAAGCTCGCGAGGCCGCCGATGTTCATCTTCTGCTTGCCCATGCTCGCTTTGTGGTTGCCCTTGGCGCGCTCGGCATCCGCGCTGTGCACATAGACCGGAACCCCGTGCTCGCGGCGCAGGCGTTCGGCGAAGCCGACGTGGTCGGAATCGCCGTGGGTGAGGATGACGCCCTTGATGTCGTCGAGGCTGCGACCCATGGTTGCCAGCTCGGCGACGAGGTCGTTCCACTGGCCGGAGAGGCCGGCGTCGATGATCGTGATTCCCTCGGCGGTGTCGACGAGGTAGGCGGCGACGATGTCGTTGCCGATGCGGTGAAGTGAGGGGCTGAGTTCCATGATGGCTATGCTACATAGCTATCATGGCTAGTGTCAATAGCTATACTCGAGACATGCCTACACCGGACCGCACCTCTCTCGACGCCATCGTGAGCGCCGCATCCGACCTGCTCGAAAGCGAGGGTCTCGCGGGCCTCACCATGAACGCGGTCGCCGCGCGGGTCGGCGTTCGAGCGCCCTCGCTCTATAAGAGAGTGGAAGGCCGTGACCGATTGGTCCAGCTTGTGGCCGAGGCGACTCTCGCTGAGGTCGCCGTGCAACTGGATGCCGCACCAGATCTTGCGGCGCTCGCCGATGCCTTCCGCGCGTTCGGTCACGAGCGTCCGGCCGCGTTCCAGCTCGTGATGACTCCGGGTGCGGGTACCCCGACGGCGGGCGTCGTCCACGGCCACGTGGCCAGCGCCGCCATCCTGCGCTTCGCAACCGAACTCGCGGGCGAAGAGCACGGCCTCGAAGCTGCCCGCACATTCACGGCCTGGGCGGCTGGCTTCGTCAGCATGGAGCTCAACGGCAACTTCAAGCTCGGCGGCGATGTCGACAAGGCATGGCGCTTTGGCGTCGCCCGCATCATGGCAGCGTTAACGATCGCGCACACGGGGTAACCGCCCGTGCCGGGCAACCAGGCCCGTACCTCTTGCAACTGTTGGGCCCAGCGACTACTTTCAGACATGACAGCGTTGTCTTACGTTCACCTCGGCTGAGGACCCTTGGCTCCGAATGCAAACGCGCTCTCGAAGCCGCGTGCATTCCGCACGCAGCTGCACGCTCGCACCTGCACTTTTCGACACTAAGGACTCTGCCTCTTGTCTTCATTGCACCTGATACGGCGGAGGGCGCTCGGCGCACTTGCCAGCACCACAGTCGCCGCCTTCCTCGTCGGGGCCCTGGTTCCCGCGGCGGCGAGCGCGGCTCCCGCCGTCGAGAGAGCCGCGATCACGTCGTTCACCGACGAGGTCAACCCGTTCATCTCGACCGAAGACGACTTCGGGCAGGACCTGCCCGGCGCAACGGCCCCGAACTCGATCATCAAGATCAACCCGATGACGACTCC
>Ga0247736_10000266_pt1 | contig 18824 bp, 19 predicted proteins | sample UWRJL193509B2_FD_180935 | JGI IMG/M metagenome (GOLD analysis project Ga0247736, IMG submission 180935) | Plant litter microbial communities from Arlington Agricultural Research Station in Wisconsin, United States - UWRJ-L193-509B-2 | ecosystem: Environmental > Terrestrial > Plant litter >...
GCAAGCGCGACGGCGAGTTCTCCCCCGCTGCAGACGTCGATGTTGAGGCCGGCGTCGAGCATCCAGCGGGCGACCTGGATCGAGAGGAAGGCTTTGCCTGCGTAGTAGACCTTGGCGGACGAGCCGACGCTCGCGAACGCTGCGTCGAACGACTCGCGAATGGCGACGGCGCGTGAGCGGGCATCCGCTTCGTCGACGACATACGCCGGGGTTCCGAACCGCGCAACGAGTTCAGACGTCTGGACTCCGGCGATGACGAGTTCTCCCTCGTCTGAGCGCGCTGCGTTCTGTGACCAGACGGTGGCGGCAAGGTCATTAGCGTCGTCGGGGTGCGACAGCCACGACGGGGCTAGTGGATTGACAGACACGGGTGGACCCCAAGAAGAATCGATGTGAACGGAGCGAGCGAACCCGGCTTGGTCCGAAGAAGCCGCCTTAATAGTATCGGCTCGACGAGAGCGCCCGGTTCGGGCGGATGCCGCTAGGCGCAGGTGCCCGGAGCCGTGAGTGCAGCCCCGCTGAGCTGCACCTTGCTGCCGGACGCACCGAGGGTGAATCCGTTCGCGGTCGCGGTTGCGTCGCTCAGGGTGAGTGCTGCGGGAAGCAGGTTGGCGACACACACTGTGCGCTTCTTCGACAGGGCGCGACCGACCGTGCCGTAAGAACTGGCACGGAATTCCTCGACCGTGTATTCCTTGGCACTCTTGCCGACGACTATCGTCTGCGGGCGCAACACGAGCTTGCCCTTTTCCGCCGACGGCGCGTAGTTCACGACGATGGGCACTGACCCACCGGGCGACGACATCGACGACTTCGCCGAGATCACCCCGTCGGCCACGGTGAGCGTGACCTTGCGGTCGGGGTTGAACTTGCCCGAGATCGCCTGTACGTTCTCTTCGTTCAGCAGGACGCTGACGTCGATGGTGTCTGCGGGCCCGGACTGGTCGACGGGAACACCCTTCGCGCTGATGCTGAGGTCGCCGGTCAACGGGCCGACCACGGCGTCGTCGATCGTGATCTCCACATCTTCGAGGGTTCCCTTGATGGCCTGGATGATGAACAGGCCCGAGCCGAACTCGATGTGTACCTGCTCTTCGTCAGTGGCGCCGAACGCGGTCTGCAACTTGCCGGCGAGCAGCCCGGTGACGGCGTCCTTCGACAGGCTGTTCGCGGCGTACACCGCACCGAAGATAAGGCCCACGAGAATTCCGAGCATGACGATTGTTCCGATGGCGCGGCCGATGCGGCTCGGGCGGGGCACATCGCGTGCCTCGAACCCGGGCGGCAGTTCGTAGGTCTCGTCGGCGTCGTCGATGTAGCGCGCTTCGTTGCGGCCCGGGCGACGGTCGGTGATGCGATCAGCCGGACGATCGTTGTCGAACCCAAGGTTCCACTTGAATTCTTCCTTGTCTGACGTCATGAACCTATTCTCACGTCTGGTGCGGAAAAGTCACAGTGCCGCACCGGCCTAGCCACAAGTGCCGAGCGTGGTCATCTCGGGGCCGCCGAGAGCGGCGCCGTCTCCGGATGCCGAGAGTACGAGGTCGGTGTCGGTGACGGTGACATCGGTCAAGGTGATGGCTGTCGGCAGGTACTCGGCGATGCAATAGGTCTGCGACGAGAGCAGGCCACCGGCGACTCCGGAGAGCGGCCCGCTCTTCAGTTCGTCGAGCGAGACCGAGGCGTCGTTGACCGTGATCTCGGTCGGGTCGAAGGCGATCGCGCCGTCGACAGCCGACGGCACCAGGCCGACACTCACCGGGAACTTCAGCGAGAACAGGGTGAAGGTCGTGCCGATCTCGACCTCATCCTTCTGCAGCGCGATGGTGATGTTGTCGGTATCGCTGAGGTAGCTGCCGAGGTTCTGCACGTTGGCTTCGTCGACCGCGAGCTTCACGCGCAGGGTATCGACGGGTTCGGTCGAGCTGAGCGGGATCCCAGTAAGTGCGAGGGTGACATCGCCCTTCACGTCGCCGAGCGGAACCTGCGGAATGGCGACGTCGACCGAGTCGATCGACCCCTGGATCGCCTGGGCGATGAGCGAACCCGGGCCGATCTCGACATCCATCTTCTGGTCGGCCGGCAGGTCGAAGGTCGTGATGATCTGCTCGCGCACGTAAGACTCGGCGTAGTTGCGGGCGACCTGGTCTCCGACGATCCAGGCGATCACGACCACGAGCACGACGACCACGAGCGCGATCAGCGCGTTGCGCAGGCGGTGCTTCTTGCGCGCTTTCGGTGCGGCGGGCTGCGCGTGTTCGCCGTCGGGGCGCGGCAACTCGACAGTCGGCGCGAGCGCGCCGCGGGCACCCTCGAGCTCTACCGTCTCGGCGCTGCGGGCCGCGGCATCTGGAGCGGGATCCTGCGGCTGGTCACCGGGCTGGCTGTCGACCACGATTACATTCTCTCCGGCGCGCTGACGCCGAGCAGGGTGAGCGCGTTGCGCAGCACCTGGCTCACGGCATCGTTCAGCCAGAGTCGCGTGCGGTGCAGGTCGCTGATCGGCTCTTCACCGAGTGGAGTGACCCGGCAGTTGTCGTACCAGCGGTGGTAGGCACCGGCGAGTTCTTCGGCGTAACGCGCAACGCGGTGCGGTTCGCGCAGCTCTGCGGCCTGGCGCACGACCCGCGGGAACTCGGCGAGGATGCCGAGCAGGATGCTCTCGGTCTCGTGGGTGAGCAGGCTCGCGTCGAAGGCGCTGCGGTCGACTCCGGATGCGGCGGCGTTGCGACCGACCGCGCGGGTGCGCGCGTGGCCGTACTGAACGTAGAAGACCGGGTTGTCGTTCGTCTTCTTCTGCAGCAGGTCGAGGTCGATGTCGAGCTGCGAGTCGGCGGAGCTGCGCACGAGCGAATAGCGCGCGGCATCCACACCGACGGCGTCGACGAGGTCTTCGAGAGTGACGACCGTGCCGGCGCGCTTGCTCATGCGCAGCGGTTCGCCGTCGCGCACGAGGTTGACGAGCTGGCCGATGAGGATCTCGAGGTTCACATAGGGGGTGTCGCCGAAAGCGGCGGTCATCGCCATGAGGCGCTGCACATAACCGTGGTGGTCGGCGCCGAGCATGATGATGTTGCGCTCGAAGCCGCGCTCGCGCTTGTTGAGGTAGTAGGCCAGGTCGCCCGAGATGTAGGCGGCTTCGCCATCACTCTTGATGACAACGCGGTCTTTGTCGTCGCCGAACTCGGTAGTGCGCAGCCAGGTCGCGTTGTCGGCCTCGTAGATGTGGCCGAGGTCGCGCAGGCGGGCGACAGCGCGGTCGACGGCGCCGGTGTCGTGGAGCTCGTTCTCGTGGAAGTAGACGTCGAACTCGACACCGAAGTCGTGCAGGCTCGCCTTGATGTCGCCGAACATGAGATCGACACCGACCGAGCGGAAGACCTCCTGCAGCTCTGCCGGCGGCAGTGAGTCGAGGTCGCCGGGGTAGTCGTTGATGACACGGGCGGCGATGTCGCTGATGTACTGTCCGCCGTAGCCGTCTTCGGGAGCAGGCTCGCCCTTGAAGCTGGCGACGAGGCTGCGGGCGAAGCGGTCGATCTGCGCGCCGTGGTCGTTGAAGTAGTACTCGCGGGTCACGAGGGCGCCCTGCGACGAGAAGATGCGGGCGAGGCTGTCGCCCACGGCAGCCCAGCGCACTCCGCCGATATGGATCGGGCCAGTGGGGTTGGCCGAGACGAACTCGAGGTTGATCGTGACGCCGTCGTAGAGGTCGCCGTTGCCGAAGAGCTCGCCGGAGTCGACGATCGTCTTCGCGAGGGCTCCGGCGGCTGCGGCGTCGAGGGTGATGTTGATGAAGCCGGGTCCGGCGACATCGACCTTCGCGATGCCGTCGAGCTTCGCGAGGCCGTCGGCGATGTCGGTCGCGAGCTCGCGCGGGTTCACACCGAGCGGCTTCGCGAGCTTCATCGCGATGTTCGAGGCCCAGTCGCCGTGATCGCGGTTGCGCGGGCGCTCGAGCACGACATCCGCGACGGTGAGCGCAGTGTCGATCGCGCCGCGTCGCTCGAGGGTTCCGTTGACGACGGCGAGCAGGGAGGCAGAAAGATCGGCAGGATTCACGGTCACCAAGCTTATCGTCGGTTGCTGGACGCCTTCGCGGGGTCTGCCCGCGCCGGCAACAGGTCAGCCGAGCTGGATGAGCTCGCTCGCGTCGTCGAACGGCAGGGCGTCGGCGATGGCGAGCACGTCGAGCTTCTCGAGGGTCAGGTCGGCCCAGTGGTTGGTGAGGAACGCGATGTCGGCGGCGTCGCGGCCGGTCGAGATGCGCAGCATGCTCTGGCGCGGGGCGAGGCGAGTGGCGTCGACGACCCACCACTGCCCGTCGACCCAGGCTTCGGCGACGGCGTGGAAGTCCATCGGCGAGAGTCCGGGAGCGTAGACGGCGACCATGCGGGCGGGCACGTCGAGTGCGCGCAGCAGGGCAATGACGAGGTGGGCATAGTCGCGGCACACTCCGCGACGGGCCATCAGGGTGCGGGCGGCGCCATCCGTCACCAGGCTCGAGCCCGGCACGTAGCTCAGCTTCTCCCAGACCCAGAGCGTGACAGCGGTCAGCAGCTCATGGCCCTGCAGGCCGCGGAACTCGCTTCGTGCCGTCGGCAGCAGGCTGTCCGACTCGCAGTAGCGGCTCGGGCGCAGGTAGGTGATGAGGTCGAGGTCCTCGACCGGGGCAGGTTCGGAACGCCCGGCAACCTCAGCGCGGTAGTCGACGATCATGCGTCCGGGACCAGAGATGAACTCGTGCAGGCGTGACCCGTTCCGGTCGACGAGTTCGCGCGGTTCGATCGCTTCGCCGTCGAGCACGAAGCTCAGTTCTTCAGAGACGAGTTCGGCCGATTGGGCCGCTGCGATGCTGAAGACCATGTTGGTCCGGCCGGAAATGTTGAGCTCCATGTGGGCGGAGACGGTGCGCTGCATCCGTGTATCTTGTCACGCTCGCGGTACCGCTCAGGTTACGGCCAGATCAACTGCGAATCCCATCCGTTTTCACCCGCCGTGTAGCGCAGCCGGGTCTCGTCGCGGTTGGGGCCGGCCTGCCAGAATTCGACCAGGTCGGGGGCGACGACGTAGGCGTTCCAGGCGTCGGGAACGAACTGCGGATTCACCGCGATGAGCTCGGTCGCCGACGCAATAGCAGCGGCCTCTTCGCTACGGTCGACGGGCAGTGGTTCGCTCTGCTTTCCGGCGATGGCGCCGGCTCGGGCTCGCGGATGCCGCGACAGGAAATCCCGCTCGCTCACCTCGCGCGGGCCTTTCGAGACCGACCCGGTGATGCGAACCTGTCGACCCTGCTCGCGCCAGTAGAGCGTGAGGGCCGCGCGGGGGTTCTCGTCGAGGTCATGACCCTTGAGCCCGGTCGAGAGCGAGGCGAACCAGACTCCGTCGCTCGTCACGTCTTTGAGCAGCAGGGTGCGCGACGATGGTGCGCCATCGGCAGAGGCTGTCGCGAGCACCATCGCGTGCGGCTGCGCCACTCCCCCGTCAATGGCTTCGGTGAGCCAGTCGATGAGCAGCTCGAGCGGATCGGCGGGTGCGGCATCCGTGTCGAACACCGGAAGGTCGGTCGGAAATACCTTGATTGCACGGATGCGGTCTCGCAGCGTCAGTTCGTCGGTCATGCATCCAGCCTAGGGACGCCGGGATCACCGCGACGGAAGTCGCAAGTTTGCCGCCAAGATCGCTTTGGGCGAGCCTCGGTGATTGAGGCTGCTAACGTTGACCTCGCACTTGGGCCCCCTTAGCTCAGGGGATAGAGCACTGCCCTCCGGAGGCAGGGGCGGCAGTTCGAATCTGCCAGGGGGCACCACAATCGACGCGGACCTAGACTCTGCATTTTCTTTTGCGTTGACGGGGGTAAAGAATTCCCGCCGAACAAGCCGAATTCGTGAAGTGTGTGCGGCTGGCTAGGAGACGCTCCAATCAGATCGGCGGTTGCCGGTATTTTTGTAACGCCTCACTGCTGTCGACCAAAGTGAGCGAAGAATCGAAAACCGCGACCCTATCCACGTTCTTTCTCGAACCCGCCAACAATCATTTCGGCCCTCGCCAGCAGCTCGTCGAAGGTTATTACTTCAGGCTCTCGCAGGTTTCGACGATAAAGCTCGAACGATCGAATTTTTCCTTGATGGACGCCTCCAGCCTGGCCAACGAACTCACTGAGCCTGCCCGCCACGACGAAGCTGCGAGGGCGATAAGTAAAAGCATCCAGTTCTGGCTGAGAAGCACCTTCCCCATCTATCCCCCGCAGTACTGCGCCCATGTGCTCCTGTGCAAGTTGAACTGTCCCTTGCAGTTGAGCAACGGCGCCAACAATTTCATCGGACGGCAGAAAACACCCGGACCTATACTCCCGCCCAATTAGAGACGTTCTGTGGTGCTTGATTTCGGTGAACACCAGCATCCTGATAGCGCCTGCGGTTTGCAATAGGGCATCTGTCCGTTTCCCCGGGCCCGCGATGCTGTATCCGCTCACAACTTGTTCTAAGCGATCAGGGTCCCATCCAGTGAAGAGCTGAGTTGAGAGCCCCAACCCCAAGAGCCAGGGGTTAAGCTCAAAAAAGTCTTGCCAGACCCCCTCTGTCGATCGAGCGCCTTGTTTACCTAGCGCGGAATTAAAATATTCGTCATCTTCCAAAAGTAGTTTGAACTCGTTCACGACCGCTCGGCGATGCGCCACCGCCACAACGTCGACTGCCTTTACATCCTCTGCGATGAGAGCGCGGAAACTCTCGGCGTCGTCGCGATAAGCCGCAGCCAAGGTCTCCGCGTCTGGGACTAACGTGGGGGTTGGCGCGAGCGAGGCATGGAGGGCCTCAAAAGTCTTGCCGCGGATCAACGCAACAAAGTCCGCCGCTGCGTCGCTCTGAAGATGAAGCACAGTCTCGTGGTCAAAATCGCCGTCGCGCAACGTCATGATCCACAGTTCAGCCACGGTATTGGTCCCACGAATCATCAGGACCTTGACTTGGTAACGCACCCCTCCGAGGTCAGCACCCACGTGCCAAATCGAGCCAATTCCGGGCTGCACGACTCTTTGCTCCTGCCCGACAAAGTCGTGAAAGATAACGTATGCGGGAGACCCGAAGTGGGTCGCCTCGTAGCCAAGCTCGCCCATCTACATGGACCTACATTTCTCGCACCCGCATCGGATCGATAGACCCGAATTAACTCGTCCCAAGCCGGTCGCTGGATCTCCGCCTTGACTGCCCCGAATATTTGCCAGTATCACGGGAGCAGACTGAACGCTGTCGACGAGTGCAATGGAACTCGAGCGGGGAGACGCAGAGCCGTGAGCACGGTAAACCACAACTTCATTTGTTCCATGTGATGCTGCGCGCAAGCAGATTCCGCGAATGTAGTAGCGGTTGAATTCAGTTCGGCCAAGCTTTCTAGCGGAGTCAACTGGAGAATCGACCACCCGGCCTTGCTCATTCAAACTGTCGACAAGGGCGGCCTCGCTTCCACTCGTAAGGGCGAGTTCAAGAAGCGAGGCGTAATCCGTTCTTCCACGCTCTGTGAGCCCAGCCCCCAAAAAAGGCGAGCCTTGGGTTGAAATGTCCAGATTCAACTCGCTCAACATATGTTGGCGCGTCTCGCCATCCAACTCAAAGAAATTGAAACTTGTCTGTTCCATCCATTCTCCTTTTGTCTAAGCGTCGATTTTCGTGGTTGCGTTCTATGGCTCGTCGCGAGTCTGCCGTATGGTGCGGACACGGCGTCGCCTCGACGCGCCGTCTCACATTCGAGTGTTCGCTTTCACTCCTCGAGCAGACCGCTCGGCGGACAGAATCGCCATTCGACACAAGTCGTCTCTCAGACTTCTCGAACGGATCTTGCGTCGAAGGCGAGTATCGTCACTGCATGGCCAATGCACTGCCTCTCCGAATTTTTTTGGCTTCACCAGGCGATTTACCGAACGAACGACAGACCATTCGAGTTTGCGTAGACGAGTACAACGCCCGCCGATCCGAAATCTCACAAGTCAGGTTCGAGATTGTCGCGTGGGATCAGGTGCGTGGCACTGCCCGAAGGGCACAAGGGGCGATCAATGAGCTTGTGGAGGAAAGCCACTACTTGGTCGCGCTTTTCAAGCGAGCTTGGGGAAGCGAGCCCGGAAGCCCTTGGGGGTACACGTCAGGGACCGAGGAAGAGCTATTCACCGGGCTGCTGGAACTGGGGCTCGAAGAGCAACCCATGCGCGATGTCTGGGTTGGGTTCCTTCAAGATCCGTCACCGGACGCTCAGGTCTTAGCTTTGAGAACACAGTTGGCTCAGCGGCATTCGATGCTATACGAGGATCTAATAGACCTACGCGATCTGAAGGAAAAGTTCGCCGAGCGCCTCGAAGCGTGGGGATCTTCCGCATCGTACAAAGTCCCTAGATTTGTCGATTTATTGCCTTCCTCCGGAAAAGACGTTCTGAGAGCCGCGAACTTTCGTCTTCGGGGAGAGAAACTAATCCTTCTCGGCCAAGCTGTGGCTGGGGCAGCGGATCTGGAAGAGGCCGCGAATATGGGGGGGCCCGATGAACATCTGGCATATGCAAAGTTCTTGGCTCGCCATGGCGATCTAGACGAAGCATTGGCCGCGACCCAAAGAGCCGTTGATTTTTTCATCTCGGGCACCATGCCGTTGCACTCGGCACAGGCCGCCCAAGCGTTTGCCGCGCAAGCGGGCGTACTGCGTCGGCAGGGCCGTGACCACGATGCAGTAGGTCGGCTAGATCAGGCCCTATCGCTCCTTCACGACACGGACGTTTACACAGAAAAAGTTCGATGCCGGATACTTGATGACCTCGGCCTCGCGCTTCTGAATACCGGCGATGCCGCGTCGGCGAAAGACCGCTTCGAAACGGCGCTGGCTCGACGACGCCAGCTGGGCCTTGACGTCGAGGTGTGCCAGTCGCTAGTCAACCTAGCGAGATTGGAAGTCGGTCACGGAGCCCTGAACATCGCCGCGGAGTACGCTACGGAGGCGATCTCTGTACTACGCGGCAAACCGCCAAGGGCTCTTCATGCCAACGCTGAGGTTCTAGCCGCACAGGTGCTGCTTCGGCAGGGACGCCCCGAAGATGGGATTGTGCACGCCAACCGTGCTCTAGCGTTGAATCGTCAAATTGCCAGCAAAAACGGTGAAGCAATAGCGGAGCTTTTGCTTTCGCAGTGCTATCGTGCGGCAGGCAAGAGAGTGGAGGCGTTCGCACATGCGACAGCGTGCTTCGACTTGAACACAGCAATGGGCAATAGTGTCGGAGTAGGCCGCGCTAAATGGGTCCTCGACCAATTAGAGGTTTGATAACCGCGCTTATTCGCTGAAGACGGGGTTTCCCGCGGAGTCAACTTGGATGAAGGTTCGACTTGGCCACAAGAATGCGGTGAGCCTGCCTCTTTTGTCACCACCGCACCCGGTGTCGAGCTGAGCAGAGTTGTTTTCGATCAACGGTAGTCGCCCGACGGGCACGTGGGCGCTTATGTGGAACCGGTCGTGTTCGTCGTATGGGTGATGCCTTGCGTCCAAGTCGTCCATCACAAATTGAGCGGGCATACGTTGCAAAAATTCCAAGTGAGAACGAGGAAACGCCGCCCGAAAGTCCGTCAAAACGTCTGGCCCTACTCGCCCCATATTGACGTATGAGCGAATGGTCATCGCGCCGCCCATCTTCAGGAACGACGCGATGTCGCCAGTTTCCAATGCATCCAGCAGCGCCAACTCGTGGTTCCCGACAAGAACGCTAGCTTGGCCAGATTTTTCCAGGTCCAACAAATAGCCGATCACTGCGGCAGAATTATCACCCTTATTAAGGTAGTCACCTAAGAAAACGGTATGGCACGCGTCGACCTTTTCGAGTGCGTTGCAGATACCAATCAGCGCTTCCAGGTTTCCGTGGATGTCGCCTACAAACGCGGTCTGGTGCGTCACAGGAGGATCTTCTGCACTTCGGCATAGTCGGAGCCCTTGCCGCTCGTCCCTAGGGCCATGAAAGCCATCGAAAGCACATCACTTTGCTTTCCCCATTCATTAACTAGAAGGGACTCTAGAGATCCGTGATTATTTGGAGGAAAATTTCCGATCAGTGAACCCAATCTATTGAGGCACTTCTCGAGGTCTTGAAGAGACGGCAGTACCCTCTGCCGAGAGGCAAGAAGTAGAGCCAACTGTGGGTCATTGTGTCTAATGGCTAGTTCACGCACAGAGAAACACGGGGCTCCCTCGGAAATAGCCTGGGCGTAAAGGCAGCTGCGCAATAAATAACGCGCCTGGCGAAGGAGCCCGGGAAGATACTTGGGCAAGTCGCGATCGGGCGTGGTGAATAAGCTAGACATTTGCAAGGAGCGGTTTAGCACTCGAGCAGTGTCAACCTCGCCCATCTTCTCAATCGATTGCGACAACTCTTCGGATGGGTCCCAGATGATCTTAGAATCGCGCTTGAGGTGAGCGCCAAAAAGAGAGCCAATGCCGCTTGAAAGTTGGTCTTTTGTGTAGAAGCTGACACTCACGTCGCCCGAATTAGCCGTTGGTCGCTGAGAAGGCACGACGGCAATGACGTCGAGATCGGATCCCAGAACGGAGTCACCCCTTGCCTGACTCCCATAGATTAGTAGCGACGATGCATCAGCAGGCAACTCCGGAAAATCTTCAAGGAGTTTTGAGGAGATCCCGAGCCCTGATAACTGGTCTACTATTCCAACCCGGTCCACTTATTCCTCGTCATCGACGCTCGAAGCACTCATAATCTATCAACGGCTAGTCCAACAGCCGTCAGCATACGAGGCAAGCCGTTATCCAGCCAACCGGTAAGCCTCTTGAGGATCCCCCAGACTCTGTGAGATCAAGAATAGGCGCAGCGTGGCCGCATCCGGTACCGTCGCATCGTGTTCGCCCATGAAGCAGGTTCCGGTACCCCGATCGTTCTCCTCCACGGTTTCGGCCTCGACCATCGCAGCCTGCTGCCCCTCGAGCCGACGTTCGAGAGCGCGGGCGGGTGGCGACGCATCTATCTCGACCTTCCCGGTGCGACCGGTACGCCAGCAGACGGGATCACCAGCACCCAGCAGGTAGCGGATGCCGCCGCCGAAGAGATCCGCGCGCGCCTCGGCGACGAGCCGTTCGCCGTTCTCGGAAACTCGTTCGGCGGCATGATCGCGCGCTACGTCGCCCACGAGCTGAGGCCACAGGTTCTCGGTCTCGCGACCGTCGCCGGCGTTTTCGTCGCCCGCCACGACCAGCGAGCGGTTCCGGAACGAACTGTTCTCGTGACAGAGCCCGGCATCGAGTCGATTCTGGGGCACTCGCTCGAGCAGTACCGCGAAGACGCCGTCGTCGAGTCGACGGATGCCGCGCACGCCTTCCTGCAGCACCTCCTACCTGGAATCGAAGGCGCAGACCCCGAAGCGCTCGATCGCATCGCGCAGGCGTATTCGCTCGACCAGGAGCCGGAAGACCAGCATCCGGAGCCGTTCCTGCAATCGACCCTGCACCTCACCGGTCGACAGGACGACGTGGTCGGCTACGCCGACGCCTGGCACCGCGTCGAGCACTACCCGCGGGCAACCTTCGCCACGCTCGACGCCGCTGGCCACAACATCATGTTCGAACAGCCGGAACTGTGCTCGGCGCTCATCACCGAGTGGCTGGCGCGAGTGCGGCGCGGCGCCCTCGCACCTCAGTCCAACGGCGCTGCCCGTCCAAGAAGAATCCCACCCACAACGCCGACTACGACGCTGAAGATGACGAAGGCGATACCGCCCAACCCGGTCGCGAACAGGGATCCGGCCACGATCACGACGCAGAGGATCGCCCCGTAGGCCCATCGACTCGAGGTGCCCGACAGCGGACCCGCAATGTACGCCGCGACGATGGCGAAAGCAATTGCCGATCCAACGAAGAACGGGCCGCCCACGATCAATACCGCGGGCTTTATACCCATGAAGTCCGGCTGCGTGACCCCATATGAAGTGAGAAGCCCGAGGCCCAATACGACTCCGACGAGTTCCTAGACAACCCCGCGCAACCGGTGCCCGATCGCGATCGACTCCCCCGACAGGGCCGACAGCGGTGATGCGAGGAAGGCGACGAGGTCGGCGATCTGGGAGGGCGACGACTGGCCGCCGCGACCGTGCTCTACCTCGGCCGCGGGCGATTCGAGCACATTCCCCGGGTTCACTGTATTCACGGTCACACCGGTTCCGGCCAGCTCGTCGGCCAGGTTCTTCGCGATGATGTTGAGTGCCGCATTCCGCACTGAGCCAGTAATATTTCCGGTAAGTCGCCCGTTCTGGCCGCTGATGCCGACGATGCGGCCGTAGCCAGCGTCACGCATGACAGGAATGACGGCGTTGGCTACCCGAAGGAAAGTGAGCGCCTTCGCCTCGACCGCTTCCGCCACCTGCACCGGATCGCTGTTGCGCGACTGGTCGAGGGTCCCCGCCGATGGGGCCGCAGTCACAACCACGGCATCCAGGCGGCGATGCTCCGCAAGCACGCCGGCGAGCGCATCGGCGACCGACAAGTCATCGGCGGCATTCATCACTATTCCGCTGTCTCCGGAGCGGGATGCGACCACTACATTGGCGCCCTCGACGGTCAGCCGGGAGGCGACAGCCGACCCGATGAAGCCGTTCCCACCGACTACCAGCACAACACGATCACGCAGCTGAAGATCCATTTCGGCAGGCTACCAGCGGACGCTTGGCGAGCCGCAGAAGAGGACGACTACTCCCGCGCCCCGAACCCGTTCTCGAGCGCGTCGAACAGCGCTTCGAGGCGCTGCCGGTGGCTCGTCGTCACGGCGTCCGACTCGTCGCCCGCCATTCGCTGTCGTGCGGTCTCCACCAGCACAGCGCTGTAGCCGGCAAGAAACAGGGCGCCGAGCAGGATGCTGTCGCCGTCGAAACGGGAGTCGCGCCGAAGTTCGTCGGTCAGGGCGCGCTGGAACTCCGCGCCGATCTCCCGTGCACGCGCGATGAGGGCGGGAGACGCAGCGATAGTTCGAAAAAACGGCACCGCTCGCGGGTCGAGTCCGGAGAACGCATGAAGCTCGTCGGCAAGCCTGAACGCGAGGTCGCGCAGCGACGAGACCGGGCTGACGCCATCAGCGCGGCCGCGCACTGTCGAGCGCAGCAGTTCGACCACCTCGTCGGCGCGGTCCAGGAACAGGTCCTCTTTGCGCGGAAAGTGTTTGAAGACGGTGACGCTCGACACGCCCGCTTCCTTAGCGACCTGCGCGACAGTGACGAGGTCGTAGCCGCGCTCGATGAACAGGCGGTTCGAGATCTCAAGGATTCGCGCGCGCGTCTGGGGTCCTCCGCGCTCCGATGTTCTCGGCATCCGAATCCTTTCGTTCCTTGTGTAACCCAACCTAGTGGTTGTGTGACTAACTTTAGTGAGCTAACTTAGTCGCATGACCATCACCCGAACCTCTCCCCGCGCCCTGCGCGACGCCTGGATCCCCCTCGCTGGCCTCTCGGCCGTCTTCCTCTTCGAGATGCTCGACAACTCGATCCTCAATGTCGCGCTCCCGACGATCGCCCGCGAGTTGCAGGCATCCGCAACCGACCTGCAGTGGGTCACCGGCGCCTACGGCGTCGTCTTCGGTGGCCTCATGCTGGGCTTCGGCGCGATCGCCGACCGTTTCGGCCGTCGCGCCGTGATGCTGGTCGGACTCGTTCTGCTCGGCCTGGCCAGCCTCGCCACGGCTTTCGTCACTACTCCAGAGCAACTCATCGCGGTGCGCGTGGTTATGGGCGTCGCCGCAGCGATGACCACTCCCGGCTCGATGGCGCTCGCGTTCCGGCTCTTCCAGGACGACAAGCTCAGGGTCAGGGCGATCACCCTCATCTCGACAGTGGGCCTGGTCGGTCTCGCGGTCGGGCCCACAGTCGGTGGGTTCGTGCTTGCATTCGCCCCGTGGCAGGTGCTGCTGCTCATCAACGTGCCGATCGCGGCGCTGGCCTTTGCCGGCATCCGCATCGGAGTCGCCCGGGATGACGCCGCCGACCTGCACCGCGACCCGATCGACGTGGCCGGAGCCCTGCTCGGCACCGCGACGATCGTGCTGGCACTGGTGGCGCCGACCCTGTTCGTGAACGAGGGATCCGACTCCTGGCAGGCGTGGACGGTCACGGTGCTCGCCATCGTCGCCGCGATCTCGTTCGTTCTTCGAGAGCGTTCGGCAAAGCATCCGCTGCTCGATCTGAAGCTCATCGCCCTCCCTCTGGTCTCGAGTGGCCTCGCCTACAAGGCCGCCGCAGGCATGGCCGTCGCCGGGCTCAGTTACATGGTCACCCTGCAACTGCAGTTCGCCTGGGGTTGGCCACCCGCACTCGCCGCCATCGGGATGCTGCCGCAGGTCGTCGTGCTGATCGCCGGAGGGTCGTTTGTGAGCCCGTTCGTGCAGAAGGTCGGCATGGAACGCGCGGCCTGGATCAGTTCTGCCGCCGTGGTCGCCGGCCTCGCGATCTTCGCCCTGTTCAGCAGCCTCGGCTATGCCTGGGTCGCAATCTCGCTCGTGCTCGTCGCCGCGGGCCTGCGGGTCGTCGGCGTAGTCGCCGGAACCAACGTTCTGCGTGGCCTTCCCGAGAATCGCACCACGATCGGCGCCGCCCTCGTCGACACCTCGAGCGAGGTCGCGACCGGGGTCGGCATCGCAGCGACCGGCACGATTCTCGCCGCCCTCTTCACCGGCAGCCTGGGTGCCGCCGACTGGACTACGGCGCAGTCATCCCAGTTCCAGCTCGCCATCACGATCGCGGGGCTGGTACTCACGGGCATCGCTGCTGGGCTCGTTGCCTTCGGCATGGCTCGCGCCCGCCGTTCGGCGTGACCTCAGGCGGTGACCAGCAACCGCGCGAGTGAATCCAGCGCCCCGGGTACGAGGGAGTAGTAGGCCCAGGTCCCGCGCTTCGAGCGCGTGACAAAGCCCGCATCGGTGAGCACTTTGAGGTGATGAGACACGGTCGGCTGGCCGATGGCGAGCGGCTCGGTCAGGTCGCATACGCACGCCTCCTGCCCCTCGGATGCCGCGATGATCGAGATGAGCCGCAGGCGCGCGGGGTCCGCAATTGCCTTGAGCGACTTCGCGAGGTCATCGGCCTGCTGCTGGGTCATCGGGTCGCGGGTCAACGGCGCGCAGCAGTCGGCCGCCTGGATGACGGGCAGAAGGGTCATCGTGCTCATGGATCGACCCTATCAATATTGACAAGCATCGATATAGCAATTCATACTCTCAGTATCGATATCGATCGATGCACTGGATCCCAGCGATACGGAGGGCACGTCCGTGACACTCATCGACCTTCAGCGCTCCTCGCCCAGCGCCGGTTCCCTCGACGCTCTCCCCGTCGCCATCATCGGGGCCGGCCCGATCGGCCTCGCTGCTGCTGCGAATTTCGTGGAGCGCGGCCTGCCCTTCGAGATCTATGAGGCGGGCGGATCGAGCGCGAGCAGCGTGCGGTCGTGGGGGCACATCAGCCTGTTCTCACCCTGGAAGCACCTCATCGACCCTGCCGCCCGCCGGTTGCTCGAGGCCGACGGATGGCTCGAGTCGCGCTACCGGGAGACCGCTCCGACAGGCGCCGATCTTGTTCGCCTCTACCTTGAACCGCTGGCAGCCCTCGAGTCCATTGCCTCCCACGTGCACACCAATGTGACAGTGACCGCGGTCACCCGGCAGGGCATGGACCGCACGCGATCGACCGGTCGCGCCGAGACTCCGTTCGCCCTGCGCATTGCAGATCGCTCCGGCGCCGTCACCGACGTCGCGGCACGTGCCGTCATCGACGCGTCCGGCACCTACCGCACCAGCAACAGCCTGGCCTCGAACGGGCTCGACCCCCTCGGGTTGCAGGCCGTTGCCGCCCACGTCACAGCGGCACTCCCCGACGTGCTCGGTTCCGAACGCGCCCGCTTCGCGGGCAACCACGTCACGGTGGTGGGCGCTGGTCATTCCGCCGTCAATACTCTCCTTGGCCTCTGGACGCTTATCCAGACCGAACCTCAGACGACGGTCACCTGGGTCATCCGCACCGCCTCGGCCGAACGGGTTTTCACCTCCGACGACGACGAACTCGCCGGCCGCTCGGCCCTGGGGACGAAGATCCGCACGCTGGTCGATCGTGGTGTGATCGAGCTGGTAGACAGGTTCGAGATCGTCGCTCTGGAACCGGTGGGCGACCGGATCAACATCACCGGCCAGCGCAACGGCGGTGTCGAACAGATCACGACAGACATCGTCGTCAACGCAACCGGTTTCAGACCCGATCTCGGCATTCTTCGGGAGATCCGTCTCGCGCTCGACGACGTGGTTGAGGCACCGGTGAGACTCGCTCCATTGATCGATCCGAACCTGCACAGTTGCGGAACTGTCGAGCCCCACGGATTCGCCGAGCTGCAGCATCCGGAACCCGGCTTCTTCATCGCCGGCATGAAGAGCTATGGGCGGGCACCCACTTTTCTTCTGGCGACCGGCTACGAGCAGGTGCGGTCGATCACCGCCCATCTGGCCGGGGACGACGCAGCAGCACGTTCGATCGAACTTCAGCTGCCGGCAACCGGCGTCTGCTCTACTGCCAGCAACGACTCGTCGTGCTGTTCCTGACCATCACCACGACATCAACTCGAGAGACACCATGACCACCAAACCCACAGTCCTCTTCGTCTGCATCCACAACGCCGGTCGCTCCCAGATGGCTGCGGGCTACATGTCGGCGCTGTCCGGCGGTGCCGTCGAGGTGCGCTCCGGTGGTTCCGAGCCAGGAAACGAGATCAACCCGATCGCTATCGCGGCGATGGCGGAAGAGGGAATCGACATCTCGCAGGGTGTGCCGCAGCTGATGACCACCGAGCAGGTACGCGATTCGGATGTCGTGATCACCATGGGCTGCGGAGACGTCTGCCCGATCTTCCCCGGTAAGCGCTACGAAGACTGGGACCTCGTCGACCCGAAGGGCAAGTCGATCGACGAGGTGCGCCCGATCCGGGACGACATCAAGCAGCGGATCCAGGCACTGCTGGCGGAGATTCTGCCCGCGAGCTGATCAGGCGCTCGCCTGCTCCAGCACCTCTTCGGCCCGCTCCGGGCTGCCCTCGGCGAGACCGCGCTGGATTGCCGCTCGTGATGCGACCCACATGCCGGCCCCGACCAGGAACACGATGATCTCGGTCACGGTGAGTGCCCAGATGATCCCGGCGAGCCCGAACCAGAGGTTTCCGAGGATCACGATCGGGATGAACAGCACGCCCTGCGAGACCGACATCACGATCGCGGGCACCGCGCGCCCGGTCGCCTGGAACAGCGAGGTGAGCAGCCCGGTGAAACCGTTCACGATCATTGCGACGAGCTGGGCGGTCAGGATGACGACTCCGATTGCGAGTACCGACTTGTCGGCGGTGAATGCGCCGATCACCTGGTCGCGGAACAGGAACACGGTGCCGGCCGAGATGAACACGATCGCACCGACGGTGATCGCCGAGACCCGAACCGCGGATGCCAGGCGCGCACTATCGCCCTTGCCGTAGGCGTAAGCGAGAAGGGGAAGCACCCCGAGCGTGACGCCCATTACGAGGAATTCGGGCACCTGGGCAATGCGCACGGCCACCCCCATCGCGGCGAGCGCGCTGTCTCCGTAGGCGACGGCGAGGTTGTTGAGCACGAGTGAGGTCACGATGAGGAACGCCGACTGCAGCAGTTCACCGACGCCGACGCCGAACACGGGCTTCAGCACCGCCGGCGAGAGTGTGAACCAACGCGGCGCGAGGCTGAGGTGCTCGCTGTTGCGGTGCAGCCAGATGGCGAAGTAGGCGACGACGATCACGTTCGAGAGCCCCATCGCGAGCGCGGCACCGGCGACTCCCCAGCCCAGGCCGAGGATGAAGACAACATCGAAGACCACGTTGGCGATCGTCGAAGCGATGAGGCCGACCATGACCTGGCGCGTGGCTCCCTCGGCCCGCACGAGCTGCTCGAGGCAGAACGCTGCGGCGAGAACAGGAACGAAGACCAGCAGCACCCCGACGAATTCGCTCGTCGCGGGCACCGCTGGGGCATCCGCCCCGAGCAGGGTGACCAGAGGGTGAAGGAACACCAGTCCGAGTGCGCCGAAGAACACCCCGACGATGACGGAGCCCCACAGGGCGAATGACGAGACGTGCTTGATCTCGGATGCCTTGGCCGGCTCGTTCTCGGCCGCCCCGAGCAGGCGGGAGACGAGCGCGCCACCTCCTACACCGAACACTCCGCCGACCGCCATGACAAGTCCGAGCAGCGGGGCTCCCAGGGTGACGGCGGCGAGCAGGGCCGAGTCGTGCAGGGAACCGATGAACCCCGCGTTGATGACGTTGTAGACGGCGCCGACGATCATCGCGGCCGCCATCGGTACACAGAGGTGCACGAGTGCGCGCACGATCGGTGCGGACGAGAGATACCAGCGGTTGCTACCCGTGGTTTCGAGAGTGGTTGAGGTGCTCATGGCTGCTCCTTTCCGGGCAGGCAAAGCCCTTTCGGGCAGGGAGGAACGCGTGCCGACGACTGTCGGCACGGCGAGGAATTCTGAGAGGGTGGCGCTACGAGCGCGTGGGCTGCGGAAGCACCGAGGTGACCTTGGTGAGAAGGGCGTGCAGCGTGGCACGCTCTTCCGGGTCGAGCGGAGCGAGGATGACGTCGTCAGCGGCGCTCATTGCGTCGTCGAAGCCAGAGACGAGGACCGTTCCGGATGCGGTCGCGAAGACGCGCTTGCTGCGTTCGTTCCCGCTCTCGGTGCGTCGCTCGACCAGGCCGCGCGCTTCGAGCCCCTGCAGGAGGCTCGAGACGCTGGCCGCTGTCGTGCGGC
>Ga0247736_10000268_pt1 | contig 18754 bp, 24 predicted proteins | sample UWRJL193509B2_FD_180935 | JGI IMG/M metagenome (GOLD analysis project Ga0247736, IMG submission 180935) | Plant litter microbial communities from Arlington Agricultural Research Station in Wisconsin, United States - UWRJ-L193-509B-2 | ecosystem: Environmental > Terrestrial > Plant litter >...
CTAACGATGCTATTATTGAACGCTGGTCGTTGCTTGAATGGAATAGGGCAAAGGACTACGCCTTAAGCGATGCTCTTGATTCTTTAGGCGATATTAATCGGAATGACGTCAAAGCCGAATTTGTTCATATTGAAAACGGCCAGCAAGTTTCTTAAGGGATTGTTTGTTATTATGAGGCTATGAACGATGCATTTATTAGAGCCGTAAAAACAACTGATACAGATGATAGTGTCTATCCTTTTTCTATACCGGCAATTAAGCTATCGAGTCAATTCAATTTTCAGCCTCGGTAACTTTTTTTGTTGGCGAGAACGGTAGTGGAAAATCGACGTTAACTGAATCCGTTGCCTTTGCCGCCGGGTTTAATGCCGAAGGTGGTACTAAGAATTATAGCTTCACTACACAGGATACGACATCTTCGCTTACGGATAAAATTACTTTAGTAAGAGGTTTCCGTAGAGAAAAATATGGATATTTTTTAAGGGCTGAAAGCTTCTACACCACGGCTAATTATGCTGAAAGTGGAACATTCGATTATTCCGGCCCGAGTCCAATACTTTTTGAAGGTAAGCATATTCATGAGCAATCTCATGGAGAGGCTTTTTTATCTATTGTAAAAACATTTAGGCCAGGCTTGTTCATTTTTGACGAGCCCGAGTCGGCACTCTCACCCCAGAGACAGCTCGCTCTATTGGTTGCGATGAAAGAACTAGTAAAACAAGGCTCCCAATTTATAATCGCAACGCATTCTCCTATACTGCTCGCTTATCCTGATGCAAAAATTTACCAGCTTTCGCAGAGTGGTATAGAGCAAGTAGATTATGAAAATATTGAACACGTTAAGCTAACAAAAGATTTTTTGAATAACCCAAAAGGCTACCTGGATAGGTTAATGGGCGAGTAGTATCGTTCTTACTATTGCTAAAATACTGTTTTGTTTATGCTTCGGGATACCGATTGGTTAGCGTACTATTCATACATGACAAGTTTCGATACGTACGAAAAAAATCTTGAAAAACGCCTAGCTGAAATAAAGCAGGGTGACCGCGCGTACGAACTTAACGGCGACGCTATTATGGAAACGTTGCCGTATGAAGCAGCCGATAGTGTTGAAACGGACAAAGTACGCATTCTCGATGTTGGGTGTGGGCTAGGGTTTGTAGCTTTGAAGATGGCTCAATGGCCTGATGCTGAGGTTGTTGGAATTGACCCATCTAAAAAAGCTATAGAAATTGCTAAGAGAGAGCACGACGGTGTTGGTAACTTATCTTTTTACGCATATTCTGCTCAAGAATTTGCAGTGCGTATTACTGAAAATAAGGAGCCACTTTTTAATAGGGCCGTACTTAACATGGTGCTTCATTCAGTGAACGATACCGAAGTAACGAATATATTAAAAAGCCTGAAACAGGTGCTTTTACCACACGGTTCACTCTCGATAGTTGTTCCAGATGAAATGTGGCTTATTCAGAAACTAGTTGAAAAAGCCCATGCTGCGGGTATACCTTGGGAAGAAACAAATAAATGGGGAAGGGCTTTAATGGCGCAAGAGTCGGTCGACTTATCGGTTTCTATTCATGGTGAGGAAGTGTACGAAGACCCAATTACAATCTATAACCGCACGCTGAAAGATTATGGAAAATTATTAAGCGCGGCGGGTTACGGAATGGATATGGTTGTATCCTCGCCCGATAAACCGAATGACGAGAAAATTATCCCTATTCCTTATTGGGAGTTTAGTGACCATTCAGCCGGCGCGGATTTGCGAGCAAAGGATAGGCGAATATTACTTACGCAAGTTAAATAATTAGAAATAAAATTCATATTATTATATCGCTCGAGTTTTAAAGTTAACCAAAGCACTGCACTATATTATTGCAGCGAGGCAACTATCTTATCAATCCGTCTTTGGCGAGTATCTTCAGACTTAGCATCATTTACAGATCTTGCAAATTCTTTACGGGTCGAATAATTAAGGACAGAAAATTTTTCAAGTAAATTGTGTTTATTTAATGAGTTAGTAAGTTCTATAGGAACAATAACTTCTCGATAGCCACTATCTAACTCAAGGGTTACTTGTACTGTATCGCCAGCAGCTGCACCGGCTGCTTCACGGTCGCGCATTGGAAATACTACCATGCATTTACTGCCTACGCCTGTTGCGGTACTTTGATAGGTGTAACCATTGATAGTAATTTTGAGTGGTGCTCGTTTGTTCCCGCCGATTTCTTCTAGGTTCTTGGTAGGGATTTCAATAGAAGCATGATTTCCTGAGCCTATGACAACTGTTTCGTATGTTGTTTTCATATTTTGATAATACCAACATTGGTTCCAACTTCATATATCCTCGCCAATATATAAGCATGGTGTAGACTAATGTAATGCACCTCGCCTCACGTTTCGGAAGATATATATGGTTTTTCCTTATCTATAGCCTTTTAGGGGCGGCGGTCGAGACACTTTTTAGATTAGTCACAGAACATCATCTTTATGGAATTCACGGGTTCCTACATTTGCCAATATTTCCAATTTACGGTATTGGTGCGCTTCTGATTATTGTTTTGCTGAAAGGTCGAGTGCGCCATATCGTACCGTTATTTTTTATCGGTGCATTAGTAGCGACAGGTTTAGAGTTTATTGCCCATTGGCTGATTGAAATTGTGTTTAATGAGAAAATCTGGGATTACAGCAGCACCCCTTTTAATATCGATGGAAGGGTTAGCCTTATTAGTTCTATCGGGTTTGGCGTAGCCTCGGTTTTGCTAGTGCATTTTATTCACCCATGGCTCGACAAGCAATTTAACCGATTGCCGAACCTAATTAATATAATTGTCGCCGTTATAGTCGTTTTAGGGTTGTCGATAGATATCGTATCGTCAATTATCGAGCGACTTACCAATTAGTATTTTGTTAGGTAACATTGCATGATTAATAGTTTTAGAATATAGTTCTCATATGTCAAACCCAAATAAAATCGGAGCAGACTCGTCTATTCCTTCTGTAATCGAAGTATATAGAGGAATTATTTATGACGAGCCGAGTAATCGGGTGTTACTCATGCAGCGCTCACTACGTGATGCCTATAAACCCGGCTATTATGAATTCCCGGGTGGTAAAGTCGATCCTGGAGAAGATGGTCTTACTGCGCTACGTCGTGAGATTAAAGAAGAAACGGGCTTATCTATTGAGCCGTTAGCTGGCTCGATGAAGCAGTCGGAAATATATGTCGATGAGCGTAAAATTGAACGAGGAGTGTACATTGGCTTGCAACACATTAGCCACTTTATTGTTTCGCGAGTGGTAGATGGAAAATTTCAAATGAGTAATGAACATATCGATTTCGTATGGGATAATATTACAGTCGCACCAAGCCGCAACCCAGTAACAGAGAATAGTAGCATGGCGTTACGACGGTTGCAGGAACTCTGGAAATCTTCTAATAGTTAATTAATATCGATTCGTACAAAACTCTCGGCTAATTCATAGCCAGCTTGTCGCCCTTGTTCTTTTGCCATGTGGTGTATCCAGGTGGCATTCTCTAAATCACCAAATTGACTTACATGCGCTTTAAGCGCTTTTACTTTTGTTTCAAATGTATTGGTAATATCAACGGCAAAATTGCTTTCGTTAAAGTTAACTAACAGAACCGTTGCGGTTTTATGAGGTTCAAAACCCTCTGCTGCTAGTTCTGGAAAAGTCAGACGGTCACGGGCGAGTGGAAATACGGCATCGAGTGTCGCTTGGCCGGCGGCACGATGGTCGGGGTGATTAATAATACCCTTGCTGGCAGAATAAATAACGGTTGGGTCCATAGTTATAACTACATCTGGTTTAATACGGCGAATCACTTTTACAATTTGTTTTTTTAACTCCATGGTAACTTCGAGCTCGCCATCGGGATAATCAAGAAACGTAATAGACTTTCCACCGACAATTTCAAGTGCGGTTTGTTGCTCTTTGTGGCGTATTTCAGTCAATTGTATCGATGTCATAGTAGGATCATCTGAACCTTTGCCGCCATCGGTCAAAATAAGATAATGTATTTCTGCGCCATCTAAGGCAAAGCGGGCGAGCGTACCGCCAGCACCAACATCCAGGTCGTCAGGGTGAGCGGCGATGCCGAGAACTATTTTTGGTTGAAGGGGAGAGAAGGTAGTTAGCATACGCTCACTATAGCAACTTATGTCATTGCACCAAAGTGCTCATGCTAAAATAGAAGTAATGCATTTCATAAAATCTCGTACTCGTGGCTTTACTATTGTCGAATTACTTATAGTCGTCGTTGTGATCGCTATTCTCGCTTCAATCGTGATTGTGGCCTATAACGGAATCCAACAAAAAGCCCGCAATACTGCCAGGGTTCAAACAGTTGTAGCTATACAGAAAAGTATGCTTTTGTATGAAGCTGACAATGGCAAAGGTTCACTATATCCAATATTAATGACAATAAATAGCAATGCTCAGTGTATAGGTAGGGATTATGATGATGTTGACCCGTCATCTACCCATAGCTGTCGATATGCGGTATACGACAATGGAACAACTGATACAACACCAATAAACCAGCCTCTTTATGATGCTTTGAGGACGGAAGCGCAATATCGTATGAACTACACGCCGGTTGTGCAAAGGAATTTTCTGGGCGTAACCAGTATTACATCATCGGCACCATTTATTACTCCTAATAAATTTACCGATACGGGTAAACGCTACACATTAGATGGCGGTCCGTTAAAAGATTATTATATTTTGATGTCGTATCGTCTTGAAGGAACAGACCAGAACTGTCAGCTTCCAGTTGTGCGCCAGACAAGTCAAACAGCTACTCAGGCTAATTTTACATCCGGATTTCCTTATTCAGTAACGTATGGCGGTGCGACTGAATGTTGGATATGGCTTGATTGGTAAAAGCTAACGCCGGCCAACCTGCTATACTTATGATAGAACAGTTTCGATTCACGACAACTAACTTTACTACCCTTGGGGGTTATTATGGACACAGATAAATTACTACTGACGCTTAAAGATGGCAATCAAGATTTTAATATTCCTAACTCGCTAACGCGAAGTACCGTAGTGTACTTCATGCGGGCTGCTAATTGTGCCCAGTGTAACCGCCATACGCGTGACCTTGAAAAGCTCTTGCCCGAGCTGGAAAAACGCAATATGGGCGTTATTGTTGTAGTTCCTGAAGACGAAGCAGCAGTTGCTAAAGTTCGAAATCGCAACGACTTAACTATTCCTGTTATGTGGGGGAATGGCAATGCGCATGCATTAGCCGGACTTGATAAAAAACTACTCGGTATTATTCAGCAAAGCGGAACAGTGGTTATCAACCAAGCCGGAGCAATTCTGTACAAGCGTATTGCAACTAACCCTGAAGAGTCATTTAAGCCAAAAGAGTTTGAAGAATACTTGGCGAGTGTTAACTTAGCCGCTTAAAGCCCTATTCACTATGTTGTTACTTGCAGGGTAAGCTACAATAATACTATGAACTTAAAACCCGCTCTATTAGCTATTCGCTCAATCGCCGCAGAATTTGCCAGACGTTTGTATTTTCCTGTGGTAATAATTTTTTCAATCATTGCCGCTGCGTTACTTGGCCTATCAATTTGGCTTATAACAATAAGTCCATGGTGGACGATACTCCTAGTATTGGTTTTTATTGCAATTCTTGTTGTAAGTGCCTTACTCCTGATAGGCTACGTTATTATAAAACGAGTTGCGCCTACACAATCAAAACCTCAAAAACAGCAAACTAAAGAGTTGGTAGAGAAATTATTGCGTCTTGCAGAAGTTACAGGTACACCAAAATTCATACTACTATTCTTCGTTATAAAAGATGTCGTTAAGCCAAGTGAGAATGGCTACATTGCTTCTATAAGTTCCGATACGGTTGCATTGAAGGGTGATTTCATTTCATTGAAAGATTCCTTTAAGCCGTAATATGGTACTATGCGTACATGAAGAAAAAAGTAGTTAATTCTAAATTATCAATCATCATATTGGTCACAGCCGTCGTGCTTGTGACAATTGCAGTTACTATTGCTGCAGTTGCTTTAAGGAATGATGAACAGACTAAGTCATTTACAGAGTGTGTAGATGCTGGCTACCCTATTTCTCAATCTTTCCCAGAAACCTGTTCAGTGCCTGACGGTAAAACATTTACCAATAACTAAATGTTATTATAGGCATATATGAAAATTGGCGTATTCGATTCGGGGATTGGCGGCAAGACTGTTGCTGACAGGCTTCAGGCTGACTATCCAAGTTACGAAGTGGTTTATGTGGATGACCATAAAAATGTTCCGTATGGAAGTCGGTCGCAAGCAGAAATCATTCGTTTGACCGATACGGCAATCCAGCCATTACTTATGCAAGAGTGTGATGTAATTGTGCTGGCTTGTAATACTGCTACAGCTGCCGCTATCGAAACGTTAAAAGAAAAATATCCTCACACCCCCTTTGTTGGGCTGGAACCAATGGTAAAACCGGCTGCGTCATTAACCCAATCTGGTATTATTGCTATTTGCGCTACACCTTTTACGTTGAATAGTGGTAGATATGCAAGCCTCAAAGAAAACTACGCCGCAGATATTACTATTATAGAACCAGATTGTAGTGATTGGGCAAGCCTGATTGAATCTAACCTGACAGATACCCAAGCAATAGCTAATACAATCAAGGAAGTATGCGTCGCCGGAGCGGATGTTATTGTGTTGGCGTGTACTCATTACCATTGGATTAAAGAAGAGATTATTAAAATTGCGAATGGACGGGCACAGGTAATCGATCCATCTGAGGCAATTTCGCGCCGGGTAGGTGACGTTTTAGGTATTAATTAAGTCCAATTTCAGCTATATTTATTATAGTATTGAAAAAGGAAAATTATGGAATCACCTAAAAAACTTAGCCCTGTTATTGTTGCACTTATTGTCATTGTTCTTGTCGGTGTAGCTGTAACTGCAGTGGTTATTGCTCAAAAACCACAAGGTTCAGCTACATCTGAAACTTCTCAGAACGATACCGCTACCGAGTCTCAACCAATTGATGTTGACGAAGCTATAAATTATAAAGATGGCACCTATACCGAAAAGGGTCGCTATGTAAGCCCTGGTGGTGCTGAGTCAATTGACGTTACTGTTACTATTGCCAATGATATCATTACTGCAGCAACAGTTAAGAGTAATGCAACTCGGGGTGAATCGGCCGAACATCAAGCTGATTTCATTTCCGGATATAAGAAATTGGTTATTGGCAAAGATGTCGATGCTGTATCATTATCGCGTGTTGCCGGCTCTTCACTTACGTCGAATGGTTTTAATACCGCCCTAGACCTTATTAAGGCTGATGCTAAAGCATAGTTATCAGTTTGAAGCTTTTGGCACGCAGTGGGCTATTGAAACAGATGATGAAATTCAGCCTACACTAAAAGAGGCAGTTCAGAACCAGATTGAAGCATTTGACGAGGTGTATTCTCGGTTCCGTAACAATTCGTTAGTAAGTCAGGTCGCACAAAAAGCAGGGGAGTATTCATTTCCTTCTAATGCAATAAAATTATTTAATTTTTATAAAAGCCTTTACGACATTACTGGCGGGAAAGTCACACCACTTATAGGTGATATGATTTCACGGGCTGGATACGATGCTACCTATTCGTTAAAAGCTCAGCCACAAAAGCCCATACCAACCTGGGATGAAGTGTTACATTGGGATAGCTCGTTGCTGGTAACTTCACAGCCGGTTATGTTAGATATTGGAGCGGGCGGTAAGGGTTATATGGTTGATATTTTAGCAACTATTCTTGATGAACATTTAATTAATGATTACGTTATTGATGCGAGTGGCGACTTGCGACATAAAGGTACACATGAAAATAAGGTCGGGTTAGAGCATCCATTTGAACCCAGGAAAGTCATAGGTGCAGTTGACGTTTTAAATAGAAGCTTGTGTGCTTCGGCGAGTAATCGTCGCGCTTGGGCTGATGGAATGCATCATATTTTTGACCCGGATAAGATGGCACCAACGCAAGATATTGTAGCGACTTGGGTGATTGCCGATGAAGCCATGGTAGCTGATGGCTTGGCGACTGCCTTGTTTTTTGTCGATGCAACCAAACTAAACGAGACGTACAATTTCGAATATGCTCGAATGTTTGCGGACGGTTCTATCGAGTATTCGTCGTATTTTAAAGGAAAGTTATTTTAAGTTGTTATAATTATGAGAATGAATATTGGTGAATTGGTGAATAAAGCTGCTAACGTGTTTACGATGTACAAAGGAATTACCTTTGGCCTATTAGGTATTTGGGCAGCTGCCCTGACCTTAGCCTTCTTTGGACAACTTGCCTACTCACCATTAGCAATCGTGGCCAGCCTATTGGTGGCAACACTTAGCGTCTACGGAGCTAGCTACGCTTGTGGTAGAATTTTTGGCGTCCATATACACGCCGAATCATCTTTGATTACCGGGTTAATTTTAACGTTAATTATCACCCCGACACTTGAGATAGGCGGGCTAGTGGTATTGTTGTTTGCTAGTATTATTGCCGGCGTATCAAAGTTTATTGTTGTTCATAACGGCCGACACATATTCAACCCGGCAGCCCTCGCAGCCTTTATTATTGGTGTAGCTGGCCTTGGTGGTGCAAGTTGGTGGGTAGCGACACCGGCGCTAACGCCAATTGTGCTGGTGGTAGCACTTATATCACTCTATAAGTCGCATCGAATGCTCGTAGCGGGTGTTTTCTTGGCTGTAGCTGTGCCACTTTTATTGATTGTATTTGCAACCTACGGAACGAACTTCTTAGAAAGCATTTATTTATTATTGTCATGGCCACTTCTATTTGTTGCTGGGGTTATGTTAACCGAACCGTTAACATTGCCTCCGCGCAAATGGCAAATGTATATAGTAGCAGCGGTGGTTGGCATCTTGTTTGCACTGCCGCTTAATCTGATTATTGTTGATATGACACCTGCGCTGGCTATTTTAGTAGGTAACCTCGTGGCGACTATCTTCCTAGCCCGAGAGCGTATTAGTCTAGTATTAAAGAAACGTATTCCATTAACACCTACAACTGATGAATATGTATTTATTCCTAATAAACCTGTTCACTTTACAGCCGGACAATATTTAGAAATTCAATTGCCACACAAGAAAGCTGACTTCCGCGGTATTCGACGTTCATTCAGTATGACATCAGTTCCTGGTGCAAAAGAAGTTGCGTTCGGCATAAAATTTTACCAACCATCAAGTACTTTTAAAACCGCTTTAAAAGCGTTGCCGTTTGGGGCGAAAATTTCAGCAACGGGATATTGGGGCGACTTTGTTTTGCCAAAGAACTCTTTGACGCCTATTTTATATATTGCCGGCGGTATTGGCATAACACCTTTTATTAGCCACCTGCAAGCTACGCAAAACTTAAATGATACTCGTAATACCATACTTGTATATGCGGTTAACAATCCTGACGAAATTGCCTATAAAGATATTCTTATCCGTTCGGGTGCTAAAGTCATCATCGTGACAAAAGAAAAGATAAAAGACCTTCCGTACAATTGGAAACAAATAAAATCTTCACGAATCACTCAAGAAAATATTGCAAAAGCAGTTTCTGATGTTGCTCATCGTCATGCCTATATTTCTGGTCCAACTCCATTCGTTGGAACTGCAAAGCGCGCACTGAAGGCACTTAATACAAAACGTATTGAAACCGATTACTTTGTTGGATACTAAAACTATTCAGCAATATCGCGGATGACGCTAATTTTTGCACCAAGTGTATTAAGTCGTTCAGCAAGATCTTCATAGCCACGGTTAATGGAATAAATATTACGTAGTGTCGATACGCCAGGAGCAGCCAGCATACCAAGCAAAATTACTACAGCCGGACGAAGCGCTGGTGGAGTAATGATTTCTGCTGGCTTCCATTTTGTTGGGCCTTCAACGTAAATGCGGTGAGGGTCGACAAGTTCAACTTTGGCGTTCAGTTTCGTTAGTTCGGTGAGGTAAATTGCGCGGTTCTCATATACCCAGTCGTGGATAAGCGTGCGACCCTTAGCAGTTGCCGCAATTAGGGCGAAGAAGGGTAGGTTGTCGATATTCAAACCAGGGAAAGGCATTGGGTGAATTTTATCGATAGAAGCGACTAATTTACTTTCTTTTGTAGTAATGTCGACTAAACGAGTGTAGCCGTTGAGTGCAGTGTATTCATCCGATAATTCGTATTGGAAGCCCATATTTTCAAGGAACTTCAATTCAATTTCAAGGAATTCAATTGGAGCGCGTTCAATAGTAATCTCAGATTTTGTGACAATCGCCGCTGCAATGAAACTCATTACTTCGATGGGGTCTTCAGCTGGGGCATATTCAACATTCTTATTAATATCACGAAGGCCATGAACAGTAAGAGTAGTTGAACCGATACCTTCAATTTTTACCCCAAGCTTTTCAAGGTAAAGACACAGGTCTTGCACCATGTAGTTTGGACTGGCATTGCGGATGATGGTTACGCCGTCATTTGTGGCTGCTGCCATAAGGATGTTTTCAGTTACAGTGTCCCCACGCTCAGAAAGAACAATTGCTTTTTCAGGCTTAACAGAAGTAACTGTCGCTTCGTATTTACCTGTGACAGTATTTACTTTCAGTCCAAAAGCCTCGAGGCCACTGAGGTGTGGTTCAACGGTTCGTTCACCTAAGCTACAACCGCCAGCGTAGGGGAGGTTGAAATTCTTGTATTGGTGAAGCAATGGGCCGAGGAACATGATAATACTGCGGGTTCTCTTGGCAGCTTCAATATCCATATTCTCGAGCTTTAATTTGGCAGGAGGAGTAATTTCAAGGTCATTGTCGCCGAACCAACGAGTTTTAACACCAACGCTATTAAGTACTTCGATAATACGGTTTACTTCTTCAATGCGGGCAACTTTACGAAGAGTGGTAGTTCCACGGTTCAAAAGAGATGCACATAATAAGGCTACGGCTGCGTTTTTACTTGTTTTAGCAACAATATGTCCAGAAAGCTTATTGCCACCTTCAACCCTAAAGTTAATAATGCCACTTTGGTTAACAGTGACGATAGGACTTGACAAAACATCGCTGATACGAGCTAACATATCAAGGCTGATATTTTGACCGCCTTTTTCAATTCGGTTAATTGCACTCTGACTTGTCTTGAGTGCTTTTGCTAAGTCACTCTGAGTCATGCCTTTGTTTTGGCGGGTTTCTTGGATTAATGTACCTATTTTTGCAGCGTAGTTTTTAGATTCCATAGTGCTTATTTTATACCTTCTATGATATAGAGTCAACAAGTATCGAATTTCCTATGGGTCGTTTGAGAAACCGTTACACGCCATAAAAAATCGCTCCTGGCTGATTTTTTATGGGTTGCACTTCGCTTTTAGTTTCTCAAACGCCCCATAGGAAATCCTCCCCTCGTACCTGTATAATAGAAGGTAAAGAGGAGTACTTGATATGGCAGATGATGTAATACGTCCAAAGATTTTGAATGATGATGATGTGGCTGAGTTGGTTGCGAGTGAGATTGCTCATCAGCTAGAAGTCATTGAGCTGATTCCGAGTGAGAATTATGTAAGCGATGATGTTTTGAATGCACTTGGAAGTGTGTTTACGAATAAATACTCCGAGGGGTATCCTGGGCGTCGTTACTATGGTGGCCAAGAGTTCACCGACAAAATAGAGCAGTTGGCGATTGATAGGGCGAAGCAATTATTCCATGCCGACCATGCCAATGTGCAACCTCATTCTGGGGCGCCGGCTAACGAAGCTGTCTATAGTGCTTGGCTCGAACCGGGCGATACGGTGCTAGCAATGGACTTAAGCCATGGTGGTCACTTAACCCATGGTGCACCAGTTACGCGTAGTGCAAAGCTGTATAACTTCATTCGTTATAAGATGAAAGACGTTGAAACGGGCGAGATTGACTACGAAAGCTTGCGACAATTGGCACTTGAACACCGTCCGAAACTTATTATTGCTGGCTTTAGCGCTTACCCGGGTATTCTTGATTACGATAAGTTTGCCGCTATTGGAAACGAAGTAGGTGCGCTACTTATGGCTGATATGGCCCATGTCGCTGGTTTGATTGCTGGTGGTGTTGCTGAAAATCCACTCGATCACGGCTTCCATGTGATGACGACTACAACCCACAAAACCCTTCGTGGCCCACGGGGTGGTTTAATTCTTTCAAAAGGCATTGCTGGAAACCCACTACAGGCACCTGAAAAGACTATCGAAAACATTCCAACACTCATCGACCGAGCTGTTTTCCCTGGTATGCAAGGTGGCCCGCACATGAACAACATCGCAGCTAAGGCTGTAGCCTTCCACGAAGCCCTGCAACCAGAGTTTAAGACATATACTGAACAGATACTCAAAAACGCCCAAGTACTGGCTGAAGAGCTTAAGAAGGGTGGCTTAAAACTAGTAACTGGTGGTACAAAGAATCATCTTATTCTGGCAGATGTCTACGAGAGTTTTGGTATTGATGGCAAAGAAGCGCAAGAACGCTTAGAAAAAGTCGGCATTATTGTTAATGCTAATTCAACACCCGATGATACATTACCTCCTTTTAGGCCAAGTGGTATTCGTTTAGGAACTCCAGCCGTAACGACCAGAGGCTTGGTTGAAAAAGATATGGTCGAAATTGCAGCTCAAATTATTGCAACGTTAAAACAACAATAAGTAGTACTAAGCGGTAGGGCAGCCGATAGTGTATCCACCACCTACAGTGCCAGTGACTTGTCCTATATTGATAGTTTGAACACCACTTCCAGCAAGGTAATTATAATAACTAATGATATTACCCGTAGCACTTGCTAATGCTAAAATTGTCGTTGGTTGCGCTGTTGTTGACCCAATGCCACACGTTACAAATTTAACAGTAGTTTTACCATTGTCAGAAGTTGGGTTCGTCGCAGGGTTTGTAGTGAAGTTTACGCCAGAAAGATAGTAGGGCGTGTTGCTAGCTGCCGTAGTCAAGTTGGTATAGAGCATTGGATATTGTCCAGTTGGCCCATCAGAAGCATAAAGCTCTGCCTTTTTTTGTACCGATACAGCCGAAGCCTTAGCGGCGCTGTCGTTTGCTCGACCCGTGATGCCATTATAAGAAACAATAGTAATGGCCGCTAAGATAGCAATTACGACTACAACAATAAGTAATTCGACAATTGTGAAACCATTTTGAATAGGTGATTTAGATCTGATGTTATTGAAACTCATATGAGTTTGCCCCCTAGGTCAGTTCTAGTTAGTGTTAGGTATCAATATATTACTTAAATGGAAAAAGCACAAGCGGTACGATCGTATCGCATCCCCAAACAAAAAGGCGACATTTTTGTCGCCTTTTTGTTAATATCTTTTTTAATATTACCTAGTAGTACTAAGCTCCGAGGTTAATCGCGTTAGCGCAGGCACTGTCTGAACCAAGTGTAGCAAATGTTGCTGCACCTACAGTTGTACCGTCACCACCATAACTCCAGTAAGTAATTTTGATACCACTAATGTTAGATGCAGTTAGTGTTCCTGTTACGATACCTGATGTAGCACAAGCTTGAACTTGTACGTAGCTTTTACCAGTAGTACCTGTTGTTGAAGCTGTTGGAGCCGCAGATCCGTAAGATGATGCAGGGAGGGTGTAAGACTTTGTAGCATCGCTTGAAAGTGCAGCGTAGCTAATTGGATAGTTACCAACTTCAGAGTTATAAAGCTCAATCTTCTTCTGCACGCTTGCAGCAGTTGATTTAGAAGCACTTTGGTTAGCGCGGTTAGTAATACCGTTATATGAAACGATGGTAATCGCTGCCAAAATGGCGATAACAACCACAACGATCAAAAGTTCAACGATAGTGAAACCTTTTTGGTCTTGTGTGTTAGATTTGATGTTCTTGAGACTCATGATGAGCTGCCCCCTAATTAATTAAATACAAATTATTCTGACATAACTTTACTACGCCAGTCATATAAGCGCAAGCATTTTGTGTAGAGAGTTACTGGTGTTTGCTGCTGATTTTTTTGACTACACCGTCGACTTCTGTCCGGTAAAAAATACTGAATCTACGACATTCCTGAGCTTCAGCTGTACACAGTGCTCCATTGTTTTGAATTGGTTGATAAACATACTGGCTAACGGTAGGTTGTGGACTTACCCCTGCAACGGTTTCAACGGCGTTGGTAGCAGGTACAAACGAAGCTGCAACGCTCGCTGCGTCAGGAGCGGTGACAGTTTCAAGTTCTATATAAGGGAAGAAACTTTTTATTGAAGTGCTACCACTCGCAAGCAAGGCTGTTGATGGGTAACGATTCAGTACAGTAGAAGTATTCACTCCTGTCTTATAAAAAGTTTCCATATTATTGGCAATAGTGCCAACTTCAGCTGTTCGTTCAGCGTCACGCTGGCTTACTTGGGTTGAGCTAATATTAACCACCGCTAAGGTTAATAGAATAACCATAATCGTGACGGTAATAATAATTTCTACAAGAGTAAACCCGTGTTGTTTCATGCCTTAAGCATAAGAGGTTTGTATTGAATCTGCAAGCGCTTTAAGTAAGAGGGATTTCCAGTGGTTCTTGTTCAATCTGAATTTGGAAGGTGTCACGAACTTTATCGGCGATTTCATCGCGAGCAGCGGCAAGGTCACTATAGCCCGTCGCCGATTCGTTAATAAGTACTAAACAATTTTTTTCGTTCACCCGCATACCATGTAAGAGCTGGCCTTTGAAACCACACTTTTCAATGAGCCAGCCGGTTGATACCTTAAACTTACTGTTACCCATGTCGTAGGCTTTGATATCGGGGAAGTTCTTTTGAATATCAGTTAATTGCCATTGTTCAATCAAGCTGTTTTTGAAGAATGAACCAGCACTTGGTTTGACGGCAGGGTCAGGGAGTTTGTCTTTACGAATATCAATGACGGCATCACGAATAGATTGATGGGTAATAAGTTGAATAGCATGTTCATCAATGTATGCTTGCAACGAATCATAAAAGGGGGCAGTTGGTTGGTTTTTCGAAAGCTCAAGGGTAATACTGGTAATAATATAGCGTCCTTGTTCGCTTCCTCTAAAGATACTATGGCGGTAGCTAAAGCCACATTCGCTGTTTTGTAGCGTAACAAAAGTATCATTTGATGTGTCATAAGCTTCTAGAGAAACCAGTGTCTCCGAAATTTCTTGGCCATAAGCACCGATATTTTGAACGGGTGCGGCACCGGACGTACCAGGGATAGCTGACATGGTTTCAATACCTGTCAGGTTCATTTGTACGGTACGAGCAACCGCTAAGTCCCAGTTTTCACCAGCGCCAATTTTTAATGTGGTTGTATTTAACTCATCCTTAACGATATCAAAACCGGGAATCTTTATTCGAAGCACTAAACCTTGATAGCCTTCGTCGTGAGCAATAACATTACTCCCGCCACCGAGAATAAATACAGGAATTTGCTTGGCCTTAGCGTTCTGATACACCTCTCGCAGTTCATCGGGTGAATGTATTTCGGCAAAAAATCGAGTAGGGCCACCTAAGTGCATAGTGGTGAGGTTTTTCAGTGGAATGTTCGTGTGTATATCCATAACTACTATAAATTATAGCTTTAATGAGAATATTATGCTACAATGACCCCTGTACTTGGTACTAATTTGCACCCGTAGCTCAGCGGATTAGAGCATCTGTCTTCGGAACAGAGGGTCGGCGGTTCGAATCCGTCCGGGTGTACCAACATTATAAATAAGACATCTTCGGAGGTCTTATTTTATTTGCTTGTGTATACTTTGTAGGTCTTCCAGTATCGCAGTAAGCCACACCTTACCATGTTCTACTTCGTAAAATTGTTTGTAGTAAGGTAATGTATCAATTCTTGACTGTATATTTTCCAGGTTTGCTAAGTTGTATGCTTCAATTTTCATATCATCTTCTTCGATGTATGTGTCGGGTGCCTTTGTTGAGTCGTCAAGATTTTCTATTGCACCCTCGATGTCGTCGATGGATTCCATTTCAATATCAACGCTACCTCTTGACCACCAAGTTTTAGCAGCAATTTCGATATTCGGGTTTGTATAGGTCGCTTTTTTATTAATTCGGTTCCAAGTTGAAAGCATCACGTCCGGGTTGAGATCTTTGATTGCTAACGACAAGTCTAAGTGGTCAAATACTTCTTGTGTCGTCTGAAATAATCCAACTGCCGCTGGAACTGTCGGGCGGAGGATGAGGCTTTCGTTTCTTAACGAACTTGATGTCATCTGGGCTAATATCGACGCAGAAGCAACCGCTTCAATATCATCGGCTGTTATTCTTTTACCCGTCATGAAATGAGAATGATGCGATATGTATGAGATAGAATCTCCAAGGTCGTCGTGAAAGCCTTGTGAGGTAGTTTGCCATGCGGCGCGCAACGCGTAGCAGGCAAGTATTGAACGACGCTCAATCGATTGAGGCTCTTGCTCGTTGCTTCGTGGTAGTTCAGACATAGTACTAGTATCGGATACTGTAGCAGTAGCGACAAGCGTATGCATTGTTAATTGACAAAAACAGTAAAAAATGCTATAATCAATGATGGTCTGTTTGGCCACCTTAACATCCCTGTCTATTCTATGTTCCCGAGAGGATCAACCATGAGCTACTGCGATTACTATGGCACTTGTCAGCCAACCATTTGGAACTGGGTGTATAACAGCCCCCTGTTAACGATAATTGCCTACGTAGTAATACTCGCAATTGTCCTCACCCTAGTATTCTTCACAATCAATCTGGTCCGCTCAAGGCGGCAACCGCTCTGTGTCGACTGTCTCGAGTATGGTACGCGTAAACACACGCCGTATCACTACAGCGATTTGGCGGTGTGTGAATTCCACTATCGCGAACGTGAGATGGCCGACGAAACGACGTACCTGTGCCCCAAGCACAACGTCGCGTTCAAAAAGCGCCGACGCGAAGGTGTGACGATCGACGTCTGCCCGCACGGTTGCATTTTCCTTGACGACGGCGAGCTCGAAGATCTCGAAGAAGTCGCTAAGGAGTCCGGTCGCAGTAGCGGCCAGATGCTCGGCCTTGCGATTGGCATAGCTACCTGAGCATACGTAGCTAGACAGGGAAGAGCCCGGAGAGAATATTTCTCTCCGGGCATTTTTCTTTTTAATTGTAAATAATTACACCCCTATCAATATGACCTTTTTAAGGTCATATTTTGTTTAAGCTTGCATGTTGCTGTCGTCCTGACATAATAGCCCCTATCGAATCGTTCGATACTACTCATAGAGGGTAATCCCTAACGAGTACGCACATTAGAAAGGTGACTGTAATGGGAAGTCCCAGCAGTTCGATAGACGCAACGACTCAGTATGTAACCACTGGCCGCGTGGATATGAATCTCGCGATGCCAGATCGAGATTCTTTTATTCTGATTGCCGAGGAGGCAGTTGGGCAGCTCAAGAGAGTGTTCGGTTCGGTGGGGATGGGGACAATCCGAAGAACAATCAATGTGCACCAGGAGAGTCTGAGTAGTGAAGTGCTCCAAATTCGCGCCGAGCCGTTCGTCAGCGCCGCAAAAGGGTACGAGTTGCACGAGCTGTTCTTTGGTGCAGATGGGAAGTTTCACGAACTAATCATTGACACCTATCATGGGAACAGGACGATGAACGGTCTTTGCTATCCTGTGGAGTATGTAGGTGTTGTTGAGCCTGTACGTTTTTTCGACCTCTACGTCCTTGGATATCACGACAGGCATCTCGACCTGCCAGCGACCCATTTCCTGGATGCCGTGGAGGAGTTCCTGAAAACGAAAGAAGACAAAATAGAGGCAAACTTGAAGGTCGTCTCGAAATCTCGTCAAATGATTGTCGAGATGCAGGAACGCCTCGAGAAGATTCGCCTTGAGGGGTTGCGCAAAGAACATGATGCGCAGCGCCGACGTCGTACCCGTTAATTAGCCTAGGCATACGCCTCGGTTCTAGTCCGTGTCATCCGTGTCGAGCAATAAGCTCCGCGTTGATGACGCGGGCTTATTGTTTTTTAACGTATTAAAAAAGCTCCACGTTGATTCGTGGAGCTTTTTGGTTAGAGTAAAAAATTACTTACGAGCGAGCAAGATTAAACGTGTAATACCCCAAGTAACTAAGGCATATATTGCGATAGTTAGCAGTGTTTCAATCTCGAAACGAGAAACACCCGCTTGGAATTGACTCACTTGTAGTAAACCTCTAAATGGTGCAACCATTGGGTCGGTGACTGTGTAGATAAAGTTTGCAAATTGGTTTGCAAGGTTTGCACCAAGCAAGGCGAGTACGAAACGAATTGCTAAAAGCGCAATAAGTAAACCGGCGATGTATTGAATTACTTGGACGACTTTTGAGATTGTATAATTTTGAGTGTCTTTTTCAACTGGTTGAACACGTGAGACAGGCTCGACGGTAGTTTCGGTCTTTTGAACTTTAATTGGATCTTCTTGCATAGTAATGCTCCTTTTAGATGTAAATGTAGCATTTCTGGTAATGATTTGCTGTCATAACTACATTGTAACCTCTATTATTTGAAAAAATGTAAGAAATTTTACAGTAAATACTAATCTAAAGGACTAAATTACTTTGTAGAAATATAATTTAATTCATAGGAGGTTACTATGAAACCAATATCAACTAAAATTCATACTGTTATCGGCTTGATTGTAGGTGTTGTATTGTTATTTGCTCCAAAACTCTTCGGATTCGATGACAACACTGCTGCAATGACCGTGCCTATTGTTGT
>Ga0247736_10000269_pt1 | contig 18738 bp, 22 predicted proteins | sample UWRJL193509B2_FD_180935 | JGI IMG/M metagenome (GOLD analysis project Ga0247736, IMG submission 180935) | Plant litter microbial communities from Arlington Agricultural Research Station in Wisconsin, United States - UWRJ-L193-509B-2 | ecosystem: Environmental > Terrestrial > Plant litter >...
CAGGCCTCTGCCAACTCAGTTGTTTCTCGCACCGGTCGGTGCGAAACCTGGCGCCCAGCACACATCCGCAGCACTCTTTCGAGTCAGACTGAGTGGATGCAATGCGCGTCGTGAACCGACGCAAAGGGCACGCGTAGTCATGCCGCACACGGCGACATGCTCCGGTAAGCATACCAGCCCTCCACTGGCCGCGCATTCACGGGGTTGTGCACAGCTTCGGGCCCTCGTTCGCCGCGGCCGGCGTCGCGGGCTGACGATTGCCGCATGCGCACGATCCGCCCCCTCTCGCTCTGCATCCGGCCCGTCATCGCCAGCACCCTGGCCGTGTTCTCGATAGTTCTCGTGGTGTCGGATGCCACGCCGGCGTCGCCGGGAACCGTCGCGCTCTGGGAATGGCCGGTCGACGCCGAACGGTCGATAGTGCGGCCGTTCCTCGCCCCGGCCTCGGACTACGGGCCCGGGCACCGCGGAATCGATATCGCTGCCGGTGACAGCCTCGACCTGCTCGCCCCGGCCGACGGCGTTGTGCACTTCGCCGGGTTCGTGGTCGACCGCCCGGTGCTGTCGATCGACCACGGCGGCGGCGTGCTGTCGAGCTTCGAGCCGGTGGAGACCGAGTTACGCAAGGGCGACCGCGTGCACCGAGGCGAAGTGATCGGTGAGATCCAGGAGGGGCACTGCGCCGAGACCTGCGTGCACGTGGGGGTGCGGATCGACCGCGTCTACGTGTCGCCCCTGCTCTTCTTCGGTGGGCTGCACCGGGCGATCCTGCTGCCGACCCGGTACCTCGCGGCAGCGCAGGGTTCCGCGGCCGTGCGCCTGTCAGGCGCGTGGGTGGGCGAGCGCGTACGACTCTTTGAGGCGCTCGGTGGAGACGTGCGTGTAGATCTGGGTCGTTCCGAGACTGGCGTGGCCGAGCATCTCCTGCACGGCCCGAAGGTCCGCTCCCCCGTCGAGCAGGTGGGTGGCCGCCGTGTGGCGCAGCGCGTGCGGGCCGGACGGGCCGGTTCCGGGAACCCCGGCGAGCAGCGATGACACCAACGCGTAGACCGTGCGGGAGCCGAGGCGCGCACCCCGCGAGCCGAGGAAGAGAGCTACGGATGGCTTGTCGAGCACGGTATCGCGCGCGGCGATCCAGCCGAGGATCGCGGTCTTCGCCGGCACCCCGAATGGCACGACCCGCTGCTTGGAGCCCTTTCCGGTGACCCGAACGGTGAGCCGGCCGAGGTCGACGTCGCCGAGATCGAGCCCGGTGATCTCGCTCACCCGCAGCGCCGAGGCATAGAGCAGTTCGACTATCGCAAGGTCACGCAGGGCGAGGGCATCGCCGGTGGCAGCCCGGGCCGCCAGCCCCGAGAGAAGCCCATCGATCTGCTCGCGGGTGAGGACGCGAGGCAGGTGGTAGTCGGATTTGGGTGCGCGGAGGCGCACTGCGGCATCCGTCGCGGTCTCGGCACTGCGTTCGAGCCAGGCGCCGAGCGAGCGGGCGGCGGCAGAGCGACGGGCCAGCGTGGACTTCGCGAGTCCTTGCTGCGAGCCCTTCCACAACCAGCCACGCAGCAGCTCGAGGTCGATGTCGGTGACGGTTTCAGCGCCGGTCGCGAGGGCGAATTCGGTCAGGTTGGCGAGATCGGAACGGTACGCCCGGATGGTGTGCGCACTGAAGCCGCGTTCCGCGCTGAGGTAGCGCGAGAACTCGTCAACCATCTCGTCGAGCCGCATGCTCCTATCGTCGCACTGCGATCCCCGGTTGACCTCCTGCTACGAGACGTGTTCCTCGACCCGCAGGTGCTTGTGCGCGTGGACCTTCGAGGGCCACCAGAACTTCTCCCCCGCAATGAACGCGAGTGCGGGAACGACGACCGTGCGCACCAGCAGGGTATCGAGAAGCACGCCGATGCAGACGATGATGCCGATCTGGGTGAGCGTGATCAACGGCAGCACCCCGAGCACCGCGAAAACCGCGGCGAGCAGGATGCCAGCGCTCGTTATCACGCCGCCGGTCGAGCTCAGCGCGCGGATCATGCCCTGGCGGGTGCCGTGCTCGACGGACTCCTCGCGCGCTCTCGTCACCAGGAAGATGTTGTAGTCCACCCCGAGGGCGACGAGGAACAGGAAGCTGAACAGCACGACGTTCGTGTCGATAGCCGGAAAGTCGAAGACCGACTGGAACAGCAGCCAGCTTGCGCCGATGCTCGCGAAGAACGACGCGACGACCGTGAGCAGCAGAAGGATCGGCGCGACGAGCGCCCGCAGCAGTAGCACGAGCACGATGAATACGAGCGCAAGGATCAGCGGGATCACGAGATTCTGGTCGTGGACCTGCGCGGCGTCTTCGTCGAGGGCCTGGGCGTCGAGCCCGCCGACCAAGGCGTCGCCGCCGTCGATCTTGTGCAGCTCGGTACGCAGCTCGGTGATCGCCGCGAACGCCTCGGGTGTCTCGGCGGCAGCGTCGAGGGTGACATCGACCTGGGTGATGTCGCCGTTGCTGTCGCCGGCCTTCGCCGAGACCACACCGTCGAGTTCGGCGGCACGGGTCGCCACCTCGTCGGCGTAGTCGGCCTTCACGATGACGGCGGCGGGCGATCCGCTGCCGGCCGAGAAGGCATCCGCAATGATCTCCTGGCCGGTGACCGCCTCGGGTACCGACGTGAACCTCTCGGTCTGGGCGAGGCCGACCTTGATCGTGGGCACGGCGAGCGCGAGCCCACCGAGCAACAGTGCACCGACGACCGCAACCGCGACCGGCTTCTTCGAGACGAGCGTGCCGAGGCGGAACCAGACGCCGTGCTCGGTGCGCGACTCCGAACCGAATCGCGGAACGTAGGGCCAGAACAGCCCGCGGCCGAAGAGCACGAGTGCCGCCGGCAGCACGAACAGCGCGAAGGCCATCGCGACGACGATGCCCACAGCACAGGCGATGCCGAGTGCCCGGTTTCCGGTGAGCTGGGCGAAGACGAGGGTGAGGAGGCTGAGCACGACAGTGCTACCACTGGCGATGATCGCCGGACCCGCTCCGCGCAGGGCACGAGCCATGGCATCCCGGCGGTCCTCATGCACGCGCAACTCGTCGCGATAGCGCGCGATCAGCAGCAGGGCGTAGTTGGTTCCCGCACCGAAGACGAGTACAGAGAGGATGCCAGTGACCGAGGCATCGAGGGTGATGCCGGCGAGGGCCGCAACACGGGTCGCGACGATGCCGGCAAGGCCGTCGGCCAGGCCGACGACCGTCAACGGAACGAGCCAGAGCCACGGGCTGCGATAGGTGATGAGCAGCAGCACCGCGACGACGAGAACCGTGGTGAGAAGCAGGGTGAAGTCAGCGCCTTTGAACACCGCAGCGATGTCGACGGCGAAGCCCTCCGGGCCGGTGAGCAGGGCGGTGAGCCCGTCGGGAAGGTCGGCCCGCGCGGTCTCGCGCAGCTCGGCGGCGCGGTCGGCCTGCGCGGCGACATCCGGCTCGTCTGCGAGGGGGACGACCACGAGGGCGGCCGTGCCGTCGTCAGAGACCGTAGGCGGCGGAACGAATCCATCGAGAGAGAGGTCGGCCAGAGTCGTGGTCGTCGCGGTGACAGCATCGATGTCGGCGTCGGTCAGCTTTGCGCCGTCGCGGCTGAACACGATCAGGGCAGCCGTCGAATCAGCGGCCGGAAGGTCTTCCTGCAGGGCAGCGACCTGTGCCGATTCGGCGGAATCCGGCAGCCCGACCCCGGGCGAGGTCTCGCCGTCGGCACCGTTGCCGAGGGCGAAGATCGCGCCCGCGACGAGGGCGGCCAGTGCGAGAACGATCCACGACGTTTTCCGTGCGGTGATGAACCGGGTGAGCCTGAGCATGCTGAGCCTTTAGTTCGATGGTTTACTTATTCGACTATCTAGCTACCGTAGCGGTAAAGTACTTTCATGCCAACCGATGAGGGACCCGGCGGCGCCGTCACGGTGCACGATGCGACGAGCCTCCTGCGGGAGATCCGCGAAGTCGGTGCGGCCTTCGAATCACACCTCGGCGAGCAACTCACGGTCAACCCGACAGACCTCGAAGCGATGGAACATCTCATCCAGGATGGCCCGCTCACGCCGACCGATCTCTCCCGGCGACTCGGAGTGAGCACCGCCGCGACAACGACGATCATCGACCGGCTCACCGCAGTCGGACACGTCGAGCGCGTGCCGAACCCGAACGACCGGCGCGGGATCCTCGTGGTGCCGGCGCCGGCATCCGTGGAACGTGCCATGGGCGCGATCATGCCGATGGTGATGGGAATCGACCGGGTGCTCAACGATTTCTCTGACGAGCAGAAGGCGATCATCACCGACTACCTCTCGCGAGTGGTCGAGGTCTACCGGGCGCAGCTGCCCAAGGCGAGCAAGAGCTAGTAGGACGAGTACGTTGCGGGGTCGATCTCGCCACGGTTGAACGGCGAGTTCTTCTGGGAGAACATGGCCAGGCGCTCGTCGAAAGTCATCGCCTCGATCGTGGCGATGAACTCGGTCGAGGTGGAGCTCACTTCGACCTCGTCGCCGAGCGGCACGACCGAGTGCACAACGCTGTTCTCGTATAGGTGCACGAGGTTGATCGACTGGTTCGCGTTCGATCCGGAGAGCAGCCGGTCGCGCGCGGTGAGGCCGAGCGTGTAACAGGTGGCGGCCGCAACCGAGACCGGGATGCCAGCGAAGGTGCTGTGGCTGGAATAGTGCAGGTGGCCCCCGAGGATCCCGCGCACATCACTGCCCGCGAGCACGGCAGCGAGGCGATCCTGGTTGTGGAGTTCGAGCATCTCCATCGCCCAGAGCAGCGGGGTCGGCACCGGCGGGTGGTGCAGGGCGAGCAGGGTGCCGTGGGGCGCCGGCGTCGCGAGCTCGGCGGCGAGCCAGTCGAGCTGCGCGTCGGTGAGGTCTCCGTGGTGGTAGCCGGGCACCGTCGTGTCGAGCGAGATGATGCGCAGGCCGTCGATGTCGTAGACCCGGTCCTGCGGATCGGTGGTCGGCTCCTCACCGAACAGCAGGCTCGAGTACTCCGGGCGCTCGTCGTGGTTGCCCATGACCCAGATGATCGTCGCGCCGAGTCGCTTGGCGGCCGGCTCGACTATCGCCTTGAGACGTTCGTAGGCATCCGGCTCCCCCAGGTCGGCGAGGTCGCCGGTGAACACGATCGCGGCCGGTTTGGCAGCAAGGTTCTCGAGCTGGGTCATTGCCTGGGCGAGGTGCTTCTCGGTCTCGACCGACCCGAACAGCAGTCTTCCCCCGCCGAGCAGGTGGGTGTCGCTGACGTGGGCGATGACGTGCGCTGGAGCGGGGTGCTGACCGAGAGGAATCATCGCGTTAGTCTACTCGTCTCTTTAGGAACGAGCTGTCTAGCTGCCCAACCCGCGATGTCGCGTTAGCGCCTATCGTTGATGGGTGATCAGCAGACGTGAAGTGGCCCTTCGACTCGACATCCCGCTCGAGATGGCGAACCGCCATGGCATCCCGGCGAAGATGTCGGATGCCGAGTTCACCGAGCTCGACACCAACCCACCAGCCTGGCTGGTGCAGTCCCGCGCGAACCGTACGGGCAAGAAGGTCTGGGTCGAACTGACCTGCGACGTGTGCGGTTTCACCGAAGCTGCGCGCCCCAAGAAGTGGTGGCCCGAGTTCACCTACTTGACCTGCGAGCACCACCCGATCAGCACCATCCCCCAGCCGGCCGAGGGCCTCTACCGCTCCGAAGTCGACGGCATCGGTACCCGCTTCGTCGGGATCGTCGACGCGAAGCCCTGACTCAGGCTGCCCGCACTAGTCGGCGCCCTGCCCGAGGAACGGGCACTCGCCGTCGACCACGAAATCGGCGGAACACACGGTGAGCTCTGCCGGGATGAAGTCACGATGGGTGACGCCATCCGCCTCATAAGTGATCCAGAGACCTTTCCGCAGAAAGTGACCCGGTTTCTCGAGCTTCATCGCCACAAGCAATTCGATTCCCTTGGTGTCAGCTTCCTGCGTCGAAAAGACGGCGCCTTCAGAGGAAGCGATCGGGCCGAGCCCTGGGTCGGTCACCGGCCAGGAATCCAGATACTGGACCGACGCAAATTCACGCGTCGATCCGGCGACGCGCGAACCGACCAATGAGATAGCGCTGTCTCCTTCGATTTCCACCTTGACGAGGGTCGCTTCACCCTGCGTGGTAAAGAGTTGTTCTGTGCCATCGACGAAGGTTTCTCCGACCTCGGCGGGTGCAGCCCACCCATGAGCGGGTCGAATCAGCAAGGGCACGGATGCCGCGCGGCCACCATCGGGATTCCCACTTCCCGCAGACGTGCTGACGATTGCCGCGCCCACACCGCCCGCGAGAACTACAACGGTCAGAACGAGGGCGGCGATCTTCTGACCCGTGCGCACGTCTCCTCGTTTCCCTGGCCGTTCACCGCGCGGACAGACTCCCCGGCCCACGAAGTCTAGGGTATTGCTCGCTTTATTCAATCGATTGTCTGGTCGTCGGGACGAGTGGCCGTCAGCGCCCACATTTGCTCCTCGCTCGCGGAGACGGTGATCGAATAGCTCGTCACGAACCTCATATCGAACTCGTTGCGCGTGCCCATTCCGCCCACACGACGATTGCAGGGATTGTTGAATCTGCCGACACCGGAGATCCTGATGATCACCTCGCCCACGCCGATGCAGTCGACATAGACCGCCAGCCGCTCGCCTTCGACCGCAAACGGGCCGAGTGTATGAACGCCGGTCTGCGACGACAGCGACCCGATGGTCACCTCGCCTTGCGCGGCTTCGTAGGCGACAAGTTCCGTCGGCAGGGCCACGGGACCGGTCGCAACCGGGGCGGGAGGCAGCGGGAGCAGGGGAATGACCGGAGTTGCGGTGCATCCGGCCAGGGCGAGGGCCAGGCACACGGCGAGCGCGCAGAGCACCCGCGAACGATTCCATTTCGGTGATTGCACGCGAGTCACGGCCTCACTCCACCCAGGTCTTCCAGCCGTCACGGTAGGGCGAGTACACGCTCGTCTTGTGCCTCTTCGAGGTCGTGCACGATCGGTTCTCGTACCATTCGGATCCCATGATGTGTGCCTGGTAGGCCCCGTACTGGCCGACCCCGGTCCGCTTCTTCGGCACCTTGATCTCGGCCTCGACTCCGCGCTGCAACTCGAGTGACGCGTGAAGATCCATGTGGAACTCGCTGTTGGCACTCGCGATAACCGCATAGACGCCGACATTGAGGCTGCTGCCGATGGTGCTTCCGATAGTGCGGTTCGACGATGAGGTGAAGGTCACCAGGGCACTCGACTTCGTGCCGTTGTAGGCGAACTTCTCGTGCCCGACCTTCTTGAACCGGGTCTGGCCGAGACCGGTGTTCTTGTAGTGCCAGCGCGCATCGCACAGCGATGAGGTGCCGACATCACCGGCGGGGTCGTTCGCGGCCTGCGCCGCAGTCGCCCCGCCCAGTAACGACGCGGCGACCAGGGCCGTGGTTACCATCAATCCGGTGGTGCGGTTCGTGTTCATTGGTTCTCCTTCGGGGTGTTGGATTCGATCAGTTCCTGGGATCTCGCGCACGGCTCCAGCCGCGCTCGGATTCGCGCACGGTTCCCTCGAGCTGCAGGGAACCGAGCATCGACTGGGTCGCGCTGAGCGAGAGCCCGGCGCGCGCAGCGACATCGGTGGTGGTTCTCGCCGAGCGCGTGCTTAGCGCATCGAGCAGGCGGGTGAGCTCTGCCGGCGGCCCTGACCCGGCGCTCTCCCCCGCATCCGGTGTGGCGGGCTGCGCACTCTCGAGGGGTGCGAGCTCGGCCATCTGGTCGGCGTTGGTGACACAGACCGCGTCGTAGTCACGGATGAGGCGGTGGCAGCCGGCGGACGCCACGCTGGTGACCGGCCCGGGCACGGCCCCGAGGGGTCGCCCGAGGGCCGAAGCGTGCCCGGCGGTGTTCAGGGATCCCGACCGCCAGCCCGCCTCGAGCACGATGGTCGCCCGGCTCGCGGCGGCGATCAGACGATTGCGCTGCAGGAAGCGCCATTTGGTCGGCGCCGTGCCACAGGGCACCTCCGAGAGCACCGCTCCGGTTTCACTGATCCGGGTCAGCAGCTCTTCGTGGCCGGCGGGGTAGAAACGATCGAGGCCGCCGGCCAGGAACGCGATCGTGAACCCGTCGCTCGCCAGGGCGGCGCGGTGCGCCATCCCGTCGATCCCATACGCGGCACCCGACACGATCGTGTAGCCGCGGTCGACCAGCCCGGCGGATGCTTCCATCGTCACGTGCTCGCCGTAGCCGGTAGCGGCGCGGGCACCGACCAGCGCGATCCCCGCGCCCATGGACGCGAGCGCGGCATCCGTTCCCCGCACCCAGAGCGCGAGCGGACCGAAGGGCCCGAGGTCATCGAGCCCGGGCGGCCAGAGCGGATCGCTCGGCACCAACAACCGCACGTCGTATCGGGCGGCCTGTCGTAGCGCACGCAGGCAGTTCTCGGACGACAGCCGCGGGCTCCAGCGGTCGAGCGCCTCCTGCAGCTCCATCGGCCCAACTACCGCGCCCGCCTCCGCCAGCCGTGTGGCGAGCGCACCGGCCGGCGTGCGGTCGATCACCGCCGAGAGGGCGGCCACGGGGCCGAGTGCAGCGACCAGCGCGCCCGCATGCCGGTCGCCGGGTTCGGCGATCGAGGTCCAGGCCGAGCTGGCGAACCTCTCGTCGATCTCAGCGGCATCGACTGCTCGCCCAGTGGCTGCTTCGACGAGACCGGCGAGCAGTTCGGCGTCCAGGCCCAGGAATGTCATGAAAACAACGCCTTTCGAAAATAGAGGGCCCGCCCGACGTGGTCGGCGGTCGGACTGTCGATCGAGTCGAGGTCGCTCAGGGTCCAGGCAACCCGCAGCACCCGGTCATACCCGCGCATCGTGATTCCGCCCCGCTCGAGTGCGCGGTCGATTGATGCCGTGGCGTCGGGCGGCAGCCGCATGGCCCGATTGCGCAGGTACGCGCCCGGCACTTGGGAATTCAGCCGCCACGGGGTCGAGCCGAGGCGCTCGGCGGCCCGCCCACGCGCCTCGAGCACGCGTGCGCGGGCTTCGTCCGAGTGCATGCGCGGTTCTTCGGTCACCATGCGCAGCTGGGCAGCGGTGATGCGCTGCACCCGCAGCTGGATGTCTATGCGGTCGAGCAGCGGCCCGGAGATGCGGTTGAGGTACCGCCGTCGCGCGGTAGGACTGCAGGTGCAGTCGGAATCCCGCGAGCCGTATTGCCCGCACGGGCAGGGGTTCGCCGCCATCACGAGTTGGAAGGCCCCGGGATAGTGCGCCACCGCGTTCGCGCGCTCGACGCTGATCCGCCCCGACTCGAGTGGCTGGCGCAGGGCGTTGAGCACGGCGATGTTGAACTCGGGGGCCTCGTCGAGGAACAGCACACCGCGCGATGCTCGGGACGCGGCTCCCGGGCGGATGATTCCGCTCCCTCCCCCGACGAGCGCTGCGGCCGTCGCCGTGTGGTGGGGTTGCTCGAAGGGCGGCGTCGTCTGCAGCATCGACCCGACCGGAAGACCCGCAAGCGAACGGATCGAGCTCACTTCGAGCGCGGCATCCGCGTCGAGGGGCGGCAATATTCCGGGCAGCCGCGACGCGAGCATCGTCTTGCCCGCGCCGGGTGGACCGAGCAGCAGCACGTGGTGACCTCCGGCTGCGGCCACGAGCATCGCAGCAACCGCATCGTCGTTGCCGATCACGTCGGCGAGGTCGCCGGTGTCGATCTCGGGTTCGATGGCCGCGGTGTGCGGGATCGGCTCGACCACCTCGGGCTCGAGCTTGCTGCCGTGCCAGATGGCCGCGTCACGAAGGGACGCCACCGCGACGACCCGGATACCCGGAACCAGCTCGGCCTCCTCGAGGTTGCCGGTGGGCACCATGACAATGAGCCGGCCGGCCTTCGCCGCGGCGACCACCGCGGGCAGGATGCCGGCGACCGGTCGCAGCCGACCGTCGAGACCCAGCTCGCCCAGGTGCACGACCCGGTCGATCGACTCGCCATCGACGAGCCGGGCGGCCGCGAGGCAGGCGAGCGCGATGCCGAGGTCGAATGCGGATCCTTGTTTGGGCAGCGCTGCCGGCGAGAGGTTCACAGTGGTGCGCGTCACCGGCAGGTCGAGTCCGGAATTGGTCGCGGCGGCGACCACGCGGTCCCGCGCCTGCCGCAGTGCGGCATCCGGCAGCCCGATGATCGCGAAGCCCGGCAGCCCGGAGGCGATGTGGGCCTCGATGCCGACGATCGCTCCCTGCAGGCCGAGCAGCGAGACCGAGTGGGTGCGTCCGACCGGCATCAGAACACCGACTTCAGGTGCTCGATCGTGGGCACGGCTCCGCGGCCCGCGAGGATCCCGACCGCGTCGATACGAATCGAACGATAACGCCCCGGATGCTGCTCGCACCAGGCCCCGGCCAGGCGCCGCAGCCGCGCCATCTTGGGTGCGGTGATCGCCTCGAAGGGGTGCCCGAACGCGACGCTCGACCGGGTCTTGACCTCGACGAACACCAGCTCGGCACCATCGAGGGCGACGATGTCGATCTCTCCCTGCGAGCAGCGCCAGTTGCGCTCGACGATCACGAGTCCCGCGTCGCTCAGGAATTCAGCGGCGAGGTCTTCACCGCGTTTTCCGAGTTCGTCTTTGGCTGCCATGCGTCGAGGATGGCCGACTCACCCGGTCGCCCGGCGGCCGGGCGAACCACCTGTGGATGAAAGTGCGGCACCGGCGGTTGTGGAGGGCTTTCCCTGCTCCAGCACGGCTGGCTAACGGTATTCCCACAGGTGGAGGCCGAGAGACTTGAAGTCAGTCGACCCGGAGGTACTCCCCCATGGCCAATTTCCAGCGCATCCTGAACATGGCTTCGAAAGCCCTCGACAAGAACGGCAGTTCTGCGAGCAACGGATCTGGCAATACCGACTGGCGCGACCTGGTTCGCACGGCGGCCGACAAGGTGACCGGTGACTCTCGACCGGCACAGAATCCAGCGACACAGAACCGGGCAGCACAGAACCCGACGGCCACGGCATCCGCGGCCCCGGCATCCGTCACACCCCAAGACCGGGCCGCGATCTCCCGCTACAACTACCTGCTGAAGACGGCCGAGCCGGAACAACTCGAGCAGGTGCACCGCGACGCTTTCGCCAAGCTCACCCCGGCCCAGCGGGCGCAGGTCGAGGCGCAGCTGCGCGAGGACCTCCCCGCGAACGAACAGCCGGCGTCGTCTGAGCCGAACGACCTCGCCCGTGCAGCGGTGCGGGGCGAGGCACAGAACCCCGGGTTCCTGCAGAAGCTGTTCGCGAAAGGACGTGGCCGCGGAGCCGGTGTCGGCGCAGCCGCCGGCGTCGGAGCGCTCGCGGGCGCCGGAGTCGGAGCAGCTGGTGGCCTGCTCGCTGCGGTCGCGGGTGGGGCCGTGCTCAGCAGCGTCGCTGCTCCCCTGCTCGAGCAAGCGGCCGGACTCGGCGTGAACTTCGAAGAGTTCGCGGGTGGTTTCGGTGAGCTCGGGCTCGACGGGCTGGCATCCGGCGCGGAGGAGTACACGGCCGGCCTTGGAGACCAGGTGAGCGAGTTCGGCTCGAACCTCGAGATTCCGGGGCTCTCGGCCCTTGGCGACTTCTTCGGTCGCAACTAGCTCGACAGGAGATTCTGCTCTCCACGCACAGTCGACAGGAGAAACGGGCGGTCACACGACAGTGCTTCCTGTTAGAGAAAGCGAAGGGCCTGCCGGCGGGCCCGAGAGAACTCAGGGGCGGGCCGGCAGGCCCAGGGATGCCGACATTAGTCGGCGAGGATGGCGTAGAGCGCGCGACGGGTCTCGTCGAGCTTCGCTACGGCGGCAGTGCGCTGCTCTTCGGTGGCGGCGAAGCGGAACTGGTGGATGACACCCATCAGCTTGCCGACGCTCTCGTGCAGTCCGCTCTCGGCCTCGACGCGCTCTGAGGCGTCAGCCCACAGCGCGGCGAGCTCGGCCTCGTGCTCCGCGACCCAGCTGCGCCCGGCATCCGTCAGCTGGAACTCCGTGCGCTTGCCCTCACCGATTGCCTCGATGAGTTCTTCGTCGACGAGCTGCTGCAGTGTCGGGTAGACGGAGCCGGGGCTCGGGGTCCAGGTGCCGCCGGACTTCTCGGCGATCTGCTTGATCAGGCCGTAGCCGTTCGAGGGCGCCTCGGAGAGCAGGGACAGGATGCCGACCCGCACGTCTCCGCGACGCTTGCGCTGCGGGCCACGCGGCCCACCGAACCCGGGACCGCCGAAGCCGCCACGGAATCCGGGACCGCCGGGGAAGCCGGGGCCGAAGTCACCGCGACCGAAGGCCGCGGCGAAGTCGCGAGGACCACCGAAGCCGCGTGCGCCGCGACGGTTGTGAGCATGTTCGCGGTCGTGGCCGCGATCGTTGCGTGAAGTGAATTCGCTGTTCATGGCGATTCATCCTTTCGTTCGTAAACCACCGAACGATTGTTCGGCGATGCTGTAACGATATATCGGTACTGTTCCGAATGCAAGCTCGGCAAATAAAACAGCCCGCCGAAAATCGGCGGGCTGTGTTTCAGCATCGGCGGAAAGTCACCACAGCAAGTCTTCACGATCGGGCGCAGGTTCCTCCACGGCATGGACCTTGATCTCCATCCCAGGGAATGTCTCCGCGAATGTCGTCTGCACCTGCTGTTGCAGAGACGCTGAGGGATCATCCCAGACGGTGACGTCGATCGACTTGAAGTCAGAGGAGGGGCCGTAGGCGGCCGCCACGTCCAAGTCCTCCAGAAGGTGACGCATCTTGCCGATGTGCTCGTGGTACTGGCGACGTGTCGTCGGCGCACTCTCGAATTCGACCTCGCCGACGAAGATCTGCTCGAGGTCTGCCCGGAGGCCAGCGGGCAATGGGGTAGAGCCGTAGACGATCACCCCCGCCTTACGATTGCTTTCCATCGACGTATAGTCGGCGCTCCAGTCGCTCTCGTCGATGACGACGACGGCGTCAGAGGAGTTCCAGGTCCAGGCCTGCCTCTCCGCCTGCGACCACGAATCGTCGCCTGGCGGTTCGACCGGTTCAGTGCTCGTCGACGCGGAGGTTGCGGCCCTTGGCACAGCGGTCTGCGCGGGTGCGGGAGTCGCGGCAAGCGCCACACCGACTCCCCCGGCCACCAGCGCCACGGTTGCAACCGTGAGCGCCACGATCTTGTTGGACTTGATCATCTTTCACTCCATTGTCGGGTGAAATGAAGACTATGCAGTACGGGCGCGATGCATAAGCCCAACGTTTCGGGGCGCAGCGGCGTCAGAGAGCCGCGACAGGGGTCGCCAACCGCCACTAACTACTCGTCGAGCGCGAGTTCCTTGGGGAGTTCGAGCTCCTTGTTCGAGAGCTCCTCCACGTTGACGTCTTTGAACGTCAGGACGCGAACAGCCTTCACGAAGCGGTCGGAACGGTAGACATCCCAGACCCAGACATCGTTCATGGTCAGCTCGAAGTAGAAGTCGTGCTCGGTGTCCTGGCGGACGAGTTCGACCTCGTTGGCGAGATAGAACCTGCGCTCGGTCTCGACGACATAGCGGAACTGGCCCACAACATCGCGGTACTCGCGGTACAGGGCCAGCTCGACCTCGCGGTCGTAGTCTTCGAACTCGTCTTCATCCATACTGCGGCAATTCTAACGCCGCAGCAGAGCCCGCGTCTGTCGTCGGCGCAGATTGCGTTGTGGGCTCTGGGTAGATGGTCGATTCCTTCAGCCAGGTCTGCCGGTGCAGCGGCGTGATGCCGAGCTCGGCGATCGCGGCGAAGTGCCCGGCCGAGCCGTAGCCCTTGTTGCCGACCCAGCCGTAGCCGGGGTGAACGGCATCCGAGTCGATCATCAGCCGGTCGCGATTGACCTTCGCGACGACGGATGCCGCAGCAACAGAAGCGCAATCGCGGTCGGCCTTGACGCGCGTGAGTACGCGCACCGGGCTCGAGAGCGCCGGGTTCAACCAGTCGAAGGCGCCGTCGAGCAACACGACGCTCTCGCGGATGCTGGCGCCGGCTTCGTGCAGCAGCACCAGGGCGCGCTTGCCGGCCAGGCCGAGCGCCCGCGAGATGCCGAGCTGGTCCACCTCGAGCGCCGTCGCGGAACCCACAGCGCTGAACAGCGCCCACTCGGCGGCGAGCGGCGCGAGCGCCTCACGACGCTTCTCACTGAGCATCTTCGAGTCGCGCAGCCCCTCGGGGTGCAGTCCGATCGAAGCATCGACAACAGCGACCCCGACCGATACCGGGCCGGCTATGGCGCCGCGGCCGACTTCGTCGCAACCGATGATGTAGCGCGCGCCATCCGCGTGCATCGCCCGTTCGACGTCCAGCGTCGGGTCGGCAACAGCCACTACTTATCGGCCCCGTCGGTCTTCTGCGCCTCTTCGACACCGTCGAAGACTGCCGGGTAGTTGTCGAGCGACGCCCAGCGCGATACGGGCCAGCTGACCACGAGGGCGCGGCCGACGACGTTGTCGATCGGAACGAACTCGTGGCCGGGTTCACGCGCGTGGTGGTCGGCGGAGTCCGCCGACTGGTAGCGGTTGTCGCCCATGACCCAGAGGTAGCCCTCGGGCACGACGACGTCGAAGTCGGTCGGCGACGCGTTGGAATCGGCATCCGGGAGCGTGATGTACGGCTCGTCGAGCGGGATGCCGTTCACTGTCAGCTGGCCGAACTCGTCGCAGCAGACGACATGGTCGCCGGGCATGCCGATGACGCGCTTGACCAGGTGGTCGTTGCTGTCGGGGGCGGTGAGGCCGACGAAACTCAGGGCGGTTTCGACAGCCTGCTGCGCGGGTGGCATCACCGGGTCGGTGGTCGGAGGCAGCCAGCCTCCCGGGTCGGTGAAGACGATGACATCACCGTGCTCGAGCGGCATGAGGTCGGGCGTCAGCTGGTTGACGATGATGCGGTCGTTCTCGAGAAGCGTGGTCTCCATCGATCCGGACGGGATGTAGAACGTGCGGATGAGGAACGTCTTGATGAGGAACGAGATGAGGATCGCAGCGACGAGGATGAAGAGCACGTCGCGAAAGAAGAGGGCGATCGACTTGCCGGTCGACCGCTTCGGGCCGTCGTCGTCGGTCTCTTCGGCCTCATCAATGACGTCAGCGTCGGTTGTTTCAGCGTCGGTGGTTTCAGCGTCGGTTGTTTCAGCGGAGACGGGAGCGCTGGTTGCCGGTGTCTCGGAAGCAACGGAATCTGCGTTCTCCGAACCGTCGGTGCGGGGGTCCTGCGGAACCATACGTTACTTCTCCTTGTCCGCCACCTGGTCAAACACGACGGGATAGTTGTCGAGCCAGGCCCAACGATCAGCGGGCCAGCTGACAAGCAAAGCGCGCCCTACGACATTATCAATGGGTACGAACTCGTGGCCGGGTGATTCCTGATGGTGATACGCCGAGTCGGCTGAATCGTAGCGATTGTCGCCCATCACCCACAGGTAGCCCTCGGGCACTGTCACGTCGAATTCGGTGCGTGAAGCATCCGAATCCGCGGTCGGAATCTCGATGTACGGCTCATCGAGCGGAACGCCGTTGACGGTGAGGTGGCCGAACTCGTCGCAGCAGGTCACGTGATCGCCCGGCAACCCGATGACACGCTTGATCAGGTGGTCGTTGCTGTCGGGTGCGCTGAGCCCGACGAAGCTGAGCGCGGTGTCGACGGCTTTGGCCAGCGGGGCGACATCGGGCTCGGCGGGAACGTCGAGCCAGTTGCCCGGATCCGTGAACACGATGACATCGCCGTGGTCGATGGGTACGAGCTTCGGCTCGAGCTGGTTCACGATGATGCGGTCGTTCACGTGTAGGGTCTGCTCCATCGATCCCGAGGGGATGTAGAACGACCGGATCAGGAACGTCTTGATCAGGAACGAGATGACGATGGCCGCCAGCAGAATGAACAACACATCACGCAGGAAGATACGGATGCCGCGCTGTCTCGGCCGGGTCGGCTCGGGTGCTTCGGTCACCGGCCCGTCTTCGTCAAACGCGGCCGAACCTGAAACATCTGTCATTAAACCCCTGAGCTCCCTGCAAGTTTACGATGCAGGGAGCTCAGTGAAGTTCAGTTCAAGCGGACTTACGCGTCGCGCTTCTCCTTGATCTTGGCCTTCTTGCCGCGCAGGTTGCGCAGGTAGTAGAGCTTGGCGCGACGGACGTCACCGCGGGTGACGACCTCGATGTGGTCGATGACCGGGGAGTGCACGGGGAAGGTGCGCTCGACACCGATCTGGAAGCTGACCTTGCGAACCGTGAAGGTCTCGCGAACGCTCTCACCGGAGCGGCCGATGACGACGCCCTGGAAAACCTGGATACGTGCGCGCGTGCCTTCGATGATGTTTACGTGAACCTTGACAGTGTCACCGGCACGGAAATCGGGGATGTTGTCCTTGAGGGACTTTGCGTCTACTGCGTCAAGGATGTGCATTGTTGTTCGCTCTCTGCAATCGCCACAGGTCGACTACCGTCTCATATTTAGGAAAAAGTGAGTAGCTTCCAGAATTGACGGATCCCCTGTGGCAGAGCCGTGCGGAAGCACAAGGGGTAATTCTGCCATAAAACAGCACCCCCGCGCGACTGCGCCCTATTCTTCGGGGTCGCTCGGCTTCACGACGATGACACGCGCGTCATCCGGAAGCCTCACTATCGGCTGCGACTGCAGGTTGATCTCGTCGACGAAGCCGCGAAAGCGCGCACGGGCTTCGCTGACGAGTTCCCAGATCGCGACCCAGAAGAACGCGATGAGGATGAGCACCGAGATGATGACGAATGCAGTGGTCGACACGAAGCCGGCGGTGACCAGGGCGGCATAGAGCAGCACCTGCATCACGACATCGAGCCACGACACCGCTCGCGCGGTACGCACTGATTTGCGCGAGGTGACGAGAGCGGCGATGGCGATCATGGCGACGAAGAGAACCGGGCAGAGAATGGCGTAGGCCACGACATCCCACCCGGTGTCGTTGGCGACTATCCCCCGCGCGAGGAAGATCCAAATGGGAAGGATGACCGCTGCCCCGAACTGGGCGAAGTACAGCGCGCGCCGAATGATCATGCCTCAAGGGTACTCGCAGTGAGATGATCGAATACTGATGATTGAACTAAGAACCCCTGAAGAAATCGAACGGATGCACGTGGCCGGCGTGTTCGTCGCGAGCGTGCTCGAGGCCACCCGGGATGCCGCTGCGGTGGGGGTCAACCTGCTCAGTCTCGACAAGCTCGCGCACGAGCTGATCCGTAAGCGCAAGGCCGAGAGCTGCTACATCGACTACCACCCGTCGTTCGGGGCGTCGCCCTTCGGCAAGGTGCTCTGCACCTCGGTGAACGACGCGGCGCTGCACGGACTGCCGCACGACTACCGCCTGCGCGACGGCGACGTGCTCAGCCTGGATTTTGCGGCATCCGTCGACGGCTGGGTCTGCGACTCGGCACTGACGATCGTCGTCGGCACGCCCCGCGATGAAGACCTCGCCCTCATCGACACCTGCGAGCGCGCGCTGTCGGCCGGCATCGCCGCCGCCCAGCCCGGCGGACGCATGGGTGATGTCTCGGCCGCGATCGGCGACGTCGCGCGCGCCGACGGTTTCGGCGTCAACACCGATTTCGGCGGTCACGGAGTCGGCCGCACGATGCACGGCGACCCGCACGTTCCCAACGACGGTCGCGCCGGGCGCGGACTGCCGCTGCGGGCAGGGCTCGTGTTCGCGATCGAACCGTGGCTCATGCTCGGCACCGACAAGATCTTCCACGACAAAGACGGCTGGACGCTGCGCAGCGTCGACGGTTCGCGTGCCGCGCACGTCGAGCACACGGTCGCGATCACCGACGACGGGCCGCTGGTCCTGACCGCCCGCTCATCCTGACCCGAGTTTCCCCATGTGAGGAAACCTGTGAGTGTTCACCCCCCGTTCAGGTGACGGATGCCGTGGCCCGCGCCACCTTGTTATCGGCGCCCCGTTTGACCACCTGCGCTGATGAAAAACCAGCGCGCCGGGTCAGTCGGCGAGCGGCGGCAGCAGGTCGGGGCGCACGCGGGCGGTACGGTCCAGCTGCTCCTGGTGGCGCCACTTCGCGATGGCGCCGTGGTTGCCGCTGAGAAGCACCGGCGGAACCTCGCGGCCGCGCCACTCGGCGGGCTTCGTGTAACTGGGGTACTCGAGCAGGCCGTCTTCGTGGCTCTCTTCGGTGAGGCTGGCCGGGTTGCCGACGACGCCGGGGATGAGGCGACCGATCGCCTCGACCATCGCCATCACGGCGACCTCTCCGCCGTTGAGAACGTAGTCTCCGAGGCTGATCTCGCGCACCCGCCCTCGCGTGGCCGCGTAGTCGATGACGCGCTGGTCGATGCCCTCGTAGCGCCCGCATCCGAAGACCAGGTGCTGTTCTTCAGCGAGCTCGCGCGCGGTCGCCTGCGTGAAGCGCTCACCGGCCGGCGACGGGAAGATCACGACGGGTTCGACATCCGGGGCGGCGTCGAAGACCGAATCGAGGGCTTCACCCCACGGCTCGGGCTTCATGACCATGCCGGCTCCCCCGCCATACGGGGTGTCATCGACGGTGCGGTGACGGTCGTGAGCGAAGTCACGCAGGTCGTGCACGCCGAGGTCGATGATGCCCTTCTCGCGGGCCTTGCCGAGAAGAGAGATGTCGAGCACCCCGAAGAAGTCGGGAAAGATACTGACGATGTCGATGCGCACCACTCCAGCGTAGACGGCGGCGACGGTGCGGCCCGCTCGA
>Ga0247736_10000270_pt1 | contig 18684 bp, 19 predicted proteins | sample UWRJL193509B2_FD_180935 | JGI IMG/M metagenome (GOLD analysis project Ga0247736, IMG submission 180935) | Plant litter microbial communities from Arlington Agricultural Research Station in Wisconsin, United States - UWRJ-L193-509B-2 | ecosystem: Environmental > Terrestrial > Plant litter >...
GGTTCGGCCAGGCGGGCCAGCGCACGGTTCGCGTAGTAGCGGGCGAGCCCGTCTGCGAAAGCCTTCGCCCCGCACGAGATGAGCGCGGCGCGGATCTGGTCGGCCTCGGTCTCGGTGAGGTCGGGTTTTCCAATGAGCGGTGCGATGGCATCCCAGTCGGTCGTCGTCGTCGCGTACGAGATCATGACTGTGCGCTTACCTTCGCGCAGGTCACCGATCGTGGTCTTGCCGGTCTCAGCCTCACTGCCGAAGACCCCCAGCACGTCGTCGACGAGCTGGTAGGCGATGCCGATCTCGCGGCCGAAGTCGCCGAGGCTCGCCACGACGTCTTCCGATGCCCCGGCCAGGATCGCGCCGGCCTGCAGCGGGCACTCGAACGAGTAGACCGCGGTCTTCAGGCGCTCCATGTTCAGGATGTCGTCGACCCGGGGCATCTCGACGGCGCTGGAGTAATCGACATCGATCAGCTCGCCGGCCGCCGACGCGAACAGCGCCTCGTCCATGACGTCCAGCAGGCTGTTGCGGATCACGTCGGAAACACCGCTGCGATCGATCAGCCGGTAGGCATTGAAGAGGGCCAGGTCGCCGGCGATCACGGCGGCTGAGAGTCCGCTGTGTTCTGCGACTCGTTCGTTCCTGCCCGTCGCGGCGGCCGCGTCGCGGTAGCTTCCGGCGATGTTCGGACCACCCCGGCGGGTGAAGTCGCGGTCGATGACATCGTCGTGCACGATGAGCGCCGTGTGCAGCAATTCAAAGGCGGCACCGATATACGCAGCGGCCTCGACGTCGGTTCCGCCGAGGGCCTGGTAGGCCGACATGACCATACGCGGCCTGAAGCGTTTGCCCCCGGTGGTGTTGGCCTCGAGGGCCTCCCACAGGGCGACGTATTGCGCACCGAACGCCGATGCGCGGTTCTTGGCTAGGCTGAAGAAGCGATCGAGAACGACGTCGACTTGCGCCTGCCTCAGCTCTGAGGTGGCGATCAGGTCGGAACCATTCATTTAGGCAGAATACCTCGACAATGACCGATGCAAATGGGCAGCAGCTGCCGGAGCAGGTCGTGCTCGTCACCGATGACGGCACGCCGGTCGGAATCGCCGACAAAATCGCCGTGCACACCACCGACACCGCGTTGCACCTCGCGTTCTCCTGCCACGTCTACAACGAGCGCGGCGAGGTTCTCGTGACGCGTCGCGCCCTGTCGAAACTGACCTGGCCCGGCGTCTGGACCAACTCGTTCTGCGGGCACCCCGCTCCGGGTGAACCAATGGAGACCGCGATCGCCCGGCGTGCGGCTCGCGAGCTCGGGCTGAAGATCGAACGGGTCGAGGTCGTGCTGCCGGAGTTCCGGTATCGCGCGATCGACGCATCCGGGATCGTCGAGAACGAGATCTGCCCGGTCTACCGCGCGATCGCCTCGAGCGAGGTAGAGCCGAGTGCCGACGAGGTGGCCGAGTTCGAATGGCTCGCGCCGGATGCCCTGCGCGCCGCCGTGGCCGCCGCCCCGTTCGCGTTCAGCCCGTGGCTCGTGCTTCAGCTGCAGCAGTGGGACGGCAACAGCCTTCCCGCCGACGACGCCGTTGCCTGACCGCCCGGCCTGACCGCGCCGCCCAAGCACGCCGCCGGAGCGCGTTCAGCCTCGTCCCGTACTCTTAACGCGCGGCCTTTGCGGCTCAGCCTGCCGCGTCTTCCTGGAACAGTGTTGTTCTGCCCCGTCCAGTCCACTCTTCCAGTAGAAACCACAGGTTCCCCATGACTTCGCTCGCCTCCATCGTCGACCACACGCTGCTCAAGCCCGAGGCCACGCCGGCGGATGTCGCTGCTCTCGTCACCGAGGCGCTCGAACTCGGGGTCTACTCGGTGTGCGTCTCCCCGTCGATGCTGCCGCTGTCGCTGCCCGCGGGGTCTGACCTCAAGGTCTGCGTCGTCGCCGGCTTCCCGCTCGGCACGCACTCGACCGCGATCAAGACCGCCGAGGCAGCCGAGTCGATCGCCCTCGGAGCCGACGAGGTTGACATGGTCATCGACCTGGGCGCCGCCAAGGCCGGCCGCTTCGACCTGATCGAGGCCGACATCGCGTCGGTGCGCAGCGTCATCCCCGCCCCGAAGGTGCTCAAGGTCATCATCGAGTCGGCAGCCCTCACCGACGACGAGATCGTCGGAGCCTGCCGCGCTGCGGTCGCCGCCGGTGCCGACTTCGTGAAGACGTCGACCGGTTTCCACCCCGCCGGTGGCGCGAGCGTAGAGGCCGTTCGCCTGATGTCGGCGACCGTCGACGGCAGGGCCGGGGTCAAGGCGAGCGGCGGCATCCGCACGTTCGCCGCAGCCACCGCGATGATCGAAGCCGGTGCGACCCGACTCGGCCTCTCGGGCACGGCGTCGATCCTCGCCGAAGAGGCCGGCGAGGTTGTCGCCCCCGCCGCGGCTGGCGCCTACTAACAACACGCCCGACCCGCACCCCGGGTCTGTCATTATTTGCGGGTCACAGCGTCTCTAACCCGCAGATTTACACAAACCCAGCGACGTGCGGAGTGGGTTACGCGCCGGGGCGACCCGCCTCGGTGGCCGAGACATCCGTGTGCACGAAGTTCTGGAACGACCGGCTCGCCGTCGGGCCGCGCTGGCCCTGGTAGCGCGAGCCGTACTCGCCCGAGCCGTAGGGCTTCTCGGCCGGGCTGGTCAGGCGCATAAAGCAGAGCTGGCCGATCTTCATGCCGGGCCAGAGCTTGATCGGCAGGGTCGCGACGTTGCTCAGCTCGAGCGTGACGTGGCCGCTGAAGCCGGGATCGACGAAGCCGGCGGTCGAGTGGGTGAGCAGGCCGAGGCGGCCGAGTGAGCTCTTTCCCTCGAGACGAGCCGCGATGTCATCGGGCAGGGTGACCAGCTCGAAGGTCGAGCCGAGCACGAACTCACCCGGGTGCAGGATGAACGCCTGGTCGGGGTCGACCTCGACGAGGTGCGTCAGGTCGGGCTGGTCTTCGGCCGGATCGATGAACGGGTACTTGTGGTTGTCGAACAGGCGGAAGAAGCGGTCGAGTCGCACGTCGACGCTCGACGGTTGCACCATGCCGAGATCGAGCGGCTCGAGGCCGATGCGTTCGGCGGCGAGCTCGGCTTTGATGTCCCTGTCTGAAAGCAGCATGCGCAACAGTGTATTTGCCCCGTCGCTTCACCGTGGATCGAGCAGACGGGGTGACGTACACTTTTGTCACCCGCAACCACACGTTGCGGGCACGCGAATGTAGTTCAATGGCAGAACTTCAGCTTCCCAAGCTGATAGCGCGGGTTCGATTCCCGTCATTCGCTCCAATTAATGGTCGAACTGGTCGCTGTTTCCGAGCTTTGCCAGTGGTGAACAGACCGTTCTGTGACATTTACTAGACGTGAGCATTAGTTCGGCTATAGGTTGCAAGTGTTCTCAAAACTGAGGATCACTTTCAACCGAAGAAGGACGCAATGATCAAGAAACGCCACACAGCCGTAGCGGCATTGTCACTTTCCCTGCTTGCCGTGTTGTTGACCGGTCCGGCGGCTTCCGCTGCGACTATCTCCACCTACGACTGGTCTGCCAACGACAAGTCCCTGTTCGAGTCGAGCGGATCGTTCACGGTCGGGGCCAACCTGGTCTCGCTCAAGACGAAGATGAACACAGGGGCCAAGTTCGGCTTCGAGTACACCAACCCCGTCTACTCCATTACGGACGTTCGTTTTCGCCTCGAGCGACTTGTCAACGGCAACTGGGTTGACGTCGGAACGAAGAACGCCAACGTCGGCACCTACATGAACTGGGGCGCGCGGACAGCCGGCACGTACCACGTGTACCTGCTCGGGTTCCACTCCGATTCGCTGTGGCTCGGCCAGGGCGACAACGTCTACCTGATCAGCGCAAAGTCGACGGCCCTGCGCAACTACTAGTACCTGGACTGCGCGGGCGGGGTCGCACCCGTCCGCGCAGACTGCCTTGCGATCGAATGTTCGATGAAGAACCTTCGGTCGCAATGCATTAGTTTCAGTCAAAACGTCATACGGGTGTCTCCGTGGCCAGCATGGACCGCCGGTGTAGTGAGGGGTAGCGAGTTTGGCGCATGACGAGCGGAACGCGACTGCCAGGCTTGACAGCCCGGCGCCCCGTCGCATGAGACGAACTCTCGCCATCGGTCTGGCTATCGCACTGTCGGCAGCAGCTCTGACCGGTGGCAGCGCGATCGCAGGATCAGCGGAATCTGCACCGCCGACGGTTTCTGCTGGTAAGAGCGCCGCCGTCGCAGCGAAAGCTCCGAAAGTGACGGTCACCCAGGCCACCGCAACCAGCACCGCCACTGCGACCGGGACTACCGTCCGCACCACACTGAAGGTCAAGAACAGCGCCTCCGTGCGGAAGCCGGCCCTGCATGTGCGGCTCTACCTCACCGCTGGCAGCAAGAAATACTCGCTCGGCCAGGGCACTGTGAAACCACTGGCCGCAGGTTCGACCACAACCATCCGCACGACGCACACAGCACCTCTCGGCGCGACGGCTGGCAGGTATTCGGTACTCGCCTGCACGGGAGCGTACGCCGTGCAGAAATGCCGCACGTCGGCCGCGACCGTCACCGTCAGACCCGCGCCCCGCGCGCATCCCGAAACCGGTGTGATGCTCGACGTCGCTCGCGCCTACTACCCGGTGGCCCTGATCGAGGGATACATCGACCTCCTCGCCGAAAACGGCGGCACCTTTCTGCACCTGCACCTCACCGACGACCAGAACGTCGGAATCGAGAGCGCGGTTCTCGGCCAGACCCTCGCGAATGCCGATCTCGACGACGACGGCGTCTATACGAGTCGAGTGACCGGTCGTCCATTTCTCAGCGCTGCGCAGGCGCAAGAGATCGCCGAGTATTCGGCGGAGCGCGGCATCGCCATCGTGCCTGAGATCGACACTCCCGGCCACATGGCTGCCGCGTTCGCCCTGCTCGAGGCGAAACACGGTACGGAATGGGTCGACCGGATTCGGTCTGGTGAGAATGAACTTGATACGTCGGCGCCCGAGAGTCGTGCGCTGGCGGCCGAACTCCTCGCCGAGCTGACGCGAACCTTCCCCTCGAGTCGCACCGTGCACATCGGCGGCGATGAATGGGGAGCTGACGTTACCGCCGGTAAACGCGTCGAGTGGCTGAACACGATGGCGGCCACTCTGCGCAACCTCGAGGTATGGGCCTGGAACGATGGGATCGATCGCGCTGCGATCGGACGACTGGATCCGCGCATCCGCGTCACGTACTGGAGCTTCGACGGCGACACAGAAGATGCTGCGGAACGCCTCGAACGCCGGGAGCGGCGGGCGAGCGCGAGCGACCTGTACGCGGCGGGCATCGAGCTGCTCAACTACAACTCGTACTACCTCTACGAAGTCCCGAGCGACCTCGACCCGGCTGACAGTGAGTACACCGCAACCGATCTTCGCGAGAACTGGTCACTTCGGGCCTGGGACAGCGACTCGGGTGCGCTGCTCGCTGCTCCTATGGCGGGCGCGGCGGTTGCGATCTGGGGAGAGGATCTCGAAAATCCGCCCTCCGACGATCTCCTGCGCTGGAGTACGCCACACGTGGTTGCGATGATCGAGACCGCGACCTTCTGAGTCGTCGCGGGGCAAAAAGAAGCAGTGTTACCGCTCACCGCCCGAAGGACTCGTGCCGCTCGACCGGGCCTCTGCTCGCGGAACAGAATTAATTTCACAAATCTCCGAGGTCGTTGCATCAGTTTCTCGCTGTCTGAACGTCATATAGGCAGGAACCACGACGAGGAGAACCGATGGCGGCTTGGAGCGCAGACGCGAGATACACGCGTCTGGTCGAAGAACAGGGCACTGGCCTGCTCAGGCTTGCCATCATGCTGCTCGGCAACGTGCACGATGCCGAAGACGCGGTGCAGGACGTACTCATCACCGCCGCAGCAGCGTGGCCGATGACGAAGCCCGTCGCCTATCTGCGCAAGGCCGTCGCCAACCGCTGCATCGATATCGCGCGGAAGCGGCGTGATATCCCGACCGACACGGTGCCCGACACCCCGGTCTCTGACGGTGGGTTCCTGCAGGTCGACGAGGCGAAGCGATTCTTCGACCTGATCCAGGAGCTTCCGCCGCGGCAACGCCAGACGATCGTTCTGAAATACCAGTTCGACCTGAGCGACGCGTCTATCGCGAAGATTCTGGATGTCTCGATCGCCACCGTGCGCAGCCAGGCCCAGCACGCCCTGAGAAAACTACGAACGAACGAGACCGTGAGCGCCGGAAGGGACCTGTCATGAACGTCGAAGAAGGCATGGAGCTGCTCCGCGACCCGAAGGTCTGGAACGTATCGCTCGCCCCACGACCCGGTGTTTTTGCGAAGTCGCGACCGACGGCCTGGCAGTTCGCCGCTGTCGGATTCGCCACCGTCGCGGCTGTCGCTATCGTGACGACCTCAGCCGTGCTGCTGAGCAGCCTGCAAGCGACGCCGCCACCGGCCGCTCCGATCACCTCCCCCAGTTCGGTCCCGACCCGCACGCCCGAACCGAGCGAGACCCCAAAGCCGAGCGAGACGCCGGAAGCTCCCGAGCCTCCGCTGGTTCCCTCGACCGAGCGCACCGGGCTGAACGCGCCAGCGGTGATTTTCGGCGGGGACTGCTCCGAGTTCATCTCGACCGGCGAGATGGGCGACATCGCGAACATTCCGGTCGAGCCCTATGCCGAACCGGACGACATGGGCACCATCCGCGACAGTGAACTCCGGGTGTACGCCCAACTGGGAGCCATGGTGTGCGAGTGGCACTCCGACGAGGGAAGCATCAGCCTTACCGTGCTGCGCGAGGAGGCCGCTCCGAGTACGAAACACGACACCTGCGCTTCTTACAGCGGTGGTGAAGCCGCGATGATGGAGAACCCGTGTGTGGTCGACGTCGTCGCCAACGGACTGCGGATGGCGGGCGTTGTGACCTGGCCGACCAGAACGGAGTCGAAGGCCATCGCGAAGCGCCTCATTGCCCACTTCGAGAGCACCAACGCCGGCGACGCGGTGGGTCCTGCACCCGCAGCATCGCCGGGCGCGTGGCCGCAGCAGACCAACTGCGAATCACTGAGCCCGCTGCCGCTCGATGGCAAGGATGTCGAGCTCTCGGTCAACATCATGGGATCGGATGCCGGATCCCTCCCGTTCGAAGACGAGATCCGCGACGTCTTTGCAGCGCCCGGATGCAATGGTGAGGCGGGAGCGGACGCGAGCTTCACGGTCATTGCGGTCGGTGACGGGGCCTGGCAGTTCGACACGGCTCTCGACACTCTCGACGCCGACAACACGGACTACTCGGCAACGGATCTGACCGGTCTCAACAATGCCGTGAAAGTGACCACGAACGGCTTAAGCACCACCTATTACCTGGTCTCCGGCCCCAACTACCTCTCAATAGCCATCTACGGGGAGACAGATGATGCGGCACTGATCGACGCGATAGTCGCGAAGCTGGGCTAGCCCCGCGATCGAAAGGCGGGTGTGGCTCATCCTGAGGCACACCCGCCTTCCCGTTCCGCGGGCTGCCCCTCGGTGAAGCCCACTACGCCCGCTGCACCTCGAGCGGCTCGGTCGGCGGGTTGACGAGGGCGGGCTCGGGGGCGGCACACCACCAATGATCTGCGGGATGCTGAGGGCCTCGCCCAGCAGGATCCCGGCGTAAACGGCGGTGGCCACCTCTTCGAGAAGGCCGGCGAAGAACGCCAGGCGGCACCCGAGCATCTAGAGCCCGCTCGCTCATGAAACCCTGCCAATAGACAATCACCGTCTGTAACGGCTCGCAGGGCAAGCTAATTATTCGCCTTCCACACATTTGCCCATTGCCGGAGGTGCTCGACGGCACGTCATTGGGGGGTCTGTCTTTCTTGGGTCGAGCCACTAACCTGCATAGGGAACTTCTGCTCATTTTTCAACTGCAAGGAACACACACGATGGTCGACAAGGATTTACCCAGTGAGCTCAATGAGCCTGCAGACACGACGCAATCAAGCACCGATGTTCCTTCCATCTCAGAACCGACCACCAATGCCGCAATCCACTCCGAAGCGAGCGCAGAGCACCTGAGCGACGCGGCTGTAGTTGAACCAGCTGCGAAACGACGACTCCCGAGTCGTAAGGTGTTGCTCATGGCCGCAGGCGCAATGATTGCAGCCGGACTAGTTGCAGTCGTTGTATTCAACGCTCTTCAACCGACATCAATCGAGCGAGCCTATGCGTCTTGCAGCGGTACGCAGCCGCTCGACAATCTTTTGAGCGAATCCGACTCCGACGCCCCGGGTGAAGATAGTGCGGAAACGTCATCTGACAACGCCGCTCTTGAAAAATACTTTGAAGGTGTTTTGTCGGTCGAAGACGATGGCACAACTCTGATTGTCGCCACCCTGCCGGAAGATGACGACCCTCTGGGAGTGAGTTCGCTTGCAATCGGTTGCATCGAGGAAGAACTTGAAGTTCCGAAATGGCTTCAGGAGAGCATCTCATCGACTCGCGCGCTTGATGGCCGACAGTCTGAGGAATGGGACAACCTATCTGCACAATGGGGCTATCACCCTGACAGTGGCCTCAATCTGATAATCGTGCAGCACTAGACCGCACTCGTTTGCTCGGGCTGCCTTTCATTGCTGCCCACCCCATACGGCTTGAACTTCGCACTAGACACAGTTTCGAGCTCGGCATGGTTTGCGAGACCCAACCTCTAAGCCTCGACAATACGGGTCGTCGCGAGCGAGCCATTATAGGGGCGACTAGAACGACTACGCCCGCTGCACCTCGAGCGGCTCGGTCGGCGGGTTGACGAGGGCGGGCTCGGGGGCGGCATCCGCCTTCTCCGAACGCACGAAACCGATGCCCACGAGGATCAGCACCCCACCGATGAGCTGCGGGATGCTGAGGGCCTCGCCGAGCAGGATCCAGGCGTAGACGGCGGCGGCCACCACTTCGAGAAGGCCAGCGAAAGATGCAAGACGCGACCCGAGCATCTCGCTCGCGGTGATGCTCGCCGCGTAGGCGATCGCGGTGGCGACAACGCCGACGATGAGGATCGGCACCCACCAGCCGACCGTGTTGCCGAAGACCTGCACGTCGTCGAAGCTCGCGGTGAACGGCACCAGGCCGACGAGACCTACGAGACCGAGGGCCAGGCCACCGAGAAGCAGGCCGAACCCGGCGAGCGCGACCGGCGGAAGACCGTCGTTGGGGCGGGCGGCGACCACGTAGTAGATGGCGCACCCGACCATGGCGCCGAGCGCGAAGACGTGGCCGAGCAGGTCGAACCCGCCCGAGCCTCCCGGGTTGACGACGAGAACGAGCCCCGCGAGGGCGACGACCGAGCCGATGAGCACGACGGCCTTGGGGGTCTTGCGGGTGCGGATCCAGACGAATGCGACCAGCAGCAGCGGGGCCATGTACTCGATCAGGATGGCCGAGCTCACCGGGATGCGCTGGATGGCGGCGAAGTACACGAGTTGCGTCGCGGCGACACCGATGCCGGCCATCGCGAGGATGCGCCAACGGGCGCGCCAGACCGCGGTCCACTTGCCACGCACGGCGAGGAAGGCGAACGGTGCGAGCACGATTCCACCGGTGAGCACTCGAAGGGTGACAGCGGCCGCCGGGCTCCAGCCACTCTCGAGCAGCGGCTTCACGAACGCACCCGACGCCCCGAACGACACAGCCGCGATAACCGCGATGACGAGGCCGAGGGAGGTGGGCGAGCGCTTCATGGATACCTGCCGGATTCAGCGGATGGGGTGGACTGATCACGACGCTAGTCCCGGCTTTGGTCAGGAGTCAAATTGCATTTAGACCCTGACGTTTTCCACAGGCGCCCAGGATTGCGGGCACGCTGGTGCTGTAGAAGAGACATTCGAAAAGAGCAGGCCGGCTACGCAACGCTGATTCGAATTACAAACCTGTAGTTATCCACAGGGTTGTTAACACCTGTGCACTGATTCCGGGGGATGCCCACAAGTTATCCACAGGTCTATACACAGGGCGCGCAGGCGCGAAAGCCGCAGCGCGTACGACCAATTCGTAGCCGCGATCCCGACCGGTTTGGTGAGCGCACGACTAGGCTCGGGAACAGACCGAGGTGACCCGTTCGCATCGACCAGAAGGAACCGCATGCCTGATTTCGTGCCCATTCCCTCGCCGGGCATCCCTCTCGCCTACGGAGCGCCGGAAGATCCTCTGGTCGTCATCATCCACGACTGGTACGGCCGCCTTCCCTGGCTCGAGCCCTATGCCATGGCCCTCGCCGCCCACGGCTTTCGGGTGGTGGTTCCCGACCTCTTCGACGGCTTGTGCACGACCGAGTCCGCCGGCGGGCGCATCCTGCTCGAACGGCTCGACCTCGGCTTCGCGCTCGCGGCCATCGACGACATCATCCAGGAGGCCCGCGCCGACGGGTCGCGCCACGTCGGCGTCATCGGGTTCTCGATGGGCGGGTGGATCTCACTGCTGCACGCCCAGGGGGGCGAGTCGGATGCAGTCGTCGCCTACTACGCGAGCCTCACGCCAGAAGATCACGGGTTGATCCCCTGCCCGGTGCTCCTGCAGTTCGCCGAGACCGACGAGTGGTCACCCGGTGAAGAACCCGCAGAGTTCATCGCCCGGCTCGAAGACCACGGCACCCCGGTGACCGCGCACACCTACCTCGGAACCCGGCACTCGTTCGCCAACGCGAGCCTGCCGCTCACGCGGGATGCGGATGCGTCGGCTCTCGCGTTCGCGCGGACCACGTCGTTTCTGATGAGCCATTTATTCGAGCCTGAAGTGGGTTACTAGGAACGGTGCTGGCTGGTGACGGGGCCTCGATACGGGCGGCCTCGCTGGCGCTCGGTCGTCCTACTCGACCAGCGAGTAGCGTCAGCCGCGAGGCACATTCGCTGCACCACTCACGTCGTGCAGGTGGTGCGTCGGGTCGTGCAGGAAGTACTTCGCGAAGGTCTCGACCGTGAACGAGACTCCGTCGCTGCGGCGCCCTGGCCGCAGCCACTGGTCACCGGAGACCGTCTCGAAAGCTGCGGCGAGCGCCTCGGCCGCCGCCGCCAGCTCGACCGACACGACCAGCGGGTCCTGGCTGTTGTAGTTCTCTTTCACCGCTGTCTCGTCCTGGTCCCAGTTCGGGTAGAGCGGGTCGTTTTGTTCGAGCATGAGCCCGAGCCGGAACAGGTAGAGCCTGTGCACGTCGCGAACGTGGGCCGCGTACTCCAGCGCCGACCAGGTCGAGTCATCCGGCCGCACGCGCACCTCGGCCCGCTCGAGCACGGCCGGCCAGCCCTCGGTGTTCTCACGCAGCAGGTGCGCGACATCGGTGGCTTCGAACGTCGACGCGTCGAATCCGCACTCTGCACAGGGGCGCTCGACGACCCAGGTCCAGTTCTTCGTATCGGGAGTGATCGGCATGACTCCATGATGGCCCAGCCCGGTGACCCGGTACCGTAGCTTTCGTGCCAACTTTCTCGCCTGAAATCGTCTCTGCCGTTCTGCACCACATGAACGACGACCACCCCGCCGACAGCCTTCTCATCGCACGCGCCTTCGCGAACGTCGATGCCGAGTCGTCGATCATGACCAGCCTCGACGAGAACGGCGGCACCTGGGCCTACACCGCGGATGGTGAAGACCACAGCGTGACTGTTCCGTGGACGGCCCCTATCTCAGAGCGCGCCGAGATCCGTCGCGAAATCGTCGTGCTCTACGACGCGGCCTGCGCAAAGCTCGGGCTCGAACCGCGCCCGCACTAGGACCGCTCTCCCGTGTCGCCGATCCTTCGCGCCTGGCTCTGCCTCGCCTGGGCGGCGGCCGGGCTCATCCACCTCGCACTCGCGCTCGGCTCCCCCACGGCGATCGCCGCGATTCTCGTATGCCTCGGCCTCGGCGAGTTCGTTCTGGCCCTGGTGATCGTCGCCGCGGGCCGGCTTCCCGTTCCCCGCGCGCTGCTGGCCGCAGCGCTGGTTCCGGTGGCTGTCTGGATTGCGGCACTGCTTGTTCCTGACCCGGCGACTGCAGCGACCCTGCAGTTCGTTCCCCTCGCGATCGCAACACTGCTCGAGCTCTTCGTCGCGACGGCCATCGGCGTCCACCTGCGCCGGCAGCGTGACGGGAGCCCGGCATCCGCTGCCCCATCGACCGCACGATTCCTGGTCGGCGTCCTTGCCGGGGCGCTTGTGGTCGCCGCCCTGACCGCGCCTGCCCTCGCCGCGACGCAGGCCGCGCGGGTCACTAGCCCCGACGGCACGTTCATCGACGAGCATGGTTCCCACTGATCAGCATCCGACGGGCTGCGGGCGTATTGGCAGCAATCCGTTACTGCGCGTTCACAACCCACCACTAAGCTAAGGGCATCCTTACCTAAGCAGCCGCGCCTTTTCTATCTAGTCGGAGTAACCCGTGAGTAATGTCATCCCGTTTTCCCAGGCCCTTCGTGAACGCACCCGTGGCGGTCACAGCGAGAGCGAGGGCGCGAGCTTCATGGACGACCTGATGACCGGCAAGGGTTCGAAGAGCGACTACATCGCGCTGGTCGCCCAGCACTACTTCATCTACGAAGCTCTCGAAGCGGCTGCGGCGAAGATGGCCGACGACGCGGTCGCCGCGGCCTTCATCTCGCCCCAGCTCACCCGGCTGCCGGCCCTCGAGAGCGACCTCGAGTTCCTGCTCGGAGCCGACTGGCGCGAGCAGATCAGCCCGCTGCCGACCACCGTGCGCTACGTCGAGCGCATCAACACCACGGCAGCCACCTGGAACGGCGGGTTCATCGCCCACCACTACACGCGTTACCTCGGCGACCTTTCGGGCGGCCAGATCATCCGCACCCTCATGCAGCGCCAGTTCGGGTTCGAGACCAACGGCGTCGGCTTCTACCTCTTCGACGAGATCGCCAAGCCCAAGGAATTCAAGGACCGCTACCGCGAGCAGCTCGACTCGGTCGGCTGGGACGACGCCGAGCGCGAGCGCGTCATCGACGAGGTCATGATCGCCTACCGGTTCAACACCGACCTGTTCACCGACCTCGCCCACGCGAAGGCCGCGGCCTAACCCGCTTCACAAAGCCCCCGTTCCCGCTAGGAACGGGGGCTTTGTCGTGCTCGCTTCGCTTTCATCCGGCATCCAGCAAGTGCCCAGTGTCACCCGGACTGGGTAGGGCGCTCGCACACCGTCTGCTCTACCGTGGTGAGTGGGGAATCAACACCGGGGGGTGGACCGTAATGTCTTTTGTGCGCGCGCGGATCGTGGGTCTTGCAGTAGGAGTGGCTCTTGCCGTAACCGGCGGTGGGCTGACTTCTGCAGCAGCTGCCCCGTCGGCGACGCTGGCGGCGACCACCAAGGCACCGTCGACCCAGGCTTCGTCGTCGGTCGACGAGATTCTCGACACGATCCTCGATGACACCAACGCCATCCGCGCCAAAAAAGGCCTGAAGGCCCTCATCCGCACGGATGCCATGGACAGCGTCGCGCAGAGCTGGACCCGCAAGCAGGCGGCCAACCAGGCCATGTCGCACAACCCGGACTACTCCACGCAGATTCCCACCGGCTGGACCTTCGCCGCCGAGAACGTCGCATACGGCTATGACTACACCGACGTCGTCGAGGCCTGGAAGAACTCACCCGGGCACTACAAGAACATCATCTCCGGCGCCACGCACATCGGCCTCGGCTACGCGCTCGACGACAACGGCCGCACCTACTTCACCCAGAATTTCGCCAAGTACCCGACCAGCGTCAAGTTCCTGAAGAGCACCAGCCGCCCGACGATCTCGGGAACCGTGCGCGTGCACAGCACTCTCAAGGCGTCCCTCACCTCGTGGTCACCCTCGGGCGTGAAGTACAAGTACAAGTGGTACGCCAACGGCCACCGCATCAAGGGCGCCATCTACACGCGCCTCAAGGTGTCGGCGAAGTACCACGGCAAGCACCTCACCGTGCACGTCACCGGCAAGAAGTCCGGCTACGCCACGACGACGACCAAGTCAGCACTGACCCCGAAGGTCAAGTCGAAGAAGTAACCCTAGGCTTCGATGCCGGGCACCGCGGTCGCGCGGTCCATGAATCGCTTGACGTTCTCGTCGACGATGATGTCACTCGGGCGCAGCGGGCGGCTGAGGTACAACCCCTCGAGGGCGCTGATCCGGCTGAGCGCGACGTAGGTCTGCCCCGGAGCGAACGAGCGTTGACCGAGGTCGACGATCGCCCGGTCGTAGGTCTTGCCCTGAGACTTGTGGATCGTGACGGCCCAGGCGAGGCGCAGCGGAAACTGCGTGAACTCCCCGACTATGTCTTTGCGCAGCTGTTTGGTGAGTGGCGAGTAAGAGTACTTGTGCTTCTCCCACACCGTCGGCTGCACTTCGTGCTGCTCACCGTCGACCTCGACGAAAACCGTGTCCTGGATCTTCGAGACCGTGCCCACCGAGCCATTCACCCAGCGCTGGTCGGAGTCGTTCCGCAGGAACATGACCTGTGCGCCGAGCTTGAGCTCGAGCTTCTCGTCGGCCGGGTAGGCGCGTCCGCCGAACTCGCCACTGATCTCGGCCTTGGCGGTGAGCACGCGACCGGGGAGCCGGGCGAGCTCGGTCGCGTTGATGCGGTTAACCGTCGCGTTGGTCGTCGCGAGGGTGATTGCGCCGTCGGTCGGGGCCGGCCGGGCACCGGTGGAGTTCAACCGGCCGGCGATCTCGGCCGTGACCATTCCGTGGCGCACCGCGTTGAGCATGTATTTGAACTCGCCCTCGTGCTGGCGGTGGATCGTGGTGAGCTCATAGATCTTGAGATCCGTCTCGCTCCACACTTTCGCGTCGAAGAACCAGATCGAGCGGTAGTGGTCGGCGAAATAGGCACGTTCGTCGTTGTCGCCGGGAACAGGAGCCAGCTGGTACGGATCGCCGAACAGCACGACCTGCACACCACCGAACGCCTCGTTCTTCTTTCCGCGCGCCTGGCGAAGGCTGCGGTCGATGCCATCGAGCAGGTCGGCATTCACCATCGAGACCTCGTCGATCACGAGGGTGTCGATGGTATTCAGCAGCTTGCGCAGCTCGGCGCTCTGCTCGATCTCCTGTTCGGCGATGACACCGATCGGCAGGCGGAACAGGGAGTGGATGGTCTGGCCGCCGACATTGAGCGCGGCCACCCCGGTGGGTGCGCAGATGACGACCTGCTTCGACGTGTTCCACGACAGGTGGTTCAGCAGGGTCGACTTACCGGTTCCGGCGCGGCCGGTGACGAAGATGTTCTCGCGCGTCGTCTCGATGGCGGCGAAGACCGCGGCCTGCTCGGGGGAGAGCTCGGTAGCCATCACTCATCCTCTCGGGTTGCGCACGGGGAGTGTTCCCGGTCGCCGCGGGAACACTCCAATCTACAGTCCCGCCGGCAGGTGCGCAGGGGCCCGGGAACCCCTGTGCAGCCCGGCCCCCTGCATACACTGGCACCATGCGTCGCGCAGTGGTGTCCTGGATCGCCGTCGGCATCTTGTTCGTGACGGCCTGCGTTCTCTCAGTGATCGCGCTGAACGCCGATCTCTACAGCGCTGGCGGGTTCGTGCGCTCGTACCTCGACGCCCTCGACCGCCGGGATGCTGCTGCGGCCCTCGCGATGCCCGGCGTGGTAGCTGACAATTCCGAGGCCCTTCTGACGGATGCGGCGCTCGGCGGTCTCGGCGACATCCGGATCATCAGCGACACACGGTCGGCGAATGGCACGCACATCGTGGTCGCCGGCGTGACTCTCGACTCGGGCCCGATCCGCACGACCTTCGAGCTCGAGCCCCTCGCCGCGCACCTCGGGTTGTTCTCGACCTGGCGGTTCAGCACGAGCCCGCTCGCCACCCTCGCGGTCTCAGCGAGCGGCGACGACACAGTTTCGGTGAACGATGAGCAGCTTGCGCTCACCGGCGATGACGACCACCTCGTGTTCGTTCCGGGCGTCTACCGGCTCGACCGGGAGTCCGCCTGGCTCGAGGCCACCGACCTCTCCGTCGCCGTCACCACGGTGGGCACGGTGACGGATGCCACCCTCGAGATCCGCGCGAACGCCGCGTTCCGCGCCGCGGCCAGTCGCCAGATCACGGCCACCCTCGACGAGTGCGCAGAACAGCAGGTGTTGCAGCCGGGCGGGTGCCCGTTCGGTCGCGTCGTCGACGATCGCGTAGCCGGCACGGTGCGCTGGAGCATCGCCGAATACCCGGTCGTCACCCTCTCACCGGGCGAGAACCCGGGGAAGTGGACCGCGACGGCAGCCCAGGGGCGCGCTGCGCTCGAGGTGCCGGTGCAGTCCCTGTTCACGGGCAAGCGCTCGAGGCTCGACGCGACCGTGAGCATTTCGGCCAGCTACGACATCCTGCTGTCCGACGACAACACCTTCACGATCGGCCCCGCCGGGTAGTGGTCAGCGCTTGACTGTCGGGGTGGACGCCCGCTTCGACAGCATTTCGTTGTAGGCCGCGAGCTCGGCATCGCCGTCACGGTCAGCTTTGCGGTCGAACCGCTTGCTCTCGCGCTCGTCGCTGCGCGACCACATGAACGCCACCGCGATCGCCAGGGCGACAGTCGGGATCTCGCCGACACTCCAGGCGATTCCGCCGCCAGCCTGCTGGTCGAGGATGGCGCTCGTGCCCCAGCCCATCGCGCCGTACCAGTCGGCGAGCAGCAGGCCAGAACCGGTCATGAGTGACAGGCCGAAGAACGCGTGGAACGCCATTGTGCCGAGCAGGATCAGTAGCCGCAACGGATACGGCGGCCGGTAGGGAACCGGGTCGATGCCGATCAGGGTCTGCACGAAGAGGTAACCCACCGTGACGAAGTGGATGACCATCCACTCGTGCCCGACGTGGTCGACGGTCGCCCAGCGGAAGAGCGGCGTGTAGTAAAACAGCCAGAGCGACGCCGCGAACAGGACCGCCGCGAAGATCGGGTTGGCGAGGAAGGCGAAGTACTTCGTGTGCACGAGGATCATGATCCACTCGCGGAACCCGCGACTGCCGTCGTCACGCTTGCGGATGGCGCGCAGCGCCAGGGTGATCGGGGCGCCGGGAACAAGCAGCACCGGCACCATCATTCCGAGAACCATGTGGCCGAGCATGTGCGCGCTGAACAGGTACTTTTGGTAGACGTTGGCTCCACCGTTGGTGATCCAGAACAACAGCAGCATCCCGGCCACCCAGAGGATGGTGCGGTAGATCGGCCACTTGTCTCCACGACGGTGCAGGCGCCAGGCACCGGCCAGGTAGAAGAAGATGCCGAGTCCGCAAACCACAAGCCACAGGGTGTCGAAGTTCCACGACGTCAGGAAGCGCTCGACGGTCATGGTGGGAGGCAGCGGGGCGCCGGTCAGGAGCGTGGCAGGCGTCGAACCCGCCGCGGCGGGAACCTCGGGCGTCGGCGTCGCGGTGCGGGCAAGCGCGGCGGCAACACCCGAAGCGACTCCCATGAACGCCAGCTCGGCGGCGATCAGCCACCAGACCAGGCGGCGGGCGGGGGCATCCGTGCGCGACATCCGCCCGATGAGAAAGCGCCGCTGGGCGACGCCGAACAGCCCGAGCGCACCCAGGGCGGCGATCTTGATGAGAACGAGGATGCCGTAGGGCGTGAGCAGGTTCTCAAGGGTGCCGACCCGCACTTCGGCGCTGACGTAGCCCGAGACGGCAACGACGACGAAGCAGAGTAGCGCGAAGCTCGAATACCGCTCGAGAACCGGCACGATGCGCCCCTTCTCGAGCGTCTTCATGCTGAGCACGATGGTGAGCAGCCCTCCGAGCCAGACGGCCGCGGCGACTATGTGCAGGTAGATGGCGCTGGTGGCCGCGTCGTGGCTTTCGGTGCCGCCCGAGTGACCCTGGAGCGCCATCGGGATCAGGCCGAGGATGCCGATGATCGCCATGCCCAGCACAACACCCTGGTTACGCACGGCGAAACAGAGAACGGTGAGCGCGGCGGCGATGAGGGTCGTCGCGAGCCAGGATTGTCCGGGAGCGGTGCTCGACAGGAAGTCGCCGAAGACCTGGCCGAAGCGGTCGTCGAACGAGAGCGGCTGCTGCAGCACGATCATGAAGGTGAAGAACCCGGCGGCCGCCGACGCGACGGCCCAGACGGCGGATGCCGCTGCCGCGATGTCCAGCGCGAATCCGAACTCGGGCTTCTCGCGGGTGAAGGCGAAGGCCGCGAGCACGAGGGCTCCGATGGTGCCGGCAGCCCCGAGGTTGACCACGAGTTTCGCGAGCGGAAGGCCGTAACGCACGACCGGGCCGGGATCGGCGATCTTCTGCGGTGCGACGGCCCCGCCGAACTGCAGGGCCCAGATCGCGAAAGCGAATGCGACAAGGACAAGGGCCGCAGGGCCGACTATCCTCGCGAGTCGTGGCATTGGTTCAGCTTATTCGACGCGGGCAGCCTGAGCCTGTGCCTGCGCTGACGGCGGGGCTCGCGGGATTGCGTGACAGCGCCGTTAACTAGCGCCGTTAACTAACGAAGGACACGGGCGAACCCGTGTCCTTCGTGAAGTAAAGCGATGACTACTTGGCAGCAGCCTTCAGCTTCGTTCCGGCGCTGACCTTCACGCCGTAGCTTGCCTTGATCTCAATGGCCTCACCCGTCTGCGGGTTACGACCGGTGCGTGCCGCACGGTGGGTGCGGTCGAAGGCGATCCAACCCGGGATCGTAACCTTCGT
>Ga0247736_10000271_pt1 | contig 18678 bp, 13 predicted proteins | sample UWRJL193509B2_FD_180935 | JGI IMG/M metagenome (GOLD analysis project Ga0247736, IMG submission 180935) | Plant litter microbial communities from Arlington Agricultural Research Station in Wisconsin, United States - UWRJ-L193-509B-2 | ecosystem: Environmental > Terrestrial > Plant litter >...
TTCTTCGAGAAGGGCGACAAGCCCCTCGAGATCATCTCCACCCGCCAGTGGTACATCTCGAACGGCGCCCGCAACCCCGAGCTGCGCGACCGGCTCGTGACCGCGGGCAAAGACATCAACTTCGTTCCCGACCACATGCGCGTGCGCTACGAGAACTGGGTCGGCGGCCTGACCGGCGACTGGCTGATCTCGCGCCAGCGCTTCTTCGGTGTGCCGATCCCGGTCTGGTACCACCTCGACGCCGCGGGCGAGAAGGGTGCCGTGATCGCGGCATCCGAGAACCGCCTGCCGGTCGACCCGTCGTCAGACACCCCGGAGGGCTTCGACGAGAGCCAGCGTGGCGTGCCCGGCGGCTTCGTCGGCGAGCTCGACATCATGGACACCTGGGCGACCTCGTCACTCACCCCGCAGATCGCGGGCGGCTGGCACAGCGACCCCGAGCTGTTCGACCTGGTCTTCCCGTATTCGCTGCGCAGCCAGGGCCAGGACATCATCCGCACCTGGCTGTTCTCGACCGTGCTGCGTGCCGAGCTCGAACACGGCCAGGTGCCGTGGAAGAACGCCGGAATCTCGGGCTTCATCGTCGACCCCGACCGCAAGAAGATGTCGAAGTCGAAGGGCAACGTGGTGACGCCCGCCGCCATGCTCGAGACCCACGGTTCGGATGCCGTGCGCTACTGGGCCGCGTCGTCGCGGCTGGGCACCGACGCCGCTTTCGACCCGCAGAACCCGAAGCAGATGAAGATCGGTCGCCGACTCGCGATCAAGGTTCTCAACGCGGCCAAGTTCGTCTACTCGTTCCCCGAGGCGCCCGCCGTGGACGGCCGGCTCCACCCGCTCGACGTCGACATGCTCTCGGAGCTCAACGCCGTCGTCGCCGCCGCGACCAAGGCACTCGACGAGTTCGACCACGCCAAGGCACTCGAAGTGACCGAGAAGTTCTTCTGGGTGTTCTGCGACGACTACCTCGAGCTCGTGAAGGAGCGCGCGTATGGTGCGGCCGGCCCCGAGGGCCAGGCGAGCGCCATCATCGCGCTTCACGACGCCGTCGACATCCTGCTGCGCCTGTTCGCGCCCTTCATCCCCTTCGCGACCGAAGAGGTGTGGAGCTGGACCCACGACGACTCGGTGCACACCGCCACCTGGCCCGTCGCGTTCGGCGACGCCGAGCCGACCGGGCTGCTGGCCCTCGCGAGCGAGGCGCTCATCGGCATCCGTCGCGCGAAGACCGACGCCAAGGCTTCACAGAAGACCGAGGCACTGTCGGCCACCATCGCCGGCCCCGCGCTGCTGCAGAGCGGCATCGACGACCTCAAGGCCGTCGGCCGCATCGCCGAGGTCAGCTTCGTCGAGGCCGACTCGGTCGCGGTGTCTGACATCGTGCTCGCGGAGCAGCCGGAAGCCGTCTGATGAACGAGGCGCGCCCCACTGTCACCGTCCGGCCCATCGCGGCCGCCGACCGTGACGCGTGGGCGCGCCTCTTTGTCGACTACGGCGTCTTCTATGAGACGGCGTTCACGCCCGCGATCGTCGATGGCGTCTGGGCGTGGCTGACGGATGCCGCGCACCCGACCGACGCGCTGGTCGCCGAGGTCTCGGGTGAAGTCGTCGGCTTCGCCCTCTACCGCCCGGTCGCCGACACCTTCACCGCCGCGAACGCCTGGTTCCTCGACGACCTGTACGTCGACCCGGCCGCCCGCGGAGCGGGAGCGGCCACGGCACTCATCGACGGGGTCACCGCGATCGCGCACACTGCCGGCGGCGGCACGCTCCGCTGGATCACGGCATCCGACAACACGCGCGCCCAGAGTGTGTACAACAAGCTCGCGACCCGCAAGACCTGGGTCACCTACGAGAAAGAGACTGACTGATGCAACTCGGAACCCGCTGGAACGTCGGCGCCGAAGCCCCCGCCCGCCTGCCGCTTGCCGTGACGGATGCGGTGCGCGACGTCGAGGCCGAGCTCGCGAAGCTCGATCACCTTGACACCTCGTCGTGGCGCTGGACGCTGACCTGGCTCGAGGCCAAGCCCGTCGTCGAGCTCGATGACGGTACGGTCATCCGCTACAACGCCGAGACCAACACGGCGATGGTGACGGCGGTCGCGGAGTAGCGCTCGCGGAATAGCTAGAAAATCCGGTACTGCGCGTGCCGGTTGCTCGCCGCATCGCGGGCCAGGAGTACGTCCTGGGCCTCGAGCTGCGCCGCCCGGTGGATAGCGATCGCCTCGGGCGTCTGTGCCTCGGCTGCGAGGTCAGACCGGTGCTGGCGGTGGGCCTTCGACCACGCCACCAGTGCTTCTCCGGCACGAAGGGCAATCAGTTCAATGCGGGCCGGCTTGGCGTCGACCGGGCACACGTTCGATCCCGAAATCGCGGGTGCTGCATTCATCGTTGTTCCTTTCCCTTGATCTGAAGTTATGCCGTGCCACTGACATTGTCGGCAGCACTATCGGGGTCTGCGGGGACTACCTCTGCGTCCATGACCGGGAACGCATTGAGCTGGATCTGCACCGGCCTGGTGCCGGGAACGCCCCGTGCTTTTCCAATCGCGTAGTAGCGCTCAGTGACGGCCTGCAGCTCGAGCCGGAGGGCCGTGAACTGCTCGAGGGTGAGCCGCAGGTTGCTCGTGTCGAGGGTCGATGCTTCGAACCACTCGCGTTCGAGCCGGTCGGTGCCGTGGGCTATGAACTCGTTCACCATCGCGTCGCGGTTCACCTGCCACTCGCGCGTGACGAGATCGCTTGCGGCGCGCTCGGCCGAACTCGGCGGGAACTCGGTCTGCACGACGGTGATCCCCTCGGGCGAGCGCTCCCACCAGCGTTCGCGCGCCGAGCCCTTGCTGGCATCCTCACGCACGAACCCGTGCTTCTCGAGCTGGCGCAGGTGATAACTCGTGGCGCCGCTCGACTCCCCCAGCCGCTCGGCCAGGCCACTGGCTGTTGCCGGCCCATAGGTCGACAGAGCGTCGAAGAGCTTGACGCGCAGCGGATGCGCGAGGGCCTTCAGGCTCGTCATGTCGAGCTTGCGCATGTCAGCTGGCGACTGGTCCGGGGTTTCCATAAGGCAAAGATACCTTTGCAAACAGTTCTTTGCAAGGGTTTCTTTGCGGAACTCTCTCGGTCAATAGCAAAACTCAGGCTCAGAGGCATCTTCGACCGCGCAGGCGGTGTCGGGGGTGCCTCTGAGCCTGAGTTTTGGCGGGGGCGCGACCTAGTCGCGGGCGAGGATCTCGCCGTGCGGCATCATCATGAGCGCGTCGGGATTCACCGACCACTCGCTCCAGGCCTGGCTGATGCGCTCGAGGTCGGCCTGCGTCGCAAATCCTTTGCCCACCGCATCCGCGGCAAAAGCCGACTGCAGCACGCGGTCGGCCCACATGCCGCCCCACCAGGTGCGGTCGGTGTCGTTGGCGAATGCCCAGACGGATGCCGTGGTCACCACCTTGCCGAACCCGGCGGCGTGCGCCCAGGCCTGCAGCCTGCGCCCCGCATCCGGTTCGCCACCGTTCGAACGGTGCACCCGCTGGTAGAGCGCGGCCCACTCGGCGAGCCCCTCGGAGAGCGGAAACAACACGGTGCCGGCGTAGTCGACATCGCGGGCGGCAACGACTCCCCCGGGCTTCACGACGCGACGGAACTCACGCAGCGCGTCGACCGGCCGTGCGAGGTGCTGCAGGGTCTGGTGGGCGTGCACGACGTCGAAGGTGTCGTCGTCGAAGTCGAGGGCGTAGGCGTCGCCGACCGTGAACGCGACGTTGGCCACGCCGTGCTCGACGCCGAGTGCCGACGCCTTCTCGATGACGTCGCCCGCAGCATCCACGCCGACGACATCGCCCGGCGCGACCCGGCCGGCGATATCAACGGTGATGGTGCCCGGCCCGCAGCCGACATCGAGCACGCTGGCGCCCGGAACGAGGTGCGGAATGAGGTAGGCGGCGGAGTTCTCGACTGTGCGCCAGGTGTGCGAGCGCAGCACGCTCTCGTGGTGGCCGTGGCTGTAGCGTTCGGTGCTCTCGGCTTCAGTGCTCATGGGCTAAGAATAGGCTGGAGTCATGAATCCGTTCCTCGCGAAGTCGACGCTCCCGTTCCAGCTCCCGCCGTTCGCCGACATCACGGATGAGCACTACCGCCCGGCTTTCGACGCCGGGTTCGCCGAGCAGCTCGCCGAGATCGCCGCGATCACGGCGCAGACAGAGCCGGCGACCTTCGAGAACACCCTCATCCCGCTCGAGACGAGCGGCCAGATCCTCGACCGGGTCGCGACCGTCTTCTTCAACAAGAGCTCGGCCGACAGCAACGATTTCACCAACGCCCTCGAAGAGGAACTCGCGCCCCAGCTCGCCGCGCACGGCGATGCCATCCGCCTCGATCCGACTCTCTACGCCCGCATCGCCGCGGTGCACGCCGACCGCGAGTCGCTCGACGCCGAGCAGCGCTACCTGGTCGAGCGCTACTTCACCGAGTACACGCTTGCGGGCGCCGGGCTCGCGGATGCCGACAAGCAGAAACTGCGCGACCTCAACGGCCGGCTCTCGACGCTCGAGACTAAGTTCGAGAAGAACCTGCTCGCCGATACCAACGACCTCGCCGTCGTGATCGACGATGTCGCCGAGCTCGACGGGCTCGAAGCCGGAGAGATCTCGGCCGCCGCGACCGCGGCCAGTGAGCGCGGCCTCGACGGCAAGTACCTCGTGACCCTCGTGCTGCCGACCGGTCACCCGTGGCTCGCGTCGCTCACCAACCATGATGTGCGCGAGCGCATCATGGCGGCGTCGCGGGCCCGCGGAAACCGCGACGGCGCGAATGACAACCGCCCGCTCGTTCTCGAGATCTCCCGCCTGCGCGCCGAGCGCGCGGCCCTGCTGGGCTTCGCCAGCCACGCCGCCTGGGTGACCGCCGACGAGACAGCCAAGACCCCGCAGGCAGTCGCCGCCATGCTCGGCCGGCTCGCCCCGGTGGCCGCGCGCAACGCTCGCGCGGAGCAGGCCGACCTCGAGGCGCTGGCGGGGCATCCGCTCACCGCCGCGGACTGGGCGTATTACAGCGAGAAGGTGCGCGCCGAGAAATTCGACGTCGACACCGCGGCGCTGCGCCCGTACTTCGAGGCCGAGCGGGTGCTGAAAGATGGCGTCTTCTTCGCGGCGTCGAAGCTCTACGGCGTCACCTTCACCGAACGAGCCGACCTCGTCGCCTACCACCCCGAGGTGCGGGTGTTCGAGGTGACGGATGCCGACGGCTCGCCCGTCGGGCTGTACACGCTCGACCTCTATACGCGCGACTCGAAGCGCGGCGGTGCGTGGATGAACTCCCTCGTCTCGCAGAATGCGTTGCTCGACGAGCCGGTCATCGTGACGAACAATCTCAACGTTCCGAAGCCCGCCGCCGGCAGCCCCACGCTGCTCACCTACGACGAGGTCAACACCTTCTTCCACGAGTTCGGGCACGCGCTGCACGGCCTGTTCGCCCGGGTGACATACCCGAAGTTCGCCGGGACCAACGTGTTCCGCGACTTCGTCGAGTTCCCGAGCCAGGTCAACGAGATGTGGATGCTGTGGCCCGAGGTACTCGCGAACTACGCCGTGCACTTCGAGACCGGTGAGCGCATGCCGCAGGCCGTCGTCGACAAGCTGATCGCCTCCGCCGCCTTCAACCAAGGTTTCCTCACCAGCGAGTACCTCGCGGCGGCGATGCTCGACCAGGCCTGGCACACCATCACGACCGACGACGAGGTGACGGATGTCGCCGCGTTCGAGGCCGCCGCGCTCGCGTCGTTCGGGCTCGACAACCCTGCCGTGCCGACTCGCTACGCGAGCACCTACTTCGCGCACACCTTCAGCGGCGGCTATGACGCGGGCTACTACTCCTACATCTGGAGCGAGGTGCTCGACGCCGACACCGTGGAGTGGTTCACCGAGAACGACGGCCTGACCCGCGCCAACGGCGACCGCTTCCGGTCGCGCCTGCTCGGCGTCGGCGGCTCGAAGGACGCACTCGAGGCCTACCGCGACTTCCGCGGCCGCGACGCGATCATCGACCCGCTGCTGAAGCGCCGCGGTCTCGAGGGCTGACCTGCCGTTTGTTATCAGAGTGGTCGTTTAAACGGACACTCTGATAACAAACAGCATGCTTACCGTCAGCGGCGGTTCGGGTGCAGCTTGATGTCGATGTGCGCCCGCAGGTTGGCGACGGCTGCCGCACAATCGGGGCACGGGCAGAGTGTGCCTTCCTGCGCGACGTTGATCGAAGCCTCGACGAACTTCCACTGCGTGACCTGCATCGTGGGGTCCGTGAGTAGCCACGGCGGATGCACGAAGACGAGCAGGCGTCGCATGAGAGCGTCGACGTCCATCACCCTCGCGTAGGCGCCCACCGGATTGAGCACGCGTTCGGCGTCGAGCAGACTCTGGCAGTGCTCGCAGCTGAGAGTGCGGCTGGTCTCCTCGAGAAACCAGCGAAGCAGCCGATCGAGGTAGCGGACGCGCGCTCGCGCGGCACCCTGCTTTCGATAGCTGTACCGCTGCACGAAGTCAGTGAGAAACGGATCGATGAGTTGCGGTTCGGTATTCATGCCGCCGACGTTTCTCCCGGCACCCGACATGCGCGGCCTCAGTCAGGGCCAGCTGTGGGCAGTTGAGGTTGTCACGCGCTGTGGACAAAGCCATTGGACCTAAGTTTGGAGTCATGAGAAGACTTCCTCAGGATGAGGCACTTTCCGAGCGGGCGTGGCTGGAAGAGCGCGATCCCGGAGGCTTTTACTGCGGGTACGAAGTGGGAGCCTGGCCCGCATCGACCTGGGTGCTCAACGCGATGTACGAGAATCCGCACCTGCCTGATCGAACTCACGACGAAAACGAGAAACTAGCGATCGCGGAGCGCAGACAGGAACCCACGTACATCAACGGTGTCGCGATTGAGTCAGAAACCATCGCCACTGGCGGCGGTCTTGGCTACTCCCGAATTCCCCCGCAAGCATGGACACGGATTTTGTGGTCAGACTACTCCGCCCGCATCAAGCGCGCACTGGCACTGGGCACGACAACACCACCCTGCTACCGGTGGTTTCCAAGCGGCAGCTGGCCGATGGCGATTGAGCCACCCACCGAGGGCTCGCTCGACGAGCGGAGTTTTCGCAGCATCATCGAGACTCTGGAGTTGGAAGCACCAGACCCCTCCGGGGAATATTTCGCTTTCTGGGGTGAAGGCCCTTCCCAAGACGACGATGCAAGGATCGTCCTCTATTCAGGAACCTTGCGTGAGATTTTCGATTTCGTCAACGACAGCGACGAGGTTCAACCCTTCTCGCCGAGCAACATCTGGCCCGCGAACCGGTCGTGGCTGACCTCGACCGATTGGGACTTGTGGGGAACGCAGATCGGCGGCACGCCCGAACTCATCGCGGCGATCGAAGCTAACGAGCACCTCGAAACACTGCGCTGGGAGCGCCCGCCCGCGTCCGAGTAACATGCCGTTTGTTATCAGGGTGGGCGTTTAAACGGCCACTCTGATAACAAACGGCATGCCTACCGCGGTTGTTATCGGCGCGCGGATGACAAAGTCCGGCGGGGTCAGGCGAGGTCGCGTAGGGTGCGCAGCTTGGTCCCGAGGTCGGGACCCTGCGGCACCACGATGACCTCGTCGGCCTGGGTAATCGTCACGAGGTCTTCGATGCGCTGGGTGACGTGAGCAAGGTCACCGATCGCCTGCTGGGCCTGGCGCTCGTCGACGAACGCGCGCTCGGCATCCGACCAGTCGTACGCAGCAGCTTCTTCGAGGCTCGGGATGCGGGTGGGCTTCTGCCCGAACCGCAGTCGCACCATGAGCAGCGCGTTCGGCAGGGCGAGGCGGTCGGCCTCGGCCTGGGTGTCGGCGACGAGGGTGTTGACGGCGACCATGGCGTGCGGCTTCTCGAGCAGCGCCGACGGCTTGAAGTGCTTGCGGTAGATCTCGAACGCGATCGGCGTGTTGTCGCCGCCGGCGAAGTGGTGGGCGAATGCGAAGGGCAGGCCGAGCATGCCGGCGAGCTGGGCGCTGAACCCGCTCGAGCCGAGCAGCCACATCTCGGGCGAATCCCCGGCACCGGGCACGGCGACGAGCGATGCACCGATGCCGTTCTCGAGCGGTTCGATGGTGCCGAACCACGCCATCAGCTCGATGACCTGGTTGGGAAAGTCGTCGACCGTCTCGGCACCGACATTGCGGCGCAGAACGGATGAGGTGAGCTGGTCCGTTCCCGGAGCACGCCCGAGCCCGAGGTCGATGCGATCGCCGTGCAGGGCGCGGAGCGTTCCGAACTGTTCGGCGATGACGAGCGACGAGTGGTTGGGCAGCATGACGCCACCGGAACCGACACGGATGGCCGAGGTCGCAGCCGCGATGGCACCGATGAGCACGGCCGGGGCCGAGCTCGCGATGGCTGGCATGCCGTGGTGCTCGGCGACCCAGAAGCGCCGGTAGCCGAGCTTCTCGGCCTCTTGCGCCGTGCTGATGGTCTGGCGCAGCGCCTCGCCGTTGGTCATGCCGTCGAAGACGGATGCCAGGTCGAGTACAGACAGGGGAACACTCACGGGAGAAGTCACGCTAGAGGCAACCCGCGAGCATGCCCGGTCATTCCGGGTGTGATGGTTTGTCAGGCTTCGACCCTTCGACAAGCTCAGGGATCGGAACGAGAAACGGTATCGGCTACGCCCCAGATAAGGAGCCCTTCGACAAGCTCAGGGGGCGAATTAAAGGACAGCCGCGACGCAGCCAGCGTCCCAGCTCAGGGAACGGGGCCCGCACCCCGCTCCCTGAGCAGGCCCGCCAGGGCCGTGTCGAAGGGTCGCCGCCTAGCGGAAGAGGCCGCTGTAGGCGTTCAGAGCGAGCTGGCCACCGAGGTGCGCGTAGAGCACGGTGCTCGTCGCCGGGATGTCGCGGCTCTTGACCAGGTCGATGAGCCCGGCGAGCGACTTGCCCTCGTAGACCGGGTCGGTGATCATCGCTTCGAGCTGCCCGCCGAGACGGATGGCATCCAGAGTCGACTCCACCGGCACGCCGTAGAGGTCGCCCGCCCAACCCTCCATGACGGTGATCTCGTCGTCGCGCAGTTCGCGCCCGAGCCCGATGAGCTCGGCGGTGTGCCGCGCGATGCGCTCGACTTGGTCGCGCGTCTTCTGCAGTGTCGCCGACGCGTCGATGCCGATCACGCGACGCGGGCGGTCCTGCCCGGCGAACCCGGCGATCATTCCGGCGTGGGTCGACCCGGTAACGGTGCAGACCACGATGGTGTCGAAGAATACGCCGAGTTCCTTCTCCTGCTGCTCGACCTCGTAGGCCCAGTTGGCGAACCCGAGCCCGCCGAGGTGGTGCTCTGATGCCCCCGCCGGAATCGCATAGGGCTTGCCACCCTGCGCGATCACGTCGTCGATAGCCTCCTGCCAGCTGGAGCGGATGCCGATGTCGAACCCGGAGCTGTCGAGGCGAACATCGGCCCCCATAATGCGCGAGAGCTGGATGTTGCCCACCCGGTCGGTCAGCGGGTCGGGCCAGTCGACCCAGTTCTCCTGCACCAGCCGTGCCTTGAGTCCGAGCTTGGCGGCGACGGCCGCGACCTGGCGGGTGTGGTTCGACTGGTAGCCGCCGATGGAGACGAGGGTGTCCGCTCCCTGCGCGAGCGCGTCGGGCACGAGGTACTCCAGCTTGCGCACCTTGTTGCCGCCGAACGCGAGCCCGCTCGAGACGTCTTCGCGCTTCGCCCAGACCTGGGCTCCGCCGAGGTGCTGGCTGAGCCGGTCGAGGTGATGGACCGGGCTCGGTCCGAAGGTCAGGGGGTAACGCTCGAAATCGGAGATGGCCACGCGAGATCCTTCTGTTCGGGGAATAGAGAAATGCAATATATTGCGTTTCGGCAGGCTAGCATAAGCGGCATGCCCGTTCCCGAGACCCAGACCGGCGTGCACAAACGCACGCTGCTGCGCGACGACGTCTACGAGTCGATCCGAAACGCGATAGTCGACGGCACCTTCGCCCCTGGTGAGCGCCTGAAAGACCCGCAGCTCGAAGAGTGGCTCGGCGTCAGCCGCACTCCCATTCGCGAAGCACTGCTGCGCCTGGAACGCGCCGGCCTCGTGCTCGCCCAGCCCGGACGCGCCACCACCGTCGCCCCGTACGACGCGGCCACGACGACGAGCGCCCAGCAGGTTGCCGCCGCGATGCACGAGCTCGCCGCGCGCCTGGCCCTGACCGACGCCGACCAGGGAACGGCATCCGGAATGGCGGATGCCATGACCGCTGCCAATACCCGGTTCAGCCAGGCACTCGAGGCCGGCGACGTCGAAGCGGCACTCGCCGCCGACGACGACTTCCACGTGGTCTTCGTCAGCGCGAGCGGCAACCCGATGATCGTCGAAGTGCTGGAACAGACCACGCCGATCCTGCGTCGGATCGAACGCCAGCGGTTCTCGAGCTTCGCCGCACGGGACTCGGTGGCCCAGCACGCGGCGATCATCGACGACACCCGCGCCCTGGACGCCGCGGCGGCCGCCCTGCACTGCCGCGAGAACTGGCTGTCACTGCGATTCACGATTACGTAACGGATCGTCCCGCACCCGTTCGGGGGCTGCCTGAGCGATCATCAACAATGTTACGTTGAGGGTCGCTCTGCCACCCGCTGTGGCTGGCCTGAACCAATCGAGGTACTCGTGACTCTGCACGTATCCCCCACGGCTGAAGCAACCGGCGTGCGCCGCGTCGCCCGCGGCTTCGCCCTGGCCCTGTCGGCCGCGCTTGTCGCTGGCGCCGTCTCGGTTGCCGCTCCCGCAGCTGCGGCCGCCACGACCTACACCGTCTCGGGCCACGTGACCGCAGCCGCCACCGGCGCACCGGTCGAAGACATCGAGGTCACTCTCTACCCCGAGTTCGACCCCGCAGACGAAGAGTCGATGTACCCGATCGACTACCGCGAGACCACCGCCACCGGCGGCTACTCGTTCAAGAACGTGAAGCCCGGCAAGTACCGGGTCGCTTTCGAGAACTACTACGGCGACTACAACCTGCTCTCGCAGTTCGCCGGCGGAGAGCCCGGAGACATGTCGGGCGATGTCGAGTCGTTCGTCGTCTCGGCCTCCACCACGGTCGACCAGGCGCTCGTCGCGGGCGGCGCGATCTCCGGTCGCGTTCTCGATGCTGCGGGTAAGGCCGTGTACGCGGGTATCTCGGCAGTCCCCACCGACGGCGGCCTTTACAGCGCCCAGGTCTCATCGACCGAGACCGACAAGTCGGGACGCTTCACCGCGGGCGGCCTGCTGCCCGGCAGCTACACCCTCTATGTCTCGGGTACGACCAAGGCCAAGCTCGCGAACTCGACCTTCGTCGTCGGCGCGGTCGACGTGGGCGAAACAGTCGACGCTGGCACGCTCACCCTCGGGGCAGGCTCGACAGTCGTCGGCACGGCCCGCAAGTCAAACAGCTCGGTCTACAAGAACGCTCTCCTGATGGCATTCCGAATTGCCGAAGACGGCACCACCGACGGTGTGCCGTACTCCTACGCGGAAACAAACGCGCGCGGCGAGTTCCAGTTGCCGAACCTTCCCGTGGGCGACTTCGTCATCGCCGACTACAACTTGCTCGCCCTACTCACCGGCGGAAGCGGCGACTTCGCCGGCGGTGGCGACGACCTGCTCACGGCCACGACGGTCAGCATCGGCACGGCCAGCACCAAGGTCTACCGCGACATCCGCTTCGAGAAGAGTGCCCAGATCAGCGGAAAGCTGACGGATGCCGCGGGCAAGGCCGCTGCCAAGTCGCAGGTCGTCGCGGTGCGAAACGACTACTCGCCTCTCTACAACACACTTCTCGGGCTCGACACGACGACTGACGAAGGAATCGTCGCACCGATCGAGGTCCTGGCCAAGGCGCTGAAAGAGCAAGTCGATGCCCGACCGGCCGCACTCACAAAGATGCTCGAAAAGGCCGGACTTCCCGCGTCCACGCCGATCTCGGTCACGACGACCGCCTCGAACGGAACCTACACGCTTCCCGACGTCGCGCTCGGTGGCAGCTACACGGTGTACTTCGACGGCAGCGCATCGCGGTCTTCGGCGCTCTACGGCGCTACGGCCGGCGTCTCCGCCCACGTCACCAGCACCAAGACGGCGATCAACGCCAAGCTCTCGCGCACGGTGACCGTCTCGGGTGTCGTGACCAGCGCATCCGGAACACCGATCAAGGGCGTCTACGTCGAGGGCATTCGCACCGATGAAGCTCCCGTGGGCGACGAGCGCGCGGCAACGTCGACCGAGAACATCTTCTACACCGGCCACTACACCACCACTGACTCGAAGGGCCGCTACACCCTGCGACTCCCGGCTGACAAGTGGTCGCTCTGGTTCTCTGATGAGGCCCAGAAGCTGAGCCCGCGATTCCTCGGCGGCGGCACCTACCCGACCGACCCGAAGACCACAATCCTCGACACCACGGTCTCGAGCTACCGTGCCCAGAACATCGTTCTCGGCAACTCCGGCGCGACGATCACCGGCGCCGTGACGACATCCACCGGCAGTTCCGTGGTGAACGGCGACATCTTGATCGACCGGGTAGTGAACAACGAGGTAGTCGACACCCTGTACGTCTACAACACCGATGCCGACGACTACTACTTCGACGACCAGCTGCGGCTGCGTCGAATCGTCGACGGCGATTACCGCCTGCGTTTCATCCCGCTGTCGTTCTCTGACAGCTACGAGTTCCCGGTGACGACAGTCGAACTGACTGTGGCTGGCGGCCAGCTCGCGAGCGTGAACGGCGAGGCGCCGGCCGTCAAGAACTCGCTGGGCACGATCGTGCTCGACGCCGTGGAACGGATCACGCCGCTCGCGGATGCCGAGCTCACCGTGCTCGCGGATGGGCCGCTCGCCGTCGGCACCACGCTGCACGCCGACTTCGGTGCCGCCGAGAACAGCGCACAGGACGTCGACCTGCAGTGGTACCGCGACGGCAGCCCGATCGGGTCCGCATTCGCCCGTGACTACGTGATCCAGCCGGGCGACATCGGAACCCACCTGTCGTTCCAGACGCTCGTGAGCTACACGCTGGTCTCTAACGTCGGCGCGAAGACCTCTCCTGCCACCGAAGAAGTCCAGGGCGGCGAATTCCCGCTCGAGTCCGGTAGCCCGACGATCGAGGGTAGTGGCGCCATTGGTTCGCTTCTCACGGCCGTTCCGGCCGGAGACCCCACGGTCGAATACAAGTACCAGTGGCGCATCAACGGCGTCGCCTACCTCGGAGCAACGGCGTCGACGTTCACGCCTCGCGTCGACAGCCTCGGCGACACCATCAGCGTGGCCGTCGCACCCAAGTCCGGCGAGGGTGCGGGCGTCTACGTTGTCTCGAACCGCGTCGTGGTCGTCCCCGGCTCCAGCGTGGTGAAGGAGAGCAGCACGGCATCCGTGCTCGTCGGAGGCAAGGCGATGAACACCTCCCGCCTCGGCGCGGTGCTCACCACGAAGACGAACTTGCCCGCCGATTCCCTCGTGCTGAGCTACCAGTGGGAGTACGCCACCACCGGCACGAACTGGAAGCCCCTCGCGGGCAAGGACCGCCCGACACTGACGCTCTCGAAGAAGACCACGAGCACGTCGAAGATCGGCTACTCCTACCGAGTCGTCGTGACCGCCGAGCGCTCGGGCACTGAGGCCGGGCCGGTCGTGACCAGCAAGGCCGTCAAGGTGACGAAGGCCGCCAAGAAGTAACCCACTTCACACCCAGCCGGCGCCCGGTCGTTCGCGAGAACGTCCGGGCGTCGCTGTTTGTGTATGTAGGCGGGCAGATACCTCCAGAGGAGGATGCCTGAGTGAAGATCAGCTCTGTAACGTGAGTACGGCTGTCGCCCCGACCGGCACGGCATCAATCAAAGTGAGGCACCAGTGAACCAGCTCTCTCCCCATTCGCCGCGCGCCCTGCGCACCCTCGCGGGTCTCGCGCTGGCTGTGGCCCTCGCCGCCACGGCATCCGTCGGCACAGCCCTGCCGGCCGCCGCTGCGCCGGCCACTGTCACCGTGACGGGAACAGTCACCGACAAGGTGACCGGGCTTCCGATCCCGGATGTCGACGTCATGCTCTACCCCGCGTTCTCGGCAACGGATGCCTTCGTCAGCGACCCGGAGGACTACGACACTACGTCGAGCAATGGTCGGTACAGCTTCGCTGGCGTCGAACCTGGCCGATACCGCATCGCATTCGACAACTACTTCGGTTCCGGCGTCGCGGCGATCCCCCAGTTCTTCGGCGGCGAGCCCGGTGAACTGAGCGGAGACGTGGAAGCGATCGACATCGCGGCTGGCTCAACCACCTTCGACATCGCCCTCGAGCCCGGTGCGACCGTCAGCGGGCGCATCGTCGACGCGAACGCAAAGCCAATCAAGAACGCCCTCGTCAATATCCAGTCGACGACCCCGGGCTCGAGTATTTACTCACCGGCCGCAGCCGTCTACACCTCGACTAACGGTCGGTTCACGGCCAGGGGGCTGGACACTGATGACTACCGCGTCATTGTGAGCGTCGACGCGTCGACCGACAGCTTCGCGCTCGGCTCGGTCAACCGCAACGACGACGTCTCGGTGGGAGACCTCACCGTCCAGGCTGCCTCGACGATCTCCGGAATTGCCCGGGAGGCCTCGGGCAGTCGCCTGAAGAACAGCACACTTCTCGCTTTCCGGGTGCTCGACGACGACACGATCGAGGCCTATCCGTTCTCTGGGGCATCCACGAACTCGCGCGGCGAGTACCGCCTGAACGGCCTGCCCCAGGGCGATTTCATCATCGCGAACTACGACCTCATCACCCTGATCCTGGGCGGGTCGCCGGAATACGCCGGAGGCACCCACGACCGTTTCGCCGCAGTGCGTGCGACAGTTTCGAAGCCCGGCAGCAAGGTCTATCGCGATCTACGGATGGCGAACACCGCCACGATCCAGGGCACGGTGACGGATGCCAAGGGTGTGCCCGCCGCGGGTGTTCCCGTCTACGCGATGCGCAACGACTACAGCGCTCTCTTCAACTCGATTCTCGGGTTGGACAGCACCTCAGCAGAACCGAATCCGGCTCTTCCGGCGAGCGTGCGGTCCGTGCTCGCAGCGAGCGCGGCCAAACAGCCCGCCGCGGCGATGACCACTCTCGAGCGCGAGGCCCTCCCGGCTTCGGTTCCCCTGGGCGGCAACGAGACCACCTCGAAGGGATCGTACTCGCTGACCGGTCTCGACCCGAACGGGAGCTACACCGTGTGGTTCGGATCCAACTACGAAGACGAGCCCCTTCCGGCGTCCACGGCCACCACATCCGTGCTGCTGACTTCCTCGAAAACCACTCTCAATGCAAAGCTCTCCCCCGCGGTGCTGGTCAAGGGAACCGCGACGAGCCCTTCGGGCAAGCTGCTGGCAGACGTCACGGTCACGGCAACGCGCTACGTCGCGCCGTCCGCCGCGGGCAAGCGCGCGGCATCCGACAACGACGAGGCGACTTTCGGCGCCCACGAGGCAACCACGAACTCCAAGGGCGTCTACTCGCTGCGTCTTCCCGCCGGAACCTGGGTGCTGAAATTCAGCGGGTATGGGCTCAGCTCCCGCTACCTCGGCGGCGGAACGTACCCGTCAGACCCCGCGACGAAGAAGCTCGTCACCACCAGCACCGGCATTCCGAAGCAGGACATCGTGCTCGGCACCTCGGGCGCGAACGTCACGGGTGTGTTCACGGATGCCAATGGCTCGGAGTACTTCGAGGCCGAGTCGACGCTCGAGCGCCTGGTCGACGGCGAAGTCGTCGATTCGACGGTCGTGACCGAGGCCTACGACGACAACTACATTCTGCTCATCGAACAGCTGCCGATCCGGCGCGTCGCGGATGGCGACTACCGCCTGCGGATCGCCCCGAAGTCATACTCCGACCGCTACATCGTGCCCGAGACCAGCGTGCTGTTCACCATCAGCGGCGCGAAGGTCACCTCGGTGAACGGCGCAGCGTCCACGGGTACCAGCCTCGGCCAGATCACGCTCGAGGCACCGCAGCGGGTAACCCCGCTCGCCGACAGCGAGATCACTGTCGTGGCCGACGGCCCCCTCACCACCGGCACGACCGTGCACGCCGATCTCGGCGACGGGGTGGACACCACAACCGAGTACCTCTACGAATGGCTGCGCGACGGTCGCCCGATCGGATCGGCCTTCGGCTCGTCGTACGTCATCCAGCCCGGCGACGCCGGGGCCCGGTTGTCCGTCGCGGTTGCGCGCTCCAGCGAGTACGTCATCCCGGGCATCGAGCGGTATTTCTCGGCACCGACCGCAACGGTCGAGCCGGGCGACTTCACGCTCGAGCCCGGTGCCCCGACCATTACCGGCAGCGGTGCTGTCGGCGCGGTTCTGACCGCGGTCCCGGCTGGTGATTCTGGTGAGAGCCACACGTTCCAGTGGCGCATCAACGGCGTCGACGTGATCGGCGCGACTAAGGCGACCTTCACTCCGCGCATCGACAACCTCCGCGACACCATCAGTGCTGCTGTGGCGACGGATGCCGGCGAGCCGGTCGTCTCGAACCGCGTCGTGGTGATCCCGTCTGGGCCCGTCACCCTTGCCTCGACCACCGCATCGGTGCTGGTCGGCGGCAAGAAGATGAACACCTCGCGCCTCGGCGCGGTGCTCACCGCGACCTCGACCCTGCCGGCCAGTTCGCTCGTCGTGAGCTACCAGTGGGAGTACGCGACGAAGGGAAGCAACTGGAAGCCCCTCGCAGGCAAGGACCGCCCGACGCTGACGCTCTCGAAGAAGACCACGAGCACGTCGCGAACCGGCTACTCGTACCGCGTGGTGATCACGGCGGAGCGCGCCGGAGCGGAAAGCGGCCCGGTCGTGACCAGCAAGGCCGTCAAGGTCACCAAGGCCTATAAGAAGTAGCCCGACCGATCGCTCAGGCGAACCCTGTTAGGGGGCTGCCTGAGCGATCGTCGCTTAAGTTAGGTTGGCTTCGGCGCTCGCGTCGATCGGCCACTCCCCGACCATCAGGAAACAGGTCCACCGTGCACGCAGCACTACCCCTTCGTTCTCGCTCGCTCGTCGCTCTTGTCGTCGGCGGCGCGACTCTCGTGGCCTCGCTCGGGCTGGCCGCGTTGCCCGCGGCCGCCGCTAGCAAGGTCGTCGTGTCGGGCACCGTGACGTCGGAGTCGACGCACAAGCCACTCCACGACGTCACAGTCTCCGTCGTCGATGCCTACGACCCGGCCGCGGAGTACCAGGAACCCGTTTCGGTGGGGTACACCGACGAAAACGGGCGCTACAAACTGACCGTGCCCGCGCAGGGCGACTACCGTGTGCTCTTCGAAGACCTCGACTACGACTACCAGCCGAGCAACGGTGGCTACCTCGCCCAGTTCTCCGGTGGCGTTCCCGGCGACATCGACAATGACTTCACCCCGACCGTTCCGCTGACCGCAAGCGTCGTGACCCTCGACCAGGAACTCACACTGGGAGGCATTCTCACCGGCACTGTGGTCTCCGCAAGCGGGGCTCCCGTCAAGGGGATGCAGCTGTATGCAGCCGACCTCGCCAAGACCGACTTCTACTACGACGGCCCCGCGCGCAACGCCTGGACCCGCACCGACTCGAAGGGTCGCTATACGCTGCGCGGATTGCCCTTTGTCACCACCGCGATCATTACCCAGCCCGAATCGACCTACGCCTCGAGCACCACGAACGTCGGTGTCCTCTCGACCAGCCAGCCCCGTATCGCGGTCGACCCGATAGTCGCTCCACTCGACGGAGAGTTCCGTGGAGTCGTCACCGATTCCGCGGGCAAGCCTCAGCCCTATGCCGAAATCTCCATCGATGTCGACCCAGCCCAGAACTCCTACGAGACGCTCTACGCCCAGGCGGACAAGAAGGGTAGATTCCGCGTCACGGGATTGCCTGTCGGAACCTTCACCCCCGAGGTGACCGTCGACTCCTCCACCACCTACCGTCGTGAGTACCTGGGCGGAAGCCAGGACCCCTTCCTGGCGAAGACGATAACCATCGGCAAGCCGGGAAAGATCGTTACCCGCGACTTCAGGCTCGCGAAGCTCGGCACGATCAAGGGTGTCGTCCGCACGGCAACGGGTGAGCGGGCGAAGAACGTGGATGTCAGCGCCGACCAGGTCGACTCCGTCATCTCGGACTACGAGTACTACGGCAGCTATGGTGCAGACGTCACAAACTCAAAGGGCGAGTACTCGATTCCCGCTCTCGGAGCCGGAAGCTACTACGCAAACTTCGGCTCCGTCCCCACCTCCTCAGGCGCATCAGTGCTGAAGAGCCTCTACTTGTCCGCAGAGACCCGTGTAGTCAATGCCACTCTCGCTCCGGTGACCGTGATCAAGGGAACTGCTTCTTCGACATCGGGTTCGCCCCTCGCCGACATCACCGTGCAGGCGATTGCCGCGAACGGCACCGACAGCTGCCTCACCGACAGCCTGAACCCGCCCTACGTGGCCACACAGACCTCGTCGAAGGGCGCCTATTCCCTCGCCCTTCCCGCCGGAAAGTGGGTGATCAGGTTCACCGACCCCGATGACGAAGTGGCTTCCCGATTCCTGGGCGGCGGCAGCTACCTGACCGACCCACTGACCACGGTCATCGACACCACCGGTGGGCCGAAGTCAGGCCGGAACATCACTCTGCCCC
>Ga0247736_10000273_pt1 | contig 18652 bp, 15 predicted proteins | sample UWRJL193509B2_FD_180935 | JGI IMG/M metagenome (GOLD analysis project Ga0247736, IMG submission 180935) | Plant litter microbial communities from Arlington Agricultural Research Station in Wisconsin, United States - UWRJ-L193-509B-2 | ecosystem: Environmental > Terrestrial > Plant litter >...
GAACCCTCGATACAGATTTAAGCCCGTATGCTTCCTTAGCAGGGAAGTGCCTTCGACCACTCGGCCAGCTCTCCGTTTATTAAAACTACTTAATTGCATGTTACTGAATTAAGGGCGCGATATTACTGGAATTTGCCTTAAAAATCAATTAAAAGTCGGCTTATACTGCGCCCAATAACCGATTTATATTTTAAGCGCTTTCTAATTCAAATGCTTTGTGCAATACGCGCACGGCTAGTTCCATGTATTTTTCGTCGATCACAACGGCGATTTTGATTTCGCTGGTTGAAATCATTTGAATGTTGATGCCTTCCTCCGCCAGCGTGCGGAACATTTGGCTGGCGATGCCCACATGTGAGCGCATGCCTATACCCACGACTGAGACTTTAGCGATTTTGTCATCGCCGCTGATTTCGCGTGCATTGATGTGGCCTTGTACTTTGTCGCGCAAGACGGCTAAAGCTTTGCCCATCTCGTTTTTATGTACGGTAAAAGTAAAGTCTGTTGTGCCATCTGCGCCAGTATTTTGAATAATCATATCGACATCAATATTGGCGTCAGCAATTGGACCTAAGATTTGGTAGGCAATACCTGGCTTGTCTGGCACGCCCAGCACTGTAATTTTGGCTTCGTCGCGATTAAACGCAATGCCTGAGATAATTGGGTTTTCCATGTTGTCTTCGTCCTTGCCATCTTCTTCAAACGTAATAAGAGTGCCATCGCCTTCATCTTCAAAGCTGGATAGCACACGTAACTTAACCTTATATTTACCCGCAAATTCTACAGAGCGAATTTGCAGCACTTTACTGCCTTGCGATGCGAGCTCTAGCATCTCTTCAAAGGTAATCGATTTTAAACGGCGCGCTTCTGGCACAACGCGTGGATCAGTTGTATAAACGCCATCTACATCGGTGTATATTTGGCATTCATCTGCGCCCAATGCAGCAGCAAGCGCCACGCCTGTGGTGTCTGAACCGCCACGGCCAAGCGTGGTGATATTGCCTTGTGCATCTACACCTTGAAAGCCCGCGACAACACACACATAGCCGGCATCTAAATCGGCTTTTAAGTTGTGTTGATCAATATTTAAAATGCGTGCTTTGGTGTGAGAGTCATCAGTCAGAATCTTCACTTGCGCGCCAGTGTAGCTTTTGGCTTTAATGCCTAGCTCAATCAACGCTAAAGCGGTCATGCCGATAGTCACTTGTTCGCCTGTGGAAACGATGGTATCTAGTTCGCGCGGATCAGGGTCTTCCATTAACTCTCTGGCAAGACCGATCAGTCGATTCGTTTCACCAGACATCGCGGAAACGACCACGACAACTTGATGGCCCATTGATTTATAGCGTGCCACGCGCCTTGCAACATTGCGAATGCGCTCAGGATTAGCAACAGAAGTGCCGCCGTATTTTTGTACAATCAATGCCATTATTAACTCTTAAATGTAATCAAAATTTATATTAATTTACGCTGCTAATTATTGGTTAACTTATTAGGTTAACTTTATTGCTTTAACTTTTTACTAACTGGTTTAATTAGGATGTTAACTTGCTAGCAACCCAATCTTTTACACTTGCTAATGCTTTTGGCAATTGGCTCGCATCCGTGCCGCCAGCCATTGCCATATCTGGCTTACCGCCGCCTTTTCCGCCTACTTGGTTCGCCACAAAATTCACCAGATCGCCTGCTTTGATTTTAGCGATCAAATCTGGCGTAATGCCAGCCGCCACGCTCACTTTGCCATCATTCACACTGGCTAATACAATGACGGCAGATTTTAACTTGTCTTTTAGCTTGTCCATCGTTTCGCGCAAAGCGTTTGCATCTGCACCTTCTAATAAAGCAGATAACACTTTAATGCCTGCAATATCCAGCGCTTGAGCGCTTAGATCGTCGCCTTGGCTGCTTGCCAATTTTGATTTTAAGCGCGCTAATTCTTTTTCTAACGATTTCGCATGCTCAGATAATTGCGCCACTTTATTGACAATTTCTGACGGAGGCGCTTTAAAATCGCTGGCTAGTTTTGTGATTAACGCTTGTTGCGCGTTAATTAATTTTAATGCGCCATTGCCAGTTGTCGCTTCAACACGGCGCACGCCAGCTGCAACGCCACTTTCGCTGATGATTTTAAATAAACCGATATCGCCTGTTCTTTGCACATGCGTACCGCCGCATAACTCGCGGCTTGAGCCGATATCTAATACGCGCACTTCATCGCCATATTTTTCGCCAAACAGCATCATGGCGCCAGTTTTTTGTGCAGATTCAATATCCATTACGCGCGCTTGTGTGGCGTGATTAGTTAATATCTCGGCATTTACAATCGCTTCCACTTGAGCGATTTGAGCGTCCGTCATGGGTGAATTATGCACAAAGTCAAAACGGGTTTTTTCGGCATCCACCAAACTACCTTTTTGCTGCACATGCTCGCCCAGCACTTCGCGCAAGGCTTTATGCATTAAGTGTGTGGCTGAATGGTTACGCATTGTATCGGCACGCGATACAAGGTCTACCGTGGCTTTTACAGAATCGCCTACGTTTAATGTGCCTGTTTTGAGTATGCCGTGATGCCCGAAAACTGACGCTTGGATTTTTTGTGTATCTTCCACCGCAAAAATACCATTTTCAGATTTTAATACGCCGTTATCACCAATTTGTCCGCCAGATTCCGCATAGAACGGCGAATTATCTAGCACCACAACGCCTTGTTCACCCTCGTTTAATGATTGCACCGCGATGCTATCTTTATACAATGCTAAAACCGTGGCGTTTGAATCGAGCGATTCATAACCTGTAAAAGCCGTGCTATTGCCTGAATATTCAAGGTTAGCCGCCATTTTGAACTTACCAGCAGAGCGCGCTTGTTCTTTTTGGCGCGTCATTGCTGCATTAAATGCTGCCGTATCTACCGTTACGTCACGTTCGCGGCAAATATCTGCTGTTAAATCTAGTGGGAAGCCGTAAGTATCATGCAGTTTAAATGCAGTTTCGCCATTGAAAATACCTTTAGTGGCGGCTAATTCTGTTTCTAAAATCGCCATACCATTTTCAATCGTCTCAAAAAAGCGGTCTTCTTCGAGCTTTAGCATATCGGTAATGCGTGTTTGATTCGCACTCAACTCAGGATAAGCAGAACCCATTTCGGCCACCAAATCTGCCACCATTTTATGGAAAAACGCCTTACGCGCGCCTAATTTATAGCCATGACGAATAGCGCGGCGGATGATTCGGCGTAACACATAACCGCGACCTTCGTTACCAGGAATCACGCCATCTGCGATTAAGAATGAACAAGCACGAATATGGTCGGCCAGTACTTTTAAACTTGGGCTAGCTAAATCAGTTGTCTTGGTTTCACGCGCAGCTGCGGCGATTAACGTGGTAAAAAGGTCAATTTCGTAATTGGCATGCACGTGCTGCAATACAGCAGAAATACGCTCTAAACCCATGCCAGTATCGACGCTTGGTTTTGGCAGTTTATGCATCACGCCCGCTTCGTCGCGGTTAAATTGCATAAACACGTTATTCCAGATTTCAATAAAGCGGTCGCCATCTTCATCCGCGCTGCCCGGCGGGCCGCCAAAATGATGTTCGCCGTGATCGTAAAATATTTCGGTACATGGTCCGCAAGGTCCTGTGTCGCCCATCATCCAGAAATTGTCTGATGCGTAGCGCGCGCCTTTATTATCGCCGATGCGGATAATGCGTTCTTTCGGTACGCCGATTTTATCGTGCCAAATATCGTACGCTTCATCGTCGTCTGCGTAGACGGTAACAGTGAGTTTGTCTTTGGGTAGCTTAAAAACTTCGGTTAATAATTCCCACGCGTAGCCAATCGCTTCGACTTTAAAGTAATCGCCAAAACTAAAATTGCCTAACATCTCAAAAAATGTGTGATGGCGTGCGGTATAACCAACGTTTTCTAAATCGTTATGTTTGCCGCCGGCGCGCACACATTTTTGTGATGAAGTCGCGCGTGTATAACTGCGTTTGTCAAAACCTAAAAACACGTCTTTAAATTGATTCATGCCTGCGTTTGTGAATAGCAGAGTAGGGTCGCCATGAGGTACCAGCGAGCTAGACGCAACGATCTCATGACCTTTAGATGCAAAAAAATCGAGAAATGCTTGGCGGATTTCGTTCGTGGTGGGCGGTTTGCCAGAAACGGGGTTTGGATTGCTGGTTTTAGTGGTCATTTTTCAGTTCTTGCAAATTATTACTTTTAAACTTAACGCTTAAATAGATGGTGTTTCAAATTGATTTCCGCAAATGCCCGAATAACGATGACAGCATTATTTGATTGCCATCATTTAATCGGCATCAATTAATCATCATCGTTTTCTTGCGGATTATTCATTACTTTTTTAATCACATCAAAACTAAAACCGCGACTTTGCAAAAAACGCGCTTGCTTTGCCCATTCATCACGATCTGCAGGCGCTTGCTTATATTTTTTACGCCAAACTTCTATTGCGCTACTCAGTTCTGTTTCTTTCAATCGTCCGGCTGCATCTTCAATCAATGCACTATCTACACCTTTTTCACGCAGTTCATGCACGATTTTACTGCTGCCAAACTTTGCCCTGCGTGCATGCACCATTTGTTCAGTAAAACGCGCATCTGACAACCAGCCGCGCGTTTTAAAATCATCCAGAATAGCTGTAATGCTATCCGCGTCTTCGTTTTCATCTAGGTAGGATTTAAGCTTCTGTCCTAATTCTTTATATGAATATTCACGTTTACCTAAATATTCTAGCGCGCGCTGCCGTAAAGATTTTTCAGGCGCGCTAGATTTTTTAAACATACTTGTAACAGCCTAAAAATGATTGTTTTAAGCTAAGCAAATATTAATCATCTTCAGTTCTAGGCGCTGCCATGCCATCTGCCAATTGCTTAGCATTGGCGCGGATTTTCGCTTCGATTTCAGCAGCCATTTCCGGATGCTCGCGTAGGTATTCTTTAGCATTTTCTTTACCTTGGCCGATTTTTTCGCCATTGTAGCTATACCAAGCGCCCGCTTTTTCCACGAATTTAAGATTTGAACCTAATTCAATCACTTCGCCTAAGCGTGAAATACCTTCGCCGTACATAATGTCAAATTCTGCTTGTCTGAAAGGCGGCGCGACTTTGTTTTTAATGACTTTTACGCGTGTTTCACTGCCTGTCACTTCGTCACCTTTTTTAATCGCGCCAGTACGGCGGATATCCAAACGCACAGAAGCGTAGAATTTAAGTGCGTTACCGCCAGTCGTAGTTTCTGGGCTACCAAACATCACGCCGATTTTCATGCGGATCTGGTTAATAAAAATCACCATCGTATTCGTGCGTTTGATATTACCTGTCAATTTACGCAAAGCTTGCGACATCAATCGCGCTTGTAAACCCATGTGTGAATCGCCCATTTCGCCTTCGATCTCAGCGCGTGGCGTTAAAGCCGCAACCGAGTCGACCACGACGATATCCACAGAACCTGAGCGCACCAACATATCGACGATTTCTAATGCTTGTTCGCCAGTATCGGGTTGTGAAATCAACAAGTCGGGCACAACAACGCCTAATTTAGCCGCATATTGTGGATCAAGCGCGTGTTCTGCATCGATAAACGCTGCAACGCCGCCCAGTTTTTGCATTTCTGCGATCACAGAAAGCGTCAAGGTTGTTTTACCTGAGGATTCTGGACCGTAAATTTCAATCACGCGGCCGCGTGGTAAACCGCCGATGCCAAGCGCTATATCTAAACCAAGCGAACCAGTAGAAACAGCTTGAATGTCTTCACCAATATCAGCATCGCCCATACGCATAATTGAGCCTTTACCAAATTGTTTTTCAATTTGTGAAAGTGCGGCGGCGAGTGCTTTGCTTTTGTTGTCATCCATGTAGATTTGCCTTTATTTTGAGGGACTTAATTAACTGCTAATTATTTCATAAATTGCACTTAAACGTAAGCTTAACTCAGCCTTATTTTCAAGGCATAAGCCTGAGCCTTATGCTGAGGTTTTTGTTAAGTAAGTAGTAATTTTAAGATGCAAAGTAGACTTTTTAAATCTGAATGCGTTTTTAATGCAGGGAGTATGATTTTAATCGGAGGAAATATGAAAACATTACGTTCATTATTCGTAGTTTTAGCATTAAGTGCGGCAGCGATCACATCGGCTTCTGCGCGAGATTCATTTAGTATCGGCATCAATGTCGGTGGGCCTGGATATTATGCGCCGCCTGTTCGATATTATTCACCGCCGCCAGTGATTTATGCGCCGCATGCCTATTATGCGCAACCTTATTACGCTGCGCCAAGAGTGGTTTATCCACGTCCTTATTACTACGCGCCGCGTGCTTCGTTTGGTTATCAGCATTTTGATAACGGACATCGCGACAATGGTCACCGCCATTATGGCAATAGAGGCCGCGATAATCACTGGGGTAATCGTGGCGATGACCGCGGGCACAGAGGTGATGATCGCCGTGGGCATCGTTAATCACACATTTATGAATCGTTAACGAGGCAAGTTTAATTACATCCCTTGTTAACGTTAAGTGTTTTATTTTATAAAGTTGTTTATTTTGAGTGGTTAATTTGCAGTATTTAATTGCTGACTTAAACTAATATTTTGATCAAGTTTTGCAACATAAAAACCGTGGCTTGTTGACGGATCTGTTGGCGATTGCCACTGAAAACCTTGGTTTGAGTTTTGACTGGAAGATTTAGTCCCGCCCAAGCGAAACAAACAGTTCCAACTGGTTTTTCAACGCTTCCGCCATCTGGCCCCGCGATACCAGTAATACTACCCGCAATGTAGGCTTGAGTTTTATCGGTCGCTATTCTGGTTAAACAACCCAAAGCCATTTCTTTTGCAACTGCTTCGCTAACCGCGCCGTAGGTTTCTAGGGTTTGACTTAACACTTTTAATAGCGCAATTTTTGATTGATTGCTATAAGTCACTAATCCGCAATCAAACCAGGCAGAGCTGCCGGGCAAACTGGTAATCGTTTCTGCAACCATGCCGCCAGTGCAGGATTCTGCCAAAGTGAGCATGATATTGCGCGCTTTTAACAAGCTGCCCAATTCTTGCGCTAGCGTATGGGCGCGATTTAAAAGCGCTTGGTCATATAAAAGCTCGCTTTCAAGCATGCACTTTTACGCCTAAATATATCCACATCAACACTTTAAAAGCAATAACTGCGTAAATTGCAGCTAGAAAATCGTCAAACATCACACCAAAACCGCCTTTTAGTTTTGCATCGAAATACTGAATGGGAAAAGGTTTCCAGATATCAAATAAACGGAATAATGCGAATGCCATCACCCATGCAAACCAATGCAACGGTGTGAACGCTAACACCAGCATAATGGCGACGATTTCATCCCACACAATCGCGCCGTGATCGTCCACGCCCAAGGCTTTACCTGTTTTGGCGCAACAATAAATGCCGATTAAAAATAAACAGCTAATAATGATTAATTGCGTATGAAAAGTATAGTGTGAAATTAACCAGAATATCGGCATACCAACCAGTGTGCCAAACGTGCCAGGCGCTTTTTTTGCTAAGCCGCTACCAAAACCCAAGCTTAGAAAATGCGCTGGATGCGAAATTAACAGCTTGAATGTGGGCTGATTTGAAGTCACTGAATGTTGACTAGCTGGATTTGAGTTAATCAAAATGGTCAAAACCTTTGTTTGAAAGCGCTAATTGTTGATCGTTATGCATCACTTTAATACCTGAATTTGCTTGGGTTTCACCAATTAAGGTTAGCGGCAAACCAAGCTGATTGCTCAACATTTGGATAGCTGCACGTTTGGATTTGGGCGCGGTAAAACACAACTCATAATCATCGCCGCCTGCCAAAATCGCCTGTTGTATTTGTGGGTTTTGTAAATCTTGCTTTAAATAAGCGATGCAGGGAATTCTCTCTAAATCAATCTGTGCGCCAAATATGGAGTCGCTGGGTTTTGATGCTTGCAAAATATGTCCTAAATCCGCCAATAATCCGTCTGAAATATCAATACAGCTGTAGGCAATATCGCGCAAAGCTAAACCCAGTGCCAATCGTGGTGTTGGCATATGTAATGCGTTTAAACAAACTGGTAGTGCATTACCCAAAACGTGGGTTTTATTTTGCAAATGCGCCAAACCCAATGCAGCGCTACCGAGATTGCCGCTAACCCAAATATCGTCACCCATCTTCGCGCCACTGCGTTTAATGGCCTTGCTAATTGGCACTTCGCCCATAATTTGCACGCTGATATTCAGCGGCCCGCGCGTTGTATCGCCGCCAATCAAATCGACACCAAATTGTGCCGCGCAGGCAAAAAAACCTTGGCTAAATAATGTTAACCAGTTTTCATCAATATTTGGTAACGCAATCGCTAATGTCGCCCATTTTGGCTGCGCGCCCATCGCGGCCATATCGGAAATATTGACCGCGAGTGATTTCCAGCCTAATTGATACGGATTGCAATCCTCAAAAAAGTGAGTGCCCGCTACCAGCATATCGGCTGAAATTGCTAACTGCATGCCGCTTGAAATAGAAATCAAAGCGGCATCATCGCCCACGCCTAAATCCGCCTGTGGCGTAGGTTTGTTGAAGTACTTGGCAATTAGATTAAATTCGGCAGACACGCTGATAGGTGAATATTAAGCAGAATATGAGGTTAAGTTTGCGGCAGGTTTTATGCACAGCTTATCAACCAACACAAACACCATTACTGCGATGGCGATGCCAATTACATCGGCCAACCAGTCACCCAAAGAGGCCATGCGCGTAACAGTGAATGTCGCTTGCATCCATTCTATCAATGCGCCGTAACCTGCTAACCCTAACGCCCAGCGCCAACGCTGCTTAAAAAATATACTTAATGCTAAACCAGTCAGCATCAAAAATACCAATATATGTTGCACTTTATCCCAATGCGGCCAGCCCGCCTTTTTTGGTGGGAGTTCAATCAGCATTAAGTAAGTCGTCATAAAAAGCGATGCAACTAACAGCGCAAGCAGAGTGCGCCTTGTCGAATATCGGCTTAAAAAGCGATGCAATGAAATAATCATGTTGAGGATATTAGCCTATAACCGACTTAAACTAAATCGAAGTAATAAGATTTTGTGAGATGTTGAAAAGTATTCAAATAACTGTTGCTTAACTATTGTTGTTTGTTTGTACAGCAACAGTTGCAATACAAACTGCTGATTTAGAAACTTAACATAATTAAAAAATTATTAGAAAGTAAGTAATTAAAATATTTTAATTTTTAAGTTATTAAATATAAATTAATCATTAATTCAACGACTTATTTAAATTTTTAATGATTTTAAAAAGTAAAATTTTAAGAAAACTCTATTGGAACAACTCTTGCGTATGCATTCCTAGTTGGTGATTCGAAGCGGTCAATAAGAAGCTCATAAGCACTAAATTATTTTAATAGGGGATTACATGCATACAGAAAATCAAACCACAGGTTTTATCAGAAAAAGAATAGTCGATATTATCGCTTCGGCGCATCCAATCAAATCATCTATCAGTTTGGGTGGTTTACTTGTTCTTACGTCACTTACATTTCCATCTGGCCAATTATTAGCAGCAGAAAATGCGGTAACCGAAAAAGAATATCAAGAAAAAATACTTCAGTTAGAGCAAGAGTTAAAAGCGACCAAAGAGGCGCTTAACCAATCAAAAAATGATCCGAATGCAAATGCCACTAATCCGAGCGAACTTGCAGAAACCGCAACAGCACCGAGCGAACCTAAGGCGGAGCAAGCTGCCGTTTTAGACGATACCAATTTGTTAGGTAGCGTGGTTGTTACCTCTCGTAACCGGACTGAAATCGCACAAGATGTACCTATTCCAATCAATATTATCAGCGGCAAGCAAATTGATCGCGATCGTATTTTTAGTATCGACGATTTGCAACGCGTTTCGCCAGGCTTAACTGCCACCACGCCAAACGCGCGCCGTTCTGGTATTTCGATTCGTGGCGTGGGTAAATCGACAGGTAATGAAAACGCGGAAGCTGCGGTTGGTATCGTTGTGGATGATATTTACTTAAGCCAGGTTGGCATGTCGTTTCAAAATTTTACCGATTTAGATCGTGTAGAAGTTTTGCGTGGACCACAAGGCACGTTGAAAGGAAAAAACACCACGATGGGTTTAATCAATTACGTGAGCCGCGCACCTAGTTTTAAAGAAAGTAGCTGGCTGGAGTTAGAAGCCGGTGGCAATTCAAGTTCTAGTTTGAACAACTCAGGTGATTCACCAGGCGGATTCAAAGCGCGCGGTGCATATACCAACGGTATTATTGATGAAGCTTTAGCTTGGCGCGGTTCATTCTTTGTGGACAAACAAACAGGTGACCGTGAAATCACTACAACCAATGGTGGAGCGACACATGAGAAAAATCGTTACGGCGGTCGCATTCAGTTTTTAGCTACGCCAACAGAAAATATCACCGCTAAAGTGAATTTGGATGCTGCATTTGCTAATGAAAACAGTAATACCAAAGCCAAGATTTTTGATCCGCTGACGACAGACGGCGGGAGTGTAATACGAACAACAACGCATACTAGCCGTTTAGCGCGCGACTATTTTGATGGCGGTAATTATCGTCCATTAATTGGCAAGAATAATCTGGATGAAGTTGAATTAAACACAGTGATTGCGCAGCCGTTAAAAACCTACAACCGCGGCGCAGCGCTTACTTTAGATTGGAATTTAGGTCCAGTCACATTGACTTCAATTACAGGTGGTCGTCGTTACCTGTTTGATGCGAAAAATGATGCGCAAGAAACAAAGTTTAATCTTTCACGCGGTGGTACTTTAGTCAATGCAGACCAATTTACACAAGAATTCCGTTTAACTTCAGATGAAGGCGGATTTGCTGATTGGCAAACAGGATTGTTTTATCTGGATGGAAAAACGGACACCTTAAGTCGTAACGTTTATTATGATGATGCAGGTGCATTCTTTGCGACTAATGGACAGTACAATACTTTATATGGTGCAGGTGTTAACCCAGCCACTTCATCAGGCGTAACTTTATTGAAAAAATCCCTGAATAATGTATTTGCTACCAATAGACAAGTTTCAGATGTAGACAGCCGTGCAGTTTTTGGTCAGATTAATTGGCATTTGGCAGAAAAAGTAGACTTAACTACAGGTTTACGATTTACACGTGAAAAACGGGCTAATTCGATAGCTCGCCAAAGTATTTTCTTTGATGGATCTGCACTTACCCCTCTTACAGCAGCGGATGCTCCAGGTGCTACTGCTGCTGAGCTTGCCGCAGCAAATGCAATCCGTGCTACACAGACGGGTGCTACCTTTGGGCCTATTAAAGACTCGCTTACAGAAAATTCTATTTCTTGGTTATTAAGCCCAAGCTATAAATATAATGAAGATGTTATGTTCTATGCATCAGCGGCAGGTGGTGAAAAATCCAGCGCAGTGGCATTTAGAACGAGTAATGGCGCACGGCTCAATGTAGACCCGGAAAAAACCGTAGACTTTGAACTGGGTGTAAAAAGCTTGCTACTTAACCGTAAATTAATGCTGAATGTTAACTTATACAATACGGTCATTAAAGACTACCAAGCAACCACCAGTAATTTTGTAGGCGTATCTGCAGGGGTTCCAACAGGATATATCTCTGATTTTGGTAATATTCCAGAAATCACTACGCGGGGTATTGAAATCGAAGGTGCTTATGCAGTCAATAGCAATCTATCATTCAACTTTGCTGGTGCATATAATCACGCAACTTATACAGATTGGGATCAAGCAACTTGCCCTGCAGAGATTACGACTAGCGTGACTTGCGATAACACAGGCAAGCAAATCGTAGGTGCACCACGCTTAACCGGTATTATCGGTGCGGATTATTGGTTCCCGCTTTATGACGGTTTTAAAGGGCACGCGTTCTTCAGCACAGTGATACGCTCTAAACAAAACTTGGAACAGCAATTATCTGATTACGGCAAAGTAAGTGGTTATTCTGTGACTGACGGTGGCTTTGGTATTGTTGGCGGTAAAAAAGATAAGTTTTCAGTGAATTTAGTCGCTAAAAACTTATTTGATAAAAAATATACCACCAGTGTAAATAACTTTAGCAATAACTACCCAGTAGGTTGGGATGGTTTAGGGGCGTTTAGATACGTAGGTATCGTGTTCCGTGCTAATCAATAATAGTTGGTAGATTGACGGATGGATTAAAAAAGCGCTGTTTATTCGGCGCTTTTTTTATTTGTACATTCTAGTACACTTTAACACTTTTTTGGCCTCATAATAATCGCTTTATACTGCAGGTTTATTTGCTGTCGCTGATTTTGGCCTAAAGGTTTTTACAATTGCTTCATTGGTTTCCACATAAGGCATCGGCGAATCTTCGGTTGCTAATAAATCTAAACAATACGGCACAGCCGCGAAAATGCCGTGTACTTTCACTTCACCCGTTTCACTTTTTAAACCTTCAAGCGTTTGTGCGATTGCTTTGGGTTGACCTGGCAGATTAATAATTAAACATTGTTTGCGGATAACAGCGGTTTGTCTGGACAGAATAGCGGTCGGCACAAAATTCAGGCTGATCTGGCGCATTTGCTCACCAAAACCAGGCATGATTTTATCGGCAACTTTTAATGTGGCTTCTGGTGTCACATCACGTAAAGCCGGACCCGTGCCGCCAGTGGTAAAGACTAAATGACAAGTTTGATAATCAACTAAGTCAATCAGTGTTTCTTCGATCTCATCTTGTTCATCGGCAATTAATCGCGTTTCAAATTTAATCGGCGTAATCAACGCTTTTTCTAGCCATTCTTGTAAACTGGGAATGCCTTTATCGGCATAAACGCCGCTACTTGCGCGGTCGGAAATAGAAACTAAACCAATTTTAATGAATTGTTTTATCATTCGCTTGTCTGTGTTTGTGTGATTGTTTTAAGCGCTAATCATAACATTTTCAATGTAAAAGGATTCTTTCATGCTGCCTGTTCATCATCAAACATCAATCAAAAAAACCAATTATCAGCCTATGCAAGTTAATAGTGCACAAGCGAGAAGTTCGAAACAAGATGCCCAAGTTAAAAAAGGTACTTCGCCAAAGTTAATGTTGGGCAGTTTATTAACGTTAGGCATATTTTTATTGGCAACACAGTTATACGCGGCTGAAACGGTTAATTCTGCTGATATTAGCGCTACCGAGAATTGGTATGCAAAAAGTTATAAAGCACAAAATAGCGGCAATTTAGCCTCTTTGCAGGCTAATCCGGATACCAAAATGTATGTGAGTAATCGTAAAGAAGAAGATGACATCAGCATGCTGGAAAATGGTTATGACATGATGGGTTCATCTGGTTTCACTGCCGGCGATGTGTCAGCAGAACAAGCCTTGGCTTATGCGAAAGCGTTGAAAGCCGATACCGTGCTGGTTTACAGCAAATATGGGTCTGAGAAAACGCCTGCCAATAAAATAGCGTTAATCAAAGAAGCCGCTAAAGCGGGTAAAGAGTTAACTGAAAAAGACTTGGAAAAAGAGCAGACCAAGTTCAACTATTACGCTAGTTATTGGGCAAAGTTGCCCAAGCCTTTGTTGGGCGTGCATGTGATTAAATTAGCTAAAAAAGAAACGCCTGAGGATGAAAAAGCTGTTGAAGAAAAAGGCTTAAAGGTAATTGCAGTGATTAAAGACTCCGCCGCAGCAAAAGCCAATTTAAAACGTGGTGATGTATTGATTAAATTAGGCGATACGGTTTTAGAGAAACCGGAGCAACTATCTGTTTCTGCAAAAAAATATCAAGGTAAAACAGTTCCAATCGTATACGAACGCGCAGGGCAAGAAAACACAACGGAAGTAGCTATTAACCAACGTTAATTATATAAATTCATTTCAGGCCAATTATCATGTGGTGTTATCGTGCGCCACGTGATTAAATTGGCCTTTCGCATTTTTGACGCTACCCCTAGACGGCAATTTAGGGCGTAGCAATTTTTTTGTCTGATTTATTATTACAACTATAAGCATGTCCAAATTCAGTTTTATTCATCATCGCGCCATTGATAACATCAAAATACAGTCAATTCTTCAGATGTATTTAGAAAAAATTCGCCTTTATGGAAGTATAGATTCCATACAATTATTGGTAGATATCGTTGATGCGGTACGTCCAAGCGGACTCAATAAAGCAGAAAATGCGACGGCCTCGATTGAAGCACTGTGCGCGATTTTAAAGGACAATAAAGCCTACGCAGATTATTTTCATGATGCGATTTTGACGCTGATTCAAGCGCATCGACCTGTTTCTATTTTTGCAGATTCTGGTATTCAGCCCAGCAGCGGGTTTTTTTCAGAACTCAATCGCCGTGTGAGCCACCTAATTCTGCCCGAAGCTATTGATAAGCGTTACTTAAAAGACATTTTTGCGCTGATTTTTACCGAAGCTAGCGATGAAAAATGGGTTTTAGCCGTGCCAGATGAACTTTGGTTGCAATTGATGGATGCTTTGCATTTTGAAAATGCGGATTCTGACCTTGTTAATGCGATCTATGATGAGTTATTAGAGGCATCACAGATACTTTCTTATCGATTATCGGCTTCTGGTTTAGAGCCTGAATTGGTTAAAAATCATCAGGATTTAGAAAAACATACTTCGCCATTTATCATTCAAAACGAAGAGATTACCGCAGTTGTAAAAGTGGATAATGCGACTGAGGCAGATGTTAGTCATGTTTTAATCATGCTGCAGCAATGTAGAGAAGTGATTACGAAAATTCGTAAAAACAGTTCGCAAACTGGTACTAGCATTCGTTTGACTTTTTTATTGCAAAGAATGACGCAGCAACTGGACAGGTTGCAAACGATTTTTAGCATGATTGTAGGTATTAAAAATAAAACCACCGTAAAGTTTAATGCGCTTAATTTGTTCAAAACCTTGGTTTATGCAGAATGCCACAAGAACGACATACGGCAACATTTTCGCCAAAATATAGAGTTAATTGCCTTACGCGTGACCGAAAATGCCAGCCGAACGGGTGAGCATTACATCACAACGACGCGCACTGATTACTTTAAATTGATGCGTTCAGCGATGGGCGCGGGTTTTATTATTTCAATTATGGCCGTGCTTAAAATTCTCATCGCCAAACAACATTTTGCACCACTGACAGAGGCGATTTTATTCAGCCTTAATTATGGTTTGGGTTTTGTGTGGATTCACACGCTGCATTTTACGGTGGCAACCAAACAGCCTGCAATGACAGCCGCGGCGATTGCGAGCAGTATTGGCAGCAGTGACGGCAAAACTAAAAATCTAGATAAATTGGTCAAGATTATTTCGCAAACCATGAGCAGCCAAACGATCGCTATTTTGGGTAATGTGATGGTGTTGTTGCCGTTAAGTATATTGATTTCATGGGCGATTTTTCATTTAACTGGCAACCATTTTGTTAATGTCGAAAAAGCGCATCAGCTGTTAAGAGATAACGACCCCAGCCAAAGTGGTGCGGTTTTATACGCGGGCGTGGCAGGCGTTTGTTTGTTTTTATCTGGCTTGATTGCCGGTTATCACGACAATATATCGATTTATAACAAAATTCCACAACGTTTAGCAGCACTTAAATGGTTGCAAAAATTACTAGGTAAACCAAGGTTAAATCGCTTAGCTAACTATATTGAAAACAATTTAGGCGCGCTGGCAGGTAATTTTTATTTCGGCTGTCTGCTTGGCGGAATGTCAGGTTTGGGTGTGTTGTTAGGATTGCCAATCGATATTCGACATGTGACTTTTGCTTCTGCGTTTATTGGTTTTTCAGCATTTACTTTGGATTTTAATCTGACAACACACATGTTTGTGATGGCAGGATTAGGTATTTTTCTAATTGCCACCATGAATCTGGCGGTGAGTTTTGGTTTGGCGTTATATGTTGCGATGAAGTCGCGAAAAGTTAGTTTTGCGCAATGGCGATTATTGTTTGTGAAAGTATTGTCACGCTTGAATCAGCATCCAGAAGAGTTTTTGCTACCGCCTAAAAAAGAGGCGGATAAAGTAATTGAAGAGTGACTTTAGATTTAGTTCATCGCACAAAAGTGATGCGAAAAAGTGTTAAGTAACAGCTAGTAACAATCAGATTAAAAACATCGCAATAGCAACAAACGTTGGTAACAATGCGCCAGCAAGTAATTGCCCCGCGCCGATTGAGCCATCATTAAAGCCATTTTTTAATAGCGCCACGCCTGCAGGATTAGGCGCATTCGCAATCACCGTCAGCCCGCCGCCCGCAACTGCGCCTGCCATCAACATATATTTCGCCTGGTCTGTCATATCGTTAATCAGCGAGCCTAAATAAGTCAGCGCAGCGTTATCTGTGATGGCTGTTAACGCAGTTGCGCCAAAGAATAATTGAATCGGTGCCAAGCTAGAAATAATCGGCTGCAACCACCATTGCTGCAATCCGCCCAATACGACTAATCCTGCTAAAAAGAAGCCAACTAACAAACCTTCTTTTAACAATAATGGCGATTGATAGCGCTCGTAAGCTTGCGTAAAACCTAAAAATAATAAGAATAAACCAAAAAACAAAACAGGATGATGCGCAAAAATAACCACAGCGATTAAAAAAACCACGTGAATAAAGCTAACCGTAACAGGGATTTTATTTTCTGCAATTGTTTGAGTTGAGGCTGTTGCATCGCCTAAATGTTTGCGTAATAAGTAGCTAATAGCCGTCGCATTAATCAGCACAGCAATCGCGGCGCGCCAGCCGAATGTGCTGGCCATAAAAGCGGAATCCCATTGCCATGCGCTGGCAACCATTAAAACAGGCGGCGCTGCATAAGCGGTTAATGTGCCGCCGATGGAAATGTTGACGAATAACACGCCAAGCGCCGCGTATTTTAGCCACTCGGGCATGCCTTGTTTAAATACTTGTGGCGCGAGTATCAATGCCGCAAGCGTCATGGCTGCTGGCTCGGTAATAAATGAGCCTAGCAAAGGTACAGCCGCAAAACTTAACCATACTTGCGCGAGTAAATTGTTGATGGGAATTAAGTTAGCAATGCATTTGACGAGCGAGCGAACAGTTTCGAGCAAAGGCCTTGAAGCGGCGACTACCATGATGACAAATACGAATAATGGCTCGGTGTAATGGCGTGATTCAACATAATCAATGGCGTAGTTGCTGCCTGCAAATGCCGCTAATAAGCCGATTAAGATAAACGCCCAGAATCCAAAAACGACTTCAATTTCGCCTAGCAGATGAAATAATCCTGCGTGTTTTGGATGACGATTGGCTAGTGCTTCAAAGTATTTCGTCGAAAAAGTATGTAAAAGTGCGCAAGCAAAAATGATTGCAGCGAGAATATTGATTGCTTGCGCAGTCAAATCGGCGGCTCGCTTTCATCAGTTTCATTTGGCGCATCTGTGTCGCTTGTTTGGTCAGATTCAGTTGCTTCGCTAATTTCACGAATCAGCTTAAATAGTTCGCGGCTGCTTTTTGGCGACTTCTCTGCGGCTGCTTCGCGCTGGGCGTTGCGTATTAACGTACGTAATTGTTGAATATCTGACTGTGGAAACTTAGCTAAGAATTCTGCCAATGCGGCCGGCTCTGCAATCAAACGTGCGCGCCAGCGTTCCATTGTGTGAAAACGCGCATTTTCTTGCGTATTTTTGCCTTCCCATGCTTCCAGCTGTTCAACGATTGGTGCGCTATCTACATCACGCATCAGTCGGCCTAAATATTGTAGCTGGCGGCGTACTGCGCCATTCGCGGTTAAACGTTTTGCTTCCATCACCGCGTCAAACAAGGTCTCTGGTAAGTTGAGTTTGATCAATTTATCTTTGGATAAATCGATTAATTTTTTACCAATCGCCTGCTGCGCATCTGCTTCGGCTTTTAATTTGGTTTTACTAATGGGCTCTAATGGTTCGTTTTCGGTCACGGTATTCACTTGAATTTTTGGCTTGTTGATATGGTTAAGTTGTTATTGTTTTAATGTAGCAGCTTTAGGTTGAGCTACGGTATGATACCAGTTTTAGCCAATTGAATTAATCAAACCCCACAATGGACTTAGCGTACTTAAAACAAATCACCCAAGATGTACTCAAGATTGCAAAGCAAGCTGGCGCATCATCCGCAGAAACTGAAGTGAGTTTTGGCACAGGTCAAAACGTATCGGTGCGTTTAGGCGAAACTGAAAATATTGAATATAACCGCGATAAAGGCATGTCGATTACCGTATATTTCGGTCAACAAAAAGGTCATGCCAGCAGTTCAGATTTAAGTCCGACAGCATTGAAAGATAGCGTAGAAGCGGCCTGCAATATTGCAAAATATACCGCAAAAGATGAATTTTGCGGTTTGGCAGATGCGAATTTAATGGCAACTGAAATTCCCGATTTGGATTTATATCATCCTTGGAATGCCAGTGTAGACGAAGCAGTTGAAATTGCGAAAGCCTGCGAAGCTGCCGCTTTAGACGTAGATAAAGCACGCATCACCAATTCCGAAGGCGCAGGTGTTTCCAATAGTGAAGGCGTGTTTGCTTATGCGAATAGCCACGGATTTGTAGGTGGTTACGCCAGCACACGGCACAGTATGAGTTGTTCGGTTATCGCAGGCGAGGGCGATAATATGCAGCGCGATTATTGGTACACCAGTGCACGCGATCAATTGGAT
>Ga0247736_10000274_pt1 | contig 18620 bp, 17 predicted proteins | sample UWRJL193509B2_FD_180935 | JGI IMG/M metagenome (GOLD analysis project Ga0247736, IMG submission 180935) | Plant litter microbial communities from Arlington Agricultural Research Station in Wisconsin, United States - UWRJ-L193-509B-2 | ecosystem: Environmental > Terrestrial > Plant litter >...
TCCACATTGGAAATCGTCATTATTTATCCTTAATTTTTTAGATATTAACGCATGCATTTATTTGAAATACAGGCCTTCATTTCGACAATTTGATTTTATATTCGAATTAACTTTAGATTTAATGGCTTATTCGCTCAATCCGATTGATTTACAAAGCCTTATTGACTATAATCGCGTACTTTTCAACCCTTGTCACACCGACAGCATATCGGGTGGCTGCAAACCACAAGGAGATTTCATGCGACATTATGAAGTAGTTTTTATCGTCCATCCGGACCAAAGCGAGCAAGTGCCAGCGATGATTGAGCGTTACCGTGCGCTTATCACCAGCAACGGCGGTGCGATTCACCGTTTAGAAGACTGGGGTCGTCGTCAATTGGCTTACCCAATCCAAAAAATCCACAAAGCACATTACGTTTTAATGAACATTGAATGTAACTTAACTGTATTAGAAGAACTAGAGCATGGCTTTAAGTTCAACGATGCAGTATTGCGCCATTTAACAATGAGCACTAAAACAGCAGTTACAGCACCTAGCCCAATGATGAAAGAAGAAAAATCTAAATCAGTGTTAGTGCGTGAAAATACTGCGCCAGCACCTGCTTCAACACCAGCACCAGCAGCAACTGAGGTTGCAGCAGCTTAAACGTTGAATACGCTAGTGATTAGCGGGGTAGTGCTTGCAATTGAGCCGCTGCGCTACACACCAGCAGGGTTGCCGTTATTAAGTTTTGTATTGCAGCATGGTTCGGAGAAAATCGAAGCGGGGTTAAAGAGAAAAGTAGAATGTGAAGTAAATGCAGTTGTGCTTGGCAATTTAGCGGGCGAACTTGCAAAACAGCATATTCAACAAGGCTCTTTAATTAAGGTCAAAGGTTTTTTGGCCAAGCGCAGTGCAAAAAGTAACCATTTAGTGCTACATGTTGAGCAATTACAACTTAATCCATTAGAACCTGTTAATTAGACAGTGTTTAATAAAGAATTTTAGGAGTTAGAATCATGGCAAGAGAAATGTATAAACGCCGCCGTTACTGCCGTTTCAGTGCAGAAGGCATCAAAGAAGTAGATTACAAAGATGTTGATCTGTTAAAAGATTTTGTTTCAGAAAATGCAAAAATTATCCCAGCTCGTATGACGGGTACAAAAGCAAAATACCAACGTCAACTAACCAGCGCTGTTAAACGTGCACGTTTCTTGGCTTTAATGCCGTACACAGACAAGCATCCAGGCTAAGGAGAAAATTATGCAAATTATTTTATTAGAAAAAGTAGCTAACCTAGGCGTGTTGGGTGATATCGTTAAAGTAAAAGACGGTTTTGGCCGTAACTTCCTTATTCCTCAAGGTAAAGCAAAACGCGCAACAGAATCAAACAAAGCAGAATTTGCTGCTCGTCGTGCTGAACTTGAAAAACAACAAGCGGACATTCTAACTGCAGCAACTGCTCGCGGTGAAAAATTAGCAGGTTATGTGTTAACAGTGGCACAAAAAGCTGGTGTTGATGGCCGTTTATTCGGTTCTGTCACTAACGGTGACATTGCTGAAGGCCTTGTTGCTGCTGGTTTTGAAGTGGTTAAATCAGAAGTGCGTTTACCTAATGGTCCTTTAAAAACCATTGGTGATCATCCAGTAACTGTTGCATTACATCACGATGTTGTTGTGGATATCACAGTAACTGTTGTTGGTGAAGCTGCATAAGGGTTTAAACATTATTTAAATGCTTTAATTTGAGTATTTAAATCTGTATAAAAAGGCGACTTAGGTTGCCTTTTTTATTGTCTATTTAAATTAAATCAACCAAATAGTTAAATCCATTAAATAGACTATTTTTTAACCAATCAAAACGCTATGATGCCACATCGCCATCGTAGGTTTTCATATGTACTCAGCGCCTTTAATCCAAGTTAAACAACTCACGTTTGAGTATCCAGGCACACGTGCATTAGATTCTGTCAGTTTCGATATCGTCAAAGGCAGTATCACCGCATTAGTCGGACCAAATGGCGCCGGTAAATCTACATTATTACGCTGCATCGCTGCGCTGGAATATCCATTATCAGGCCAAGTATTATTCAATGGCGTGGATGTGCTAGATGACCCACGCGCGAGCCATGCCAAAATCGGTTATCTGTCAGATAATTTTGGGCTTTATGATGCGTTAAGTGTGCGGCAATGTTTAACTTTTGCGGCATCATCACAAGGCGTTACGGCAGATAACATCACAAAAGTAGTGAGTAAAACTGCAGAGCAGCTGGATTTAACCAATAAATTGAATAGTGCGGCTGGCGCTTTATCACGCGGACAGCGGCAACGTGTCGCCATCGGCCAGGCGATTATTCATTCACCTAGTTTATTGTTATTAGATGAACCCGCTTCGGGGTTGGATCCTGAAGCACGCCACAGCTTAAGCCAAGTATTTATTTCGCTTAAAAATAGCGGCATGACATTGATTGTGTCCAGTCATATCTTGGCGGAGTTAGAAGATTATTCCACCGAAATGCTGATATTAAAAAATGGCAAAATATTACAACAACAGTCTGTACACAACTCTGCAGATAGCACCGCTAAAGAAAATTTAAATCATATTGAGTTTGAGTTAGTGCATATTGCAGATGCGGCTAAATTAGCCGCTTTTATTGATCATATGCCGGCTGCCAGTGGCTTAGAAATCGCCGCCAATGTGGCAAATTTACAGTTAGATGAAACGTTAATGCCGCGGCATGTGTTGTTAAATAGACTATTGCAGGCGGATATTTCGATTAATCGATTTGGCTTGCTGGAAAATAATATGCAACAAAACTATTTAAAAGCAGTGAATGCAGAAAGCATCGCATCATGATGAATAATCCAGAATTTAAACGCAATATCTGGCTAGAGCTGAGCTTGCACCGTTTGATCGCCGCCCCTGTGTTATTGGGCTTGATATTTTTTGTTGCCATGCAAAATCAGGGTGGCGGGGCCATCACACATACAATCGCCAAAAGTATTTTTATCATCGCAACCATTTTGTGGGGCAGCCAATTAGCGTTTTCTAGTGTAAGTGATGAGCTACAAAATCGCACTTGGGATAATCAGCGCTTATCCGCTTTATCGCCATTTAAATTGGCTTGGGGAAAGCTATTTGGCGCAACTTCATTCGCTTGGTACATCGGGATTCCGTGCATCTTAGTGCTGCTTTTTATGCCTGTAACTAACTTGCCTGTCAATAATTTACAAACCAGCATTAGTTTAATTTTAGGCGCGTTACTGGTGCAATCATTAGCTTTTGTTATTGCATTACTTGCAGCGAAAAGTGGCGCGACGATACCCAGAGGCTTAAGTTTATTATTTTTATTTGTATTGATGCCAATCGTGGGTCGCATGATTTACGCGACTGAAGTGCCAAACCAGTTGTGGTATGGCATCGCATTTACCCGTTATACATTTGTTAATATTTCACTACTTATTTTTACCGCGTGGACATGGCTTGCTAGCGTTCGCGTAATGCAAACTGCTTTGCAAATCAAGATAAAACCTTGGGCAATGCTAGCGTTCGTGCTGTTTGGCGCATTCTATATATTAGGGTTTTATGCTGCATTCAGCGTAGGAAACTTCGCAGGTTTTGTGTTTATTTTTGCCATATTAATGACCTATTTTGGCGCATTAACTGAGAAACGTGATTTAGTCAGCGTGCGACGTTTTATCAATCCTTGGTTAGCCCAAAGTTCCGAAAAAAGTCCATCCCAAACAAATCTGCCCGAAAAAATATTGCGTGAAAAAAAATGGCTAGAAACACCTTATTTCGTCGTAATGGCTGCGTTATCTTTGGTTGCGCTGTTGTTTACGCTATCCAATAAGCCCGAAGCAATCAATGCCTTTGAGACGTCCATTTTAAAAGGGCAATCATTCGCAATAGTCGGTTTGGTGTTGGTTTTGTTAATGTTGCGCGATATTGGCTTGTTATATTATTTTAGTTTAAGTAAAAAGCCACAGCGTGTAGCGATCACGACGTTTTTCTATGTGATATTGTTAACGGTTTTATTGCCTTTATTATTGCCAAAATGGCTAGGCTTTATTGCTAATCCATTGATGTCATTATCGCAAAGCAGTGGCGTGTATGGCGCGTTGATATTGGCTCTACTGCATGTGCTTACTGTTGCAGCTTTACTATATAAACAGCAAATTGCCATGAATAAATTTTTTGCCAATAGAGCTTAAACTTTTGCTTAACTTAAACCTGATAACAGCTTGACTGCTATAATTCGCAGATGGCTGATGAACAACTAGACTCTCTCAAACTCCCCCCACATTCCATTGAAGCTGAGCAATCAGTGATTGGTGGTTTGCTGCTTGAAAACGAAGCATTAGATAAAATTGCCGATATTTTAAAAGCAGAAGATTTTTATCAGTTCGACCATAAAACCATTTTTCAGCATATTGCCAAGTTAATTGAGCGTAATCGCCCGGCAGATATTGTGACGGTGGCCGAATCGCTGGAAAGTACCGCTGAACTATCCACGATTGGTGGTATCGCTTATTTAGCTTCGTTAGCGCAAAACACGCCTACGGCCGCCAATATTCGCCGTTATGCAGAAATCGTGCGTGAACGCGCCATTATGCGTAAGCTGGTCACAGTTGGTAGTGGTATTGCCGAAAGCGCTTACAGCCCAAACGGTCGCGATGCGCAGCAATTGCTAGATGAAGCAGAAGCCAAGATTTTTCAGATTGCCGAAGGCGGGCAACGCACAAGTCAAGGCTTTCAAGATATTAAAGAGCTATTACCGCAAGTTGCTGAACGTATCGACATGTTATTTTCGCGCGATAATCCGAGCGATGTGACCGGTATTCCAACTGGATTTTCGGATTTAGATTCGATGACATCAGGTTTTCAGGGCGGCGATTTAATCATTGTTGCAGGCCGTCCATCGATGGGTAAAACGGCATTCTCACTGAATATTGCCGAAAATGTGGCGTTAGATACTGGTTTGCCCGTTGCCGTCTTCTCGATGGAAATGGCATCAACACAACTAGCGATGCGGATGATCGGTTCAGTAGGGCGCTTGGATCAACATCGCATGCGTACCGGCCGATTAGAAGATGAAGATTGGGAAAAGTTAACCACTGCTTTGGGCAAATTAAACGAAGCGCCTATTTTTATTGATGAAGGCGCTGGCTTAAGCAGCTTTGATGTGCGCGCAAGGGCGCGTCGATTGCATCGCCAATGCGGAAAACTGGGTTTAATCGTGATCGATTACTTGCAATTGATGTCAGCCCCAGCCGGCAAACAAGGTGAGAATCGCGCGACTGAGATTTCTGAAATCTCTCGTTCATTAAAAGCGTTGGCAAAAGAGCTGGATTGCCCAGTTGTCGCGCTTTCTCAGTTGAATCGAAGCGTTGAGCAGCGTCCTGATAAACGTCCTGTGATGTCCGATTTGCGTGAATCTGGCGCTATTGAGCAAGATGCGGATTTGATCCTGTTTATTTACCGCGATGAAGTCTATAACCCAGACAGCGAAGACAAAGGCACTGCTGAAATTATCGTCGGCAAACAACGTAACGGCCCGATTGGCCGCGTGCGCTTAACATTTATTGGCGAAAATACACGATTTGAGAATTTCGCTAATACTGGTTATATGCCAGATAATTATTAAGCTTATAAATAAGCAAACATGGCTAAAGCAAAAACCGTCTACATCTGCACAGAATGCGGTGCTTCTGAATCGAAATGGCAAGGCCAATGCCCAAGTTGCATGGCTTGGAATACGCTGGTTGAGTCTGTCGCAGAAACCAGCACATCAACCAATCGCTACGCCAATAAATTTGAAGGCTTGGCCGCATCTAGCCAATTACAAAAATTAAACAGCATTCAAGCTGCCGATATCGAAAGAACGCCAACAGGCATCAGCGAATTTGATCGTGTTTTAGGTGGCGGCTTAGTTGAGGGCGGCGTTGTGTTAATCGGCGGCGATCCTGGCATTGGTAAATCGACTTTATTATTACAAGTGCTGTGTCATCTCGGAAAGTCAGCGCAAGCGATTTATGTGAGCGGGGAAGAATCGCCACAACAAATTGCAATGCGGGCAAAGCGTTTAGGTTTAGATGCAAGCCAAGTGGAATTGTTAGCAGAAATCAATCTTGAGAAGATTTTAGCGACTTTACAAACGCATAAACCCAATATCGCCGTTATCGATTCGATTCAAACTGTCTACTCAGAAGTGTTGCAATCCGCACCAGGATCGGTCGCACAAGTGCGGGAATGTTCCGCGCAATTGACCCGCTTGGCAAAGCAATTAGGCATTACCGTCATATTAGTTGGTCACGTCACAAAAGAGGGCTCGCTTGCTGGGCCGCGCGTGTTAGAGCATATCGTTGATACGGTTTTGTATTTTGAAGGCGATCAAAACTCTTCGTTTCGCTTGATTCGCGCCTTTAAAAATCGCTTTGGTGCCGTCAATGAACTTGGCGTATTTGCGATGACCGAACATGGTTTGCGTGAAGTATCCAATCCATCTGCTTTATTTTTATCACATCATGAAGAGCAGGTAGCAGGCAGCTGCATCACCGTCACCATGGAAGGCACGCGACCGCTTTTAATCGAAATTCAAGCTTTGGTCGATGAAAGTCATGCGTCCAGCCCAAAAAGATTAGCCACAGGGCTTGAGCAAAACCGTTTAGCCATGTTGCTAGCAGTGTTAAATCGCCATGCAGGCATTCCATGTTTTGATCAAGATGTATTTATTAATGCTGTGGGTGGCGTTAAAATTGCAGAACCAGCGGTTGATTTGGCTGTGCTCTTATCAATCGTTTCTTCCTTAAAAAACAAGCCATTAGATAACAAACTGATTGTATTTGGTGAAGTTGGTTTAGCTGGAGAAGTGCGGCCAGTACAAGGTGGATTAGTGCGATTAAAAGAAGCTGCGAAACTGGGTTTTACGAAAGCGATTGTGCCGAAAGCAAATGCGCCAAAAACTAAGATGGCAGGGCTGGAAGTGATTGAGGTAGAGCGTTTAGAACAAGCATTAAATCAATTGCGTAATACTTAACACTCAAAAACCCTCAATTTATTTCACGATTAAGTTTGCACAAGCAATTCCGCTTCGTACCGCACCTTCAATCGTTGCTGGATAATCCGCATAAGTGTAATCACCCGCCAAAAATAAATTTGGGTAAGGCGTAACATTATTGGGCCGTGGCAAATTCACTGTACAAGAAAAAGTGGCGCGCTTTTCTGCAATCACTTTATGCCAAAGCGGTTTAGTTAAATGTGGGAAAGCTTGATGTAGCTCTTGCGCTACCTTGAGCGCCAGCATATCTTGTGTGAGTTTTTGGTGATTGCCTTTTGAGCTAATCACCACCGCCATTAAACCTTGCTGTCCACATAATTGGCCGCGATCAAACACCCATTGACTAGTTAAATCTACCAAACCCAGCATGGGTTGAGGTAGCGTTATATGGTTTGGATATTGCAAATAAACGGTATAAATGGGTTGATAATCATAGGTTTCGGTCTGCGCAGTAACTGAATATAGATCAGGTAAATCATCCGTTAAGTCTTTCAATTTTCGGGCAGCAGTGGAGATAATCACGTGGCTAAAATGATGTGTTTCTAACCGAGTCGCCACTTCAAAACCTTTTTTAATAAAATCATGTTCAATCGGTTTTATGCTGCGCACAAGTTTGTTATTAAATACTGTCGATTGATTCGCCTGCAGATAACGCACGATTGGCGTGGATAGAATTTGCGATAAATCTAACTTTGGAATCAGAAAGTCACTATCATTTTTGCCTTTATTAAAAGCATCGCGTAGCACATTTAAAAAAACTTTGCTGCTAGCCGATTCAATAGGCGTATTTAAAGCCGCTAAACAAAGCGGCTCCCACAAGAACTTAATGGTTTGATTTGATTGATGATTATCGAGCAAATAATCTTTTAAAGGCGTATCAATTGTTAAGCGGTAATTGTTTTTTTTAAGTTTAACAATCAGCATCACCACCGATATACGCTCTTTATAACTTAAACCTTTGCAACACAAAAAACCAAATAACTGATTTAAGGGATGCGGCAAAAAATTCAAATTGGCTAGCTTGAAAGTCTTTTTATGGCGCGGTGAAATCATATTCAGCGCCAACGGCAAACGTAAAAACGCCTGTTTTTCTTGCACACCTACTTTTTCAAGCAGTTTAAGCGTCTCGTGATAAGCGCCCAATAAAATATGCTGTCCGTTATCGACCTGAAAAGTTTGACTATTAAATTCAATCGCCACGCTACGTGCACGACCACCAAAATGTGGTCCAGATTCAAATAACGTAGTTTGAATACCTTGCTCAGCAAGCGTTGCGGCGGCGGAAAGACCTGCCATGCCTCCGCCAATAATCGCCACATGCATGTTGTTTTTATGCGCCATATTATTTAGATTTTGCGCATTCCAATACTAGATTGCTAGCCAAACTTTAGAAACCAGCCAAAGTTTACGCAAACCGCCCAATGAGATGCGGGAATTAAGTACTTTTTGCGCGCCATCTTTTTTGATTTCGCGTAACAATGTGCGATAAATCGCCGCCATCATCAATCCTGGTCGTTGTTGCTTGGCATCCTCAATCGGCAATTCACCTAAGGCTTTATCATAATAACTTTCTGCACGCGCAATCTGCATTTCCATCAGCTTTTTGACCGCATCGGTTTCACGGCTTTGCAGGATATCTTCTTCACTCACGCCAGTTTCCGTTAACTCATCTAAAGGTAAGTAAATACGCCCACGGCGTGCATCTTCGCCCACATCGCGCGTAATATTGGTGAGCTGAAAGGCCAACCCTAGATCATGTGCGTATTTGAGTGTATTGGGATTATTAAAACCAAAAATCTGCGCAGAAAGTAGCCCAACTACACTTGCCACGCGATAGCAATACAATTGCAATTGCTCAAAATCTGCATAGCGATTAAATTTTAAATCCATTTCCATGCCGTCGATCACTTCTAAAAAATGTGCTTGGGCAAGATTGAACTCATTCACAAATGGTTGTAGTGCTTTTGTTACAGGATGCTGCGGCGTATTGGCGTATAAATTAACGATCTCACTTTTCCACCAATTTAACTTAGTTTGCGCTACGTTAAAATCGGTGCATTCATCCACCACATCATCCACTTCACGACAAAACGCGTAGAGTGCCGTCATAGCCTGACGTTTGTTTTTGGGCAGAAAAATAAAGCTGAGAGTGAAACTAGAACCGCTTTGAGAAGCTTTTTGTTGGCAGTATTGCTGTGGTGTCATTGTTATTAGTGTTTTTGCTTTAAAAATAGCGTTAAGTAATCTTAAGCTCAGTAAATGGATGGTTAAGTTAACAATGCTTTAAGCAGAATCAGCGGCCAATCCCACGCTTTAAGTTGTGGCCTGTGTTTGAAAACATCGCCACGTACATTTCTTAATTTATACAAAATACGGTCGCCACCGCCAATAATCATGCGCATCTCCAAGCCAATACGGCCCGGTAAAATATGCTCTAACGGCTTGCCTTCGTTCAACATGGTTTGTGCGCGATCAATATTGAACAACATGAATCTTTCCCAGTTTTTATTCACATGCTGGCTGGCAATCTGCGCTTCGGTCACGCCATATTCGCGCATTTCATCTTGGCATAAGTAAACGCGGCTACGATGAAAATCATTATCAAAATCAATTGCTACGTCTTGATAAAAATTAATTAACTGCAATGCAGTACACACTTGGTTTGAGTAGATAAGATTTTCTGGTGTGGCTTTGTCGAAAAGATGTAGCAGCAGTGCGCCAATCGGGTTGGCGGAACGGCGACAGTAATCTAATAATTCAAAAAAGTTGGCATAGTGCGTTTTAGTCACATCTTGGCTAAATGCGTCTAGCAGATCATAAAAAGGCGTCAGCGGTAAATTATATTCGCGGATCATGTCGCCAAATTCAGTAAAAAAAGGCGATTTTGTTTTGCTATTACTTTTAATTAGATCTAGCTGCTGTTTAAAACCTTGTAAGTTAGCCAGCCTTGTAGCAGGACGATGATTGCCTTCATCGGCAAAATCATCGGCTTGACGCGCAAACGTGTAGATTAACGCGATAGGATTACGCAGATGTTTGGGTAAAAAGTGAGAGGCAACAGGAAAGTTTTCGTAATGCGTCTGCGATAGCATCAAACTATCTGCAAGATTGCCATTCATTGCATCTAAAAGCTCGGTTTTAGCAAAAGTATCCATCTCTGCTAATGTTTTGCTATTTGCTAATTTGCTGTCTGCGCTCATATGCAAAGTATGCCATAAAACCGCTAAATCCTACAGCGCAAGCGGCAGTCATGCGCTACAATAATCCTTGCGTTACTAGTAATTAAAGTTATTTAAGTCAAGCAAACGGTCATTTATGGTTAGGTTCATATGTTAGGTATCATCGGCGGCACTGGTTTAACAAGGCTGGATAATTTAAAAATCACCAGACGGCAGATTGCGCGCACACCTTATGGTGAAGCTTCGCAACCGCTTATTTTTGGTGAAGTTGCTGGTGTAGAAGTGGTTTTTTTAGCGCGTCATGGCGGCGGACATACTATTCCGCCGCATGCCGTTAATTATCGCGCCAATATTTGGGCTTTACATTCAGTTGGCGTGAATGATCTATTGGCGATTGCAACTGTAGGCGGCATTAGTAGCGATCTGAAGGCGGGTGATATTGTGCTGCCACATCAAATAATTGATTACACACATGGGCGTAAAAATACGTATCACGATGGTATTGAATTACCCGTTAAACATATTGATTTTACTGAACCTTACTCGGCTAATTTGCGTCAATATTGTTTAACAGCCGCTAATCAGATTCAACAGCAATTGATTGATGGCGGCGTGTATGCATGCGTTCAAGGGCCAAGGTTAGAAACCGCAGCAGAGATTAATCGTCTAGAACGCGATGGCGCTACGTTGGTTGGCATGACAGGCATGCCGGAAGCCGCATTAGCGCGAGAATTGGATATGGAATATGCGGCATTATGCCCAGTCGCCAATCAGGCAGCGGGGCGGGGCGATAGTGCCAACGGCATCAAATATGAAGATGTCATGACTGGATTAGACTTAACCATGCAAAAGGTGCGAATTTTAATCGAACAGATCGTTCGCGTACACCAAGCTTAATGCTATTAAGACAATATTAAATAGGCTAAAAAGAAAAGATTTTAAGGTAAATTTAAGATGGCAATAAAAACTGTTTTAAAAATGGGTGAACCTTTACTGTTGCAAAAAGCAGAACCTGTCACGCAATTTCACACTGCAGAATTACATAGTCTTATTCAAGATTTAGAAGATACGATGGCGCATATGAATGGTGCGGGTATTGCTGCGCCACAGATTGGTGTTAGTTTACAAGTAGTGATTTTTGGCCAAAAATCCGCCAGCGATTATATCAATCCGCGTTATCCAGATGCCGATATCGTGCCTTATACCGTTTTGATCAACCCAACACTCACGCCGGTAACAGATGAAATGGACGATGGCTGGGAAGGTTGTTTATCCGTTCCGGGCATGCGTGGAATCGTACCGCGTTATTCGCGTCTACATTACACGGGCTTCGATCAGTTCGGCCAGTCAATCGATCGCTTGGTGAGTGGCTTCCATGCGCGCGTTGTACAGCATGAATGTGATCACTTATTTGGCATTTTGTACCCGATGCGCATCAAAAACTTAAAAGATTTTGGCTTTACAGACGTACTTTTTCCAAATCAGGATATTCAAGACGATTAATTGTTTGCTATAATGCTGACTTTCTCGAGTAAAGACTTATTCGAAGCTAAGATTAACGCGGCTTTTAATCGCAGCTAATCTAGTAAAAGTTGTATAAATTAGGAAGAGTGGCAGAGCGGTTTAATGCTACAGTCTTGAAAACTGTCGTGGGTGCGAGCCCACCGTGAGTTCGAATCTCACCTCTTCCGCCAAGAACTCTCAAATGCCGCTAATTGAACCAATAAAAGGTTAAGCGGCGTTTCTTTTTAAAATAACCAATTTATTTTTATATTTAAGGATTTACCATGAGCCAAATCGTTATTGATCACAACCCATCAGAAGAGAAATTGAAAGAATTAGGCGTTGCTAGCTGGTCTATCTGGGAAAAAGAAGTGTCTAAATTTCCATTAGATTTTGGTATGACAGAAAGCGCTTATTTGCTTGAAGGCGAAATTCACGTCACACCAGAAGGCGGCGAAAAAGTTGTTGTTAAAGCCGGTGATTTTGTTGTTTTCCCAAAAGGCATGAAATCACAATGGGAAGTTGTTAAACAATTGAAAAAACATTACAAACATTCATAATGTATGAAGAGTATATTTTAACTAATTGATTAAATTAGTTAATTAAAAAGCCGAATTCTGTAATAGAACTCGGCTTTTTTTGTTTTTAGCACTTATTAAACTATCAGCTGCACTAAAATTAAACAAAACTTAACCTTATAAACTGGTTAAGTTTTGTTTAATTTGTTCTAGTTGATTGGCCGTTAATGATTGGTTTTGTTTTGCTGAGATCAAAAAACTATCTTCGGCACGGTTGCCGAGTGTATTGATTTTTGCATTATGCAAATCTACTTTTTGTTGTAAAAATATATTCGCCACTTTGGCTAATAAACCAGGCCTGTCGCCAGCAACAATCTCTAGCGTGTGGTTGATACCTTGCGTTTCAGCCACTATTTTTACTTGCGGCTGAATACACATATATTTCACTTGCCGGCTCATTCTGCCTTGTAATGGTGATTCCAGCGGTGCAGAGCTGCTAATTTTTTGTGTCAGTTCAGTTTCTATAAACTTTAATAAACCACTGTAACTAACCGACTTACCTGATTGATCTAAAACAATAAAGTTATTCAGCGCGTAGCCATGATTCGTGGTGTAAATCTTTGCTTGCACAATGTTATAAGCCATGCGATCAAAAAAGTTACAGATACGCGCGAATAAGTCATCTTGATTACGCGTGTAAATCATGGTTTGTATGCCGTCGCCATTTGGGCTTAAACGTGCGCGCACTATAGGATTTTCTGTCAATACATGTGGCGTCAACAATCGACTCTGCCAGGCAATTTCATCTGATTCAAAACGCAAAAAATAATCAGCACCAGCATTTTTCCACAGTGGCAGATAAGATTCGGGATTAAGTCCATATTGCGTTAGCTTGGTCGTCGCTTCTTGTTGGCGCGATTCGATCATTTTTTGTTTACTGAAATCGACATTATTTAGTACATTACGCGTTGCATAAAATAGACTTTCTAAGAGCCTAGCTTTCCAAGCGTTCCAAACCACTGGGCTGGTGCCGCGAATATCGGCGACTGTTAACAAATATAATGCAACCAAACGTTTTTCTGTTTTCACTAATTGTGCAAATTGGTGAATCACTTCGGGATCAGATAAATCGGATTTTTGAGCGGTACTGGACATTTTAAGGTGTGCATCAACCAACCAAGCCACAAGGTCTATTTCATCTTTTGCTAAACCATGTAGCTTGCAAAAACTTCTGGCATCGATTGTGCCTAAGCTGGAATGATCGCCATTTCGACCTTTTGCAATATCGTGAAATAGCGCTGCAAGGTAGAGCAGGTAAGGCTTTTCAAAGTTTGAAAATAACTCAGTACACAGCGGGAATTCATGTTTTAAATCGGGTTTCGCATAACGGCGTAAATTGGCTAACACATTTAAAATATGCTCATCAACCGTATAAACATGAAATAAATCATGTTGCATTTGGCCGACGATTTTTCCGAAAACGGGAATATATTGACCTAAAATACCATAACGATTCATGCGGCGTAAGCTATGATTAACGCCATCTGGCTGCGATAAAATCGCTAAGAATGTCGCTTTATTTTCTGCAGATTGACGGAAATCATAATTGACTATTTTTTTAACACGTTGCAATTCGCGAATCAGATTCGCGCTCATGCCAGTGAGTTGCGGGTGCTGTTGCAGTAACAAAAAACTTTCTAAAATAGCGTTCGGCTGCTGTTGCAAAACATTGGCAGTTTTGATCTCTAGTAAATCCTCATGCGCTTCGAACCTAGCATTAATGGGCGTGATTTTAGTCTTGGTTTTTTTTAAGTTTAATTCAAACGTTTTAAGTAGTATCTCGTTGATTAAATTGATGAATTTTGCGCTGGTGTAATAGCTTTGCATCAGTTGTTCGCTGGCACGTCTGCGAGGCGTGTTCACATAACCTAAATCGCTCGCTAATTCATTCTGAAAATCAAATAACAATCTATCTTCACGTCTTTTTGCCAAATAATGCAAGCGTATGCGTAGGTTTTGCAAGTTGCGTTCGTGCCGCTTGATTTGGCGCATTTCCGCAGTGGTGATGATTTTATTTTTCGCTAAACTTGCCCAATTTCTACCTAATTGTTGACTTTGCGCTAGCCACAAAATCATATGCAAATCACGCAAGCCACCAGGGCTTTCTTTGATATTTGGTTCTAGGTTGTAAGTGGTATCGTTAAATTTTGCATGGCGATTATCTTGTTCTTTGAATTTCGCTGCAAAATAAGCGGCTGGCTGCATGGTTTGATTAAAGGCTTTTAAAAAAGCGTCATAACTCTGCTTGTTTCCACAAAGTAATCGTGCATCCGACAAATTGGTTTGCACGGTGACATCATTTGCAGCTTCATCTACGCACTCTTGCAAGGTACGTACGCTATGGCCTACATTTAAACCAATATCCCACAACAAGCCAATTATTGCCTCAATTTGGGTGTTAAGTAGCGGTGATGCGCTATCTGGCAATAAAATCAATAGATCAATATCAGAATACGGAAACAGCAATTGTCGGCCATATCCGCCAACGGCAATTAAACAGGCACTGACATCGGTATCTGTATTTATATCGGCCTCAACATTGGTTTCAAGCCAGATTTTTTTTAAAAGATTATCGATTAACAACGACTGTTGTTTGAGTAGCAATGCGGTGTTTTTATGCTGATAAAAGGCAGTTTCCAACGCATTTTGTTGCGTTTTTAAATCATCACGCCATGTTTGAATGACCTGTTTTGACTGTGACTTTTGAATCTGCATTAATGGTTAAGCAAAAACTGGCGCAGGGGGTGAGCCTGCTGACAAAGTCAGCACCTCAAATCCTGTTTCAGTGACCAAAATGGTGTGCTCCCATTGTGCCGACAAGCTGCGATCTTTAGTCACAATCGTCCAGCCATCTGGCATTTGTTTAATATCGCGTTTGCCAGCATTAATCATCGGCTCAATGGTGAAAATCATGCCGGCACGCAATTTTAAGCCAACGCCGGGCCTGCCATAATGCAAAATCTGTGGGTCTTCATGGAATTTTTTGCCAATGCCATGACCACAAAACTCCCTTACCACGCTAAAGCCATTTTTTTCCGCAAAGCTTTGAATGGCGTACCCGATATCACCTAAAGTAGCCTCTGGCTTTACTTTGTTAATGCCTATCCACATGGCTTGATAAGTGAGCTCCGATAAGCGCTTAGCTAGAATAGACGCTTCGCCAACATGAAACATGCGTGAAGTATCACCGTGGTAACCATCTTTAATCACCGTAATGTCAATATTTAATGTATCACCGTTCTTAAGTACTTTATCGCTCGGCACGCCATGACAAATCACATGGTTAACTGAAGTGCAAATAGATTTAGGATAAGGCGTATGACCATCTGGTGCATAATTAAGCGGCGCAGGAATCGCATGCTGCACATTGACGATATAATCATGGCAAAGTTTATCCAGTTTTTCAGTCGTGACGCCATGCACCACAAAAGGCGTGATGTAATCCAAAACTTCGGAAGCTAATTTACCCGCAATACGCATTTTTGCGATGTCGTCAGAGTTGTTAATAGTTATGGCCATATGTTCAAATGCGGTGATGATTTAATTGCTTATTTTATCATAGCAACGACGCTTAGATGCTATATCTAAGCCTAGATTTTATATACACTTTCTGCATAATCTGACATGGTTAAATGATATTTGATAGCGTTCAAATTTAATAAATAATGCGAGTGGTTTGACGCCGATCAAGTTAGGTATAATCGAATCATCGCACCATTTTGCATTTATTTAATTACATAGTTGGAGATAGCCTTGAATTATCATCTTGCTTTAAGCCGTGATATAAATTTTGATCAATTTGAGCAAGAGGCTAAGTTAGGACGATGTCCTAGACATATCATGGTGAGCATTAAAAAACGTTTAAACGCTAAAGTGCATTCGCCTATTCAACAAAAAATTAGTTTTGCCGATAAATTATTATCTAAACTTTCTTCACGTCCAGAGCATTGGGCGCTTGCGCGAAAAATTGCAGATGAAGTAGGTGAAAATGATGTGGTCTTTTGTACGGGTGAAGATATTGGTGTTCCAGTCGCAGTGATGTGCGCGAAGAAATCTACTCGAGCGAAAGTTGTGGTGTATTTTCATAATATTGATCGCGTTAAGGGCAAGTTAACTTTAAAGCTGTTTGGTCTAGCAAATAAAATTGATATTTTTATGGCCTGTACCAGTTATCAGACTAAATTTTTGGCGCATTATTTAAATCTACCAGAGTCGAAAATATTTCTACTACTAGATCAAACAGACACTCAGTTTTTTAATCCAGGAAAAGCATCTCAAGATAAAAAACGTCCCACTTTAGTGAGTGTGGGACTAGAAAAGCGCGATTACCGATTGCTGGCTCAAGCGACTTTTGATCTAGATGTCGACGTTAAAATTAGCGGATTTTCTAATGACGCAAGCGCTTTGAAAAAGACTTTTCCAGATGTAATGCCGGATAATATGTCGCGTAAATTTTATGAGTGGGCAGATTTACTTCAGTTGTATCGTGATGCAGATATCGTGGTGGTTTCACTTGTTGATAACAAATATGCAGCAGGTGTTCAAGTAATGATGGAGGGAATGGCCTGCAAACGCCCGGTTATCATTTCAAACACCCAAGGTATGGTGGATTATTTAAAACAATCGCATGCCCTAAAAGTGGTAGAGGTCGGCGATGCAGAAGGTTTGCGTCAAGCAATTGTAGAATTGCTGTCGAACCCTGAAAAGGCACAAGCCCAAGCCGAGGCAGGTTATAACGTTATCCAAAAACAACATACTAGCGAAATATATGAAGAATTATTGGTTAAGCGCCTAAGTGCGCTTTAGTTCATCAAGGTAAAAATATCAATACGTACAAAATATTAATTGTTAATTTTTTAAGCTTAACAAACCTAAATTTAGCAAACATAGAATAGCAATTGAATCTAAACAGTAATTTAGCTATAATGCGTGCCACTTGATTAGCGCTTAGCTAACACAAGTTAATTTAAATCAATGCATCGTCCCGTACAGGGTGTTTGAACGGCTTAATATATAAAGCCAGCAAATATTGTGGATGAATGTAATGTTAACCCTTACATGGAGCAATACAATGTCAGTTACTATGCGTCAAATGCTTGAGGCCGGTGTTCACTTTGGCCACCAAACCCGTTACTGGAACCCAAAAATGGCTGAGTACATTTTTGGTGACCGCAACAAAATTCATATCGTTAACCTTGAAAAAACATTGCCACTATTTGAAGAGGCGATGAAATACACACGTACATTAGCGGCTAATAAAGGTCGTATCTTGTTCGTTGGTACAAAACGTCAAGCACGCGATATCGTTAAAGAAGAAGCGTCACGCGCTGGTTGTGCTTACGTGAATCACCGTTGGTTAGGCGGCATGCTGACTAACTTTAAAACAGTTAAACAATCCATCAAACGTCTGCATGACTTTGAAGCGATGTTATTAGATGGCAGCTTAGAAAAATTCGGCAAAAAAGAAGCCTTAGGTTACAAACGCGAAATTGAAAAATTAGAGCGCTCAATCGGCGGTATTAAAGATATGGGTGGCTTGCCAGACGCGATTTTCATCATTGACGTTGGTCATGAAAGTGGCGCGATTACTGAAGCGGCTAAATTAGGCATTCCAGTGATCGGCATTGTTGATACAAACAACTCACCAGACGGCGTAGCTTACGTGATTCCTGGTAATGATGACTCATCACGTGCAATTCGTTTATATGCCCGCGGTATGGCAGATGCGGTTTTAGAAGGCCGTGAAAATGCGATTACTGAGATTGTTAAATCTGCACAAGAAGAAACAACACAGGCACCTGCAGAAGCTGTTACTGCAGAATAATGCATTGAATTAAAAAGGGGCGAATAGCCCCTTTTTCTATTTATAAATATTCTATTTATAGAATATTCAAGTTACAAGCATTCAAATACTATTTATAGTATTTGGTTAAAAGTCTTAATTAAAAATATTACGTTTAGGAGCTAAAAAATGGCTGAAATTACCGCAAGCATGGTAAAAGAATTACGTGAGCGCACCGATGCGCCAATGATGGACTGTAAAAAAGCATTAACTGAAGCTGAAGGCGATATGACACGCGGTGAAGAAATCTTGCGTGTACGTTTTGGTAATAAAGCTAGCAAAGCAGCTGGTCGCGTAGCGGCTGAAGGTACAGTGGGTATTGCAATTGCCGCCGATGGTAAATCTGGCGCGTTGATTGAAGTGAACTCTGAAACAGACTTTTGTGCTAAAAACGAAGACTTTTTGAAATTTGTAAACGTGCTCGCTAACGTTGTTGCGACTGAAAAGCCAGCAGATATCGCGGCTTTAAGCGCATTA